>Ga0183095_10205_pt3 | contig 180060 bp, 144 predicted proteins | sample BioMet4_FD_130346 | JGI IMG/M metagenome (GOLD analysis project Ga0183095, IMG submission 130346) | Microbial communities from bioreactor (seeded with sewage sludge) at LBNL, California, USA - Biofuel metagenome 4 (v2) (version 3) | ecosystem: Engineered > Bioreactor > Anaerobic > Unclassified ...
CACGCAAGAGTACTCAATCAATCCGCACAAACTAAACCTCAATGTCTCCCGCAGATTACGCAGATTATCGCAGACAAACTGCAAACAACATAAACTCCCTCCGTGCCGCAACTGTCTTTCTCTGCGTTCTCTGCGGCATCTGCTTTAGCAGATCCATTCACCCAACATGTCTTTCCTCTGCGTAATCTGGGTAATCTGCGCAATCTGCGGGAGAATAACACGCAAGAGTACTCCATCAATTTGCACAAAAAATCCCAATATGTCTCCCGCAGATCTCGCAGATTTACGCAGACGAAACAATAATAACGATTCCTGGCGTAACCCCATATATTTTTATAGGTTATTCACTTTTCGATATATAGCTTTGCTGATATTATCTGCATTAAAATTCACCAGTATACCTAAGCGTTTGTTAGCCAGTTTAAGATAAGTAAGTAATTGTTTGAAATGAACAGGAGTAACTTCATCCACTGATTTTAATTCTATAATAACCTTGTCTTCTACAAGAATGTCAAGTCTGTAATCTAACGGCAACAAATGGTTGTCATAATAAACATCCAGTTTAGTCTGATTTTCTACCTTTAATCCGTCTTTTTTCATTTGATAGCAGAGAGCAGCTTCATAAATGGATTCAAGTAATCCAGGACCTAGTTCATCGTAAACTTTAAATATTGCTCCTCTTATCTTAAATGATATTTCGTTTTCTGTCATTATTTCTATTTTAATTTTATGCAAATTTACGTAGTTTCCTCCAAATAAACGAATCCCAACCTGTCTTTCTCTGCGTAATAATGCAGCTTGCTGTATTCCTCTGCGTAATCTGCGGGATCTGCGGGAGAATAACACGCAAGAGTACTCAATCACCAAAGAAAGAACCCCAATGTGTCTCTCGCAGATCACGTTGATAATCGCAGACAACCCCCAACACTAACTACAACCTGTCTTTCTCTGCGTAATAATACAGCTTGCTGTATTCCTCTGCGTAATCTGCGCAATCAGCGGGAGAATATCACATAAGAGTACTCAATCAATCCGCACAAACTAAACCCAATGTCTCCCGCAGATCTCGCAGATAATCGCAGATGAACCACAAAACCACAATAACCGCAATTAACCACACTAACTCCAACCAGTCTTTCTCTGCGAAATAATGCAGCTTGCTGCATTCCCTCTGCGTGATCTGCGCAATCAGCGGGAGAATAACACGCAAGAGTACTCAATCAATCCGCACAAACTAAACCTCAATGTCTCCCGCAGATTACGCAGATTATCGCAGACAAACTGCAAACAACATAAACTCCCTCCGTGCCGCAACTGTCTTTCTCTGCGTCATCTGTGGCATCTGCTTTAGTAGATCCATTTCCCTAATCAGTCCTACCTGTCTTTCTCTGCGTAAATCTGCGAAATCTGCGGGAGAATAGGCCGTTAAATTTTTTAATAATTATTTTTTCCCCCACATAATTCCTCCCTGCGAGAACGGTCGCTATATTTTTTAATTGAATATATTTGCGGGAGACCATGCTGTTCACACATGTATATAAAGATGTGCTAAATAGAAAACAACAATACTAATCTTTCTTTATTCTCTCGATACCGTGTTCCCTGCTATTTTTTCTCCTCTAAAACTTGCATTGATATGTATTTTTTATTACCTTTGTATCGCAGAACAGTCATGAAATAATGAAATTCTGAAAAAGTACTAAAACTGTCAAATAACCTCCACGCATAGTGTAAGTTTCTGATAAATAATATTTTAGCCGTGGAGGATAACCTCCACTATCCTCCACTATCATGCACTGTTTTGTAAACAAAAAAGAAGAATAACGCTTTAGAACATGAAAATTTCAATTATCAGAAAAGAAAAAGACGAAAAATTCTATACAAGAACTGAACTCGCCACTGTCTACGAAAACATTATCTCCGGCAAATATGCCGACGAAGTAAACAAAGTAAAAGAAGATTTCCCGCTCACCTTTCTTCACAATGGACCGAAGTTCAACGAACTTGATTCCGTGAAAAAAGCTAGACGCATCTGTTTCGCTGCTGAATGGAAAAAGGTCGACGGGAAAAGTGTCATTGAGAATTTCAATGGTCTTATCCTCCTAGAGATAAACAGACTTACAGATGAAGATGAGGCTAAGAAAATCCGTGAGATGGCTGCTCAAATCCCTTACACCATGATGACGTTCGTTGGAGTAACTGGTTGCTCCGTGAAAATTGTATGCCAAGCAACATTCCCTGATGGCAAACTGCCGGATGACGACCGATTGGTGTTCATCAATGGTGCCTACCGCAAACTGTTTTATATCTATAGCACTCAATTGCAGATGGCAATAGATAAAATTCAACCAACGCTCGAATCTTCATGCTGTGTGTCGGTAGATCCAGATGCAGTCTTTCGTGAGGATGCCGTTCCATTGATTATCAATAATACAGAAAATACGCCTAGTCTCAAACCACTTGTGATGCCGAAAAAAGCTGATGAATTGCCAATCTTCCCAGGAAGAACAAAGTTGCAGACCAATCAGCTGTTTTTTCATTACTGTTTCATGGACGCAATTAATAAAACCAGACTTGACGATGAGGATTATAAAGTACCCAACTTTCTTACCCTCCTTGCAAAATATTGCTATGAATCAGGACTTCCAATGACGATGTGCGTAAAACTCATAAAGTATAACTCTGAATTCGGAAGCGATGAAGTCATGGTAGATAATATTTTTATGGAAGCATATCATAAGGAAATTGAGAAATACTATCCTGAAAAACATCTTTCCAAAGTCCAGCTCATGGCATTCAAGCAGGAAGCATTTATGAATACCTTTTATGAGTTCCGTAAGAATATCATTTCAGGAAAAAATGAATTTAGATTTAAAGATGGATTCGACTACTCTTTTCGACCTGTTGAAAAGGAAGATCGTTACACTATGACACTAAAAGCCCAGAAAATGGGACTTGACTCATGGGATAAGGATCTTGACCGCTATCTCGATTCCACACAAATTCCACTTTATGATCCAATCAATGATTATCTCGACCACCTTCCTCAATGGGATGGTAAGAATAGGGTAGATGAGTTTGCAAAAAGAGTACCAACTAATAACGCCGACTACGTTCACAACTTCCATGTGTGGATGCTATCAATGGTGGCACACTGGATGGGGCGAACAAAAAAACAGGCAAATGCAATCGTTCCGCTTTTCATCGGAAAACAGGGTTGCGGAAAAAGTTCCTTTTGTGCGATAATCCTTCCGCCGACATTGCAGGATTTTTATAACGACCGCATAGACTTTAAGAACGACACTTCTATGTTTATGGCACTTACCAACACCGCATTGATAAATATCGATGAGTTTGATTCTGTGTCTTCAGGTAAACAACCGCTGTTGAAATATCTGATATCAACGCCTACTGTAAAAATGCGAATGCCCTATCAGGCAAGCATCTCCAACCGTCATCGCTACGCCAGTTTCGTGGCAACGACAAATAATGTCAAACCGCTGAAGGATCTAACTGGTAGCCGTCGTTACCTTTGTATTAAAGTAACTGACAACATTGATTTCACAAGTCCTGTGGAATATGAACAGCTATATGCCCAACTTGTTGCAGAGATAGCAGCCGGTGAACGATATTTCTTCAACGATGATGAGAACATGAAGATCATGGATGACAACAGACCGTTTGTTGCCATATCAGATATTGAACCAATCATCGACAGCTTGTTCCGCAAACCATATCCTGATGAAATGCCTGAAGAACTTGCTATACCAGAGATTATAGACATCATCAGGAGATACTATAAACTGATAGGTTACGACAAAAAGTCACTTGCCAATCTTGGACGCTTGTTGTCAAACCGTGGATTTGAAGTAAGAAAGACAAACAAGTGTATGAAGTATAAGATGGTAGTAACAGTATAAAGCGATGAACGCAGTGACAAAATCATTTTTATGTCACTGCGTTTTTGTTTTATTGATATTGATTTCCATTATGTCGATCAAACGTTTGCGTTTCTACGACATAAAGTTTCCATTCCTACGATATAAAGTTTGCGTTTCTACGATCAAACGTTTCCTTTATATCGATCAAACGTCTGCGTTTCTATGATAGAATGTGATTATAGATGCTTAAAACAGCTAATAAGTAAATATATTTTACCACTTTGTTGTTTGCAATAATTTAGTTTCCGTTTAGCAATAGCTCTATATTTCTCAATAGTTTACAAAAAGGTGGATGAAGGTGGATGATAGTGGAGGTTAACCTCCACCGATAAATGATTGTCCAATAGTAGCTTATGTGATGCGTGGAGGTTTTTTGTCTGTTTTAAACATTCTGGAGATTTTTTGTTTTCTGGTAATTTTATATGTAATAAAATATTTGCATCATAAACCCAGCAAAACGGCATATTCTCTCGCAGATCTCGCAGATTCACGCAGACAAAAGACAAGTTGGGGAAAAGGATCTGCTAAAGCAGATGCCACAGATAGCGCAGAGAAAGACAGTTGAGATATCACGGGAGGATATGTGGTTTGCTGTTTGCAGTTTGTCTGCGTAGATCTGCGTAATCTGCGGGAGACAATGGGGTTCTCAGATACTATAACAACAATAACGGCCGTTCTCGCGGGCATGTCGTGCAAACGAAGACAGAGCCAAGTTTACTTGAGCTATGTTGAATGCAGCTAGATATTCATGAAATAAATAAAGGAAACTAAGGAAAGTTTATCACATAATTGGACTTGACAAAATTACACGAAACGCACCTAAAGGTGCCAGGAAAAAACTACAGGAAATTCACTTGAGGAATATAACATCAACATACTTATCTTGCATTATTAAGCCATAATTTTCACTCACTCACGTAACTTTCTTCTTAGAAGGAGTTTTCTCGCTATGACATAGTAAGCAAGCTTTCTCTGCTCACGTCCCAAGCAACTTTCCTGTATTTTTTCCGTACACCTTTAGGTGTGTTTTCTTGATTGCTTTTCTAAAATTGCGTGAGTAATAGTGGCCGTTTCTTTTATATAAAGAATATCTAGCTGCGCTCGGCATAGCCTAAGCTAGCTTGGCTCTACTCTCGCTTGCAAGATATTTCCTTAGTTTCCTTTATTTCCGCGAGAAACGCGTGAACGGCCGTTATATCATTTGATAGAAGTGCTATATCTCAACTGCACTTTCTCTGCGAGATCTGCGTTATCTGCGAGAGAATAACACGCAAGAGTACTCAATCTCTTACCAAAGAAGAAACCCCAATGTCTCTCGCAGATAACGCAAATTATCGCAGACTAACTGCATTATGAACTATAACTCCACTATGTGGAACCTGTCTTTTGTCTGCGTGAATCTGCGTGAATCTGCGTGATCAGCGAGAGACCATGCCGTTCACCTAGATATTCATAAAATAACTTCTTTAAAGAAGAAAGTTGCTTGAGAAATATACTCCCCAACTAGCTTTCCTGTAATTTTTTCCTGGCACCTTTAGGTGCGTTTCGTGCAGGTTTTTTAAAACTCAAGCAATAAACTCAAGTGAATTTTTTTATAAAGAATTTCGGCTGCACTCAACATAGTTCAAGTAAACTTGACTCTGTATTCACTGGCACGAAATTTCCTTGGTTTCTGAATTTTATTTCCGCGAGAAACGCGTGAACGGCCGTTATTGTTGTTATATATTAACCCCAATGTCTCTCGCAGATAACGCAGATTATCGCAGACTAAATGCATTATGAACTATAACTCCACTATATGGGACCTGTCTTTTCTCTGCGTGATCAGCGAGAGACCATGCCGTTCACACATCCCGAACATGATACCCACCACCACCCTATAACATATTTCTGTGTGAGAAAATAAATCACGTGATGAGTTTATAAAAGGTTTTTACATAAAAAAAGGAAACAAATGCAATCTTTATTTACTCGATTAGCCGAAAACTATTTCCAAATATACTGCGTTCATAATTTACTTTTTCCATCTGTATTTTTCCTGTGTGCGATACCAGTAAACTATTTCGGCATAAGATCTTCATTCATCCCATCCATTTTAATATAATTTTAGCTTTTTGTTAACTAATAATTAGTATGCTAATATTATTTTTCGTAATTTTGTAGCGAATTCAGGGATATTATTATTATCCGAATTGTAAGAGTAGTGATTATTCTCGTGTGTTTTTAATAACAACGACCTTATATATATAAGTTGGATGTAAATAACTTAAGGCTGGATTAATTGAATATCATAGGCGCGCATTTTTTCAGACTAGATTTAATCATATATATACGCTTCACTATTTCTTCATCACGGTTCGGATCGTGCGTTACCCCTTCTACCACTTGACATTTGTCATGGGGGAGGGAAAGTTATATCCCAACTAAAACTCTAATAAAAAAACATCATAATAAATTATATGAAAAGAATTCTTTTTTGCTTATTCCTGTCAGCTCTAGCTCTAGGTTCATTCGCGCAGATGACTGACAGCCAAGTAATAAGCATGTATCAGCGTGAGTCGAAAGCTGGAACCTCGCAGGGACAGATTGTAACCAAACTCATGCAGAGTGGTGTGAAGATCGACCAGATTCGTCGTATACGTAGCCAGTATTCATCTTCGCAATCCGCAAGTAAGAATGCTGCTACAGCTGATGGAAGTATCCGTAAAAGTAATGAAAATTCCAAGCAGGAACTTACTTCCCAGAATGTAGACCTAGATAATTCCTCTCAGGGAAAAGCTCTGACTCAGTATGTTCAGGTGCAGCGAAGTATTAATGAAACTACTGATGACAAGACTACCGCTGATGGAAAGGAAGTGCTAACTCCTGATGGTAGAAAGGTTTTTGGTAGAGATATCTTTAATAACAAACTTTTAAGTTTCGAACCCAATATGAATATTGCCACTCCAACTAATTATATGATTGGTGTTGGTGATCAGGTCGTTATAGAAATTTATGGCGCATCACAAAAAAGCCTCACTCTTACCGTTTCTCCTGAGGGAACTGTAACAGTTCCTGGTTATGGTCCTATATATATAAGTGGAATGAGTGTTGGTGCAGCCAATGCAAAAATACGCTCAACATTAGGTTCTAGATATAGCAGTAGCCAAATTAAAACATCTGTAGGTCAGACACGCACAATTCTTGTCAATGTGATGGGTGAGGTAAAGGTTCCTGGAACCTATACCGTGAGTGCTTTCGCAAGTGTATTCCATGCTCTTTATATGGCTGGTGGAATTAATGGGCTAGGAACTCTACGTAATATAAAGGTGTTCCGCAATGGTAGTTTGGCCACTGTTGTCGATGTATATGATTATATTCTCAATGGCCGCCTCACTGGTAATATTCGTCTTCATGACAATGATGTTATCGTTGTGGGACCATACGACTGTCTTGTAGATGTAGGCGGTTCTGTAAAGCGTCCGATGACCTATGAAATGCGCAAGAACGAGAGCGTAGCCTCATTGCTGAGATATGCTGGTGGCTTTGCCGGTGATGCATATAAGAAATCCGTGAGATTGCTTCGTGCCACAGGCAATGAGAAGTCGGTATTCAATATCAATGAGTTTGACATGAGCAACTTCAAGATTGCCGATGGTGATAATGTTGCTGTTGACAAGATTCTAGATCGTTATGAGAATATGGTCGAGGTCAAGGGCGCTGTATTTCGTCCTGGGCTTTATCAGTTAGGCAATGATGTGAATAGCATTCGCTCACTCATTCGCCATGCAGAGGGCGTTACCGAGGATGCTTATACAGATCATGCCGTATTGCAGCGCATGAAGCCTGACCGCACATTGGAAGTTATTCCTATTGACATCACTGGAATTATGAAAGGTAATGTAGCTGATCTTCCTTTGAAGAATGAGGATGTGCTTTTCATCCCTACAAGGGCTGAGCTAACTTCTGCTCGCACAATCACCATAAATGGTGAAGTGCAGTTCCCTGGAACATATCAGTATGCCGATAATGAGACAGTAGAAGATTTTATCATGCAAGCTGGTGGTCTCACCGATGCAGCTTCTATCGCCAAGGTTGATGTTGCTCGCCGTATCGTAGATCCTTTGGCAACAAAATCTTCAAAAGAGATAGCTCAGACATTCTCGCTCACTTTGAAGAATGGTTTTGTGATTGATGGACGAAAAGGTTTTGTTTTAGAACCATTCGATCAGGTTTATGTTCGCCGTAGTCCAGGTTATCAGGAACAGCGCAATGTGAGTATTGAAGGTGAAGCTGTATTCCCTGGTTCTTACACGCTAAGTACTAAGAATATGCGACTTAGCGAACTAGTTAAGTCTGCTGGTGGTTTGACTACAGAGGCTTATGGCCGTGGTGCACGTATTGAGCGCAAGATGACAGCTGATGAGAAAGCTCGTGCGCAAAAAGTTTTGTATTATGCAGAACAACAGAATGCTGATGATAAGGATTCTGTAAAGATTTCCAAACTCGATTTGTCTGATACCTACAATGTTGGTATAGAACTTAATAAGGCTATCGCCGATCCCGGTAGCGATTATGATATCGTTCTTCGTGCAGGTGACAAACTAATTATACCAGAGTATAACGGAGCGGTTAAGATTAGTGGCGACGTGATGTATCCAAACACTGTTGCCTTTGAAACAGGTAAGGGATTAAAACATTACATCAATCAGGCTGGTGGTTTTGGCACACATGCCAAGAAGAGTAAAGCCTTTATTGTATATCAGAATGGTACGATCAGCAAAGCAAGTCACAACAATGTAAGACCAGGTTGTGAGATTATTGTTCCAAGCAAGTCAAAGAACGGTGCCTCGCTTCGTGATATAGTAGGTATCGGAACAACTATTGCTTCGCTTGCTACAATGGTGGCAACAATATCATATCTAATAAAATAAGCATTATGGACGAGTTGATAAACGAAAATATAAACGAACCCGAATTAGAGGAAGAAGAGTCTTCTGTAGATTTTAAGGCAATATTAGCAGCCCTTTGGAAGCATAAGCTACTTTATGTGATCGTGCTTCCTTTGGTATTTATCATCGGAGCGGTATATGCCAAGTCATTACCAAAGTTCTATCAGTGTCAGGTAACGCTGGCGCCAGAGCTTGGAAGCGCTGGTGGTTCAGGTGGTGGCTTAAAATCTCTTGCTTCTTCATTGGGATACAGAATGAACAGTGGTAATAAGAATGATGTAGATGCGATTACCCCAACGCTCTATCCTGATTTGATGAACTCTGTAGATTTCAAAACCAGTCTTTTTGATGTAAAGGTGCATCGCATGGATAGTAGCAAGGTGATGACATACTATGATTATCTTCTTTATTATCAGAAGTCACCATGGTGGTCAAAGATATTCAGTAAGCCAGATACGATAAAGCATGAAAAGTTGAATAAATTCATGCTTACTCCGAGGCAAACTGCTATTTCTTCAGTTATCAATGCCAATGTCGTTTGTGATGTTGATGACAAGACAGGAGTTATTACAATCAATGTTACCGATCAGGATCCATTAATAGCTGCCACTATGGCGGATTCGGTTAAGTCTCGTCTTCAGACATTTATAACTGAGTATCGTACAAGCAAAGCTCGTAATGACTTGGAAAATACGAAGAAACTGTGCATGGAAGCTAAACGCCGCTACGAAAAGGTACGCCAGCAATATGGAGCATTCAGTGATGCGAATCAGGAACTCATTTTGGAGAGTGTACGTAGTAAGCAGGAAGATTTAGAGAATGATATGCAGCTCCAGTTCAATACCTATAATGCCTTAGCATCCAATCTTCAAGATGCCTATGCCAAGGTACAAGCTGTGACCCCAGCCTTCACAACCTTGCAGAGTGCTACAGTGCCAATAAAGAAGGCTGGTCCTCACGGACTACGCATCGTACTAGTATTATTAGTCATAGGTTTCTTTGCCACTACTGTATATGCTCTATATAGAGAAGGTGAACTTAAAAAGTTGTTGGGAATGTAATCCTGCAATTATACTCTATTTTGAGACGCGCGTGTGCTCGGTTTGAGAAAATGTGATGATGATAATTTTATGTCATGTAAGCGTCCAACAATGCTGAGTAAAAGTTAATGCTGTTTATGCTGACACTTTAATTACTTATTATGCATTCTTTACTCAACGTGAGGAGCTAGGTAGTTATAATATGCTTGAGAAATATGGAGAGTATCTCCACAAATTGTGGAAAGAAGATTCAACCCCTTTCTGTGCTTGATGCAGAAGTTCAGCCTATGATAGCAGATGTAAAATCTCGTTCTGATGAATTGAAATTTGTCTTATTGTTTTCTTCTTTAAATGACTTCGAAAAACCGGTATATAACTAACCATGAATCCAACACTACAAAAATTAAAAAAAATGTAGGTTGGCTAGGTAGTGCATTAGCAATTATTGCTTTGTTATTTACATCTGGTATGAGGTTAGAAAAAATTATTGATGATGCTGAGATACATGAAATTAATGCTAAGCATTATAGTGAAATCGTGACTTTAAAACAAAAATATTTTTATGAAATCAAGCAGTTAGAATACGAAAACCATGAATTAAGGACTTTAAAATTATCTGGTAAGGAGGGACTTTATGAGTAAGTTTATTCAAGAATTTATGAGCCATCCATATAGGTTCCTTGTTCTAGTTGTTGTTTTAATCTCGTTAATATTTAATATATATGATGGAATATATATAGATAAGTTAGAACAGCAAGTTGAATATCGAGATTCTATTATAACAGAACTAACATTTAGTGATAAACTTGTCAAAGATTATTTTGATATAAATTATGATTCCAGGAAGCATCAAACTTATTATACGCTAAAAAATAACAAAAAAACAACAGTAAATGATACAACGAGAAGTACAATTACAAAGACACGTACTATATATTATAAAGAAACAGTTACCTATACTAATAACAAAAAATATAATGATTTGGCAAAAAAGTACAATTTACTAATCTCGGATTATAATGTCCTTGCAAATAAATATAATACAGAAACAATTAAAAATAGTGAGAATGAACAAAAATTATTTGAAAAACAATATTCACTTGCTATGATCAAAAAGCATTATGGTATTAAATATATGACAACGAGAAATGGAGATTATCTTTCTATTGAGTTAAAATCGGACAAAATAGATTCTGAATTAGCTCTTTTCCCATATTATAAGGATAAATTATCTTATGATTCAAAAGACAGATGTTGGGTTGTCGAAATGCCAAAGGCAAAAAGAAGAAGAAAATGATAATTTATTAAAGCAATTACAAAGTAAAACCATAATATTTTAGATGAACTCAAAGAAAAGATATTAAGCTGAGAAAGTTGGATATTTGAGAAGAATATCATAGGCTCTTGTCATTAAATATGGAATTAACATTTTAGTTGGATCTGTTAGATATTTTTATATACATAAATAATTGATATAATATGGATACAATTGTATACAAATTAAATGCAGGTGATAGCCTGCCTGGGGTTGGTAAAAAGATAAAAATATATAGCAAGCTATATAAAATACCATTTATTGGAAGACTCTTCCATAAGCCTTTATTAAGTGCTTGGAAGTTTCCTAAAAAAGTAGATATTGGTAAAGATTTTAATTGTACGTCAATAATGCTTAATCCTAGTCCTGGTGTTAGTCTTGCAGATACATTTATATTAGCAGCAGCTCCTGTAAATATTGGTAGTGGTACGTCATTTTCATTTCATAACTCTATTATAACTACTGCTCATGATTATTCAGATTGGAGCGTAGTATATGGCAAGCCTGTTACTATTGGTGAGAATTGTTGGATAACAACAAATGTTACAATTTTACCAGGGGTGACAATAGGTGACAATACTGTTATCGGAGCAGGTAGTGTTGTAACACGTGATATACCATCAGGTGTCTTTGCTGCAGGAAACCCTTGTACAGTAATTAAAAAAATTGATTTTAAGACTTCTGATCGTTATAAACATTAATTAAATTATGACTTATTCTATACTTGTAAATACTTGTGATAATTTTGAGGATTGTTGGGATCCTTTTTTCAAACTGTTGTCTAAATATTGGCCCGATTGTAAAGGCAAAATTTATCTTAATACAGAGTACAAAGATTATTCTTATCCTGGTTTAGATATAATGCCAGTAAAAGGGTGTGAACGAAATAATTTTCCACGCGATAAACGAGCTACATGGAGTCAGTGCCTTATATGGGCATTGGATATTATAGATACTGATATAGTTCTCTATATGCAAGAAGATTATTTTTTAAAAAAGGGTGTTAATAATGTGTTGTTTGAGAATGAGTTAAAGCAAATTAGTGATAATGATAACATTCAACGTATTTATTTGTTATCATCTTTATCAAATAATAAAAAACGATCTTTAAGATACTCCCAATATTATCTTGATAATAGGAATTGTGATTATTATGCTCATACGCAAGCTGCACTTTGGAAGAAAAATGCTTTGATAAGTTTAATAAAAACAGACGAGTCTGGTTGGGATTTTGAAAAGTATGCTACATGTAGGGCTCGGATGTTTCCATATAATTTTTATTCTGTTTCTTATTCACAAGAAAATCCAATTATGGAATATGTTATGACTGGAATTGTTAAAGGAAAGTGGTTCCCTGAGTGTGTAGAGGTATTTAAGAAAAATGAAATACTAGTTGACTTTTCAAAGCGTGGATTTTATATTGGTGGATTAAAAAATCCTTTTTGTAGACGTGTGCGAAATGGTTTCTATACAATTATCAAGAATTTTGTTAATGATTTTATATTAATATATTTGTACTTTAAATTCTATAAAAAGAGATGTATATGTGAAAAGAATTAGTCTTTCATGTTATGAAAATGTTAATTTTTATATGCAAATGAAAAAAGAAAATTCTATAACAATATTAAGGGTACTGTGTGCAATTCAGGTGTTTCTTGTTCACTTTTTTGCTGGACATCATTTGCGTGAATACATGTGGCTATTTGATGTTGCTGTTCCTTCTTTTATCTTAGTAAGTGCATATTTATATGGGCTACGTACAGTTGAAACTAAATTTAATTTTGAATTCTTAAAAAGAAGATGGATTGCCCTTTCATGTGTATTCTATCCATATATAATTATTAAATATATAATATTGATATTTAAGTTACCCGATAACATATTTTTTCTTTTTAAATCATTTGTATTTGATATATTCTATCTTAACGTTTTTGCTATAAATGGAGGTGAATGGTTTATGCAAACAATTCTTTATTGCTATATATCACTGTTTATTTGTAAAAAATTCAAGATTCTAGACAGAATATTCAAAAATAAGTGTTATACGTTGCTGATGTTCCTATTAGTTATAGCATGTGGATTTATTTACAGAGGCTTTAATTTGATATATATATATGCGTATTTATTGGTGTATTATAATGCAAAATATATACAAATTGTTGGCAAAAAATATAGTTTGGCCATATTACCTATACTTGTTAGCTTATATGTTCTTGATTCTTTAAGGTATATGGATGATTTCCATTATGGAATTTATTTAAATTATATGCATAGATGTTTTATGGGAATATTGTTTGTCTTATTAGTGAGTCAATTGTTTGCTAAGATAAAAGAAAATAAAATAGTTGATTATTTTGGACTTATTTCATTTGAATTTTTCTTAGCTCAATCTTTTTTTGCATATGACTACCCTTTATATATATGTTTGCCATGTACGCTGTTTTTAGCTATTATATTCCACTATGTAGGAATTAAAAACAAGCTATTTCTACAAAATGTAACGAAAAACATATAGTATAATGTCAACATCTTCTCGAATAATTAAGAATACGAGTTTCCTGTACCTAAAGATGGGAATTACAATGTTTGTGTCTTTGTTGACAACAAGATTGTTGCTAAATTCATTGGGCGTATCAGATTTTGGAATTTATAATATTGTTGGTGGCGCTATTTCTATGTTAGGATTTCTTAATGTTGCAATGGCTAGTGCAACTCAACGTTTCTTAAGCTATAGTGAAGGGGCGAATGACAAAGATAAGGAAACAATAATCTTTAATGCTAGTGTTATTTTGCATTTTATAATTGCAATAATAATATCAGTAGCGTTAATATTGGCTTGTCCATTTTTATTTGATAGTGTTCTAAATATTCAGGCTGATAGAATAGAAGCTGCTAAGATTATTTATTATAGCCTTATAATAAGTACTGCATTTACTATGATGACAGTACCTTATGATGCGGTAATGAATGCGCATGAAAATATGCTTTATTATTCTATAATTGGAGTCGTAGAATCTTTGCTTAAATTAATAGTAGCTATTATCGTTGTTTATACATTGATGGATAAGTTGATTATTTATGGAATACTTATGTCTATAATTCCTTTTGTAACGTTAACTGTCATGAGTATATATTGTAAGCGTAACTATAAGGAATGTCATTTTAATTATTCTCTATATTTTAGAAAAGATACAATGAAAGAAATGACATCTTTTGCTGGTTGGAATTTTTTGAGCTCGTTTTCAAGTATTGTTGGCAATTATAGTAACGGAATCGTACTAAATCATTTTTTTGGAACAGTATTAAATGCAGCTTTGGGAGTTGCAAATCAATTGAGTGGTCAGTTATGTGCTTTTTCACAAAATATGATGAAGGCAATCAATCCTGTTATTGTGAAAAGTGAAGGAGCCGGCTGTACAGAAGATATGATGACATATTCTTATGCAGCATGCAGATATTCGTATTTGCTAATTTTATTTTTTGCAGTTCCGTTTGCTTTCCAGGCACCATATATACTAAAAATATGGTTGAAAAATGTACCAGAATGGGGAATCCTATTTTTTAGATTTCAGTTATTAAGAAACCTGTTGGAGCAGCTAACTGGTTCCTTGGGAACTGCAATTGGAGCAAAGGGTAAAATTCGAGGGAAAAGTATTTCAAGCATTTTATGCAATCTTATTCAAATACCAATTTTGTATATGATATTCAAGCAAGGTGGAACTCCTGCCTGGTATTTTATAGTTATACTTATTACTATGGTATTGCTTTCTGCCATGTTTAATGTTTATTTTTGTAAAAAAACATGCGGGATGAAATTAATCACCTATTTCAGAAATGTATTGGTTTCATGTTTATCTATAACAATAGTTATGATGTTACTTTCCTGTATAGTCTTGTTGCTTTTTAAAGATGGATTCCTACGAACAATGCTGTGTTTCATAATTACTTCGTTAGCATTTGTTGTGTTATTTAGGTTTTTTGCTTCAAAAGAAGAATTGATGGCAATAAATGCTATGAGAATAAAAATTAAGAATAGATTATATAAATGATGAATAATAAATTAATAACAGTAACTTCACCTTTACTACCTGATTTAGATGAGTTAAATGTATATCTTAAAGATATATGGAATCGCCGTTGGCTTACTAATAACGGTTATTATCATCAGGAATTAGAGAAAGCACTTTGTGAATATCTCAAAGTACCATATATTAGTCTTTTTACCAATGGAACAATACCATTGCTTTGTGCTTTGCAGGCACTTCGTATAACTGGTGAAGTCATAACGACCCCATACAGTTTTGTTGCTACTACTCACTCTTTGTGGTGGAATAATATAAAACCAGTCTTTGTTGATATAGATCCAGAGACATGTAATATTGACCCAAATAAAATTGAGGCTGCCATTACCCCAAATACAACAGCTATTATGCCTGTACATGTATATGGCAAACCTTGTGATACAAAACGTATTCAAGAAATCGCAGACAAGTATGGACTGAAAGTTATCTATGATGCTGCACATGCTTTTGGTGTAGAAGTAAATGGCAAATCAATATTGGAAGAAGGTGACATCTCAACACTAAGTTTCCATGCAACTAAAGTCTATAATACGATTGAAGGTGGTGCTCTTATCTGTCATGATGAGAAAACAAAACAAAGAATTGACCATCTAAAGAATTTTGGTTTTAGCGATGAGACTACAGTCATAGCCCCTGGTATAAATGGAAAAATGGATGAAATACGTTCTGCTTATGGATTGTTAAATTTAAAACAAGTAGACAAAGCCATTGCTTCACGTCAACATGTTGCGAACCGTTATCGCGAAGCTTTGAGTGAAGTGGAAGGTATCACTTTTATGGATGATATAATAAACGTACGTAACAATAATAGTTATTTTCCAATTTTTATAGATAAAGAAAAGTATGGAATGACTAGGGACGAACTCTATTTTAAGATGAAGAGTCAGAATATTCTTGGTCGTAGATATTTCTATCCGCTAATAAGTGAATTCTCAACATATAAAGGATTGCCTTCTGCAAGAAAAGAAAATCTTCCTGTGGCAAATAGAATAGCTGATACTGTCATTTGTCTGCCGATGTATCATGCTTTAACAGAAGACGATATTGATAGAGTGATTGATTGTTTAAAGAAATAATATGGTTACTTCCTTTTATACACAAGAAGAACTACTTTCTATAGGATTTGCTTCACTAGGAGAGAAAGTCCTGTTAAGTAGGAAAACCAGTATATATAATGCTGAGGATATTTCAATTGGCAACAATGTGCGTATTGATGACTTTTGTATTTTGTCTGGAAAAATAGAAATAGGATCTAATATACATATTTCTGCTTATGTTGCATTATATGGAAATGGAGGCATAATTTTAGAAGATTATACAGGAATATCACCACGAAGTACAGTTTATAGTGCAATGGATGATTTTTCGGGTGATTATCTCATTGGTCCAATTCATCGAACAGAATGTATCAATGTTCAAAAAGGTACAGTAATCATAAAAAGGTATTCCCAAATAGGAACACATAGTGTTATATTCCCAAATGTAACTATTGGTGAAGGGTGTGTTATCGGTGCAATGACATTGGTTAATAAAAGTCTTAAAGAATGGGGAATTTATATCGGGCAACCAGCTAAACTTATAAAGAAAAGAAAAACAGGATTGCTTAGATATATTAAATAAAAAAAATGTGTTTTATGAGTTTTCGTTACTAGTATTTATATCAGAATAACAATATATAGAAAGTATCGTGATTAATACAATAATAGAAATAGAAAGATTTATATTGAAGGCTCTACGTAAAATATGTTCAAAGACGCCTTTATATTATCACCCAAGCCTTTGGAATGAAGAATATGATTTTGATAAAGTATCTGACAAAATTTATAATCTTCTTAAAGCAGACAAACCATGTATGATAGCACGTTTTGGTGATGGTGAATTGCATTTAACCATTAATAGTCTTTTTGTATCAAAAGGCAATCATTGTGTTTGGAGATATATTACGGGTAGACAATATCAATGGTGGTGGAATAATGAGATTAAAAACAAAATGCTTGTTTTTCCAAAGAGTGATGAAAGTTTCATTAACTTTGGAAAACTGATGCTGGATAGTTATAAGTATTCTGATATACAAGCTATTTGGAGCACACAATATAGAAATTTGCATTATATAGATGAACTCAATAAAGATGTTTACAAAATTGCATTGATAACATTAGACCCATATTGGTCATCAAAACCTTGGACTAGGGCTCTTAAAGGTAAGAAAGTGCTAGTGTTGAGTATGTTTGATGATTTGATAAAAAAACAATACGATGACCATCGTACTCAGCTTTTTCAGGACCCGAACATCTTACCTGAGTTTGAATTAATAACATTAAAGGCTTTGAGCTATGATGATTTTTCCGCAGACAGGTTTCCTTCATGGTTTGATGCTGTAAAATATATGGAAGATGAAATAGATAAAATAGATTATGATATTTGTTTGATTAGTTGTGGTCCTCCGGGATATCCAATAGCTGCACATGTTAAACGCATGGGCAAGAAAGCGGTTCATTTAGGCGGAGCTTTGCAATTATTATTTGGAATAAAAGGTAAACGTTGGGAAGATCCAGAATATGGAGCTTCTAGATTAAAAAGGAAAAATGCATATCCTGAACTTTTTAACGAATATTGGATAAGGCCAGATAAGCAACATACCCCTAAGATTGCTAAAAATATTGAAGGTGGATGCTATTGGTGATTTGAATATAATATTTATCATGATAAATAGACAAAACGACAAACAGCTTAAGTTTAAGTTAATAAAAATATTGATAGAAATAGACCGAATCTGTGATAAACATGGATTACGTTATTTCCTTGTGGGAGGAAGTACAATAGGGGCAGTGAGGCACAATGGATTTATTCCATGGGATGACGATGCTGATGTTGCTTTACCGCGTAATGATTTTGAAAAGTTCAAGAGTATTGTACAAAAGGAGCTTGGTACTAGATATAGATTCGTTGATAACAAAATAGATTCCAACTATTATTATCGTTTTGCCAAAGTTTATGATGAACAAACAACGATTGTAGAAAAAGAATATCCTTTCTATATAGGAGGCGTTTGGGTTGATATTTTTGCTATTGATGGATTACCAAATAATCCGAAGGAAAGAGAGATACATCTTAGATGTTATGAAAGTTTTTATTATAAATTGTTTGAACTGTATGATAAAGAAAAATTTAAATGGAGCTTAAATCCTTTATATATATATCACTATTTACGTAGGATTTACTATCATAAGAAATATAATTTCACATATTTGATTAGTAAGTGTGAAGAAATAGCTAAGATGCATGCTTTTGAGGATAGTGAGTATGTTATTAATTTTGGTGGTGGCTACGGAAGGAAAGAAATAACGAGACATGAATTCTTTGATAATTATATAAAATTTCCATTTGAAGGACATAATCTCAGAATTCCTGTAGGTTATGATGGATATCTGAAAGGTATATATGGAGATTATATGAAATATCCTCCAATTGAGAAAAGAGTAACTAATCATACTCATTATTTTATGAATTTAGATAGAAAATGTGTAAAAAGAGAAATAGTTGAGTTTAAAAATAATCTAAGGTGATGAGAAAGGAAGAAAAAAAATCAAATATTGGGGTCGTAATTCTTGCTGGTGGTAAAGGTAAACGTTTCCACAGTGAAAAACAGTTTGTAAATTTTCTTGGGAAACCTTTATGGAGATATGTTTATGACAAGGCTTTACAAATAGTTCCTAAAGAAAATATAATTGTTGTAGGAGTAGATATCCTTGGTGGTAAAACTCGTAGTTTCTCTGTGAGAAATGGACTTGCGCAGTTGTGTGATATAAAAAAAGTGTTAATTATAGAAGCTGCCAGACCGTTATTAACCGTTGAGCAAATACAAGAACTTATCGATACAGAGGGTGATTCAATAACATTTGTAGCTCCTTGTATTGATACTATTATAATGAAAGATAAAACTTACTTAAATCGAAATGATTGTTTACGTATGCAAACGCCACAAGCATTTAATTTTGAGTTATTAAAGAAAGCTTATTCATCTGAAGATAAATATTTAGATATGACTGACGAAACTAGAGTCATGTTCGAAGAATATAGTATTCTGCCAGTATTTATAGAGGGTGGAGAAAACTTATATAAGGTAACTTATCCAAATGATTTGAATTATTTAAAAAGAATTATCGAACAATGAAAAAGGTTTTAATTACAGGTGGAAATGGTGCTATTGCCATTGCTATCAAAGAACTTCTTGTAGAAGAAGGTGAATTTGAAGCTTATAATCCAGGACATAATGAATTAGATGTAACTAACCATGATCAGGTTGTGAAAGTTATTACAGAATATAATCCTGATATCCTTATTAATAATGCTGGTTATGTAGTGCCTTTTGGTATTGCCGAAAATCAGTTTGAATCAGAAAAACGAGCTATAGATATCAATTTACTTGGTACGTTTTGGTGCACAGCAGTTGCTACTCAGAATAATCCAGATGTGTTGGTTATTAATATTGGAAGTTCTGCAGGTACTAAAGTTCATGCGAATTGGTCTTCTTATTGTGCTGCTAAGGCTGGAGTCATAATGGCTTCAAAATGTTGGGCTGCTGAAGGAATAAAGGTTAAATGTATATCACCAGGACGTACACAGTCAAAGATGCGTAAGCACTTGTTTCCGAATGAATCTCAAGATACGTTATTGAAAGCAAAGGATTTTGCTAGAATTGTAGTTAAAGCTATAAATGGGGCATACGAATATGGTGAGAATGTGAATGTAAATTTACAGAATATAAAAGAATTACAAAGTGGAAAATAGAAAGACTGTAGTTATAAAGACAGATAAGCAATTTACTGATTTAAATAGTATTGCTAAAGAATTTTGCGAAGGTCGCAAAGGACAAGGAATATTGAATATTTTCGTTCGTCATGCAACTTGTGGTGTAAAGATTATAGAAAATGAAACCCTTTTGTTGGCTGATATCAATGAACATCTTGATCATATAGCTCCTAAAGATGGACATTATCTTCATGACCGCATTGAAATAAGGGACGTACCTGTTACGGAACGTGTAAATGGCTTTTCGCATATACGCCAGTTGTATTTTCCTTCTTCTATTAACATACCTGTTGAAGAAGGAAATATTATGCTTGGTAAATGGCAAACAATATTTCTTGTAGAGTTAGATCCAATAAGAGACAGAGAAATAGTATTATCTTATATATCAATGTAATTCATAATATGAAGATACTTTGGTTATGTAACTCTAAGTTTTCATCTGATAAAATTAAGACAACAGGTAGTTGGCTTCAACCTTTGTGTGAACAATTGAGTCATATAGAAGGTAATGAGCTATATAATATTACAGAATATTCTGGTCCCAAGATTATAAGAGATAATTTTAAGAATATTCAACAATGGTGTGTACCTCAAGATAAACATGCAAAAAATAATCATCAGATAGCTTCTGACGAATTTTGCAAAATGGTAGCTGATATCATTGAAGATATTAAACCAGACATTGTACATGTATGGGGAACAGAAACTATTTATCCATCTATATATAATAAAGGATATATAAAGTATCCATCGCTGCTTGAAATTCAAGGACTATTATCTTCGTATTATCATTTTTATTATGGTGGACTTACATTTTTAGAAATATTAAAGTGTATGCGTCTAAAAGAAATCATATTGCCATGGAGATGTCTGTTTTTTAAAAGACGTGTCTTTAAGAAACGTGGATTAACAGAATTTGAATCAATAAAACGATTTAAGAACATAGCAGTGCAGTCTAACTGGACATTGGAGCAATTGCAAAATATAAATGCTGATTTCAACGTCTATCATTCAAAAATTATGCTGAGGGAAGCATTCTATGATGCAGAGCCGTGGAAATATAAACAAACTGATGCACCTGTGATATTTACTACTGCTTCTGGGGCTATACCGTATAAGGGAATACAACTGGCGCTGAAAGCTTTAGCATTAATAAAAAAGACATATCCCAAAGTTACATTGCACATAGCTGGGGATATGCATATAGGTAATCTGTTGCAGGATGGCTTTTCAATATATATAAATAGCTTAATAAAAAAATATAGCCTTGAGAATAACGTCGTTTTGCTAGGTTCTATTAATGCTAATCAAATTGTAGAAGAACTTCAAAGCTGCAATGTTTGTTTGATACCGTCTTTTGTAGAAACATATTGCTTGGCGTTTGCAGAATCTATGATAATTGGTGTTCCAACAGTTGTTTCTTATGCGGGGGCTATGCCTGAATTGGCAAATGATAAAGATGAGGCTATATTTTATAATTCCAATGATTTCATATCTTGTTCACAACGAATAATAGAAATAGTAACGAACAAAAAGCTAAGTCAACATTTATCTGTAAGATGCAGAGAACGCAGTATGATAGAAAATGATATCTCTACAGTTGTGTCAAATCAGATGACTGTTTACAATAAATTACTAAAAAAGAATGATGAAGTCAAATAAGGTTTTTCCATTCCTAATAGGTATATTAACTTTTTTTTCTGTAGATCAATGGTCAAAATTTGTGATAGGAAATACTGTAACCACATGGTTGTTGTATTTTTGTATTTACTTATGCGTATTTTTTATTTATAAAAATCAATATGTAAAATGTATAAGTGTTGAGAATCGTAAAGATACTTTTTTGAAGATATATTTATTATGGATTCTAATATGTATTATTAGAGGAATCTTTGTGGCCGAAAACTACTGGGAATATAAACAATTAGTGGAAGGCTCTGTGGCTTTGCTATTGCCAACTTTAATATATACATTTACTCTCCCTAATGTGGTAAGAACTGTATTGCATTTTTGGCTTATGTATATATTGCCGTTTTTCGTCATTTACGCAGGCTTTTTCATAGTTCCTGATTCTTATCATTTTTTTCTTGGTCCTGTCTTGTTGCTTGGATGTTTCCTTCCAATAATTAAAGGTAAATGGAAGTTGATGATATTTTTGCTTTTGATAATAATGCTTGTTGGAGATATTGGAGCAAGAAGTCAGATAATAAAAGCTGCAGCGTGTTTGATGATTAGTGTTGCTTACGTTTTAAGTAAATTTATCTCAAAGAAGCTTTTCGGTTTAGCATTCGCTCTATGTTTCATTTCACCAATTGTGATAATGGCATTAGCCTTTACGGGTACTTTCAATATATTTAACATGGACGATTATGTTGGCTCAAAATATCAAACAAAAAGTGCTAATGGAAGTGCTGTGACTGATGATACTCGTAGTTTTATTTACGTTGAGGTTATTAGCTCTGCTATTCAGCATAACTATGTTATACAAGGTAGGACCCCAGCACGTGGCAATGATACTGAGGCCTTTTATAATATTGCAGACAATTTACAAAGCACTCATAAAGTAAAAAATATTAAACATGAGCGTCCTGCAAACGAACTAGTTCATACAAATGTATTTACGTGGACAGGCTTGATCGGTTGTATGTTATATAGTATTCTTTATTTTATTTCTTCATATAGAGCAGTTTACAGATCAAAAAATATATATATTAAATTGCTTGGATTGTTTGTTGCCTTTAGATGGGCGTATGGATGGGTCGAAGACTTTAATAGATTGGATATTATGAATGTCTCGTTATGGATGATGATAGCTATGTGTTATTCCAATATTTTCAGAGATATGAGCGATATGGAATTTAAAACTTGGGTAAGAAGTGTATTTAAAAAGAAGAAGGTCATTAAGCGTTTATGCTGCAATCCTTCTGATTTAGCAAAATAAAAATCTGTAATAAAATTAATAAATGGCAACTATAGCAGCACTTCTTACAGTACATAACCGCAAAGAAAAGACATTGCAATGTCTGCGATGTCTTTATAAGCAACTTCCTATAGAAGGATATAAACTTGATGTATATCTTACGGATGACGGATGTTCAGACGGTACTCCAGAAGCGATACGTGAAGAATTTCCGGAAGTAACAATTATTAATGGGGATGGTTCTTTTTTTTGGAACCGTGGCATGTATGCCGCTTGGACTAAAGCTGAACAAACAGCCGACTACGATTATTATCTATGGCTCAATGATGATACTTTTTTGTTTGTTGACGCTGTTTCTAGATTGTTGTCTTGTTCAAATAATCATGATGATGAGGCTATCATTATTGGAAGTTCATGCTCTATAATGAATAATTCAATTATCACTTATGGTGGAATTAAGACAAAAAGTGGCAGAGTTGTTGAGGTGAAAGAAGAACATCAATGTGATACATTTGAAGGGAATATTGTGTTGATACCAAAATTTGTATATAGTAAGATTGGGAAGAATGATAATGTTTTCCATCATGCTGTTGGTGATAACGATTATGGTTATCGTGCTTCCGAGGCAGGTGTTAAAATATATACAGGAAAAGGTGTTTATGGCACATGTGAACAACATGATAAACCTGCAAAATGGACAGATCCCAATATGTCTTTACGCATAAGATGGAAGGATTATTTTAGCCCTTATGGAAGTACGTATCGAGAGTATTTTATATTTAGGAGGAGACACTTTGGCCTGGTGTCTGCATATATAAAACTTGTAACAAGTTTTATACACATGTTAATGCCTTCAGCTTATAATAAAATTATTAGAAAGTAATATAAATTATGTCTTTAAAAAATGTATTGAAATCTAGTCCTAAAGCCCTAGCATTAGTATCTAAAGTTTATAATATATTGCATCCAAATAATGCATGGAAATACAAATTCGGAACTAATAAAATAAATAAAAAAGGTGCATTCTTAAAGAAATGCAGATTTCGAATTAAAGGTGCTAATAATGTTGTTGAAATTGGTAAAAATGCAAGACTGACAAATTGTACATTTACAATATATGGATCAAATTGTAACATAAAAATAGGTGGTGGAAGCACCATCGTTTCAAACGTGTCTTTTTGGTGCGAGGATGATAATTCTTCTATATTTATTGGTCAAGATTTCATGATGGGGTCAGGACATATCGCTTCTACAGAAGGTGAGAAAATAATATTGGATGACGACTGTATGCTCTCTGAAGATATCGAAATAAGGAATGGAGATAGCCATGCAATAATAAATGATAGGAATGAAAGAATAAATTTTGCAAGACCAGTTGTTATTGGTAAGCACGTATGGATAACTGCTCATAGTAGAATAATGAAAGGCTCAGAAATCCCGGATAATTGTATCATAGGTAATTCTAGTTTAGTGACTCATCGGTTTAAAGAAACAAATGCAATTTATGCAGGAAATCCAGCTCGACTTGTTAAACTGAATGTGAATTGGGACAAATACAGAAATAAATATAAAAATAGTATTAATAATGAATAATCTGTATTTTGGAGTTTGTATAGCTCCATATAGAGTTGACTTTTGCAATTATTTATATGATAATTGCAATTTTATGATATATCATCAATATCGATATTTAGGAAAAAACTATGATATGGATGATATATATGCTAAATGCAAATTTGAAGAAAGATATATTAAAATAGATAAGGCTTATAATAAACCATATCCTGTAGGATTAAAGAAATTAATAGATAATAATAAGCCGCAAATTATCATTGTTCCTGAATTTTCATTGCTTACAATCTTTGTCCTGTTTTTGAAATTTATATTTAATTATAGGTTTAAAGTTATATCATTGTGTGATGATAGTTATGACATGATTTGTGGTAATGACTTTAGTAAGACTCATAGAATAGCACGTAAAATCATTCCGTATTTTCTTGATAATCTAATTCTAGATAATAAGAAAACTGTTGAATGGTATCAAAATAAATTTGGCAAGGGCTTATACTTCCCTATTATTGCTGATGAAGTAAGATTGAGAGAGGAATATAAAAAGTCATTACCGTTGAGTAATAAATTGAATAATGAGTATTGCTTAGTTGGACAAAAAGTTATATTGTTCGTTGGAAGATTAATACCATTAAAAAATGTTTCTACCTTGATACGTGCTTATTCTCATATTAAAGATCAAGCAAGGCTTGTTATTATAGGTAAAGGTGAATGTGAAGAAGAACTTAGATTATTAGATAAGCAATTAAATACTGATATAATCTTCACTGGTTTTAAACAAGGAGAAGAATTATATGCATGGTATAATATAGCTGATGTCTTTGTTCTTCCAAGTACTCAAGAGGCTTTTGGTGCTGTTACAAATGAAGCTTTAATTGCTGGGTGTTTTTGTTTGGTATCAGATAAAGCTGGCTCGAATACACTAATTGAAGATGGTTATAATGGATATATAATAAATCCATATTCAGAGTCTGATATGTTAGATAAATTAGGAATATATCTTTTAAACAACAGAAAAGAAAAAGAGATTCTCCTTAAACGTAACATGATGCAATCTTTTTTTTCTCATTACATCAGTTCCTTATTTAATTCAATAAAAAAAATATGAAACGATGACACTAAATATTATTAAAATAAAAAGTTATATTTCGGGTATATATCCCCCTCAATCTCTTATTCCCATGTCTTTTTATTTTTTTTGCAAAAATAAGAACATAATTAGGCAAGATGTTGATAGGTGGTGTGAATGTACAAACTTACCTTTAAAGTTCAGTTTTTATCATGCGTTATCATATTTATTGGTCTTTAATAAAGAATTCAGAAATCTTTATTATAGGAGATTAGGCATAATAGGAAAGTTAATTTCGATTATTGTACCAGGCATAAAAACATTATTTATAACTTCTGCTCCTATAGGTGGTGGCTTTTTCATTAGACATGGTTACTCAACATTTATTAATACTGAGAAAATAGGTGATAATTGTACTGTTCATCAAAACACAACAATAGGTGATAATGGACGGGGTATACCTAGAATTGGGAATAATGTAATAATAGGTACTGGAGCAATTGTTCTTGGTCCAATAACAATAGGAGATGATGTTACGATAGGTGCAGGTGCTATTGTCGTAGATGATGTTCCATCTAATAGTACTGTTGTTGGTGTTAAGGCACATGTTATTAAAAATAATAATTAAGATGTCTCAAAAAATATTATTTATCATGCACATGCCACCACCTGTTCACGGGGCTGCTGTAATAGGCAAGTATATCCATGATAGCAAAATTATAAACAAGGCTTTTGATTGTCTATATATCAATCCAGCGGCATCAAAGAAAGTATCTTCGATAGGTAAACTAAGTTTTGGAAAGATATTTTTCCTATTTTCATTATTGAGGAAGATTGTGAAAACAGTTAAGACGGAAAAGCCAGATTTATGCTATATGACTCCATCTACATGGGACTGGGGATTTTACCGAGACTGTTTGACTGTTTTCATCCTAAAGAGATTAAACGTTAAGATTGTTTTCCATTTTCATAATAGACCCCAAACTGGATTTGGTGATAAATGGTATAATAAGCTATTATATAGACATTTTTTTCGTGAAACAAATTATATATTCCTGGATCGTGTATTGACTAATGATTTTAAAGATTATCTAGATAAAAAACATTTATATATATGTCCCAATGGAATAGAACCTGTTGCTTCTAATTTTGAAATTAAAAGTGATTCAAATACCATTAAGTTTGTATTTTTGTCTAATTTAATAAAAAATAAAGGGGTATATGATTTATTAGAGGCATGCAAAATATTAAAATCAAAGAAATATAATTTTATATGTGATTTTATTGGGAAATCTGGAGACATAAGTAGTGATGAATTCATAAGAGATGTTGAAAAGTATGGTTTGTCTGATATTGTTACATATCTTGGACCAAAATATGATAGCGAAAAATATACTTGTTTATCAAAGCATGATGTATTAGTATTTCCAACATCTTATGAAACATTTGGTCTTGTTTTATTAGAAGCTATGCAAGTGGGATTAATGTGTATAGGTACCAAAGAGGGGGCAATCCCGAATATAATAAGCAATAAAGAAACTGGATTGTTGATAGAAAAAAAAGATTCTTTTGATTTAGCTGCTAAGATGGAATACTGTATTAACAATAGAGATAAAGTTAAAATAATGGGACAGAAAGGAAAAGAAAAATTCTTTAAGTTGTACACTAAAGAAATATTTGAACAGAATATAACTAATATATTGAAAGATTGTATTAAAAATGATTAGAGCTTTATTATGTGGAGCTTCTTCTTTCGTGGCTAACGGATTCGAAGATGTGACGAAGAATGTAGAAATTTTAACAGAAACGTTTTCAAGAGGAAATGAGTCTCGCAATGGTGATAGAATTTGTGGGAAGTATATTAATATAGCAAGTAATAAATTCCTAAACGATAATTATGACATTGTCATTAACTTTGCAGTGCTTAAAAATGACACTGTTGAAAATAATATAAGATATATAAAGAGTTTGTTAAAACTTTGCGCTGAAAAAAAGGTGAAGAAGCTAATCCATTTTTCAACAATAATGAATTACGATTATCATCTTACTAATGTAACTGAAAATGCAAATATTGAAACTCTAGATAAAACAAGCAAAAAGGGCTATGCTGAAATAAAAATAGCTGTAGATAACTATCTGTTGTCTGTAAAAGATACATTACCTTTTGAACTTATAATGGTAAGACCTGGGTATGTGCTTGCAGATAATAGACCATGTCCATTTATAAAGCCTTTGCCTTGTGGATTCGCAGTAATTAAAGGCAATAAGAAAAGTAAACAACCAATAGTGAGACGTGAGGATATACATGAAGCTTTAATAAAAATAATAAATACAGAGAATAATGATGTTGTTTATCATCTCTTTCCAAATGATAAAATGACCAAATACAGATATGCAAAGCTGTTGGGGTATAAACATATCATCGTTATGCCAAAGTTGATTTTTAGATCCATACCACATTTGCTAACAAAATTAGGAATTATTTCAAAGTCTCTGTATAGCAGATTCGATGGTATGTATATTGAAAGTGATTTTAGTTCTGAAAGAACAGAAGAGAAACTAAATATAAAGTTTAATTGATATGGAAATTGCAATTCTGGGTGCTGGAACATATGGTAGCTATATAGTTAATAGTATACAAAAAAAATATCCTGAAGCAAATATAACTGTCTTTGATATTGGTGATAACAGAATAAAAAATGAAACTGAAATAGGCCTTTTATCTCGCCTTAAAAAGTCTATGTATAAAGGACTTACTGATGGTCGATATTTTGGTTGGGGAGGTGCTTCTCACAAATGGGGTGGACAATTACTGACTTATACTGATAATGATTTCACTAATCCTGATGGATTTATGAGAGATGTTATCAGTTTGGATAAAAAATATAAGGATCAATGTTTAGCGAAGTTTAATATAGAAAATAAATTTCCTGAGAATCATGTCTCAGAAGAATTGTTCACAAAAACTGGCGTTTGGCTGAGTATGTTACACCGGAACTTCTTCTATTGGTTTAAAATTAATAAGAGGGCAAACGTGAAGGTGATGTCAAATTGCAGAATCGTTAAACTTGAAAAAGATAGTGATAAACATATAAAGGATATTGTCTATCTGAAAGATGGTAAAGAGAAACGTGCGTCTTTTGATTATTACTTTTTGACAACTGGTGCTTTTGAAAGTGCAAGAATATTACTAAGTTCTGATATAATAGACGGTGGCAAGGTGCATTTTTCTGATCACCTGTCGCAGAGAATGTTTAAAATTAAGGGTTCTACAAAAATAGGTAATGAAGATTTCGTGTTTAGGATGAGAGGTACTTCTCTTATTACTAAACGTATGATTGGTGAAATTGGTGATGTTTCATATTATGTACATCCTGTATTTAATATGAAATTTCCTTTCTTTTCAATGGTTAAGGATGTTTTGTTCTATCATAAATTCTCAATAAAAAATATTCCCAATTATATAAAAACTACAATAAAAGATATTCCCAATGTCTTCGGATTCGTATGGTCAGTTATCTTTTTGAGAAAAATGTATGTGATGAATGGTGAATGGTATCTATATATTGATATCGAGAATCCTACGAAAGATAGTTATATTGAGTTGTCTGAAGAAAAGGACAAGTATGGTATTGACGGATTGAATGTTTGCTATAATGTGGATGAAGAAGCCGTAAAGATTTATGAGGCAGCTAAAGCTTCTGCTATTAAACTTTTGGATTCAAGTAATGTAAACTATGAAGTAGATGCTGATAAGATAGATGTACAGACTTGCGAAGATATTTACCATCCTTATGGTATGTTGCATTTTGATTCTGTAGATGACTATTATACCAAATGGGATAATATGCTTGTAGTAAATACAGGCTGTTTAACAAGAAGTGGTGGTATAAATCCTACAGCTTCTTTGTTCCCAGTAATAGATAATTTTATCTTTAATAAATTCTATATGTAATGTTGACCATCCTAATAAATGCTTATGCTTGTTCGCCTAATATGGGCAGTGAACCAGGAATGGCATGGAATTGGTGTGTGAATCTTGCAAAATATTGTGAACTTCATATTATAACAGAGGGAGAATTCAAATCCAACATTGATGCTGTCTTGCCAACTTTGCCTCAAGGACAGAATATGCATTTCTATTATAATCCTGTTTCTGATAAAGTCCGTAAGATGTGTTGGAATCAGGGAGATTGGAGATTTTATAGACATTACAAGAAATGGCAATATAGAACTTATGAGATTGCTATTGATATTATTGCACACAACAAAATAGATATTGTACACCAGTTGAATATGATTGGTTTTCGTGAACCAGGTTATCTTTGGAAAATAAATAATATCCCATTTATTTGGGGCCCTGTTGATGCTAAAGATAGATTTCCTTTGGCATATACAGATGGCTTGTCATTTAAGCAAAAGGCTTTTCTTAGACTAAAAAACATTATCACCGTGTTGCAATTAAAGTTCTCTGTTAGAGTTCATAAAGCTGCAAATAACGCAAAGATAATTATTGCAGCTTCTTCTGAAACCAAGAGAAGCTTTAAATATTATATGAACTTAGAGCCTGTTCTTATAAATGAGACAGGATGTTATTGTTACGATAATTTAAAAAAAGAAAAAGATGGTGATTCCCTTGATTTACTTTGGGTTGGAAAATTAGATGTAAGAAAGCAATTATCATTAGCTATTGAAACAATAGCAAAATTGAACAATCCTAAAATAAGATTACATATTGTTGGTGGTGGGGATCAGAAACAATACAAAGAGCTTGCTAATAAGTTGAATGTTAGCGAAAGTTGTATTTGGCATGGGTTGTTGGCACATAATGATGTACAATCATTAATGAGAAAATCAGACTTGTTATTTTTTACTAGTGTAGCTGAAGGTACTCCCCATGTTGTATTGGAAGCAATTGGCAACGGATTGCCAATAATATGTTTTGATTGCTGTGGACAAGGAGATTCTGTAGATAGAAATATTGGAAGGAAGGTAGCTTTGACTAGCCCTAAACAATCAATAGACGATTTCTCTTTTATCATTAATTATCTATATAATAATCGTGATGAAATAAAAGAAATGTCTGATAATTGCATAACTAAAGCTAATGAGCTTTCATGGGAAAACAAGGTAAAACAGATGCTAGAGATATATACTACTTGCTTAGATATATAATAATATTTATTTATGGAATATTTTCTTTCACAAGTACCCTCCTTGGTTATCAGCATCCATTGCATACTACATCTTCGGTATCTGTTTTATGAGGTAAAGAGGATAAGTAGTTGAGCGATGTTCACAATACAAAGCTTTATATATAATGTATGTTATTATATTGATAATGTGTAATTTATTAATGTGATAGAAAAACGATAGATGAATTTATAGTAATATGAGAAAATTATTGAGAATATTATTGTCTTTGCCTAAGAGTTTATACTTTAATCTCAGAATGTTTCCATTAAGAACAGCAATTAAACTGCCTGTTTTTATTGCAAATAATGTGCGTGTTAGAAATTATTCTGGTAAAATAATTTTGCCAAAATGTGATTGTAAGACAGCTCTTGTTAGAATAGGATATCATTATAATCAGGAATGTGATACTGCGAGTATGCATACATACTTGTCATTAAAAAAAGGTTGTGAATTGGTCTTTATTGGTGAAGCTCATATCGGACAAGGTGCTAATATCTCATTGAACGAAGATGCAAAACTTGTATTAGGTAATAATTTTGCCATATCTGGCACTACTAAAATAATATGTAGTAAAGATATATCGTTTGGTAATGATGTTCAATTGGCATGGGACACTTTGATTATGGATTCTGATTCTCATAAAGTTTATGACGAAAAAGGACAATATTCCAATATAGATAAACCAATTAGGTTTGGAAATAAAATATGGGTGGCATGTCACTGTCTCATATTGAAGGGAACTGAAATAACTGATAATTGTGTGGTTGGTGCTGGAAGTGTCCTATCAAAAAAATTTGATATTCCTAATCGCTTGATTGTTGGAAATCCAGCAAAAGAAGTGAAGACTATAAAAGGGTGGGACATATAACTAACTGGCAAAAGCTAATATTGTTTGCAAATGATTGATCTGTGGCTAATATAGAGAAGCTGAAGTTGACAGCTTGGGTCGTTGCTGGCATTTGGTTTGTTGCTCAGATCATATTGATGTTCTGTCACTTTGGACCGCAGCAGGGAGACTGGGGAACATATATTATGCTGGCGCATAGATGTTGTGACGCAGGCGAATGGTATCCAATGAAGGGTGATCTGTATTCTGCATATATATTTGCACCAGGATTGGTGAACCTACTTATTGCTGAGTTTAAACTATTTGGGACTTTGTTTTTTAACAAAATGCTTTTTCTCATTTTGAATGTCGGAGTTCTGATTAATATATTCCTTTTAGCGAAGCATTTCTTTTCTGAACGGATTGCCTGTATTTCTTCTATCATATATTGCGCACTTTATGTGAATTGGTTTATTGCTCTGTCTGCTAATACAGAGTTGCCTTTCTTATTCTTAGCATTGTCTGCCGTAAGTCTTTGTGTGTTTAGCGGCAATAAGGTTTGGAAATTTGTTTTGGCAGGCGTGTTAGTGGGATTAGCAAACTGGATTCGTCCTCTAGCCGTGATATTTGTAGCGTGTATCATCTTGTATTATTTTGTGACACGCAGATGGACTTGGAAACTATCGCTTGCGGGGGTAGCAATGGTTGCTACAGTGCTATTGATAGGCTTTTCTGCCAAAAGAAACTTGGGACGCTTGTGTTTCCAGTCAACTACATCTGGATTTAATTTGATTATGACAGCCAATGATAAGGCGTTTGGTGGTGTTGACACGAGAGTGTGGCAGGATCCTAATTCTATCGCTTATATTGAAAATGAACAGCAGAAGACTTGTTTTGAGAGAGACTCTATAAGAATGGGCAGAGCTATTGCATGGATTGAATGTAATCCTATTAGATATGCTAAACTTTATCTAAAGAAAATCCCTATTCTGTTGGCTGAGGATTCATGGAGTGACCAACGGGTTTTTGGCAGTGAACCGTTTATGTATAAGTATCAGCACGGATTATATTCAAAAAGTGAATTCGTAAAGAGATTGATTCTTAAGATCATCAAGAGCGTTCCGTATTATTTGATGCTATTGTTGTTTACCTATTCACTATGGAAGAATCGCAAAGACATATTTACAATCAAGGGATGGATATTGACATTCTTCGTAATTGGTATGCTGTTGACTTGTTTATACCCGGTTCAACCACGGTATCATTACCCTTTCATGTTCCCATTGATAATATGGGCTGCATCTGGGGCAGATACACTGATATACAAGAAGCGCTATTAATTGCGGAATGAAATAATTCATATAGATGTTATATATTAAAAATATAAAGATACTTTCTGGTAAGGATGCTTTGGCGTCTTTACCTGATAGAAAGTTGCTTATAAATACGATTAACGCACATTCATATAACACGGCACAGGAAGATAAACTCTTTGCTGAGGCTCTGGAAAAAGGTGATGTTCTGATTCCTGACGGAATGAGCATCGTGAAGGCTTTCAAGTGGAAACATTGGATGAATGGACCGAAGGAACGTGTGGCTGGTGCAGACTTGTTTAACTTTGAAATGGATAAGTTGAATGAGAAAGGTGGTACTTGCTTCTTTCTTGGTAGCAGTGAAAAGGTGCTGGCACTGATCAAAGAACGTGCAGCCATTGACTATCCTAACATCAAGATAGTTACATATTCACCTCCTTATAAGCTTGAATTTACTGATGAGGAGAATAGATTGATGGTTGAGGCTGTGAACAGTGCAAATCCAGACTTGCTTTGGATTGGTATGACTGCTCCGAAACAGGAGAAATGGGCTTACTGCCATTGGACAGATTTGAATATTCATTGTCATTGCGGAACGATTGGTGCTGTATTTGATTTCTATGCAGGTACTGCGAAGCGTGCCCCGACATGGTGGCAGAATAATGGACTAGAATGGTTGTATCGTTTGCTAAAGGAACCTAGACGTATGTGGCGTAGGTATATCATCGGCAACACTCTGTTCCTGTGGAATATATGGAAGGAATAATCAGATAAAACTACATGACAACTTTGTATGTCTTTATATTGATATATGGAAGTAAAACTTTGTTAATATAATAACACTTTTTTGTTTAAATACTTATTTTTGTAGACGTATAATTTAATATCATATATTATGAAACAGAAATATTATGTAAACAAACGTCAACAAGACGGTAGTGGATTTAATCATGAGGTTCATCGGCAAGGATGTTTTTGGATGCCTTCTGATGCTTTGCCCTTAGGTGAGTTTTATTCTTCGGAGGAGGCTTTGCTGGCTGCAAAAAGAACATATCCTGATGCAGATGGGGACATTCATTGTTGCCCCGAAATTAACCATGACAGAAGATAAGGATATAACGATAAACTTTGTTTGACTTTTCTGATGTAGAAAATTCAAACAGTGAAAATATAAGATATAAAAGAGAAAGCAGCAATTCATATTTTATGGTGCTGCTTTTTTCGATTAAATAAGGGCAGGCTACTACCCGACCTTATGGAGGAACTAGTTCCTACAGATGTACTGAACTGTATTGATTCGATGTCGGAGAATCCAATTCCTCTATTTTACAAAAATAGATATCCCCTCATGATGATGGCATCGTTGAGAGGTACCTGTTTGTGTTAATCTTCTGCAATATATTAGATTATATTTGAAAAATAGGAAATATAATCATATCTTTGCATATTAAAACATTCATTATTATGAAAATGGGAAAAGATAGTCGAAACAAATTAAATGACATCAAAAAGCAGCTAGATAGAATGTCGAAAGAAAGTCATGGTCGACCACATGAAGCTCCTCTTTCGAATGATGAGATATATAATAGAATGATATCTTCTTCTTTTGAGCGTATCTCTAGATCAAAGGAATCGGCTGTTGAATTTTTAAAGAGTGCCGGTATTTTTGATAAAGACGGACACCTTGCTCCTGAATATAGGTAGAAATGGATAACTTATATTCTAAAAGACCTAATTTGATATTGGGCTTTCATGGATGTGATAAATCAATTGCTGAAAAAGTAATTAATGGAGAATGTTTAAATGAAAGTACTAATGATTATGATTGGTTGGGTCATGGTATATACTTTTGGCAGAATAGCCCAGAACGTGCTTTGGAATATGCGAATACTGCAATGGGAAGACCAAATTCTACGATTACAAAACCTGATGTCGTTGGCGCAATTATAGATTTAGGTAATTGCTTGGATTTATTAGAAATGAATCATATTCAAGAGGTAAAAAAGGCTTATATAGTATTTGAAAAAATTGAAATAGAAGATAGACCCCAAAATGAACTGATACAAGATGGTTTCCCTATGCTTAGAAAATTGGATAGGGCTGTAATAGAAATGGTCCATAAAATAAGGAAAGGCAAAGAAAATCATCTTATTGAGGCTGAAAATCTGTTAAGAACAATTTCTCTTTTGATAAAACAGGACGATAAAGCAGGACGCAAAAATATAATTAGAGATTGTTTTTCGAAATTATTGGATATCTATGAAGAAGAGAATTTAGAAGAACTCTTCGGACTGGAATTATTAAAGGACATTCTCTACTTCATAGGAGATGGTGGAGATGAAGGCCTTCTAAGTAAAAAAATTGATGATCATGCTAAGCAATTAAGAACTTTGATTGCTAATGTCGCACCATACGATTCTGTACGTAGTTCTTTTCTTGAGGGACAAGAACTTTATCCGAATGCTGGATTTAGAGAAAAGAATCATATACAGATATGCGTATGTAACAAAAATTGTATAAAAGGATTTTTTATGCCAAGAGATATGGATGGTAGTTATCCTAATCCATAACCAGTCTTTATTGTATAATATTTATTTGGATGAAAAAGATCCCATTCTCGGTATCTGATATTAAGTATACTTGAGTCTAAATAAATATCTTATCTACTAATAAGTATTGTTAGTGATTTCTATGAAAAATGAAATTAAGAGTAAGAAAAATGTTGTTGTGTTATAGTATATATAATATATTTGTTTATTCTAATATGCAACAAAGAATAGGAAGAGAATCTTCCATAATAAAATCTTTAATAAACGCAGATTTAGAATTAAAGAATTCCTTCGTAATAATTATATAAAACAAAATCTTGGATATTAAGATGATTGACATAACAGATAAATTTTTCCAGATTCTTCGATGCGCTATTCATGATGATATTGAAGTTCCACAGCTGTCTGTGAATGAATGGAAACAGATATACTGCATAGCCCAAAAGCAATCGTTGTTGGCAGTGATATTCCGTGCTCTTGAAAGGGCTACGCCTCCGGCTCATGATGATGCGGAGAGGGATGTTTTTGGAATGCTGGTGCTAGAATGGCTTGGAAATGTTCGAGTTATTGAGAGGATAAACCGTAATGTCAGTGCTAATGTTATTAAGATATCAGAGAAATTTTCCCAAGACAAATTTCAATCTTGTCTTCTTAAAGGACAGGGCAATGGTTTGTTGTATCCGCAGCCTAACTTGCGTACTCCTGGTGATATTGATATTTTAATTAGACCGGGAAAGTATGACCTAAATAAAAGACGTGTTGCCGATGATGTAAGGAAAACAATAGAATATGTAAGATTGCAGCAGCCTGATACAAAAGCTTCATATCATCATATTGAGTATCCTAGATTTAACGGAACGGAAGTGGAGGTGCATTATCGTCCTTCGTTCATGTTTAATTTCATCTTCAATTCTAGATTACAGGAGTTTTACGCTGATATGGCAGATGAACAGTTCCATAACAGGACGGAAATTGCTGATGGTGAAATTGCTGTTCCAACACCTGAATTTAACAAGGTGTTTTTGTTGAGCCATATCTATAATCATCTTTTTAATGAGGGAATTGGTTTGAGACAGTTGTTGGATTACTATTATGTGATGGAGAATGATGTTGAACACAGTAGTGATTATAAAGCATTGTTCTCATATCTTGGTATTCGTAATATAGCTGGTGCTATCATGTGGATATTGACGGAGTATTTCGGTATGAATCAAGAAAAGGTTCTTGTACCTGTTGATGAAAGTCGTGGGCGGTTTGTACTGAATGAAATATTGCAGGGAGGTAACTTCGGAAAGTATGACACGCGTTATAAATTCGGTAATGGCGCTTTGGGAAGAAACTTGCAACGTCTGTATCGTGATTTGCGATTACTGAGGTATTTCCCGTCAGAAGCAATCTCTGAACCGATATTCCGCATTTGGCACTTCTTGTGGAGACAGAAACATAAGACTAAAAAGATAAAGAAGTAATACAAAGTAGAATATCCCCCTGATTTTGAAGTTTATGTGACACAAATTTATATTATAGGCTTCAAAGCTTAAATATACTTATTGATGTTTCAATAATTTCCATGATAAACCAGAACAAATGAGATAAAAACTTGGAGTTATTAAAAATACTCTTTATATTTGCCAGATGCAATCGGACTTTAAAATCTCTAATATATGAAAATATTAATTGCTGGTGGTACTGGATTTATTGGAAAGCGCTTGATTCCATTTCTTGTAAAGAATGGACATGAAGTAAATGTTCTGACCCGATGGAGTATGGTTGATGAGGAAAACATACATTATTACCGATGGGATGTAGATAAACGACTTATTGAGCCGAAGGCTTTTGATGGTGTAGATGCACTCATCAATATGACCGGAGCTAATATTGGTGAAAAACGCTGGACTGTAGACCGTAAGAATGAAATATTGAATAGTAGGGTGAAGCCGTTGGACTTTCTTTTGAAAGCCATTATTGAATCAGGCAACAGAATAAAGGTGCTGATTTCTTCATCTGCTGTGGGATATTATGGAGCAGTAACTACTAATCATATTTTTACTGAAGAGGACAATAATGGTACGGATTTCCCTGCCTACGTATGTAGGTTGTGGGAAGATGAAGCGCTGAAGTTCAAAGAGGTGGCAGACCGAGTCGTTATTTTGCGCAAAGGTTTGGTTATCGGAAAGGATGGAGGAGTATATCAGAAACTAGCACCATTGGCGAAGTTAGGTTTAAGCGTTGCACTAGGCAGCGGTAAGCAGCATTTCCCATTGGTATATATCACTGATCTGATTCGTGTTTATAATTACATTTTAGAGCATAACGAAATTGACGGTGTTTTTAATATTGTGGCTAATCAAAATATTACCATGAACGAATTCTCTCAGAAATTGTTGGACTCTTTTGGCAAAAGAAAGTTGACGCCAAACATTCCTGCATTTATAATCAAAATGATATTTATGGAACGAGCTGAAATGTTGCTTGAAGGCTCCAAGATTAGTAATGACAAAATCAGAAGTACTGGCTTTGAATTTATGTATTAAGCCAGTCCCAATATTGTTCATTTTTGTGGTTTGTCTGCGTGATCAGCGTGAGATATTAGGGTTTCGTTTGTGCGGATTGATTGAGTACTCTTGCGTGAATATTCTCCCGCAGATAGCGCAGATTACGCAGAGGAATGCAGCAAGCTGCATTATTTCGCAGAGAAAGACATCTTGTAGTTAGTGTGGTTATTGGGTTTGTCTGCGTAATTAGCGAGAAAATTAAAATAGAAATAATGACAGAAAACGAAATATCATTTAAGATAAGAGGAGCAATATTTAAAGTATATGATGAACTAGGTCCTGGATTACTTGAATCCATCTATGAAGCTGCTCTCTGCTATCAAATGAAAAAAGACGGATTAAAGGTCGAAAATCAGACTAAACTGGATGTTTATTATGACAATCATCTGTTGCCGTTAGATTACAGACTTGATATTCTGGTAGAAGACAAGGTTATCATCGAATTAAAATCAGTGGATAAAGTTACTCCTGTTCATTTCAAACAATTACTTACTTATCTTAAACTGGCTAACAAACGCTTAGGTATACTGGTGAATTTTAATGCAGATGATATCAGCAAAGCCATATATCGAAAAGTGAATAACCTATAAAAATATAAGGGTTTACGCCTAGAACAGTTATTGTTGTTCGTCTGCGTGATCAGCGTGATATATTAGGGTTTCGTTTGTGCAATTGATTGAATACTCTTATGTGATTATTCTCCCGCATATAGCGCAGAGGAATGCGGCAAGCTGCATTATATCGCAGAGAAAGACATCTTGTGGTTCGTGTGGTTATAGGGTTTGTCTGCGTAATTAGCGAGATCAGCGGGAGACATTGTGGTTTCGTTTGTGTGGATTGATTGAGTCCTCTTGCGTGAATATTCTCCCGCAGATTACGCAGATCACGCAGAGGGAATGCTGCAAGCTGCATTATCTCGCAGAGAAAGACAGGTTGTTGTTCGTGTGATTGTTGTTGTTTTGTTGTTTTGTTGTTTTGTTGTTTGTCTGCGTCATCTGCGAGATCTGCGGGAGACATTGGGGTTTCGTTTGTGCAATATAGCTTGAGTATTCTTGCGTGAATATTCTCCCGGAGATCCCGCAGAGTAAACTTGTTTAAACCATTCCATGATGAGTAACTAAATGATTATAGCTGTATAAACATTATACAATTCAAATGTGCGTTGAAATAGTTCCTATAATGAACAATAATTCTTGATATTAGGTCGTATTATAGTAAGGTCGCTAAGAAATAAATTAATTTTTCATTGCTAATGGGATTTACAATTAAAAGCATAAATACAATTAATGATGTAACTACATCACATGGGGCGGGAATAAAGAAGGTGTTATGCTCTAATGATGAGGCTTCTAGTAACATTACTCAGATTGCTGTGTCTCGTTTGAAAGCAGGGGAACAGGTTGAAGTACATGTGCATGAAACGATGGAAGAGCACTTTATCATTGAAGACGGTACTCTTGAATTCATGATTGATGATAAAATGATGATAGTTAATTCTGGTACTTATGTTATGATTCCAGCTGGAACAAAGCACGGAATAAAGGCAATCACTGATGGTAAAATGATAACGGTAGGGTGTGCTGTTTAGAACAGGACATCACCCCCTAAATTGACGAAGAACCCTTCTCTGTTTATTATGGAACAGCATTTAGGTGATGGTCAGAGTATCATCCTTGGCAACAAGTAGACCAAACTAGGTGTCAAGCCGATGGATGACAAACATTTTCTTCATCACTTCTCTTTGGCATTCATCTTGCTATGTTCCTCATAAATTTGGTACATGATGTACGGAAAGCCATAGCCGGAATTTTCGCAGTTTTTCATGATACCATGAATTCGGTTTTCAAATTGTGACAGCAATTGGTTTTTCTCAATATATTTCATAGCCGCTTTAAAGTTATTGCACGCTGAATCATAGAATGTTTCCTGCATGTCCCCCCAATCATTAGCTATCTCTGCCGCATATTCCGGAATGCAAAGCATTAAGTCAGCTAATAAAAATGCGGAGGGGTCAAGAGCTTTAAAATCTTTTACTGCCTTGCGACAAACAGAAAAACGCATCTTGCCATCGCCACGCTTTGGATAGAATTCTTGCTTAATAATCGCTTTATATTCCTCGAATTTAGCATTGTCATCGGGTCGGATGGTATATTCTAAAATATTCTGTACTTCCTTATGGGTTGAATAGAGATCCATGACAAGTTTAATAAGGGTGTTCTTGTCAAGTGAATTGAGATATTTCTTTACTTCTATTTTTGACATATTTTTTACTTTTAAAACTTCATAAACCTTTGTTTATATTCGTGCAAAAATATACTATATTTCTGTATATAGATTAATACTTCGATATAAAAAAATCTAATATTTGTTGCCAGTTGTACATCAATACACTTTATTATGCTATCACAATGTGATGGAACATGTGAAATTAGTGGCTACACCGATTAATGATATTATAGAAAAATGTTGCCTTATGGTTTTAACTTCATCAAATCTTATTTTTTAAGGTGAGTTAATCTTCTCTGGTATAGTGTTGACTGGTTTGATTCATATCAGTTCTATTATTGTATGCTATTATAAGAAACAGGACACCTTGTTGTCTATACTGTGTACATTATATGTATTGCAACCTCCCCCACGATGATTTAATCGTGAGGGGAGGCGTATTTTGTGATCAGATAATAATTATTCTAATGAAATATTGATTATGAGAAGTTTTTTGATTACATTTGTAATCTGAAAATAAAATTATTTATTACTATATAATGAGTTGTAAATTATGAAGATAAAAGAACTTATGATAGAAGGACTTTTCGATGAATATGATTTTCATTGGAATTTAAATGCTAATACTACTCACGATGTGAATATATTGGCAGGAAGGAATGGTTCTTTTAAATCTACAATATTGGACGTCATATATACTTATATAAAAGAACCACAAATTAGAAATAAAGATAAGTATATATCAAGCCTCAATATTAGTTTTACTGATGGCTATAAATTTACATACTTTAGGAAGGAAGATAATTTTACATTAGTATCCATTGATAATGTTATCAAAAATGATAAGCCTGTTCCAGTAACTGTACATGAGTATTTTGCAACAAAGGATGATGAAGAACTAAATAGTGATATTTTTGAAGATCTAGTTCTTGTTGATAGAATAGCAACATTTGACAGGACAGCGAATGGAAACTTATTGGACTCGCAGCTTGATAAACTTGTAAGTGGATATGGGCATTATCTTTATAATCTATCTGTAGAAATAACAAAAACGATACAGAAAGAGAATAACATTGATTTTAATAGACTGAACGAAATTAATAAAACAAAGGATCTTTTTGTGAAAATAATAAATGATTCTTTTGCGCATTCAGGAAAGAAAATCAATGAGAAATCTAATGAGTTGGAATTTATTACAAGTAAGGAGAAGACGATTGGTGTTAAACAATTGTCTTCCGGAGAAAAACAATATCTTATTATAATGCTTACCGTATTGTTAGAAGTCAATAAGGAATATATCTTATTAATGGATGAACCAGAGATTTCTTTAAATATAGAGTGGCAAGAGACTCTTTTGGAGAATATAGAAAAGCTTAATCCTAATTGTCAGATAATTATGACAACTCATTCTCCAGGTATATTACTTAATGGATGGGGACAGATGGTTACTGAAATGGATAAGATAACGATAAGTAAATAATTGAATCTGATGGATTTAAAAGGATATATAACTAAAGATTATATTTATAACACAAAATTCTTCAGAGAACAAAATACTCTAATACCAGTAAAAGTCCTTGTGGAAGGTGATGATGATATTGAGTTTTGGAAAAAAGTGCTTTCCAAATATAACAAATATAATTTTAGTATTGCAACTAACAAAGTAATAGATAGTAAAGGCGCAACTACTACGCATAAAGGGAAGGATGCTTTGATGAAATGGACTTCTCAATTATGTGAGAATTTTATAATATGTGTAGATGCTGATTATGATTTGGTGATAGATAGTTATCATTCATATACGAATATACTACGTGTTAATAAGTATATTATAAACACGGTTTATTACTCTATTGAGAACATCTTATGCAATCCTGAGAATCTTACAAATATAGAAAAAGACTTGACCACGATTGATTCTTCTTTTAATTATCTGGACTTCTTAGAGCTGTTGTCTTCTTCTATATATGATTTGTTGCTTTTGTTTGTTGCGACAAAAACCGAATCTATTAAAAGTCAAACATGTTCTGATTTTACAATCATGGATTTTAAGATGGTCGTAAATTCGCTTAAATTCCATAATAATACTTATAGTGAAGATTTAAAATCGTTCTCTGGTGAATATCATAATTATAAGACTTTAAAACTTCTTTTCGATAAATATAAAAATGCAATGAAGGCTGCTGATATTGTTTTATGTAGATATAATTGTAATGATGAAAATGCTTATAAGCTAATGCAGGGACATTTCTTATTTGATAAGACTGTATTTCCTGTATTATATTTTATCTGTTCACATATAAGAGGAAGTAGGGCGAAGATAAAGGACTTATATTATCATTGTACAACTTTTGACAATACAATGATTCCTGATTTACTTGAGAGGCAACTAAATGATATTTATGAATCATAATTAACGTGAGTTGACGCCCCCATTCTTACGAATAATATCGAAATGATTTATTATAATAACAGCCATTCATAAATAATGAATGGCTGTTATTTTTAGTTAGATGTTATTACTGTTCTTGTTTTGCCCACAGCTCACCTTCTCCTTGATAGCCGTTTTGTAACCACATCTTATCGAATGCGTGTGAGAGATCTTTTCCTTTTTCTTTGCCTAAACATTCAAAGGCTACGTTTCCATGTCCTTTGTCATTGCAAATCCACTCTTCACCTTCACCTTGAACACCATCTTGTAACCATAGTTTGGCAAATGCATGTGAGAGGTATTTACCTGCTTCTCCACCAATGCACGCTAATGCAACTCTGCCGTTAGGTCTAAGTTCTTTAATAAAGACTTCACCGTCTCCTTGGTTTCCGTTTTGCAGCCAAACTTTGTCCAATGCATGACTAAGGTATGAACCTTTTTCTGCTCCAAGGGCTTCTAGAGCTATAAATTCTTGTTTAGCCCACAGTTCACCTTCTCCTTGGTATCCATCTTGTAACCACATTTTGTCAAAGGCGTGTGATAAAAATGAACCCTTTTCTTTGCCTAAACATTCAAAAGCAACGTTTCCATGTCCTTTGTCATGACAAATCCACTCTTCTCCTTCACCTTGAACACCATCTTGTAACCATAGTTTCGCAAATGCATGTGAGAGGTATTTACCTACTTCTCCACCAATGCACGCTAATGCAACTCTTCCGTTAGGTCTGTCTTCTTTAATGAAAACTTCACCATCACCTTGATTGCCTGTTTGCAACCAAACTTCATTGTTTGCATGGCTTAAATACTTTCCGCTCTCGCCACCAAGAGCTTCTAATGCAATCTTAGACATAATTTAAGTTTTAGGTTATTATTTGAATGGGCGTTTCCCATTCTGTAGCTTTTCAAAGTTTTAGTAATACAAATCTCGTACGTTGCAAATATAATAAAAAAAACATAGCGTGTTGTTTTTCTAATATCTTTTCTGTAAAAAGAAGTAATAATTAACTTATTGTATATCATATAGTTAAGATAACTTTATGCTTAAAAATATCTGTAGTCTTAGCTTGAATAGTTAGAGATTTAAGGGAATTAGTATGGTGGGTATTTAATGAACTGAAGCATTGTAAATGCTGATATTACGGCTTTAGTCATGATATTACATGAAGAAGGAAAATTGATATGGTGAGTAACCCCTTTATATCCATTTTCCTTTTGTCTGTTTACGGCTCTGAAAATCAGTTTAGGTTTTAATTTATAAATGATAAAATAACATAATTATGGCTCTTTTAAATGTTAAGAGTTAATTTTTGTAAATAAGTATATCTAAGAAGTACAATGTTCTAAATTTGACATTATATTTGCAATATATTAGTAATGCCAATTGATGATTAAATGTAATCGTAAGTTATTGATATATAAGAGGAAAATACTAATTGTTATAAAGTATGTGTCTTGTGTTAAGAAGAGGTCTCGCACTAATAAATTTTGAAAATACTATTACCAATACGATAGTCAGTGTAGCTCATGATAATAATATATTATCAGTATTTGTTAAAAAACTTTAGGACTATAATAAAAAATAACTGAGTTAATATTGTAAATGACTTCATACATAGGCGAAACCAACTCTTGTGAATATAGGGATTATAAAGTTGGTGTTTACACTTTGCAGTGATAGTGATAATTAGAATTGTTGTTATTAGAATACTCATTATAATCGTTGTATTCTATTTTATTTTTAAAGCCATTGTATATGAAAGTATTAATTGCTGGTGGTACAGGGTTTATAGGAAGAACTTTGATTCCTTTTCTTGTAAAGAAAGGAAACGAGGTAAATGTTCTGACCAGAAAAACTATGACCGATGGGGAAAACATTCATTATTACCAATGGGATGTAGACCAAGGATTCATTGATTCGCGAGCTTTTGATGGTGTAGATGCACTCATCAATATGACCGGAGCTAATATTGGCGAAAAGCAATGGACTGTAGACCGCAAGAATGAAATCCTGAATAGTAGAGTGAAGCCGTTGGACTTTCTATTGAAAGTCATGATTGAATCAGGCAACAGAATAAATGTGCTGATTTCTTCATCTGCTGTAGGATATTATGGAGCTGTAACCACTAATCACGTTTTGACGCATAACAAAATTGACGGTGTCATTAACATTATTTTAAATGAACATTTTATCATGAACGAATACTCAGATAAGCTGTTGCAATTTTTTGGTAGAAAAAGATTATTCCCTAGTATTCCTGCATGGGTTGTAAAAATGTTATTCCACGAACGAGCGAAATGCTACTAAAGGGATCAAAAGTTAGCAATGGAAAAATAATGAGTACAGGCTTTGACTTTTGGCATTAGTATATCAATGTCTGCTATGAGTCTGGCTGTTAAAATAACGTGAGTTCGACGAATTTAGAACAAAGTTAATTGTCTATCAACAGTTCTTTCAACATTGATAGTTGGTTTCTTAGGGAAAAGGCAGTATGCAGCCAATGCTCCAAGTGTATTGACAATAAAATTATCAAAAGACCGATGTCTTGAATGTTCCACTTGTGCAATGTTCTTAAGTTCATCATTAATAGTCTCAATGATAGCCCTTTTCCTTAAGAGTAACTTGTCTGAGACTTTCATAATAGCTCCTTTCATGTTATTCTTCAACTTAGTAATGAGTTGTATGCCGTCAACGAAAAGCCTCTCAAACAAATTTTTGCTGATATAGCCTTTGTCACCAACAAGTTTACCAAATATATACTCTATAAACGCTTTGTACTCCAAAGGCTTATGGTCATCAACATCAGCTGGAGTAATGATAAAGTTCAACAGTTCGCCTTTCTCATTACAAATGAGATGAAGCTTAAATCCAAAGAACCACCCCATAGAACATTTACCGCGCATGGCTATACCTTTGAAGGTTTTGTGCATATGTATTCTCTGATTTCGGCATACACGTAAAGGAGTACTGTCCACAAAACTTATTCCAGTGCACTTACCTAGTAAGACCTTCTTGATAAAGAGGGCTAATGGAATAGCTATATCCTTTTGAAGTTCTACAAAACGATTATAAGAAACAACCTGTGGAAACAAATGACGGAGATGTTTGCACACTTTTTCCAAATAGAAATGTTTCATACAGCGATAACCAGAATCATGAAAAAGAATTATAATAAGCATTATTTCCGCTTTTGACATCGTCCCAGCACGATTATATTTACGTTTCTTACTATTTTTCAACGTATATTTTACTATCATTGCATCAAAAAACTTGCAGAAATCATCTGCAATACAAAATATTTCAGTAACTTTGTCCTCGGTGATCATAGCGATTATTGTTTGTAATGTTTTGATTTTTAACACATTAAAGTTACAACAATTTTCGCTAATCACCAAATTTTTTAATAATTATAATTCATCGAACTCACGTTAAAATAATAAAGGAGGAAAATATTATGAATATTTTGATTGGACTGCGAAACACTGTGTATGCTGATTATCTTGGCTATAATTTGAGATTGTTGGGGCACGATGTAAAAGTAGTGGAAAACGGTCTTGATATCATCGAACTATTATTTAGTAAGGATTGGGATATCGTTATTGTCGGCATTCTGGTGAGCTATTATAATGGTTTGGAAATTTTGGAAAGATATCGAAAATATTGTGATGAGAAGCTTAAAGAACAGAGTGACTTTGTCAAAGCAAAGGTATTTATTGGTAGTAGTTTCTATAACCAGGTAAGTATGCAGCAAGCAAAGTCGCTAGGAGCAACTGACTATTTTGTTGTGCCTCAGGATACAGAGGAATTATTGAATAACATACTAAAAAAATAAAGCTTATGAAATATCTTCTTTTTGTATTTTTATTAGCGAATTGCAACATTGCATTTTGTCAGGAAAAATCGATAGAGTTGCAATCTGTAGGTGTCACTAATATGATGGAATTTTATAATAAGCCATCTAGGGTGAACTGGAACATAACTTCAATAGAAGGAACTATAAAAACAAATATTGATAGTGTACATAACATAGTATTTGTACCTAAACTAAATTTGGCACAGAAAGTTCCTGTTGGGGATGATTACTTTAAGACAGTTTATGCCCAAGGGCAATTGGAAACTTACCTGATTATGTTTAAAAAGTTATCTCTATATGCTTTATATGCTTATTCTTCATCAACTTTGTTTTCTAAACATTTGGCTATAGTAGAAGGTACATTTTCATTAACAAATGGATGGAATCTGACTGGAGGTGGTAAAATGTATTCTTGGACAAAACCAATTTTCAGTTATACGGTTGGTCTCGAAAAATACATTGGAAATTACTGGATTACAGTGAAGCCTTATCTGACTTATATGCATTCAAATTGCTATGGGTCAATAAATGTAGGCGTCAGAAGGTATTTCAAAGATCCAAAGAATTATATTCATGCTTGCTTTTTTGATGGACATTCTGCAGAAATAGTTCCCCATTTAGACAGTGAGTATCTATTAGGTAACAACACATGGGGCTGTTATATGCTATGGCAACAAAAACTGACACCTTCTTTTTTGCTTAAGACTGTTGCAACTTTCAGAAATGAGCAATATACAAACGGAATGAATCGTAACGTACCTGGATTTACTCTTGGAATCAATTATATATTTTAATTATATGATAACGCATTTTTTTATATCATTTGATGCAGTATTACTGCATTTGATTCGCATTGCAGTTATACTTTTCATTTTATCTGCAATAGCTGTTCCTGCTACAACTTTATTTTTAAGTTGGAGAAGGCATCAAAGTGAGTTTCGAAGAAAAGTGCTTCGTCTAGAATACAAAGATGTCATTTTTGGTTTATTGCATCATGGAGATATGACAGAAGTTGGTAATATCAAGAAAAAATTGGGCAATATAGAGAAGTGGACATTTGTAGAAATATTAAATGATCTAAGCAGATATTTCATGTACAAGGATCAAGAAAAAATTCGGCAGATAGCTGCTGTATATGATTTGGAATCGTACATGTTAAAAAATATAAGGTGGGGACAATTTGTATATAGGACCAGAGCTTTAAAAGTATTTGTAAACATTGGATGCACTCAAAAGTCGTATCCGACATTACTGAAGCTTAGTGAAAGTAAAAATGCTGTCACCAGATTATATGCAACTCAAAATTTGATTCTTTATGGAAGCTTTGATATTAAAAAAGATTTCGTAAACTACAAATACTATCTTTCTCTTTGGGAACAAATGAGTTACTTTTATCTGTTCAAATATAAGTTAAAGGAGGTACCGAATTTTTCAACATTCTTATATTCACCAAATACTTCTATTATGCTATTTGGATTAAGAATGACAAGATTGTTTCATCAGCCTCTGGATATTAGTAGTGAATATGAAGAAGAGCTGATGAATAAAAACGCTCAAATTCAGATGGAGTTATGTAGATTGTTAGCTGTTAATAATAAAAGTATAACTGACAAAAAAGCATTATTTACAAAAATTGGTTTATATAGCATTGAGGATATGCTATCCAATTACTCAAGACTTGACTATATGACAACTGATTCAATGCTTGATATTTATAATCATACCGATAATGTAAGTATTAAGAAACATATTCTGATTTGTATTTACGATTACGTCGCTGGAGGTAAAAGTGATATACAATACTTTGCATCCCAATATGAAAATGGGGATTTAAATGAAATGTGTAGAAATTTAATTCAAGAGAAAAATGGAAAGTAATCTTTATATAGGAGTATGGCAAATCATCAGTATGCTGTTTCTTACATATTCAATGGCTATTGTGGTAATTTATACAGGAATGGCTTTGGTTTCAATTTTTCATCTGTTTCATTATAAAACAAGAAATGTTGATTTCAATTATGACTTCTTGCTTGCTGCGGGTGAAGTTGCACCGAGTGTAAGCGTAATTGCATCTGCATATAATGAGTCAGCAACGATTATCCCTTGTGTGCGAGCGTTGCTTAACTTAAGATACGCTAATTTTGATGTGATAGTAGTTAATGATGGAAGTACAGATGATACTCTAGAAAAATTGCAAAAAGAGTTTCAACTAGAAAAACAGAGCGATATTATAAATTATAAAATCAAAACGAAAAAGGTTCGTGGAATTTATCGTTCTGAAAATATTATTTTCAGAAATCTGATTGTTGTAGATAAAGAAAATGGAGGTAAGGCTGATGCCATGAACTGTGGAATAAATATTTCATATAAGTTTTATGTTGTCTGTGTTGATGTCGATTCAATCTTGGAGCGTGATTCTTTGTTGAAGTTAGTAAAAGCAATTGTTGAAAATAAAGATGAGCATGTAATTGGAGTTGGAGCATCTGTGCATGTAGCTAATGGGTGCAAGTTTGAAAATGGAAGTATTAGGGAGTATGCTGTTCCTAAGAAATATTTCGTCGGCATGCAAGTTGTTGAATATTTGCGCGCCTTCTTAATAGGAAGAATTTCTTTGGGACAAACAAAAAGTCTTTTGATCATATCTGGTGCATTGGGAATTTTTAAGAAAGAGGCGATATTAAAAATTGGTGGTTATCTCACGTCAACATTAGGTGAAGATATGGAGCTAGTCACGCGTATACAGGAATATCATCATGATAAAAAAATTCCTCATTTGGTATTGTATATTCCTGATCCTTTGCTCTGGACGGAAGTTCCAGAGACTCTTCAGTCTCTAGGACGTCAACGGACACGCTGGACACGTGGATTAATTGATACGTTGAAGTTGCACAAAAAAATGTTCTTAAATCCGAAATATAGATCAACTGGTCTATTAGGCTATTCTTATTTCTTTTTGTTTGAATGGATGGCTGCTATTGTAGAAATGTTCGGTTATATTTGTTTCATTATTGCCTTCTGTCTGGGTGCGACTGTATGGAAAACGTTTTTCTTGTTATTTGTTTTTATGTATTTGTTTGGCACCACCTTTTCTTTCCTTGGTGTTTTTATCAATGAAACGAATTTTCATGTATATAATAAAACTAAAGATGTAATGAGATTGATTTTTTATGCATTGTTTGAGGCATTCATATATCATCCATGTATTGTATTTTGGTCATTGAAAGGTAATTATATGTATCTAAGAGGTGTTAAATCATGGGGAGAAATGAAAAGAAAAGGATTTTAATAGATAACATTTCTTCTGGCTGAAAATTATTGGATAATACCTTACTGGTAATTATTCAATCGCCTAGTTTTAATACATACGGGATTATTTATGCTAAAGTGAACCTTGTAAATACCGATATTTGGCTGTTGTCATAATATTACAAAATGAGAGAAATGGTTTATGATTAAACTCTCCATATTCCATTTCTCTTCTTCTTTGATTTACGAACTGGAAGATGTCTGATTAATTTTACTCGTAATGTATAGAATCATATTGATGTTTGTTTTTGATTATCATGGTAAATTAAACATTAATATTAGTGAATAAGTATCTTCAAGAATGACAATGTTTCAAAATTAAGATTATATTTGCGAAATGCTTAGTAATGCTAAATTAGTATAGAATAATTGTAAATTATGAATCAGGAAAAGGAAAATCCTAATCCTTTATTAATCTAAATCGTGTGCACAGGTTTAATCTAAATTTCAAGATTATGAAAAAAGTTTCTAAAATTAACTGCGAAAATCGTGCAGGTTTTGTTCAAGAGTTTAAAGTGATATGGAATGGTGGTGAAAGTGGATGGAGTGATAGATATCCAAACCCACAAACAGAATCATTTGATTTACATACTCTTAATATTCCTGAAGGTGCTGAGGTCTGGATTAAGGTTCATGCCATATTAGGCAATACAAAAACTGCCGATGAGCATGTTCTCTATGATCCAAATTCTAGTGATGCGGCACTCTATCAAACAACGGGCGCAACTTTGACTTTTAAAATTAAATTGATGAACCAACACATTTTTTAGGAGTGCTTACAATTAGTTTGTCTAATGTGCACTTGGATGCAAAATTTTGCAAACACTCCTAATCCACTTCCTTATGGTTTGATATTGTTTCTTCTAAGTGCGATAATTCAATATTTGCAAATTCTTCGTCAATTTAGGGGGTGAAATATAAATTGATGAAGAACCTTATTTGTAGGTAGACTAAATTGTGATTTCTTTCTTATAAATATGCAATGTCTCTGCATAGTTATTATAGTAAACATTCGTACAAAATTACGGCTCTGTTTTTATTATATAAGTGTTTGATTACATTATTTTGTGAGAAAAAATAGTATAATGATATTCTTGTATAGTTTATTTATGTTGCTCATTATCAGTAGGATATGTGTAATGTGTAAAATATGTAAATGTTAAAATAAAGAATTTACAGATTATTTTTTCTTGTTTTCAAAATATTTGTAATATATTTGTAATAATAAAGTTGGAAAGAAGTACTTATGAAAAGCTATTATGATGTAGTTCATGCAAAAGTTAGAAACTAAAAGATTTGGATATGCATAAATTGACAGTAGATGAAAAAAAAGTTCTTTGGGAAAATTCTAATAAACTATTAGCAAAAATACCCGGTTATTCGATTGTTATGGATTGGAAAGAGATAGATTATAGTGATATTTACAAAAACGAGAATGGCTATACCTTTCGTGTTCTTATGGAACGTAATGAGTATAGTGATACCTATTTGGGTAAGACTCTAGAAGACGCGATAAAAAGTTTAGCTAAAAGGTGGGTGTATTTATTTGCTGTGTATTATGGCGAGATTGTGTTTCCTGATTGTGAGTACTCTGATATGAGAAAAGTAAAAGAGTTTGTTGCTGCTAATGAGAAATATTTAAAATAGTTTAGCTCTAGCAAGTATGGCACTGCGTCATTTGCAAGATATTCAACGTATTTAAATATCTAGCAAACTCACAGATATGCCGTTTTTGTTTACTAGCATAAAGAATAGACAACGATTATAAATTAATAGTCGAGTGATTAGCATTATAAAGAATTGGAGGTAACATCAATTATTTAATAATTGATGTTACCTCCAATAGTTTTTTGTATTATATTAAGTGTGGAATACAATCTTAGAATGTCATTCCCACTTTTAATGCAACTGAACCGTGGCTGAGGCTTTCTTGAAATTCTGCGTTGATGTATTGATTTTCAAATTGCTTCAGTCTTTCAAATTCCTGAAGTTCGTAGCCAACAGCAAATAATACTTTGTTCTTTTTGAATGCGGACCATTCAACACCAATTGTAGGACTGAAATAAAAGCCTCCGTTGGTATTCTTTTGTGGTGCAAAACTATAGCCACATCCACATTCAGCATAAGGAGTGAATTTGTGAGGAGCTGAGAGCTTATATTTCACATCTGCATATAGAGGAATCAGTGTTTTCTCGTATACAGAAACTCCTGTACCCACCCCCGCAGAAAATCTACTGCTGATGTTGTAATAACCTATCACGTGAAGAGTGACAGGAGTGCGTTCTGGAGTACTCATCGCAAGTCCCGTTCCTAGATATCCTGAAAACGAAATCTTGCATTCTTCTTGGGCATTGACAGTCATAATGCCTGTTAGCATGATGCTAAGGAATAGAATTATCTTTTTCATTGTATAGTTACTGTTATTTGTTTTACAATATTCTGAGCTGTTGTGATTCCACTCATATCTTTATATATTGTTCCTGAAGTTCCGTCAGAACTACTATGCCCAATCAATTGTGCATTAAATGTTTTCTGTCCTGTAGTCAAATCTACCATAGCCTCATATACAAGTGCAGGCTGTCCGCTTCCTTCTTTTCCTCCAGAATAGTTAGGATCACCCTCTTTCGCACTTTTTGGATAACTGTCGTTGAAGTCGATAGAGTGATTAAGTTCTACCTTGACAATGAATTTTTTAAGATTACTGTTAGGGGTAATCTTCACATCGAATCCCTTACGTGGTGTAGCTCCAGACATTGCATCCGTAAGTGGTTGATCTTTTGTAGGTAGATACAGACCGTCTGCATATTTTACGCCTCTTGCATAACACCAGCATGGTAGTGCTTCTTTTCGGCGGTTGCCATTTGCACTCTGCCAAGCTTGATGAGCAATTTTGTAAGATGCATATATGGTTGTGAGGTAGTTGCCATTTGTATCTTCAAGCCATATTGCCACCTGTGGTGGGTTTTTCTTGTTTATACCAAGAAATAGTGGAAAGTCGTGAAGCCATTCGTCACCCTCTACAATCTTTACCTTAATGTCGCCCTGACTGTATTCAACTAAGTCTTTGTTGCACGACCAGAAACTGCTTATCAATAGCAGCAAGCTAGAAATTAATACCATCTTTTTCATATCAATGTTTAATTGTTATTTGTTTGTTACCAAATGGGAACATAAATGAACGCAATAGTCCAATGTATGTTTCAGCATTTTTAAAAAGCATTTGATTTTTATTTAAGTGAATTAAAAGTATTGTCAATGATCATGTCTATTGCATCTGTAATCTGTTTCCATCCAGTTTCCTGATCAATTCTAATACCATTATATATATTGCAATTATCTTCAAGCATAGCTAAATATGTTATTGATGATGTTATTATGGTAGCTATTGCAGCGAGACTCTTTGGTTGGCACATCATTATTTCAGATATGTTAGCAATTATATCGTTACCAGCTACTTCGCGCTGTCGTCTCACCACTTCGATAATATTATTATTGCTTGATAGTTCCCAGCGATATAAGCGTCTGAGCACAGAATTAGTTCTTAATTGCATAACCATTTTATGAAACACGCTTTTAAGAAAAGCAGGTATACCTTCTTTTTCAGGAAACTTATTTGGGAAGTTAAGCCAAAAATCATTCTTGCGAATATAGGCAGTAAGAAGTCCGTCAATAGAACCAAAGTAGCGATATATCAATATCTTTGATACTTCAGATTTAGCTGCAACAGCATTGATACCGATTTTCTCGAATCCGTTTTCTTCAATCATCTGTCCGATAGCCACAATCAATTTGTTTTCTGTAGCCTCTCTATCGCGTTCTGTATTTACTGTTTTATTCATATAAATAGTTATGTTACCAATCGGGAACAAAAGTAGTTTGTTTTAATGTAACTTCCAAATTAATCTCAAGAAATTTATATTTTATTATAGATTTACATTTATCACGAACTCATGATAGATAAGATTAACATTCACCATAGATAAAATAAATCAAATATATTTTGATTTGTATTTAACTTGCACTATCTTTACCACCAGTTAGCATAGACTGCATTAGGAAAAGCCAAAATTAAACCAAGTTTTTATTTTTGTATTTCCACTAATTTGCACTATCGTCGTTAAAGAACTATTTAAATTAAATATATAGAATTATGGCAAAAGTAAATTTTCAAGGAAGCCCAGTAGAATTAACTGGTGAACTTCCAAAAGTAGGAGAAAAAGCACCAAAGTTTGGTGGAGTGAAAGCTGATTTAAGCGTTGCTCATATTGGTGATTTCATTGGTAAAAAAGTTGTGCTCAACTTTTTCCCTAGTCTTGATACACCTGTTTGTGCTAACTCTGTAAGACGTTTTAATAAAGAGGCATCATCTTTACCTAACACTGTAGTTCTGTGCGTTAGTAAGGACTTACCATTTGCACAGTCTCGTTTCTGTACAACAGAGGGATTGGAAAATGTAGTTTCTCTTTCAGCATTCCGTTGTCAATGTCTTGAAGATAACTATGGTCTTGGTATTACAGAAGGTCCTTTAAAAGGTCTTTTGGCTCGTGCCGTAGTGATTGTTAACGAGGAAGGAAATATTATCTACGAAGAATTGGTTGATGAAATAACTAACGAACCTAACTATGAAGCTGCTTTAGCTGCTTTAAAATAAAATTAGTTAGTTCTTAAATGAACACGAGAGAGGTTGATCATTATGTTTTAATGTTTTTCCTCTCTCGTGTTGTTTATGAACCTTTATTTTCTGCTTTGCAACATAATATGATACATTTTTCAGTTATAGAATTGGAAAAGTGGAAAAAAAATATTTAATTTGCATCTATGAAAGTTATACACATCTTGAATTCAGTTTGGCAATTCTATCGCGATGGTTTCCGTAATATGACATGGGGCCGTACCCTATGGCTCGTGATAATAATCAAATTGTTTATCATATTCGTTGTATTACGACTTTTCTTCTTTCACCCTGCACTTGGTGGTATGAGTGACAAGGAAAAACAAAATAAAGTGGGAGAGAACCTCATAGAAAAGATAAAATAAACCTAAAGGAAAAACTTATAAAAGATAATCTATATGTTAGACACTTCACTAATAGACTGGTCGAGAGCACAATTTGCTTTAACGGCATGCTATCATTGGCTATTTGTTCCACTGACGCTTGGTTTGGCGGTTATCATGGGAACAATGGAAACTCTTTATGTTCTTAAAAAAGATGATTTCTGGAAACGTGCTGCACGATTCTGGATGAAACTCTTTGGTATAAACTTCGCTATCGGTGTGGCAACGGGAATAATTCTAGAGTTCGAGTTTGGAACCAACTGGAGTAACTATTCCTGGTTTGTCGGCGATATCTTTGGTGCGCCATTGGCAATAGAGGGTATTTTAGCTTTCTTCATGGAGGCGACATTTATAGCGGTGATGTTTTTTGGTTGGAATAAAGTCAGCAAAAGTTTTCATCTTACGTCTACTTGGCTCACTGGTATAGGTGCTACGTTGTCGGCTTGGTGGATATTAGTTGCCAATGCTTGGATGCAGCATCCTGTGGGAATGGCATTCAATCCAGTAACAGTGCGCAATGAAATGACTGATTTTTCTGCTGTTGCTTTTTCTGCAGCACCGGCAATGAAATTCCTTCACACCGTAAGTAGCGGTTGGTTGACAGGTTGTGTCTTCGTGATTGGGGTGAGCTGTTGGTTCCTATTGAAAAGGCGTGAACAACCTATGGCAAAGGCAAGTATAAAGGTGGCTGCGATAATCGGTCTATTTTCAGCTCTGTTCATTATGTTTACAGGCGATCAGTCAGGACTACAGATGGCGAAAAACCAACCGATGAAACTGGCTAGTGCTGAGGGACTGATGGATGGCGGAAAGAATGTGCCTTTTTCTGTTGTGCCAGGTGTGAAAATTCCAGGTATGCTTTCTATTCTTGCTACACATGATGTAAACGGTTATGTGCCGGGTATCAATGATTTGATTAATGGCTACACTGATCCTATAACTGGTGAGAAGCATTTGTCGGCAGATCAAAAAATGGTTAAAGGAAGGTTGGCTTTGAATGCTTTCAGAGATTTCAAGAAATATGAAAAGACTGACAAAACCAAAAAAGATTCAGCTCAGTTAGTACTGAATAAAAACATGAAGTATTTTGGTTATGGATATATAAAAGATAAGCACGAATTGATACCTAAGTCGAAAATAACATTAGTTTATTGGGCTTTCCGTTTCATGGTCGGTATAGGAGTTTTCCTGACATTGGTCATGGTATTGATGTTATGGTATGGTCGCAAAGATAAATTAGAAAATAATCGCTGGTTGCTATATACTGCACTTTGTTCAATACCTTTAGTGTGGATAGCAGGGCAGTGTGGTTGGATTCTGACGGAAGTTGGTCGCCAGCCTTGGGCTATTCAGGATCTTCTACCATTGTCAGCTGCTGTTTCTGGTGTAGAAAGCAGTTCGGTAGTCATAACATTCTTCCTGTTTTTGTTACTGTTTACAGCTTTGCTTGTTGCTGAATTGACAATCTTATTGAAAGCCATTCGCAAAGGACCAGAGCCTATTGTTGAATCAAAATAAAAACGTTGCCTTATGATAACTTATGAATTTCTGCAACAATATTGGTGGTTAGTAATTTCGCTATTGGCGGGATTGCTAGTGTTTTTGATGTTCGTGCAAGGTGCAAACTCTCTAATCTTCGCTGTCGGAAGAACGGAAGATGAGAAAAAACTGATCGTAAATTCCACAGGTCGTAAATGGGAATTCACCTTTACAACCTTGGTTACATTTGGTGGTGCTTTCTTCGCATCATTCCCATTGTTTTATAGCACAAGTTTCGGCGGTGCCTATTGGGTGTGGATGTTAATCTTGGTTAGTTTCGTATTACAGGCTGTGTCTTATGAATTTCAATCCAAACCAGGTAACATTTTCGGATCGAAAGTATATCGTCGTTTTCTTGTCTTTAATGGTGTATTCGGACCGTTCCTGATTGGCGTGGCAGTGGCAACATTCTTTAATGGATCAAACTTTATCGTAAACAAGGCGTCAATGGGACTGCTTGATCATAATACAATCAGCTATTGGGCGAATGCGTCACATGGACTTGATGCATTGCTTGATCCTTGGAATTTGATATTTGGAGTTGCGGTGATGTTCCTCGCTCGTATGGAAGGATCATTATATATGATTAATAATATCAATGATAAAGAATTAAATAGTAAGTTGCGTTTGCAACTCTTGCGTGACACAGTTCCTTTTTTGATACTGTTCCTTGCATTTTTAGCGCATATACTAGTCAAAGACGGTTATGGTGTGAATGCTGCTGGGGTGGTGAGTATGGTACCATACAAGTATGCATTGAATTTGTTGCATATGCCAGTGGTAGCTGTTATGTTCCTTATCGGAGTAGTATTAGTGCTATATGGCACCATTCGCAGTATTATATCGAAGAAATATATACGTGGCATCTGGTCTGTTGGAATAGGAACCACGTTGACCGTGATTGCTTTATTCTTGCTTGTAGGTTACAATAATACAGCTTATTATCCTTCGAATGCAGATTTGCAAAGTTCGCTTTATCTAGGCAATAGTTGTTCTAGTTATTTCACTTTGCAGGTAATGTCTGTGGTATCACTACTAGTGCCTTTCGTGTTGGCATACATTATTTATGCGTGGCGTGCTATAGACAAAAGATCTTTGACAAAAGATGAACTGAAGGAAGACGGACAACTATACTAGTATTGAAACTAGATAGTTGCAAGAAATCTTTTGATTAAATGTGATAGGTTCTTATTCACTTTTGGTGATGTCAATTTGTTGGATAAAAAGTTCTCGCATAAATATCGTGAGTAAGCAATAAATTGACATTATAAAAAAGTGACTAAGAACCACTTTTTTATTAGGTTACAATCCATAAAGATGTGAAAGTAGAACCTTTATACCTATAATAATAAGGATAAAACCTCCCAATAGTTCTGGTTTTAATTTCTTTGCGATAGGTTTGCCGAATCTTACCCCCAGTAATACGCCTATGATCGACATTACAAATGAGACGAATCCTATTATCAACAGCGGAAATACAAGCATTTTAAGATTTGAGAAACCTGTGCAGGCGAAAGATATGCCAACAGCTAGTGCGTCAATACTTGTGGCGATGGCGAGAACAACCTGAGTTTTAAGTTTGCGTGGCTTAATCTTCTTTTCTTCTTCTGGGAGAAAAGATTCTCTTATCATTCTACCACCCAGAAAAGTAAGTAAGCTGAATGCTATCCAATGGTCTACATTCTCAAGATATGATGTAAATGTACTCACTCCAAACCAACCTATCAATGGCATAGCAGCCTGAAAAAAACCAAATAGAAAAGCCATTCTTATCATCATTTTTCCTATGTGTTTCTTCACAATGATGCCACTTGCTATAGATACGGCGAAACAATCCATGGCTAGTGCCAGTGCTAAAAACCAGATATCAAGTTGATTCATATATTATTATATTTTTATTGCAATATTATAGTCCTGAAATAATCTTTTAGTACACCCTTGTAGCGATTTTGACTGTCGGAGCAAAGTATGATAACTTGTCGACCGTCTGATAACTTAGGTCCCAGACACATACCTTCGTAATTAGCAAAGTTGAAACTCGTAAGTTGCAAAGAGGTGCGCCAAGAGCATACAAGATGTTTGGTTGGGTTGCCGGGAACGATACGGTAGATGCGATTTATTACCCAACTACCCAATTTCATAGAAGTAATATACAGTTCACGTTCGAGAACAAGTAGGGTAGAGTCGTTGAGTGAAAGTAGTTCGGAAACACCATAGGCGTGTCGGTCTTGTGGCGTGTCGGCAGGCTTTAAAGGCTTCTCTATGAAATATGGAAATTCTTTTTCTTCAGTCAGATCAGTATTCAGCTGTTTTAGTCGTAACATTCGGCTACTATCACCAATAAGTGGTGACTCGTTGATCGTAAACAGTTTGTCACGAGTTTTATCATAAGTAAGGCTTTCAATGCTTCTATTTGGAATACAATGTTTCTTATAATCAGAAATCTCTGTAGAGCGAACAATACTTTTTGAATTGACATCATATTCTATTATATTGGATGGTCCTTCGTTTCCAATGTATATATGATGTGTCTCTGGATTGAATGTTATCGCTTCCTGATCAAGATTGTTGCCATTTAAATTAATAAAATCCTTGTTTGTGATATCGGTTATGTCACCATTGTTATTGATTTCAATATGAAAAATATAATACCCTTCATTGTTACCTTTATCAGAAACGACAGCATAGTCGTCATTACCAATATTGGTAATGCCACTGTAGTTACCAGGAGGTATGGCAGAAAAATTATGTTGAGGCATTATACTTACCGAGTTATAATCTTTCCAAATATTCTGTCCCTGAATAGAAAGACTCAGTAATGTTATAATACCGAATAGAATATTTCTTTTCATATTCAATCAATAGTTGTCTTCTTTTTATTGTCTTTACGGAAGAAACGTTGCAAAGTTAATAAAAAATCCTGATACGAACAGATTGTATTTATGATTTAATTTATAATATTAAAATTAATGCTATTATGCAATATAAAATTATGTATGGCGTTATTATATAGATTTTCAATTTATATACTACAACCAAAAACTTCCGATGAGGTTAATTATGATTAAATCTTATATATAAGATGTTGCAATGTCGAATAAAATTATTACCTTTGCAAGCCTTTTAGTGGGGTAAGAATACGGATATTACTGATAATCAGGAAGTTAAGAAAAAGAAATAGGTAAAAGGATGAGACAACTTAAAATTCAGAAGAGTATTACAAACCGTTCAAGCGAAGCCTTGGATAAGTATCTCGTAGAAATTGGACGTGCACCTCTTATCTCCATTGATGAGGAGATAGATCTTGCGCAGAAAATTAGAAAGGGAGGCGTTGAAGGAGCGCGCGCCAAAGAGAAACTTGTTACAGCCAACTTACGATTTGTTGTTTCTGTTGCAAAACAGTATCAACATCAAGGACTTTCACTTACCGACCTTATTGATGAAGGTAATATTGGTCTTGTGAAAGCAGCCGAGAAGTTTGATGAGACTCGTGGTTTTAAGTTCATCTCTTATGCCGTATGGTGGATTCGTCAAAGTATTCTACAGGCTATTGCAGAGCAAAGTCGTATTGTTCGCTTACCATTGAATCAGGTTGGTTCGCTAAACAAAATCAATCGTGAAATCAATAAGTTTGAACAAGAATTCCAACGTAAACCATCACTGTCAGAACTTTCTACCGTAACTAAAATTGAGGAAGAAAAGATAGACCAAAGTCTAATGGCTGACAGTCATCACGTAAGTATAGACGCACCTTTCCAAGATGGCGAGGATAATAGTATGGTTGATATAATGGCTGGTGGCGATGATAGCCGTACAGACCGTCAGGTTGATCATGAATCTATGGCACTTGAACTTGAATCAGTATTGAAGAAGGTTCTTAAAGAACGTGAGATAACTATTATACGCGAATGTTTTGGAATTGCATGCCACGAAAAAGGACTTGAGGAAATAGGAGATCAGTTAGGGCTTACTCGTGAACGTGTAAGGCAGATTCGTGAGAAGAGCATTGCTAAGTTGCGTGATAGTGGTTACGCAAAGATCTTGATGAAATATCTAGGATAAAATATAATTACTATATGAAGGGTAAGAGAAGCGTAGTCTTCTCTTATTTTTTTTGAGGTTAATCGTAAATAGAACGTTGTCGGAAAAACAGAGAATAAAACAAACTGATATATAAAAACAAACTAATTAAGACACAATTATGATTAAAGAAGATACTAATTCATTTCATGTAGTCGATGAAGGCTTTACAATGAAAGAAGCAATAAATGAGGCTAAGAAATGTTTAAACTGTAAGACCCCACTATGTAGAAAAGGGTGTCCGATAGAAAACAATATCCCTGATTTTATTCATGCTTTAAGTATGGGTAATATGGGGGATGCCATGAGTATTATTAATGAAAAAAGTAATCTTCCAGCTATCTGCGGCCGTGTATGTCCGCACGAAAAACAATGTCAGGGACATTGTGTGTTAAACAAGAAAGGTGAACCTATACAAATAGGTAAGCTGGAGCAGTTTATCGCAGATTTTGATACGAATATGAATCTTATTCGTGGAAAACTGCCACAAAAAGATCGTGGAAAAATAGCTATTATCGGTTCTGGTCCAGCTGGACTAACCGTGGCTGGAGATTTGGCAAGACAAGGTTTTAACGTAACAATTTTTGAAGGACAGAGTGAACCCGGCGGTGTGTTGATGTATGGAATACCCGAATACCGTTTGCCGAAGAAAGTAGTACGTGCTGAGATTTCAAAGATAGAGGCATTGGGAGTATACTTTGAATGTAATACTCTTGTCGGCGAGAACGGAGTTAACGTAGATAGTTTGTTTAGACTTGGTTATGATGCGATATTCATGGGAACAGGAACTGCTGTTCCGCAGAATATGGACAGTACGCCAGGTGCAAAACTTCATGGAGTGAGCCAAAGTACTTATTTCCTTCATAACGTGAGCAGTTTCAATGAAGGTGCAATCGGTAGGAACATGGTACCTTTAAAAGATGGCGAAAAAGTAGGTGTTATTGGTTGTGGAAATGTTGCTATGGACGCAGCCCGTACAGCGATAAGACTTGGAGCAGACGTTACAGTGCTATATCGTCGTACTCAAGAAGAAATGCCAGCTATAAATTCTGAATATGAAGACGCTTTGAAAGAAGGCGTGAAGTTTGAATGGGAAACAAGCGTAGAGGAATTTATTGAAGGTAAGAATGGTCGTCTTGCCGAATGTAGATTAAAGACTCCACAAGGAGAACGAATAGAAAAATTTGACCGAATATATCTTGCTATCGGAAGTAGACCTGCAAATAGAATAGTTAGTACTACTGCAGGGATCGAGGTTGATGAAAAAGGATATGTAAAAGTTGTTGACCGACCTTGCGGAATGACTACTCGCAGAGGTGTGTTTGCTGGTGGTGATGTTGTGCATCGTCCGCAGACGGTTGTGCTAGCAATGAAAGCCGCAAAGAACGTTGCTCAGGGCATAGCGCAGTATGTGGATGCCATGAAATTGCTTCAAGTTGCTAAAAAAGTTGAAGAAGATCACAACGCAGACAAATAAAACACAATTTTTTATCAATTTCGTGTTGTCTATCAGTAGTTTTTCGTAACTTTGCGGTCAAATATATTAATATATTCAAATAATGGCTGAAATAAAGACAATTAAGACCGCTTTGATATCGGTCTTCCACAAGGATGGTTTAGATAAATTGCTAGCTAAACTTAATGAAGAAGGTGTTAAATTTCTGTCCACAGGCGGTACTCAGAAGTTCATCGAGTCACTGGGTTACGAATGTCAGGCAGTAGAGAGTGTAACAACTTATCCGTCAATACTCGGAGGTCGTGTCAAGACATTGCATCCTAAAGTGTTTGGTGGTATTCTAGCACGCCGTGAGAATGAAGGTGATATCGCTCAGATGAAGGAATATGAGATCCCTTCTATCGACCTTGTTATCGTTGATCTTTATCCTTTTGAGCAGACTGTCGCAAGCGGTGCTTCAGAAGCAGATATTATTGAGAAGATTGATATAGGTGGAATTTCTTTGATTCGTGCAGGAGCAAAGAATTTCAAGGATGTTGTAATCATTCCTAGTAAGGCAGAATACTCAGTATTGCTTGATATTCTTAACAAGAAGGGTGCGAATACAGAGATTGAAGATCGCAAGATGTTTGCTGAGCGTGCTTTTGGTGTAAGTAGTCATTATGATACAGCAATCCATAACTGGTTTGTTAAATAATAAAATAAATATGGGATTTTTTTCTTTTATTCAGGAAATAGCAATGGACCTCGGTACAGCTAATACTATCATCATCAGTGATGATAAAATAGTTGTGGATGAACCATCTGTTGTTGCCCTAGACCGTCGCACGGACAAGATGATTGCCGTAGGTGCGAAGGCAAAGATGATGTATGAGAAGACTCACGATAACATACGTACAATACGCCCTTTGCGTGATGGTGTTATCGCAGACTTTACTGCTTGTGAGCTGATGATGCGCGGACTTATTAAAATGGTTCACTCAGGCAGTCGCTTGTGGTCTCCTTCTCTTAGAATGGTTATCGGTGTCCCTTCTGGTTCAACAGAAGTAGAGTTGCGTGCCGTACGTGACAGTGCCGAGCATGCTGATGGACGCGACGTTTATTTGATTTTCGAACCAATGGCAGCCGCTATTGGTATCGGTATTGATGTTGAGGCTCCTGAAGGTAACATGATTGTTGATATCGGTGGTGGTAGTACTGAAATTGCAGTAATATCTCTTGGTGGTATCGTGAGCAATAACTCTATTCGTACAGCCGGTGATGATCTTACAGCTGATATTCAGGAATATATGAGCCGTCAGCATAATGTAAAGGTAAGTGAGCGTATGGCTGAACGTATTAAGATTCATGTTGGTTCTGCTCTTACAGACCTTGGCGCTGAGGCCCCTGAGGACTTTATCGTACATGGTCCTAACCGCATAACTGCGCTTCCTATGGAAGTTCCTGTTTGCTATCAGGAAGTAGCTCATTGTCTTGACAAAACTATTGCAAAAATTGAAAATGCGGTTCTTTCAGCACTTGAAAATACACCACCTGAGCTTTATGCCGATATCGTAAAGAATGGTATCTATCTTAGTGGTGGTGGTGCTTTGTTGCGCGGCTTGGACAAGCGACTCACAGACAAAATTAATATTCCATTCCACATTGCTGATGATCCATTGCACAGTGTAGCAAAGGGTGCAGGCATTGCACTAAAGAATGTAGACAACTTCTCATTCCTAATGAGATAAACATATAGATGTAAGGTGTTGATTGACTTGTATTCTCAAGTTGTCAACACCTAACATTTAACTCCAAATTCAGATATGCGTAACCTTCTTGATTTTCTGGCAAAATATAATCACTGGTTTATCTTTATTCTGTTAGAGGTGATAAGTTTTGTTCTTCTCTTCCAGTTTAACAGTTATCAGGGCAGTGTTTGGTTTTCTTCAGCCAATGCTGTTACGGGAAAGATATATGAGACAGAATCAGAAATTGGTTCGTATTTCAAGTTGTCAAAGGTTAATCAAGAACTAACTCAACGTAACTTGTATCTTGAGCAGCGACTTAGAGAACTTCATCAGCAGATTGGTGATTCCATTGGTGATTCAATCATGGAAAACAGCCGAATTCTGAAAAGTTTGCAACCTTTCAGACTTATTCCTGCAAAGGTAATAACTAATTCTGTTGACAAGCATGACAACTTAATAACAATCAATAAAGGTGAGGCTGATGGTGTAAAAAAAGATATGGGAGTAGTTTCAGGAAATGGTGTCGTAGGTATTGTATATCTTACTTCTGCACATTATTCTATTGTTATTCCAGTACTTAATTCACAGTCAAACATTAGTTGTGTCATTCAAGGACGTGGCTATTTCGGTTATCTTCACTGGACAGGTGGCGATGCTTCACAAGCTTATGTAGATGATGTGCCACGCCATGCTCATTTTAAGTTATATGATTATGTCGTGACAAGTGGATATTCTTCAGTGTTCCCTGCGGGAGTAATGGTAGGAAGAATAAGACACGTATATAATTCTGCCGATCAGATGTCGTATAGACTAAAGGTGATACTTTCGACAGATTTTGGAAAGCTGCGTGACGTATGTGTTGTAGACAATCGTGTTATGGCTGAACGCCTTCAGGTATTACGTGCTGCGCAGGATTCGATAAAAACTAAAGAAGAAAAATAACAGTATAGGAAAGTTATGAATATTCAGTTGCTTAGAGGCTTTTTTGCCTTTGCCATATTATTATTGGTACAGGTGACGGTGTTGAATCATATACATTTGTTCAATTGCGCCACGCCGATGCTTTATGTATATATGGTATTGCTATTTCCACGAAATTATCCGCGTTGGGCAGAATTACTGTTATGCTTTATAATGGGGTTTTTTGTAGATGTATTCTCAGATACCCCTGGTGTTTCTATGGCATCGATGACTTTTCTAGGACTCATACAACCGACTGTGTTGAAAATGTTCTTGCAACGTGATAGCGCTGATGACTTGGCTCCGTCGATGCATAGTTTGGGAGCATACAAGTTTGGATATTATGCTATAATAGTGATTTTGATATATTGTGCCTCATTTTTCACTCTTGAGACATTCAATTTCTTTAATTGGCTGCAATGGGTAGAATGTGTTTGTGGTAGCACAATCTTGTCTGCCATATTAATATTGGCGATAGAAAATTTCCGTTCAAAATGATTTTGTCATTTATGGCGTTTTATGGAACTTCCATTTAATAAATTACTGTACGGTGAAGGATTTTAATCTTGAAAACAGACGTTTTGTCATTGGTGGAGTGGGTATAGCTATTGTGCTCATTTATACTATTCGTTTGTTCACTCTGCAATTGCTGAGTGACGACTATAAGAAAAATGCCGACAGTAATGCATTTTTAAAGAAAATAGAATTCCCTTCTCGTGGTACCGTATATGATCGCAATGGTAAGCTAATGGTTTACAACCAACCATCTTATGATATTATGGTTGTTATGAATGAAGCTCGTGGCCATTTAGATACTCTTGAGTTTTGTTCCGCTTTGGGAATGACCAAGGCTGAGTTTATAAAGCGTATGAGCGATATCAAGGACCGAAACAAAAATCCTGGTTATAGTCGCTTTACACAGCAGCTTTTTAAAAGTCAGCTTTCTGACAAGGAATTCAGTGTCTTCCGTGAAAAAATGTTCCGTTTCCCTGGATTCTATGTGCAAAAGCGTAGCATTAGACAGTATGAGTATCCTTATGGAGCACATGTGTTGGGTGATGTAGGTGAGGTTTCTGATGCTGATATAGAAGAAGATGATTACTATCAGCCTGGTGACTATATTGGTAAACTAGGTGTGGAAAAGGCTTATGAGAAACAATTACGTGGTGAGAAAGGTGTTCAGATTCTTCTTCGTGATGCCCATGGGCGAATTCAGGGTAGTTATCAAGACGGAAAGTTTGATAAAAAGCCTGTGGCAGGTAAGGATTTGACATTGAGTATTGATGTTAATTTACAGGCTCTTGCTGAAAGGATGCTGCAAGGAAAGATCGGTAGTGTTGTTGCGATAGAACCTTCAACAGGTGAAGTTCTTGCACTTGTTTCTTCGCCTACTTATGATCCGAGAACACTTGTTGGAAGAATGAGAAGTAAAACGCATCGTGCATTGTCACGAAATGTGTGGAAGCCGCTTCTGAACCGTGCTATCATGGGACAGTATCCTCCAGGTTCAACATTCAAGACAACGCAGGCACTTACATATCTAACAGAAGGTATCATTACCCCGTCGACAATGTTCCCGTGTAATCATGGATTCTCATATCATGGATTGCATGTAGGATGTCACGGTCACCCATCACCATTAAATCTAATTGATGCTATCAGTACCTCATGTAACGGATACTTCTGTTGGGGACTTTACCACATGATGAGTAATCGAAGCAAATACAAGAATGTGGAGGCTGCAATGAATGTATGGCGAGACTATATGGTGAGCATGGGATTTGGATATAAGTTGGGTATTGACTTACCTGGAGAAAAGCGAGGACTTATACCTAATTCAACTTTCTATGATAAAGCTTATCATGGATCATGGAACGGACTTACTGTCATCAGTATTGCAATTGGACAGGGTGAGGTGAACCTTACTCCATTGCAGATAGCTAATCTTGGAGCTACCATTGCTAACCGTGGTTACTATTATGTACCTCATGTTGTGAGGAAAGTGCAGTATGAGCCTCTTGACACAACGTTTATGCGTCGTCATCGTACAAAGGCAAATGAACGTGCCTATAGAGCTGTTATTGCAGGTATGCGATCGTCAGCTGTAAAAGGATCAAGTAAGCTTTTGGGACGTCTTCCATTTACTGTATGTGGAAAAACTGGTACTGCACAGAACAGAGGACAGGACCACTCTGTATTTATGGGTTTTGCACCAATGAACAAACCAAAAATCGCCATTGCTGTATATGTTGAAAATGGTGGATTCGGAGCAGATTTCGCAGTTCCTATTGCAGGAGTGCTTTTTGAACAATATATGAATGGTAAACTATCACCGTCGGCAATGAAACAGGCGGAAGAATTGCAGAAACGTAGAATTGCTTATGGCTCGCATAACAGATAAACAACCTAGTGTACTTCGTTCACTTGACTGGTGGACAATTGGCATATATATCGCATTGTTAATCTTTGGATGGATTAGCGTGTGCGGTGCAAGCTATACTTATGGAGATACTGATATTTTCAGTCTTTCCACGCGATCTGGTATGCAGATAGTCTGGATAGGTACATCGTTGCTCCTTGGACTTTTCATTTTGTTACTTGATGATAAGTTTTATGATACGTTCTCTTATGTCATTTATGGCATATTCTTATTATTGTTGTTTCTTACAATCTTCAATCCGCATGAGATAAAAGGCTCACGCTCATGGCTCGTATTGGGGCCGTTGCGTCTACAACCCGCAGAGTTTGCTAAGTTTGCCACAGCATTGGCGATATCCAAGCTCATGGGGGCTTATGGTTTTAATATTCATCGTTGGAAGGATTTCATTGCGGCATCTGCTGTTGTTATCTTGCCAATGTTGTTTATTGTAGCCCAAAAGGAAACAGGTTCTGCTTTGGTTTATTTATCATTCTTCCTTATGTTCTATCGTGAAGGAATGCCTGGAAGCGTTTTGTTTACAGGTTTGGCGATGGTCATATATTTCGTGCTTGGAATAAAATATGAGAATGTGATGCTGTTTGATACTCAGACTTCAGTAGGTAAGTTTATAGTTCTGCTCCTTGTGCAGATATTCTCAGCAGTGCTTATCAATGTGTATTGTAAGGACAAGAAGAAAATGCTGATAGTGCTATATTCATGTCTGGGAGTTACGTTGATATGTTTTCTATTCTCGGTATATGTAATTCCTTCGTTCGATATTGTGTGGGTACAACTTATAATTTGTTTAGTACTTATAGGATACCTTCTTTACAATTGGTTACGTACCCACTTGTCAAGTTACTTCTTTATATTGGCATTTACAATAGGTTCAATCGTGTTTTTCTATTCAGCCGACTATGTACTTAATAATGTCATGGAACCACACCAACGTGTACGTATTAATGTGCTGTTGGGGCTCGATGATGATATAAGTGGTGCAGGATATAATGTACATCAAAGTGAGATAGCAATAGGCTCAGGAGGATTGCAGGGAAAGGGATTCCTTAATGGAACTCAGACTAAATTGAAATTTGTTCCAGAACAGGACACCGACTTTATATTCTGTACTGTAGGTGAGGAAGAAGGCTTTCTTGGTTCGGCAGGAGTTTTATGTCTGTTCCTTGCTTTGATATTAAGGTTGATGTATCTTTCGGAGCGACAACCGTTTGGCTTCGGACGAATATATGGTTATTGTGTGTTGGGTATATTCCTGTTCCACGTATTTATAAATGTAGGTATGGTGCTAGGACTGACTCCGGTAATCGGAATTCCGTTACCATTCTTCAGTTATGGAGGCTCTTCCTTGTGGGGATTCACGTTGCTATTGTTTATCTTCCTGCGAATAGATGCAGGAAGAAATCTAGTGCGTACTTAGTGAATATCCGATATCGCTGATACCAGGAAGTATCTCGCGTTTCATGTTGTGTCTTATGCTTACAACCAGACTGTCACCTTTGTTAAGGCTAACTTTGTCTATGTTGAAATTATATTGATAGTAACTTATCCCTAGTCCTTTGCTATTGCCGTTCTTGTCGATAAGTTGACAGTTTATGGTATCACTTTTTGTGATATGTGATGGAAATACAGTCTGGTCAACAATAAGTGTGAGTCCCATAAATGGATAAGAACTATTGATTCTTAATCCTAGATTAGCAGCAAAGACACCTTCTGTATTCATCTTAGGAACTTCAAATTTCAAAGTGTCATTTTTTTCCCATCCAGAAACAGGTGTATGCTGATATTTGTCATACACCTTATTCCCGGTACAGGAACTTATAACAGCAATTGCCGTTATAATTAATATCGTAGAGATGTTCTTTCTCATCTTATGTTATCCCTCTTGGCCGTTGTTCTCAACTTTAGGTGGATAGTTTCTTCTGTTGTTGTTACGTTGAGGACGGTCGTTGTTCTTGTTGCTATTAGCATTGCCATCTTCAGTGTTGTTTACTTGAGGTCTAATGTTGTTATTAGAAACATTACGGTTCTTATTTTTCTTCTTTCGTTTTGAACTATCGAAACGATTGATGTCGTCTTCAAGCAAATCTTTATGTTTTTTTGGTGCTTTTGCCCTGTCGTTTTCAAGAAGTGATAATGGCTTTTCACCGTGTCTGTTCATATCGATAATCTCATGTGCACGCTGTGCAGTAATAGTCTCCATATTAGCTGCCATATTCTTATCTGTAGAGTAGGTGATGAGTCCAGAAAGAATGTCACTCTTAAACAAGTGATAATCGTTGTCCATGGTTTGTAGTATGATTTCTCTGCTAGGAACCTTCTTTCCTGCTTCAACGTATCCGTCAACCTCATAGTTAAGGCAACATTTCAGTTTTGCGCACATTCCTGCTAGTTTCTGTGGATTCAGTGATATGTCCTGAAAACGTGCTGCATTGGTGCTAACACTCACAAAGTTCTTCATCCATGTGGCGCAGCATAGCTCACGTCCGCAAGGACCTGTACCGCCGATTCGTCCAGCTTCTTGTCTGGCACCAATCTGCTTCATCTCTATCCTTACGTGGAAAGCTGCAGCTAAATCCTTTATAAGTTGTCTGAAGTCTACTCTCTCGTCTGCGATATAATAAAATATGGCTTTGTTTCCGTCACCTTGATATTCCACATCACCAATCTTCATTTGTAGATTAAGGTTCTTTGCAATCTGACGGCTTTGAATCATCGTGTCGTGTTCACGTGATTTTGCTTCTTCGTATTTCTCTATATCAACAGGTTTTGCAATACGGTAAATACGCTTTATATCGTCTGCGGATTTAAGGTTAGCCTTCTTAATCTGTAGCTTTACAAGTCTTCCTGTAAGAGTTACGATGCCTATATCATGTCCTGGAGTTGACTCTACGGCAACGATATCACCTTTCTTTAAATCCAGTCCGTTAACGTTATGATAATATCCCTTACGTGTGTTCTTGAATTGAACCTCAACTAGGTCTGTGCTCTCTGCGTTACCAGGAACATCAGCCAACCAGTCACAAGTGTTGAGTTGTCTGTCCTGTCTGCCGTAAGCTCGACAGCAAAGTCCGTGGTCACAACCCTTAGAGACCTTGAATTTCATATTTTTATAATCCATACGAATTGTTATTTTCTAATTAGTAAAACAATCATTTGCAGAGCCAAATCGAAAAATACTATTTTTCCGTTGGCATTCTGCCCTATATCTCTTCTTGCCTTCTGTAATAGTTCAGAAATCTCTATCACATTGGCTTCGTTAATGAATCTTGCAAATTTGCTAGAGAAGTTCTCCTCCTCTTGAGTCATATAGCACAACTCTTCTTGTTTGAAGTTATACATGAAATTTTCTCTTACCATTCTAGAGAAATAGTTAAGCATGCGACGTTGCTTTTCCCTTCCATAGCTTGTAGATGCAATCTCACTCCATTTCTTTAGTTCCTTGATGTTGCGTTGATATGACAGTCGCATAAACATTATGAACATATCGAGGAATTGACGGTTTTCGTTTCCTGCATCAAGATTTTCTAGTGCACGCATCCAGTTGCCGTTAGCTATACGTGCAATTCTGTGTGCAATGTCTTGGTCTAGTCCACGTCGTTCAGTCAAAGCTTTTTCTATGGCATCGTCATCAATCTTCTTTATGTCAATTCTTTGTGTACGGCTTTTTATAGTGTCAAGCAGTATTTCTGGTTCTTCGCAAACCATTATGAATACCGTCTTGTGTGGCGGTTCTTCCAATAGCTTCAATAGCTTGTTGGCACATTCGGCATTCATTCTCTCAGGAAGCCATATAATACTGACTTTATATCCACCCTGGCTTGATTTCAAACTCATCTTTCGAGTAAGTTCGTCGCTTTCTCCCGCACCGATAATCGCTTGCTGGTTGGCTGCATCCATTTTAGCAAGCCAGTTATCAATGAAGAAATATTGACTTTCAGAAATCATCTCGTGCCATTCTCTGGTAAAGTCGTCACTAATCATTTTGTGATCGGCAGACATTCCTGTTGGTTTTATAACAGGATAAGTGAAGTGAAGATCGGGATGTTCCCAATTTTTCAGCATGGCTTCGGCGTTCTTTATTGACATCGGATCACTCAATAATGAATTATCTCCGTCACGCTCGCCTAAAAGAAATGACGCGAAAGCCATTGCAAGAGCCATTTTACCGCATCCCAATGGACCGCATAGCATCATGGTACTCGGTACTCGTTGTTCTTCAACAAGTTGTCTGAGTCTGCCTATTGCCTCTTCCTGACCTATAACATCACTGAACTTCATCTGTCTATAATATTTCCTTAGCTATTTCCTTAACGCTGTCTACTGCCGAAACTGTGTAGAAATGGATCGTTTCAAATCCTGCAGCATAGAGTTCGTTGCATTGTTGTATGCCCCATTCTATACCTAATTTCTTAGCGTCATCATCAGTCTTGCATTTTATTACTTCCTCAGCCAGAGCTTCAGGTAAGTCGCATCTGAAAGTTCGTGGTACGACTGTTAGTTGTGAAAGTTTAGCCAAAGGTTTTATTCCAGGTATGATAGGAATGGTTACACCCATTTCTCTAGCCCGTTTTACGAAATCAAAAAACTTATTATTGTCATAAAACAGTTGAGTTACAGCATACTGTGCACCAAGATCCTGTTTTATTTTCAGGTATTTTATATCCATTTCCAAATTTGGAGCTTCCTCATGTCTTTCTGGATAAGCGGCTACACCATAAGTGAATTTCTCACCAGGATGCTTGATAGGAGTTCCATCATTGAAGAAACCATTATTGAAATTGTTAACCTGTTCAATAAGTTCTGTTGTATGTGTATACCCACCTTTAGTAGGGGTAAATATTCTGTCATCTTTAGCCTTGTCACCACGAAGCAGTAATAGGTCTTCTATACCAAGAAATTGTAAATCAAGTAGTTCGTACTCAATGTCTTCAGCACTCGCCCCACTGCAAATTATGTGTGGAATAACTGGAATGTTGTATTTATTTCTTATAGCAGCAGCTATAGCTATTGTTCCCGGACGTCTACGCACCCTGTTGCGTTCAAACTGTCCATTAGGAAGTTCCTTGTAGACATATTCGCTATGATGAGTGGTAATATTTATATAAAGTGGGTCGAATACTTTCAGCTTGTCAATTGTCGCAAACAGATTTTCTGTGCCGTTTCCTTTTAATGGAGGCAGCACTTCAAATGATAATTTTCGTTTACCCTTATTCTGGTTTATTATTTCTATTACTTTCATGTTTGTCGGGCGCAGGTACAATTTGTTGCAAAGTTAGTAAAAAACTATATAAAAAACGAAGAAAATAATAAAAATGACGTTAACGGTCTTGCAAACAAGTAGGTTCAACTTTTTCAAATATATCACTTCATTTATGGTCAATCATAAAAACGAATGATGTAATTATATAATGAAACTAAAATAAAAACAGAACCTTCGTCAATTAAGGGGCGTGATCCTCCATAAATGGATTTGGATACTCTACCAGAAAAAGTTTTTTTAATGCCACTAATGTCATAATGTCACAAACCCTTTGTTTATGGGGCTTCAGCGAGTGACATTAAGTGACATTATCGGGGTAAAAGTGACATTAAACAGTAAATCATACCTGTTTTTGGCGATTTTTTACCAAATATGCTGTACATGTATAGATCCTTTTTCGGTTATGATGGTCTGTACTCGTCATTATGTGCGCAATACTTTGCAATATGTTTAGTTTTTTATCTCAGAAGTCAACAGTAAAATAGTGGTAATTATCATCAATCCTATTCTTGTCTTCTTACTGAGAATCATTTGTTTACCTGCGCTGGGTAATATCCTTTTTCACGTTAGGCAATTCAATTACCTAACGTGGGTAATTGAGTTGCTCACGTTGTGTAACCCGATTACCTACGTTGTGTAATCGGATTGTCCACGTGTTGAGGTAATCGAATTACCCAAAAGCTGTTAAAATTTAGGTAAAAATTTGCGCGCTCAGTATTCCAAATACATTTACATCCTTCAAATTCATTCTCTCATGTTCATATACGTATTACATTGATTTTTGAATTATTCATGCTGTCCAGGAAGTCAGCCTTTAAGTTAGACAAAACTTTATTAGCACAAATATGTATTTATGTAAATAGCATAATTGCGAAAAAAACGCGAAAAACAGGTATAATTTGGAGCTTAATGTCACTTTTAGCCCGATAATGTCACTTAATGTCACTGGCTGAAGCCCCATAAACAAAGGGTTTGTGACATTATGACATTAGTGGCATTAAAAAAACTTTTCTGGTAGACCTTTCTTTGAATAAATGAATATAAAGCTTATGGAGTAGTAGTCAATCCTTTGAATACGACAGGAATTACATATTCTGTACGTACTGGGCGTCCCTTTTCTGTTCCAGGTTTCCATTTAGGCATTTTCCTCATAACGCGAAGTACTTCGTTATCACAATCTGGATCCAATGACTTTACAATTTTTATATCAGAAATTGTTCCATTTTTGTTTATAATGAAACTTACTACAACCTTTCCGTCAATTTTCTTTTCTTCTGCAGATTTAGGATAATGAAGATTACGAGTAAGCCATTTCATATATTCTGTGGCACCTCCAGGAAATTCTGGTAGCTCTTCAATCACTCTAAACAATATTTTATCAGTGTTAGCATTAACACCATTGTGAGTAGTCGTTTTATTAGCAAAACCAGTAGTGTCAGCTGGTATGTTTACGGAATTTGATGCTGTGCCTTTTGCTGCGTCACCGCTATCAGTAAGTCCAGAAGATGTAACGTCTTTGTCGGCAATGATGACTGGCGCTGTATATGCAGTGCGTTTGCCATCTTTTTTTGATATCTTTTTATGCTCAACTTTAAGTAGCTTAGGCGCAGATAACTTATATTTATTTTGGGCAGGTTTCATTTCTGACAATACTTGATCAAGGTCCATGTCATATTTTTCCTTTGGGGTGAAAAGCATAACTATTAACATAAATAAGAACGGCAATGCAACAATCGTCACCAATGCAATCATCACAATTGTATTGCGACGTGCAGAATTGATGCGCAACTTGTATGCACCATACTCTTTGTTCTTCCCTTCAAAGATTATATCACACCATTCTTTGGATGTCATGTCAATTTTTCTCATCCCAATATTTACCTTGTTATGATATGGCTTTTGCCTATTGTGTCAATTGCCCGATTTCAATTAATATTATATATTTTTTATAAATGCATGCGAATATAGTTATTTTTTCACATCAAAGAAAAAATATCGTTGTTTTTTCACTTATTTTATACGCTTTGATCTAGTTTGACTTATCTTTGTAGCCAAAATATCAAGTAAAATGGATATACAACACGCAAAGCTTATAGCCGCTATGACGGAATATGATAAAGGCGACGCTATGAGAATTCAGCATTTTATGAAAGTGCATGATTATGCCGTCACAATAGGAACTTTAGAAGGTATAGGCGAAAATCTAATGTCGATTCTTGAGTCTGCAGCAATATTGCATGATATAGGAATACATATAAGTGAAGAAAAATATGGATCATCTAATGGTAAATACCAAGAGAAGGAAGGACCCGAAGAAGCTCGTAAACTTCTTTCTTCGCTAGGAGGATATAGTAATCAACAAATAGATAGAATATGCTATCTTATAGCCCATCATCATACATATAATAATATTGATGGTCTTGATTATCAAATTCTTGTTGAAGCAGACTTCCTTGTAAATATATATGAAGACAATCTAACACCTCAGGCAATAGAGAATGTGAGGACGAAAATATTCCGTACAAAATCAGGACTAGACTTGTTGGATAATATGTATAATGTAATTACAGCACATTCTTAAAGCTTATATTTTAAAGTGAAAAAGCGAGGTTAAACAGTCTTGCTGTCTTAAAATAATCACTAATAATTTAAAATATTATAAACGGAGTAAACATTTTATTGTTTTATGCGTCTTATAATTATATTTGCAACCATAATGAACTTAAAATTTATAGATATGAAGAAAAAAGTTTTGATGCTAACACTTATAGCTGGAACATTGCTAATAAGCAGTTGTGCAAGCAAAAAGGAATTGCTGAATTGCCAGACAGAAAACAAAGAACTGTCTTCAAACTATCAGGATTCAAAAGAGCAGCTTGCTGCAACTAAGGCTCGTGTAGCTAGCCTTGAAGACCAACTTTCACAGCAGAAAAGAGACTATGCAGCTTTGCAGGGATCTTTGGATAAGAGTTTAACAAATGCAAACTCAAACAATATCAACATCTCAAAGCTTGTTGATCAGATAAATGAAAGCAATCTCTACATTCGTCACTTGGTTGAGGTGAAGAGCAAGAGTGATTCTCTTAATTTGGTACTTACCAACAACCTGACACGTTCTTTAAGCAAGGATGAGATGAAGGAAGTTGATGTACAAGTTCTAAAGGGCGTTGTTTACATATCACTTGCTGACAACATGCTTTATAAGAGTGGAAGTTATGAAATTAACGATCGTGCTGCTGAGACATTGAGCAAAATTGCTAAAATCATCATGGACTATAAGGACTATGATGTACTGATTGAGGGTAACACCGATAACGTAGCAGTAAACCCGACGGCTCCAAGCATGAAGAATATTCGTAATAACTGGGACCTTTCTGCACTTCGTGCATCTAGTGTTGTTCAGTATTTGCAAGATCATTATGGCGTAGATCCAAAACGTCTCACTGCTGGTGGACGCGGCGAATTTAATCCTATCGCTACAAATGATACTGAAATCGGAAAGCAGCGTAATCGCCGTACTCAGATTATTATCACTCCAAAGCTAGACCAGTTTATGGACTTGATAGATAAGGCGCCTGAAGATAAATAAGTATATTAAAAGGTAAAAAGGTTATATAAATGGCGTAGGACTCAATAAAAATGAGTTCTGCGCTATTTTTTTGTTTTCATTGCTTGGATAGCATATTTAATGCAAAAGCTATCAATTAACAACAATTCGGTAGCTTTTTTCGTTAATATGAAATCTTTTTTCTAAATTTGCAAACACTATTGATAATTTAAGTATAGCTTTTATGGAAAAGATTAAAATGACCACACCATTAGTGGAAATGGACGGTGACGAGATGACACGTATTCTTTGGAAGATGATCAAGGATGAACTGATTCTTCCTTTTGTTGACTTGAAGTCTGAATACTACGATCTCGGTCTGCCCAACCGTGATAAGACTAATGATAAAGTAACAATAGATTCTGCTAATGCGGCACGCAAATACGGCGTGGCTGTGAAATGTGCAACAATAACTCCAAATGCTCAACGAATGGATGAATATCATCTGCAAAAGATGTGGAAAAGTCCTAATGGCACGATACGAAGCATTATGGACGGAACAGTATTCAGAGCTCCTATAACAATACCTTCAATTCGCCCAGTTGTGAAGAATTGGGAACAACCAATAACTATCGCTCGCCATGCTTATGGTGATGTTTATAAGAGCGTGGAGATTCGTGCCGATGAACCAGGAGTGGCAAAGCTCGTATTTGAAGGTAAAAGCGGAAAGAAACAGGAGGTAGAGATTCATAACTTTGACGGTGCTGGAGTTATTCAAGGAATGCACAACACTGATAAGAGTATAACATCTTTTGCTCATAGCTGTTTTAAATTTGCAATAGACACAAAACAAGATTTGTGGTTTGCTACAAAAGATACTATTAGTAAAACTTATGATGCACAGTTCCGACAGATATTCGAAGAAGTGTATGAGAAAGATTATAAGCAGGAGTTTGAAAAACTTGGAATTGAATATTTCTACACTCTAATCGACGATGCTGTTGCACGAGTAATACGCAGTAAGGGTGGATTTATATGGGCTTGTAAGAACTATGATGGTGACGTGATGAGCGACATGCTATCAACGGCGTTTGGCTCACTTGCAATGATGACATCTGTATTAGTATCTCCTGATGGTAAATATGAATATGAGGCTGCTCACGGAACAGTAACAAGGCACTATTATAAATACCTGAAAGGTGAAGAAACAAGTACAAATCCTATGGCAACGATATTTGCTTGGAGTGGTGCGCTTAGGAAACGAGGTGAACTTGATAACATAAAAGAATTGGTTGAGTTTGGTGACAAACTTGAACAGGCATGTCTTGATACACTTAATTCAGGAATAGCAACAAAAGACTTAGTAAACCTTATGGAAGGTGTTGAGACAAAGCAAGCCAACAGTGATGAGTTTATTGCTGCTATAAGAAAAAACTTAGAGGTAAGTCTTAGTAAATAAGATTAAATTGCTCTTTGGCGATAGAATTTATATAAAAAGTCCGTTGTAGCATTTTTTGCTACAGCGGACTAATCTTTTATTCCTGAAAATAATTAGTTAATCTAGAATCATTACTTTAGACGTTTTATTTATTAGCCGAGTCCCATTTATAAGTAGCATCACATGTGATCTTTGCTGTTAGATTGTCTATCATAAGATTAAAATCTCCCTCTTCTAGAATCCATTTGCCATCATATCCAATAAATGCCAAATCATTTGCAGAAAGACTTATTGTTACAGTTTTTGTTTCTCCAGGTTGCAGTTCCACTTTTTCAAAGCCACGCAGTCTACGTCCGTCGGGAGTCATAGAGGCAATGAGGTCTGAACTGTAAAGAAGAACACTTTCTTTTCCCAATTTATCACCAATATTCTTCACATCAACAGAAACATCAATGGTGTCATCTTTCAAAAAATGTGTTTTGTTAATTCGCAAGTTGCTATATTTATACTCAGTATAACTTTTCCCATATCCGAATGGCCACTGTTGAGTTATCTTAGCATTATAATCATAAGCACCCTCCATTGTTGCAACTTCCTGACTTTTCTTGAAATCATAATTAGCAAGTGAATTTATTTCACTAGGATATGTGTATGGAAGTTTTCCTGAAAAATTACGTTCTCCCGATAATAAATTTACTAAAGCATCAGCCCCATAATTTCCTGGAAGCATTATATCTACAACTCCATCCGTCAATGGTACTATGTCGGAGATAATGCGTGGGCGACCTTCATTGAGAACAAGAAGAATAGGTTTGCCTGTCTCAGCAAGCTTTTTTACAAGATTTCTTTGATTCAATGATAATGTTAAATCTGTGAGATTACCTGGAGTTTCCGTATATGAATTTTCACCTAAACAAGCCACTATTACATCCGCAGAAGATGCTGCATTTACTACAGTTTCAATATCAGACACGTTCTCGTCGTAATATTTTCCTTGCTCGTTATAAGTTACTCCTTGGCAAAGTTTTACATTTTCCTTTCCATACTTATTGCAGAAAGACTCATATATCGTATTGTATTTTCCTGCAAACTTATCTGTTAGATTTCCTTGCCATGTATAACTCCAACCACCATCAAGACAGCGCATCTGATTAGCGTTGGGACCAGTCAATAGTATTCTTTGTCCTTTTTTCAATGGGAGTATAGATTTCTCATTTTTTAGAAGGACTATACTTTCTGTTGCTCCTTCTAAACTCAGGTTGGCAAATTCGCTACCTCCAAACTTAGGATAATCACAAAGTTTCTGTGTTGGATGATTAAACAATCCTAAACGATACTTCATACGAAGTATGCGTTTTACAGCATCATTAATTCTGTCAATAGAAATACTGCCATCTAATACTAATTCTTTCAAAATATCACATGTGGTAGGATCGTATGGTTCCATAATCATGTCAATACCCGCGTTTATGGCAATTCGCAATGCGTCTTTTTTATCTTTCGCAACCATTTCGCGCGTATAAAGATTATTTATATCTGCCCAATCAGTAACAAGGACTCCATCCCAACCAGTTTGATCTTTCAACCATGTAGTAAGTAATTCATGATTTGCATGAACAGGCATTCCGTTTACAGATCCTGAATTAACCATTATTGAAAGTGCTCCACTATTGATTCCTGAAAGAAATGGTGCGAAAAATTTTTCACGCAAGTCTGCTGGAGAAATATACGCTGGTGTTCTATCCTTTCCTGTCCAAGGAACGCTATATCCCAAATAATGTTTAAGAGATACCGCAATATGTTGATTATCTATATTATTAGGATTATTTCCTTGAAATCCTACAATCATAGCTTTAGCCATTTCTGCATTAAGGAAACAGTCTTCTCCAAAATTTTCCCATATTCTGGGCCAACGAGGATCACGTCCCAAGTCCACTGTGGGGCTATAACTCCATGGAATACTTATCGCACGTGTTTCATAAGCCGTAGCTTCTGCGCAGCGACGTGCCAGATCTCTGTTGAATGTGGCTGCTACATTAATGTTTTGTGGAAAAAGGGTTCCATCTTGGGTATATGTAGAACCATGATTCTGATCTAGCCCATAAATACATGGTATACCTATACGCTTAATCGATATTTTCTGAATGTCAGACAAATACTTTTCCCAAAGCTTCGCTGTCGGAGCTATTGTATTTGGAGCATTCAGAATTGATCCTATCTTATAGCGATTGAATATGCTATCAGCTTTTGCTATGTTGATATGGAATACTCCATTTTTGTCATTATTACCCAAAAGGTCAACCACTATCTCCATCATTTGTCCTACCTTTTCGTCGATAGTCATTTTGTTGAGAGTGTTGTTGACTTTTTGTTCTATTTTCACATCTTCTTTTATTACCGGTACGGCTGCTTGTATTTTACAAGCAGCCATTAAGATAACCGGTAGTATTACTAGTTTATTCTTAAATAACATATTTATTTCTCGGTATATGTTTATTCTACAGTAACTCTGTCTACATAAAATCCATGACCCGCAATAGCCAAAGCTCCTTGATTAATGATAAGGTTGCGGTCATCATCGTTAAGTACAAATTCCCAAACGCCGTCTGCAGAGATATCTTTCTTTGTACCTACAGACAATAGAGTCCACTGCGGGGTCATAAGTTGTATTTGATGATAAGAATCGCTAGATTTAAGCGAGTAGTAAACTCTGACGTGTGCACCTACATTTACATTTTCAAACATAGAAGAGACTGTACTTTGGAAAATTTTGTTTGGATCTCCATCAGGAAGTTCCCATGAAACATAACTGTGTCCTTCCCATAAAGTCTTTTCTGATGTAACTGTAAGTTTGCCAGTAGCAACAAAGGCGTTGTTTATATTGAACATCACGCCATCACCAGCTTTTGTCTTTGCTGTCATAACATAATCTCCTGCTTCTAAATCTGGACATGTAAATGTTACAGATGTAGTAGTCTGTGCTGCAAACTCTGTAATAGTGTTACCATTTATTGTCATTGAAGCTATATTCTCCATATTAATACCATTAACAGTTACTGGAGCTTTAGCACTTGAACGTATTGCTGCATCAACAACCATGGTCTGTTTGCTAATCGTTATTTTATCAGCGCCATACATTTTTCCGTCAGAAGTTACCATTGTTACACGATAGCTACCATCGGCAAGTGTTGTCGGAACAGTGTAATTTAATGAATTACCATCAGCTGCAGGTTGTGCGACAATGGTAACACCACCAATGACAAGACTTTTTACGTTGGTAAGATTTCCACCGAACAGAGTTGCATTACCGCCGGAAGCAACGATACGTTCTACCCCAACTGTAGATGTATATGGATCGCTGTCTAGTGGTTTAACCTTTACCAACCCCTCACGGAATGTAGACTTGCCCTCAACTGTAGTTGCAATGACTTTAACGTCATAAGTTCCTGCGAGAAGAGTTGTGTCTATTGCTGTACCTGTATGAGATTCCTGACCGTCAAAGTTCCAAGTAACCGTAGTGAACTCGGCAGGCGTTACTGTAACTGTCATAGAGAAACTTCCGTCACGATTGAATTCTGAAATTACTGGAAGTTCTCCATTAACCCTGTTTGGAAATACTGGATCCAGAATGTGTGGATTATCATTTGATGTAGCTGTGGCAAACGGATCATTGTCACTGCAAGAAGTAACGGTAACCGCCATTGTGAGAACTGCCAACAACATAAAATATATCTTTTTCATATTATTCTAAATTTTAATATGTCGTTTAATTTACTATTACTTTACATCCCACCATACATGGGTATGCCAATCATCTTTTCCTCCCATTTGTTGCAACGCATCATTGTAGCCTTGCTTGTTATAAGAAGATTCAAGAACAGGATAACAAAGACGCACAGGAATATCGTCACCACCAGTAAGATATTGTCCAAATCCATAATCTTTAGGTGACTTCATTACTGGATATCCAGAGCGACGAACGTTAGCCCAGCATTCAGCAGGATTTGTGAAGTGTAATATCCATGCCTGTGTGTTTATGGCAGCTTTAGCCTGTTCTGCAGTGTGGCCCACACCATTGTTGGCTATATATGCATTAAAGTCTGCATCAGAAACTTTGTCGCATCCATAATTATTTGAAAGAAAGTCCATAGCCGCGCGCACGCCTTTTGTATATAGGTCTGTAACTGTGCCCTTGTTGCTTATCCATCCTTTCAAAGTAGCCTCTGCTAAAAGAAAATCAACTTCTGCTGAAGTAATTACAACACCAGGATTGTCGCTTTTTAAAAAGTTATTGGCAAGTTTAGGCTCGACCTCACGAGCTACATTAGGATCTACATTAGGATTGTTCTTTGCAATTTCAGTCAACTTATCACTCTTGAATCCTGTTGGCCAAGGTTCCCAAGAAAAAGCACCAGGGACATTAGGAGTAAACTTGTTATTACTCTTAACTTCATCGGTGATGTCGATTCGATTTTCTGTACCAGTAGAGCTCATCAGCTTATCATAATAGCAACGTGACATCATAAATGTTCTAGGGTCGTTGTTATCATTTAACTGATTAAAAAGAGTAGAGCAAATGTAGCTAGGATTATTTGTAGGGTCGTTACCGAAAAGCAATTTTGAAAGCGCGTTTCCACGGAAATCAGAATAGCTCTCTTGACCAAAACTGAATGCAATAGACATATAATTAATTAATGCATCATCGGTAGAATTTTCTATAATACCACCATCAGCATTAAGAGCTTTGATGAATTCAGTTTTAGCCTTATCAGGTTCAACATCAGAAATTCTCATAGCATAGCGTAGTCTAAGGGAGTTGGCGAGTTTTTTCCATTTTGCAACATCACCTTTATAGATGACATCACCGCTAATTTTGTCTCCAGCTGCATTAAGCATAGTTGTAGCAGAGTCAAGCTGCTGGAAGAAATCGGTATAGATATCTTTTTGTAAGTCAAATTTTGGGTTTGTTATTCCTCCATAGAATCCAAGTCCAGCCTCAGAATAAGGTACATTGCCATAGGTGTCTGTGATTATAGACATCAGATAAACTCTGTACACGCGAATGGCTGCGTTTAAATTTGATTTCTCTTTATTACCGTTAGTACGAATCTCTCCATCAGTAAGATTCTTTATTGCATTCGGATAAATAGTTGTCCAGATGCGGCTCATTTCCTGATTGTCAACAGTATGTCGTCCTCCATAGTTAGTGGTGTTCCAACATCCCATCAACTGCTGTGAGAAAGCATAGAAATAATTACGGTATATTTCTACCATGCTCAGGTCTCCATAAGTTTGCAACTCTGCTGTAGTAAGCTGTGCGTTAGGATCTATTGTTGCAGCCTTTGATGGGTCCGTATTCATGTCGTTCATGTAGTCATCACTACAAGAAACAGTGATAATCGGAGCTATTATAGCCAATAATATTATCAAATATGATTTATAATTTTTCATTTCTTAATCTCCTTTATTTTATAAAAGACCTATTGTATTAGAATTTCACGTTCACACTGATGCCATAACTCTTGCGTGATGGTAGAGATCCATATTCAAGTCCCATACCAGTGGTGTTGTTATAGTTTGAATCAGGATCAATGTTTGGAATATTTTTCCATACAATAAACGGATTACGTGCCACAAGAGAAATCGTTAAACCATTGATTGCTTTCTTCAACCATTGTTGAGGTACATTATAACTCAATGTAAGTTCACGGCACTTTATATAAGAGTTGTCATAAATGAACATAGATGGAGCATTACGGCATACATTCATCCAATAGTCTTCTGGATTTACATAGATGTCGTTTTTACGATAAGTTCCATCACCATTGTCTATGACGCCTGGAGCAATATAACCACCTGTTGGTTTCCAACTTGCAGAACCTTTGGCAATACCAGCTTCCTGACGCTGTTCTTCAGACTTATACCAATCTTCACGACCAGCCAAAGTTTCTTTTGCCTTTCCTGATTCGTAAGATGCACGGGCTGACATTGAATACAAGTCAGCACCAACTTTTACATCAAATATCGCATTTAATGACAAGTTCTTATACGTAAGTGTTGTTGTGATACCTCCTGTCCATTTCCAAGATGCATTTCCCAATACATGATTGCTCTTGTCATATTCTGGTAGACCAGTAGATGGATCAATGAGGACCTGACCTGCATTGTTTCTCTTGAAATCAGGGCCAACAATAGAACCAAAGTTCTCACCAACTTTAGCGGCAACTTGCACATCAAGCCAAGATGCTTTTTCAAGTTCAAACATATCCATATCATCAACCAATCTTCTTACCTTATTGCTATTTTTAGAAAAGTTGAGATTTAAATCCCAAGAGAAGTCTTTTGTCTGTATGGGGCGTGTGTTTAATGCTATTTCAAGACCTTTGTTGTCTATTTCACCTGCGTTAATCAATCTATATGTATATCCTGATGTCCATGATGAGGCCATACCCATAATCTGGTTCTTACTCTTTTGGGAGTAGTAAGTAATGTCAAGTCCCATTCTGTTATTAAGGAACTTTGTCTCTAAACCGATTTCAAAAGAATTTGTTCTTGTTGGTTTTAAGTCTTTGTTTGGAATTGTACTATTATTGATATATCCTATTGTGTATCCTGGATATGTAAACTTAGACTTTGTATATACTAATCCAAGCTGATATGGATCGGTATCACTACCAACCTGTGCCCAAGACATACGCAACTTACCATAAGGAAGAAGATTGCCAAGTTTAGTTAATTCAGAGAAAACGAAACTTCCTGAGAATGAAGGATAGACATAAACGTTGTTGCTTGTAGGTAATGTAGAACTCTGATCGCCACGTAATGTTGCGTCAAGATATAGAAGGTGTTTCCAGCCAAGGTTTAAAGAACCATAAAGGGAATTAATCTGTTTACGATATGTATTCTGCTCCAGACTAATCTCATTGAAGCTCATTAAAGCCTCCACGTCACGTATCTGCATATCTTGTGCTGTGGTTATAGTCGTGAGATTATTCACTTTATATATACTTCCACCAAGTGTACCATTGAGGTCAAAGTCTCCCCAGCTGTTGTTGTAAAGAGCAAGAGCCTCAAAGTTATACATACGGTTGCGGAAGTTGCTGTTTTGCAAGCGACCAGCTTCAAATCCTGGTGTTGTTGGAGCCTTAAAATCATCAAATGTAAACCAGTTGAGATCGGCACCCATCGTTGTCTGTAACTTCAAGTGTTTGTCTATGTTCCAAACTATCTTACCTGTAAGGCGGAACTGATCTTTCTTAGAGTCATTAGAGTTTTTGTAAACGTCCCAATAAGGGTTTACATTGTATGGGTCCATACCATTCCAATTTGCATAGTCTCCGTTGGCATCCTGATAAGTTTTCAGCCAAGCCTGATTGTATGTTGTGGCCAAAGTCATTAGATTCTTTCCAATGTTTGACTTACTGTCACCTAGAGCTGGACGGTTTTTAACATCCTCACGTGTGTAGTTAGCGCTGAAATCGAAATCAACATTACCCACTGATGTATTGGTGCGCAAGTTAAATATGTCACGACTCATGTGAGTCTTTGGCACAATATCCTTGTTGCGCATGTCAGTATATGTAAAGCGCATACCTGTCTTTCCGTTGTTTACTCCAACAATAGCTGTGTTTGTAGCAGTAAAACCAGGACGGAAGAAATCTGAGGTGTTATCGGGTATAATCATATATGGACGTTGTACACCATCAAAATATTTAAGACTGTTAAGAGCATCGGCTTTAGGCCCCCAACTCTTGTTGGTATTTGAAACGGCATCAATACTATATGTGCCATTACTGCCCATACCATAAGTCTGCTGGATGTCATTCCATTTTGCCAACTGTGTATCCATTGTAACAGAACCGTTGTATTCAACGCTGAATTTATCTTTTCCTGCTTTTTTAGTTGTGATGAGTATCACACCATGAGAGGCACGGCTACCATAAAGTGCAGAAGCTGCAGGACCTTTCAATACAGACATTGTCTCGATATCATCAGGGTTGATACTTGATATTCCGTCACCAAGGTCAAATCCTCCTGATGTACCAGCACTACCATAATTTGTATTGTCCAAAGGGACACCATCTACTACATATAACGGTTGATTGTTACCTGTCATCTCAGTGCTACCACGTAGAATTACTCGTGTAGAACCAGATGCACCACCTGCTGTCTGGCTGACAACTAGTCCAGGAATCTTACCTGCGAGAGAATTTATAACATTTGTCTCTTTTGCCTTAGTAAGTTCCTCACCCTTAACCTCGCCGACTCCATAACCAAGAGCCTTTCTGTCACGCTTAATACCCAAAGCCGTAACAACTACTTCGTCAATCATCCTTTTGTCTTCAGTAAGTACCACATTCATATTGCTACTTGCCTTAACAGTTATGGCTTTGTATCCTACATAGCTTATTTCCAATAATGTACCAGGTTTGGCGTCAAGGCTGAAATGGCCATTGGCATCAGTTACTGTCCCCAGACCTTTACCTTTTACAACGACACTAGCCCCGATGATTGGCTCGCTGCCGTCGGTAACAGAACCAGAGATATTCTGTGTCTGCTGTACGATAGCTACACTTGGCTCAGCCTGCATTTGGATAGTTCCGGCTAGTGGTAAAGTCAGACCAATAGCAAGCATGCGAACTAATTTCCGATTACTTTTCTTCATCTTCTTAAATTTAGGTTTTTAATTATTTATTAGTTATCATTATTCTATTATTTTCTTACCACCGTGGATGTATATTCCGCTCCAAGACGGCTTGCTATTCAATTTCATTCCACTTATTGAATAATATGCTGTGTCTTTGTTTTTGATGGTAGATATTTTGCTTAATCCAGTTGTTTCCTTCGAATAAACATTGACTTGTCCTTCTTCTTGATATAATCTTACATAGTCAATATACATTTTAGCCTCAGACCCTTCTGATGGTAATGCAGTTATGTTTGCTGGATTAAGGATATTAGTATAATCTCCTCCTACAGCCAGATTAAATAATATATAAAATGGTTTATGAAAGTAATTGTATGAGTCATAGTCTTTAGTTATCGTCGCCTCATAATATGGTTGTGTGGAATTATCAAGATAGAAACGCAGATAACTTTCATTCCATATTGCTGTAAATATATGATAGTCACCTGTTATGTCATATCCATTTGTAACTGCACCTGACGTCCACATACGATGATCAGATAAACTGCTTCCCCAATGGATGCAACCAGAGAATAATCGTTCCTGAGTATTATTTTTAATACCTTCTGAATTCCCTGCTTCCATGATATCGATTTCGCCACAGGTAGGCCAACCAATATTTTGTGGATCTTCACCCATCATCCAAAATGCCGGCCACAATCCATTAGCTAACTTTGGAATCTTAATTCTGGCTTCAAGCTTTCCATGTTTAAAATTTACCTTTGTACTAGAATTGATTCGTCCGGAAGTAAATGACTTCCCGTTGAGTGATTCCCTTCGTGCGGTAATAACAAGATTGCCATTTTCAATATTCACATTAGAACTACTATTTGTATAACACTGAAGTTCGTTGTTGTATGGGTTGTCCAATACTTCAATATTCCAGTTCTTATTCAAAGAGTTTTCATTAAATTCATCACTCCATACAAGTTTGTAGTTTTGTGCATGAATAGATAAAGGAATAGCGTAAAATAGTAAATAGATTATAGACTTTATTTTCATGATTGATTTTTGTTACCAAATTCGTCGCAAAATTAATTGAATACGTGATAATATAGGTTTCAAAACAAACAGAAAAAGTTTCAATTCTGACATATAATCAGTATTGAAACTTTGTTATGATATTGTAAAATGCTTATTTACAGATACTTACTTGGTGAAACTCCGAAATGCTTCTTAAATGTGGTGCTGAAATGTTTTACATTGGCAAAGCCTGTCATTACAGAAACATCTAATATAGAATTACCTTCTTTTATTAAAACGGCGGCACGTTCAAGGCGCAATATCCTTATAAAATCCTGTGGAGTCTGAGACGTTAGCGCTTTTAGTTTGCCATAGAAAAGAGTACGGCTCATTGCCATTTCAATACATAGGTCGTCTATTTTGAAATCAGTATCAGATATTTTATCCATAACTATCTTTGTGGCTTTCTCAATAAACTTACGGTCGTTATTATTCATGTGGCTAATTGTACTATCGTCAGGTTGCATGTTCCTTGCCATGTCAATAGATCGCCCCATATAATATTTGCTAAGTATGCGTCTGTTTCTTAACATACTTTCTATCTTACCCTTTAATATCGCTACGTCAAATGGTTTTGTGATATAATCGTCAGCACCTACATTCAGTCCACCGATAACGAAGTCTCTACCAGATTTGGCTGTTAATAAAATAACAGGTAAAAACGATGTATCTGGATTTTCTTTTATGATTTTGCAGAATTCATCTCCGTCCATTCCAGGCATCATGACATCTGAAACAATAATATCACATACTTCATTATCCAGATATTTTAGTGCTTCTTCGGCACTCTCCACTGTGATAACATTATAATTGTTGCGGAATGTCATGCTGATATAATTACGCAGTTCGGCATTATCGTCAACAAACAGCATGATGTCTTTTGATTTATCATTTGTTAATTGCACATCCTCTTCTTTATCTATAGATTCTATAGGTAATATGTCTTTATCATTATTCCTATCTGCATCCTGTTTAGTAATAAACTCCATGAGATGTTCAAAACCTCTTTTCAGTCTTATATGGAAAACAGTTCCGCTATTCTCAAAACTGTTGAACGTAAGACTTCCTTTATGAAGTTTGATAAGTCTGTGAGTTAGCATAAGTCCAAGTCCGCTTCCCGTTTCATTTGAGTTGATTGCATTATCGGCTCTGTAGAAATTCTGGAATATATGTTTTTGTGCCGTTTGTGGAATACCGATTCCATCATCTGCGATATCTATACATATATCACTATCCTCAATCCGTGCGCATATATTTATATAGCCACCTTCTGGAGTATATTTCACTGCATTTGAAATCAGATTCTCAAAAATGCTGTCTGCCATATTCGTATCCATCCACACATTTTCTTCTTGTGGACATGATTCTAATGTTATTATTATTTTTTTTTGAGATGTTCGTGGAACAAATTTTTCTATTTGTGTTTGCAATAAATGTTTAAGATTTAATGGGCTTACACACATGTTTACTTCATCGTTGTCTGCTTTCTGGAAATCAAGCAATTTCGTAACCATTTTCAATAACTTTCCACCATTTTGCCTTGCTACATTCAGATATTTTCTAGTTGTATCGCTGAGCGAATTATCGGCAGCTATATCATTGAGCGGTGCTAAAATGAGGCTAAGAGGTGTACGAATATCATGGGCTGTATTAACGAAGAAGTTTATTTTTTCGTTGAAATACTTACGTTCCAAACGTTCTAAATAAAATCTCCAAGCAGCATAAGCTAAACCGCACATTATACATATATATATAAACCATGCAAAAAAAGTGTTCCACCATGGTTGATTTACGGTTATATCCAACGACTTTGTATCAAGAACTCTGCCATCATTGCGACTAACACTTCGTATCAGTAACTTATAATTGCCTGAAGGAAGATTTGTGTATTTCGCGTTTTGTGCTTCAGATGGTGCACTCCATTGCCGGTCAAAGCCATCAAGCATATACTGATAGACTATATCATGTTGGTATTTGTAGTTTATGCTTTCAAAATCTATCTCAAATGTATTCTTGTCGTAATCAAGCGTTATGTCTCCTGAGGCAAGCATATCATAAAGTCTACCGCAAAGATCCGAGTCTTTATCAGTAGTGTCGTCGTTTCCAAGAAGCGATATTTTTGTCAATATAAGTCTTGCATTGTATGTAAGGTGTGATATTCTGTTTGGATTTATCACCACAGCACCACTACTGCTACCGAATACAATTTTTCCGTAGGAAAGCCTGCATACAGACATTCGTTTGTATTCCCTGTCAAGCCCTCTTACGAAATTTATATCAATAACGTCATTTCTCTTTTCTGGAAGAATGAGCGATAATCCCATGTCTGTACTTGCGAATATGCGATTTTGGTTGTCTTTCTCTAATGTATAAACCGTATTAGATGGTAGTCCGTTGGCTTTTGTTATTGTTTGCTTTATCACATGTCTTTTCATGTCATAGATGTAGATACCTCCACCGTCTGTGGCTACCCATGCCGTAGTATGGTTGACAAACAAGATAGACTGTATATAAGAGTTTATATCTTTACCCGGAAACTCTGAAGCTAGAAAATACTGTTTAATACTACCGCTTTTCTTGTTTACTGCAAAAAAACCGTTTGCCGTACCAACAGCTATTCGCCCATCTGGCATGCCGGTGATGCACTGTACTAACTGAATGGGATAATACTTTTTCTTGTTTCCGTCAATTTGTACAAGGTCTCCGTTTAGACAACCTATCCATAGTGTTTTGTCATTGTCTTTCCACAAGGAATATACATAATCTGTTTTCAAAGTACCTTTACTGACACTATATATACTGGATGCTCTTCCTTCAGTGTTAATTGAATATACTCCGTTGCCATAAGTTCCAGCAAGGACACCACTAGCATTTCGGCATAAAGTGAGTACTACCTTGTCTGTCATTGCATGATGCCATATATCCAATTTCTTGTTATATATGCTCACACCTCTGTCTGTGGCAAACCATATATTACCGTCTTGAGTTTCAAGAACATCGTTAACGTTATTATTTATCAACGACTGGTTGTTTAGATATTCATGCTGAAATAGTTTCATTACATTATCCGTTGGATAAGCTATGTCAATACCTCCTGAATATGAACCGATCCATATATTACCATAGTGATCCCTGCATATGTCATATATACCATTACCATGAAGAACATTTCCTGTGTTATCATCGGCATTAAATAGTAGACTAACTGTTGTTCCGTCTCTTCTTGCAGCATACACTCCACCTCCGTCAACACCAACTAGCATCATTTTTTTATCCATCGGAATAATGCTTCTTACAGGAGTCTTTGGAAAATTGTCAAAAGCTTCAAATTTTGAAATCTTGTGATGTCGCATATCATATATCTTGACACCTTGTTGAAATGTTCCTATCCAAAGGTATGAGGTAAGCTGGTCATAATAAGCTACCTGTGCGTTTATTTTATTTAGAATATTTGCTGCTTTATATCTTTTGGTGTCAACAAGTATAATTCCGTCATTGGCGCATGCTATAAGGGAATTTCCTACATGATTCAATTTATTTATATACCTATTTTTTATAATACTTATAAGTTTTTTGTTTGGAGTAATAATATATAGTCCTGAACTCATGGCGAACCATGTATCATTGTTCTTGTCAACATAAACATCGTTTAGTATAATCTCTCCATGAATAATACTATCCAGCGATAGCTTGTTTTCAAAGTTATCAAGTCTTCTGTTATATATAAATAAATTCCCTTTGTTGTCAAAAGCGTATATGCTTGCGTTGGCAAGAAAAACTCTTACGTTACGCCCGCTGGCATCGCTATACATTCTTGTGGTCTTGAAATTGTAGTTCTTTATCTGAATTCCATTGTAACGGTCTATTCCATTTTTTGAACTGAACCACATTCCTCCATAAGGACCTTCAATTATAGAATATATTCGTTGACTCGAAAGCCCGCTACTCATACCTAGATGATCGAAAATAAACATGTCGCGACCATATTGTGGCAACACATTTGCATCCAATATACTAGCTATACTAACTGCGATTACAAGGCATATAGTTCTTAAATTTCTCATATGTAAAAAATTACGGCCCAACTTTCAAAATAGATTAATATAAATCACTTACAATTGCAAAAATAGTAAATTAATCTGATCCATCCTAAGAATATATAGTTTTTGTAGAAACCAACAGATTCATCATGGTTATAATGACTTTAATTTGATATATTTAACCCAACAAGCTTTAAGAAAATATAAAGTAATTGCGGTATTGTAAGTGATTGTCATTTTTAACTTAACTTTGTGCAAAGATTTCTACATTAGTTATGAAAATAAAGATACTTCTCATATTGTGTATACTTTGTGCTTTGGCAAATAACGCCAATGCGCAAGTAAAGGGCGTACTTATTGATATAGAGACAAGACAGCCGATAGACGGAGTTGCTATTTATACTAATACTAATAAAAAAATCTTTTCTGACAAAAACGGACACTTCTTTATCTCAGACCCAAACTGCACTAGCATAACGCTTACTCATAATAGTTATGTTAGAAGAAATATGGAACTAAAGAATATGAAAGACTCAACTTTCCTTATTCCAAAAGCAATAACAATTAATACTGTCGTGATAACGGCTAAAGCTCCCAAGATAGGCTTTAGTACAAGCAAAATAGTATCTGATTTGTTTAAAGATCCAATGACGTCTCCTAAAGGACCGTCAGGAATAGATTTGTTGAGCATATTTGAAAAAAGTAGGAGTAAGGTGAAAAAAAGCGTGATGAGAAGGGCACATGATGCTGTAAAAAAATATTAGGATATAGTTTCATTACACTTAAATTTAAGTGATTTAACTATAAATTTTAAACTTAATATATACATATACCGTCTTAAGTTTTTTAACAGTAAGTACTTGGTTAAAAAAATATTAAGGGTCTCAATATATCAATTATATATTACTTAACATCGAAAATAGGTCAAGTGATTGATGCTAAATTTAATCTACTCAATATGTTTTTAAGTAGTCCTATGCTAGACAGAATTGAATAATATATTGTCCACTAACTCATTGATATTGCTGCTTGTTAGGTAGCTAAAAAAAATATAACGTACTATTGTCAATAGGCTTATTGATAAAAACTAGCCTTATTTTTATAAAAACATTCTCATTTTGCTTGCATATTGCAAGTAATGTATTGTATTTGCACTTGCATTTTGCAAGCAATGATGATACGTTCATATTAATATACACAAAAATGGAAATAAAAAGTATGGTATTCGACCCAGTAAAACTAGCAGGAATAACATTCCCTAACCGAATTATCAGATCGGCAACATTTGAAGGAATGAGTGATGAAAAAGGTAAACCTACAGAACTGTTATTAAAAAAATACACAGCATTAGCATCAGGAGGTGTTGGTGGAATAATCACCGGCTTTATCGGTGTTAATGAACAGGGACGTTCTGGTTCTAATATGTCATTGCTGAATAGTGATGAAAACATCACTGCATATAAAGAAATAACACAAAAAGTGCATGAATTTGGCACACCTATTATTGCACAACTTAACCATTGTGGTGGACAAACAAAAAAAGAAGAAACTGGTATGCCTGTAATTGCACCTTCAAATATTTCAGACTATAAGGCCAAAGAAATGACTGAAGCAGAAATTTGGGAAGTCATAGAAGCGTTTGTTCAAGGAATAAAAAATGCGAAGGAGGCTGGTTTTGATGGTGTGCAGATTCATATAGCTCATGGATATTTATTATCAGAATTTGTTTCTCCAAGAATGAATAAGCGGGTTGATAGATGGGGTGGAAACACCGAAAATCGTTTCAGAATAGTGAAAACGATATTTGAAAGAGCCAGAAAAGAAGTGGGCGATTATCCAATAATTGCAAAAATAAATGGCTATGAAACCATTAAAAATGGAATGTCGATAGATGAATCTGTCAAAATTTCCAAACTATTAGAAAAGGCAGGTTGTAATGGCATCGAAGTGTCAAATGGAACGGTAAAGGCAGGATTAGCGACAATGCGTGGAAGTGTTCCATGGCAAATGATCGTGTCTCAAAATGATCGATTGAATAAATTCCCAGGGTTTGCAAAAAACCTTATGGGAATATTAGCAAAAAAAACTTTTCCACAACCTCAGCCTAGAAGCTTATACAATTTGGATGCAGCATCGACTATAAAAAAAGCCGTAAATATTCCAGTGATTGTTGTGGGAGGTATAACAAATATAAATGAAATTGAGGATATTATCAATCAGAATACATGTGATTTTGTTTCGTTGTGTAGACCATTTATTATTGAACCTAACTTGGTAAATAAATTTAAATCCGGAAAACAAACGCAATCGAAGTGTATTCAATGTAATTTCTGTATTATTGGAGTTGAAAAAGCGCCACTTAAATGTTATTATGGAAAAGTTCCTACAAGACGGGCGTAGTCTTTACTTGTCAAAATTAATTAAAAAAATGAAGTTATGGAATTAAAAGGAAAAACAATATTAATTACAGGAGGCACAGCAGGCATTGGATTGGAAGCAGCTAAACAATTCCTAGCGAATGGTGCAAATGTAATTATCACGGGTAGAAATCAGGAAAGACTAAACGCTGCAAAGAATATGTTTCCGGCTCTGACAGCAATACAGAGTGACGTAGCAAAAGAAGAAGATGCACGATCACTTTTCAGTCAAATAATAGAGCTTGGAGGAATAGATATTTTATACAATAATGCGGGTGTTGTGAGTCCTCCGCTAAATTTAGGCTTAGAAAACGACAGACACGTTGAAGGTGCTACGTATGAAATGAATGTCAATTATCTAGGAGTTATCCAGTTGAATAATATTTTCATGAAAATGCTGAAATCCAGAAAAGAAGGGGCTATTATTAATACCACTTCTATTTTGAGTTTAGTTCCTTCGGTAATAGAACCAACTTATTCTGCTTCTAAAGTAGCACTGCATTTCTATACTGAAACACTCAGAAAGCATTTGCATTTTTTAAACAGCAACATAAAAGTATTTGAGTTACTTCCACCTGTAGTTGCCACTGAGATGACAGCTGATAGAGATAATAAGAAAATGAGTGTGGAAAATTTAGTAAAAGCACTTATTCGTGGATTGAAAAAAGATAAATACATCATTAGGGTCGGTGATTCAAAACTACTTTATTTTATCAATCGACTCTATCCCAGAATAGCTTTTAGATTGGTAAATCAAAATAGGCCTAAAATTTAATTTCGTATGAGAGCATTCCGAGGAATGCTCTCAAGTATATGGCGCTTACTTGAGATATGAAAACGATACATAGGTTTTGTGAATAAATAAGCGTCTAAGTGTTTATGTGTTGATAACCAATAGATTAGATGCTGTATTTTAAAAGCATAATGTCGGGCAAATGTCAATTAGCTAAAACGTTTCTACGATAAAACGGAAACGTTTGATCGTAGAAATGCAAATGTTTGATCGTAGAAACGTAATCGTTTGATCGTAGAAACGCAGATATTTGTTCGTGAAAACGATATTCTATTCATAGTAAGTTACAAAATCAATGAAATCGTACTATTACCTAGTGCTGTGTATATTCATTGTATAAACGAGACTAAGTTTGCATGATATAACCGTATTTGTAGAATTATTAAAAAAGACATTGTAACGTCATTTGTTCATTGTCGATTTATAACTTAACATACTGATAATCAAAGCTTAGTCACTACGACGCTATATTTTTCTAAAACCTTATGTGCGCGCATGTGCGCATATATTATATAATATGTCTCTTATTTTGTATTGTGCATGATTTGCACTACCTTTAAATAAAGTAGGCTACGTCACGACAATAAAAATAAAATTAGCATTTTATTTTGTATTGTGTGTGATTTGCACTACCTTTGAATAAAGTAGGCTACGTCACGACAATAAAAATAAAATTAGCATTTTATTTTGTATTGTGTGTGATTTGCACTACCTTTGCAAAGCGAATATATCACCTACAAAAATATAAAAAAGTATGATTCTTTTTTTTAGAACTCAATCTAAGAGTGTTATTGCTACTGAATTCGATCATCAGCCAGACAAGAACGAAATCAGTGAACTTTGCTGGCTTTATGGCGATGCAAAGTTGGAAGAAACCCAAAAATTGGAAGGCTTCTTTGTTGGACCGCGCCGTGAAATGATTACCCCTTGGAGTACAAATGCCGTTGAGATTACCCAGAATATGAGTCTTAGCGGCATTTTGCGTATAGAGGAATACTTCCCTGTTGATTCAGAGGGAGCAGAACATGACCCTATGCTGCAACGTATGTATAATGGTATCGATCAGGACATATTCACAGTTAACCACAACCCAGAACCAATCAAGTATGTTGACGACCTCGAAAAGTATAACAACGAGGAAGGCCTCGCATTAAATGATGATGAGATTGCCTATCTTCACACACTTGAGAAGGAAAACGGACGACCACTAACCGATTCAGAAATCTTTGGTTTTGCACAGATAAATTCTGAGCATTGTCGCCATAAGATTTTCGGCGGACAGTTTATCATTGACGGAAAAGAAATGGAATCATCGCTTTTCAGTATGATAAAGAAAACCACTAAAGAAAACCCTAATAAGATTTTGTCTGCATACAAGGATAATGTAGCTTTTGCTCAGGGTCCTGTAATAGAGCAGTTTGCTCCTTCAGATCAAAGTACTAGTGACTATTTTCAAGTAAAAGATATAGAGAGTGTTATTTCTCTAAAAGCTGAAACTCACAATTTCCCAACGACTGTTGAACCTTTTAATGGTGCAGCCACTGGAACTGGTGGTGAAATCCGCGACCGTATGGGTGGAGGTGTCGGTTCATGGCCTATCGCAGGAACTGCATGTTACATGACAGCATACCCTCGTTTGAAGGATGAAAATGGAAAAACTGACGTTGAGCGTGACTGGGAAGATATACTTCCTGTACGCAACTGGTTGTATCAAAGCCCAGAACAGATTTTGATTAAGGCCTCTAATGGTGCTAGTGACTTCGGTAACAAGTTTGGTCAACCACTTATCTGTGGTTCTGTACTTACTTTTGAGCATCAGGAGAATAATGAAAAATATGCCTACGACAAGGTTATTATGCTTGCCGGTGGTGTAGGATATGGCAAAAAACGTGATTGTCTGAAGAAAGAACCTGCAAAGGGAAACAAAGTTGTCGTCGTTGGTGGTGATAACTATCGCATTGGTCTTGGTGGCGGTTCCGTATCTTCAGTTGATACAGGTAAATATAGCAACGGAATAGAACTAAATGCTATTCAGCGTGCAAATCCAGAGATGCAGAAACGTGCTTATAATCTCGTTCGTGCATTGGTTGAAGAGGATGAAAATCCAGTTGTTAGTATTCACGACCACGGTAGTGCAGGTCACTTAAACTGTCTTTCTGAACTTGTTGAAGAATGTGGCGGTGAAATAGATATGGCGAAATTGCCTATCGGTGACAAAACTCTTAGCGCTAAAGAGATTATCGCTAATGAAAGTCAGGAACGCATGGGACTTCTTATTGATGAGAAGTATCTTGACCATGTTCAGAAAATTGCTGAACGTGAACGTGCACCGATGTATGTTGTCGGTGAGACTACTGGTGATGCTCATTTCAGTTTCAAACAGGGTGATGGTGTAAAGCCTTTTGACCTTGATGTAGCTCAGATGTTCGGTCACACACCTAAAACCATTATGGTTGATGAGACCGTTGAACGCAGATATGACGATGTCACTTATTCACAAGATAATATAAACGAATACCTTAACCGTGTTCTCCAACTTGAAGCTGTAGCTTGTAAGGACTGGTTGACTAATAAGGTAGACCGTTCTGTAACCGGTAAGATTGCTCGTCAGCAGGGACAAGGAAAAATTCAACTTCCATTGTCAGACTGCGGTGTTGTAGCTCTTGATTTCCGTGGAGAAAAAGGTATATCTTCTTCTCTTGGTCATGCACCACAGGCAGGTCTTGCTGATCCAAAGGCTGGAAGTGTACTCTCTGTTGCTGAGGCTCTTACTAATATTGTATGGGCACCTCTTGCAGAAGGACTTGAAAGTCTTAGTCTAAGTGCTAACTGGATGTGGCCTTGTCGTTCTCAGAAGGGTGAGGATGCACGACTCTACGAAGGAGTAAGAGCATTGAGCGATTTCTGCTGTGACATTAATGTAAACGTGCCTACAGGTAAAGATTCTCTATCTTTGAGTCAGCAATATCCTAATGGTGAGAAGATTATCGCTCCAGGAACCGTTATTGTAAGTGCTGGTGGTGAAGTTAGCGATGTTAAGAAAACAGTAAGTCCTGTACTTGTAAATGATAAGGATTCAAGTCTTTATCATATAGATTTCAGTTTTGATGAACAGCATCTAGGTGGTAGTGCATTCGCACAGAGCTTAGGAAAGATCGGAAGTGATGTTCCAACAGTGAAGAATCCTGAATATTTTGTAGATTGTTTCAATGCTATTCAGGAACTTGTTAAGCGCGGTTGGATAATGTCAGGTCATGATATCAGTGCCGGTGGTTTGATAACCACTCTTCTGGAAATGACTTTCGCAAACGAGAATGGCGGTATCAATGTTAATCTTCATGATATAGCAAGTGACGATATCGTTAAGACTTTGTTTGCTGAGAATCCTGGTGTTGTCATTCAGGTGAGCGATGCACATAAGGAAGAATTGAAGAACTTCCTTGATGACGAGGGTATCGGATATGCTAAGATTGGCTATCCTACTCCTAATAGTCGTAAGATTATTGTTAAGAACGGGGATAAAGAGAATGAGTTCGATATAGATTCTCTTCGTGATACTTGGTATAAGACATCTTATCTTCTAGACCGTGATCAGAGCATGAACGGTATGGCAAAGAAGCGTTTTACAAACTATAAGAAGCAGCCAATTGAAGTTTGCTATAATAAGGATTTCAAGGGTACACTTGCAAGTTATGGTATTGATATTAATCGCAGAAAGCCAACAGGAATAAAGGCAGCTATCATACGTGAGAAGGGTACTAATGGTGAGCGTGAAATGGCTTATACAATGTATCTTGCTGGTTTTGATGTTAAGGATGTTATGATGACAGACCTTATCAGTGGTCGTGAGACTCTGGAAGATGTCAACTTCATCGTATTCTGTGGTGGTTTCTCTAACAGTGATGTCCTTGGAAGTGCCAAAGGATGGGCTGGAGCATTCCTCTACAACCCTAAGGCAAAAGAAGCTCTTGATAAGTTCTATGCTCGTGAGGACACTTTGAGTCTTGGTATTTGTAACGGATGTCAGTTGATGGTGGAATTGAATTTAATCAATCCTGAGCATGAACACAGAAGTCACTTATGTCACAACAACTCTAAGAAGTTTGAAAGTGCATTCCTAGGATTAAGTATTCCTCAAAATAAGAGTATTCTTCTTGGTAGTCTTAGTGATAGCAAACTTGGTATATGGGTAGCTCATGGAGAGGGGCGTTTCTATCTTCCTGAACCAGAAGACCATTATAATGTAGTAGCAAAATACAATTATGCTGAATATCCAGGTAATCCAAACGGCTCTGATTACAATGTAGCTGGTATCTGCTCTAACGATGGTCGTCATCTTGCTATGATGCCACATCCTGAGCGTGCTATCTTCCCTTGGCAGAATGCCAATTATCCACTTGACCGTAACAACGATGAGGTCACTCCTTGGATTGAGGCTTTCGTTAATGCAAGAAAGTGGATAGAGGAAAAGAGATAAATATGTATTGGACATTATTCAAGACATTTATCAAGATTGGCTTAGTCACCTTTGGTGGTGGCTATGCCATGATTCCAATGATAGAAGCTGATGTTGTTGACAAATACAAATGGGTAGACAAGGAAGAATTTGTTAATCTTGTCGCTATAGCTCAAAGCTGTCCGGGTGTATTCGCCATCAACATCAGTATCTTTATTGGATACAAACTGAGAAAGATATCAGGAGCTGTTTGTACAGCCATTGCTGCGGCACTACCGTCTTTTCTCATCATACTTCTAATAGCGATGTTTTTCCATCAGTTTCAAGATAATAAGATTGTTGCTTCAATATTTGCTGGCATACGTCCTGCCGTTGTGGCTCTTATTGCTGTTCCTACATTCAACCTTGCCAAAAGTGCAAATATTAATATCTATAATTGTTGGATACCTACAATAGGTGCAATTGCTATCTGGTTACTTGGTGTTAATCCAATTTGGGTGATTATAGCTGCTGGTTTTGGTGGATTTCTATATGGTAAGTATATAAGACCTACTGAATAAACATAATTTTATTGTAATCAATATTATGATATTCATACAACTATTTATAGCATTTTTTGAGATAGGCTTGTTTGGCTTTGGTGGCGGATACGCCATGATTTCTCTTATACAGGGCATGGTAGTGACACGCTATCATTGGCTTACTGTAAGTGAATTTACGAATGTTATAGCCATTAGTCAGATGACACCTGGACCTGTTGGTATAAACTCAGCTACCTATTGTGGATATACTGCTATACGTAATGCTGGATTTTCCGAATTCACAGGAATAATTGGCTCACTTACGGCTACAGTCGCAATAATTCTGCCTTCATTAGTATTGATGATTGTGATAAGTAAGATGTTTATGAAATATATGGATTCACCGATAGTACAGGATGTTTTCTCTGGTTTGAGACCTGCTGTTGTCGGACTTCTTGCTGCAGCGACTCTGTTACTTATGACCCCGGAAAATTTCTCTACTCCTTCTGATCCGTGGACATTCTGGATTAGTATAGGATTGTTTATCGCAACATTCGTAGGGACAAAACTCGTAAAAATCAATCCGTTAAGTATGATAGGCTGTGCAGCCTTTGCGGGATTACTACTGCTATATTAATAATTAGGGCTACTATTGCTGATAGTCTACCATAGAAAAACAATAAGACTATTTGTATATTTATAAGGGGGATAGTGTTTTTTTCATAGAATTTTATGGGGAACAAAGGCATTTAAACGTAATATAACTATTAAATGTACATATAATTATAAATCTAATAAAACATGGGACAAAATCAAAAAGGTTCAAAAGCATACCTTGTTTCTATTGTCATGGTTGCCGTACTCGGGGGGTTACTCTTCGGTTATGACACCGCAGTTATTTCCGGTGCAGAAAAAGGATTACAAGCCTTCTTTCGCGGAGCAAAAGATTTTGAGTACACCGACTTTATGCATGGACTCACATCATCTAGTGCATTAATCGGTTGTATCATAGGTAGTTCGTTGTCTGGACTCTTTGCTGTGAAACTCGGAAGAAAAAATTCTCTTGTCTTTGCTGGTATCTGCTTTTTTGTATCTGCATGGGGATCTATGTATCCTGAATCATGGGTACTCACAAACGGCAAGCCAACATTTAACTTGCTGATAGTATTTAATCTGTATCGTATCCTCTGTGGTATAGGTGTAGGTATGGCTTCTGCCATCTGTCCAATGTATATCGGTGAAGTTGCTCCAAGCAATATCAGAGGTATGTTGGTAAGTTGGAACCAGTTTGCTATTATCTTTGGCCAGCTTGTCGTTTACTTTGTAAACTTCATCATACTTGGTGACCATGCAAATCCTATATATAATGCTGCTGGAGCCATTGCAAATATGGCAGATGCCCAGTGGACAATTACTACTGGTTGGAGGTATATGTTTGGTTCTGAATGTATCCCCGCTGCATTTTTCACGATTCTTATCTGTTTCGTTCCTGAAACACCTCGTTATCTTGTAATGATTAAACAGGATGAAAAGGCTCTTCATGTGCTGTCACGTATAAACGGAACAGAGCAGGCAAAAATAATTCTCAACGATATCAAAAATACAGTTTCTGTAAAGACGGAGAAACTATTCTCTTACGGATTTATGTGTATCTTTATTGGTATTATGCTTAGTGTTTTCCAACAGGCAGTTGGTATTAATGCTGTTTTATATTATGCACCTCGTATATTCCAAGATATGGGTATGAGTAATCCTATGGTTCAGACAGTTATAATGGGAATAGTGAATATATCATTTACTCTCGTTGCTGTGTTTACTGTTGAGAAACTTGGTAGAAAACCACTTCTTATATGGGGATCTATTGGTATGGCTATAGGTGCTTTAGGCGTAGCAATAACATTTGGTAATCCTTCACTCAACATTTTGACAATGCTTAGCATTATGATTTATAGTGCATCATTCATGTTCAGTTGGGGACCTATTTGCTGGGTACTTATTGCAGAGATATTCCCTAACACCATACGTGGTACAGCTGTAGCTATTGCAGTGGCATTCCAATGGATATTCAATTTTATTGTCAGTTCAACTTTCGTTCCGATGTTCAATATGCATTTGTCTCATGGAGACAACTTCGGACATTGGTTCACTTATGGCATTTATGGTTTGATTTGTTTGATCGCCGCAGTCTTTGTTTGGAAGCTTGTTCCTGAAACGAAAGGTAAGACGTTGGAAGATATGACTAAACTTTGGAAAAAATAACATAAAACTTACGATTTAAAAGAAACAAATCCCAAGAATAATTTCTTGGGATTTTTTCTTGTGTGAACCTTCCAATATGCTGTCAAAAAAACGTAACTTTGCAGCATGCAATATTTAGGTGAGTTAATATCTTTAGGCGTAGCCTTCTCATGGACGATAACGGCAATTCTTAGTGAATATGCAAGCAAACGCTTGGGAAGTATCACTCTCAACATGTTGAGAATGGTGTTTGCTCTTGCTTTTTCTGTTATTATGTTTCTTGTTGTATTTGGTAAGCCATTGCCGGCTGAAGGATCTACTGAGGCTTATTGCTGGATGGCTTTATCCGGCTTTGTTGGTTTTGTAATGTGTGACTATTGTTTGATGAAATGCTACACCATTATTGGCTCGCGTTTTGGACAGTTGTTTATGACGTTAGCTCCGCTTTCGGCAGCTATCACAGCATGGATATTGCTAGGACAGAAGTTACAGATAATGAGTATTTTGGCTATGTTTGTAACTTTGGCTGGAATATCAATATCCATACTAGGACGTGGCGACAATCATATTCTTTCTTTAAAGTTGCCAGCCAATGGCGTATTTTATGCGTCTGTTGCTGCGGTGTGTCAAGGTATTGGATTAGTGATAAGTAAGGTCGGACTTGATAGTTATCAGGCAAGTATGCCACATGATGTGGCGATAAACACTCCATGGATGTTACCTTTCTGTGCCAATTTTTTTAGATGCCTTGCCGGTTTGTGCGGATTTACGGTATTGATGATATTCAATAAAAGTTTTGGAAAGTTCCGTCATAGTTTTCGTGATGGCAAAATAATGGTTGCAGTTATAGCAACAACAATATTCGGACCTTTCGTGGGTGTAGCTTTCTCTCTTATGGCCGTGCAATATACAGCGGCGGGAATAGCAAGTACACTTATGGCTCTTACTCCGATTATTATATTGATACCGTCACGTTATATGTTTCATCAGCATATTACTTGGAAAGAAATAATGGGTGCTTCTATATCTGTAGTAGGAGTTGCAATGTTTTTTCTGGGATAAGTTGTTGATAATAACGAAAAATAATTATCTTTGTGGCGATCACGAGAATAAATTATAGAATATGAATATACTTGAAGCGATAAAAGGTTGGTTTTCGTTTATGCGCAAATCAATGGATGTAGCTCTTGTCCTTGGTGGAGGAGGAGCTCGTGGAATTGCGCACATAGGAGGAATAGAAGTTTTGGAGGAACGAGGATATAATATAACATCTGTTGCCGGAACATCTATGGGAGCACTTGTCGGAGGTATGTATGCCTGTGGCAAACTGAAAGAATTGAAAGATATTATATTAGGAATAGACAAGAAGCAGATGCTTTCTATTATGGATATTTCGTTGGGACTTGACCATGTTGCAAGTGGCAAGCGACTTATGGAAATAATAAATTCAATTGTTGGTAATACGAAAATAGAAGATCTAAATATAAAGTTTTGCTGTTGTGCCTCTGATGTGGTAAGCGGTGAAGAAAAGGTTTTTAGAAATGGATTTCTGAAAACGGCTATCCGTGCTTCTGTTTCTGTACCATGTTTCTTTAAGCCAATGTGCGATGGTGACAATCATATTTATGTTGATGGAAGTGTACATAATATATTGCCATTAAACAGAGTCGATAGAAAATCGGGTGATAAACTTATCGCCATTAATGTGAATGGTCCTGACAATACGCCTTTTGATGCTTATGTGAAAAAGAAAAAAGATAATAATAAAGCAATGCGTGCATTGCGTTCAATGTTATTTTTTATAAAGCCAGACCTATCTGGAAATTATATGAATATGGCGGTAAGAGTTGTCCACATGTCAATACAGGCAAATTGCAAGTTAGCAATACAATTAAATCCACCTGACATTTTGGTAGAGTTGCCGATGGATAAATTCGGACTTTTTGACTTCTCACAAGCAAAGGAGATATATCAATACGGACGTGACGAGATGACTCGCAAACTTGATGAATATGAAAATAAATAATTTTATAATGAGAAAATTACTAATAGCCTTTCTTTTTACTGTCATCAGCATCAACAATACTAATGCTCAGGATAAAAATACTTTTTGGTTGGGAGCAGACATAAGTGGAACAACCCAGTTGGAAAGTAATGGAGAAAAACTTTATAACACTAAGGGTGATATAAAGGAAAATACAGCTCTGATGAAAGAATTGGGATTGAATGCTGTTAGACTCCGCGTATGGGTGAATCCTCGTGGTGGATGGTCTGGTGCAGAAGATGTGTTGGAAATGGCAAAACGTGCCAAATACTATGATATGGCTGTTATGATAGATTTTCATTATAGTGATTGGTGGGCAGATCCAGGCAAACAGCACATTCCAGCAGCATGGCAATATATGAGTTATGACGAAATGAAAAATGCTCTAGCTGAACATACAGAAGATGTTTTGTCACTTCTGAAAAAAAATGGTATTGACGTGAAATGGGTTCAAGTTGGAAATGAAACGACAAACGGTTTCCTTTGGCCTATGGGACGTGCAAGTGATAATATGGAAAAGTATGCTGGTTTCACAGAAGCTGGTTATCAGTCAGTGAAAAAAGTATATCCAAATGCTCAAGTTATAATACATCTTGATGGAGGATGTGATCAAAAACGATATGATTTTATCTTTGATGGCTTGAAAAAATATGGTACACATTATGATATGATAGGGCTAAGTGTTTATCCTTATTGGGATGTAATGGCTAAATTAGAGAGTGATTGGAAAGGTACAGTTCGGGATTGTACAGCCAATATAAAACATCTGTATGAAAAGTATGGAAAGGAAACCATGATTGTGGAGACAGGTGCTGAAGCAAAACATCCCAAAGAAGGGTATATCATCATGAAAACTCTTGTAAACGCAGCTAAAAATGATTGTGGAGGACATTGCCATGGAGTGTTCTATTGGGCACCTGAACTTGAGGGCCAATATCCGCTTGGAGCATTTGATAATCATCGTCCAACAGAGATAATGAAGGCTTTTGCAAAATGATAAATCGTTGATATAATGACGTTATAACCTATCACTGGGGGAAAATAATAAATAAAAAAGAATTTTATTTTGTTATTTCATTTGTTTGCGGTAATTTTGCAATTAAATATAAAAATCATACGATGACATATTCTATTGAAAAAGTAACCACACTGATAGGTGCGCGTCGTTTTGGAGAGACTGATGCAAATATAGGATTTATCCTTACAGATAGTCGCTCTCTTTGTTTCCCAGAGGAAACGTTATTCTTTGCCCTTAAATCTGAGCGAAATGATGGTCATAACTATATTCAAGAACTTTATAGACGTGGAGTTAAGAACTTTGTTGTCGCAGATGTTCCTGCAAATTATGATACAGAATATAAGGATGTGAATTTCCTGAAAGTCATTAATGTGCTTGAGGCATTGCAGCGTCTAGCCGAAAGACATCGTGACGAATTTAATATTCCTATTGTCGGTATTACAGGAAGTAACGGCAAGACTATGGTTAAGGAATGGCTTAACCAACTACTTGGCGATGATATGTTTGTAACTCGCAGTCCGCGTAGTTATAATTCGCAGATAGGTGTGCCTATGAGTGTTTGGCTAATGAATGAACATACTCAGGTTGGTGTGTTTGAAGCTGGCATTAGTAAACCTGGTGAGATGTTGGCATTGCGTGATATCATACAGCCAACTATTGCTGTTTTGACTAATTTAGGTGAGGCTCATCAAGAGAACTTCTCAACTAAAGATGAAAAATGCAATGAAAAGCTCGTGTTATTTCACGATGCTCAGACTGTTGTGTATAATGAGGATGATGATATTGTAAGTAAAGCTGTTTCTGAACTTGATGACTTTAAGGGTGAAAAACTGTGTTGGTCGCTGAAGGACAAACATGCCCCCATGTATGTCAAAAATATAGATAAGCAAGAAACTACAACAACTGTTACATATATATATAATGGTGAAGAAAATAGTTATTCTCTGCCTTTTATAGATGATGCTTCTATTACCAATTCTATTATCTGTGCTGCTGTAGCATTGAAAATAGGTGTTGCGTCAGATAAGCTTGACGAACGTATGCAGAAGCTTGAGCCAATAGCAATGCGTTTGGAGGTTAAGCAGGGACAGCATGGTTGTACTCTTATTAATGATAGTTATAATTCTGATATTAATTCTTTAGACATAGCTCTTGATTTTATGAATCGTCGCCCTGATCATGAGGGACGTAGACATACATTGATATTGAGTGATATCTACCAAAGTGGCATGGCCGCTAAAGAATTATATAGAGAGGTGAGTGAACTGTGCAAGAAGCGTGGAGTTGTGAAGTTTATAGGAATAGGTCCAGAACTTTATGCTAATGCTGATGTTGTCACTATTGGTGAAAAGAACTTTTTCCCAACTGTTGATGAATTTGTAGCAAGCGAGGTGTTCAAGTCTTTGCATGACGAAGTGATTCTTGTAAAGGGTGCACGCCAGTTTGGATTCGACCAGATAACAGAGCTTCTTGTACAAAAGGTACACGAGACAACTTTAGAGGTTAATTTAAATGCAGTAGTGAATAACTTGAACTGGTATCGTTCTTTTATGAAGCCAGAGACAAAGTTAGTTTGCATGATTAAGGCAGATGCTTATGGTGCAGGTAGTGTAGAGATTGCAAAAACTCTTCAAGATCATCGTGTTGATTATTTAGCAGTTGCAGTTGCAGATGAAGGAGTTACTCTTCGTAAGAACGGAATCACTAGCAACATAATGATAATGAATCCCGAGATGACAGCTTTCAAGACCATGTTTGATTATGATCTTGAGCCAGAAGTTTATTCTTTCCGTTTACTTGATGCTCTTGTAAAAGCAGCTGAAAAAGAAGGTATAACCGGATTCCCTGTACATATTAAACTTGATACAGGTATGCATCGCCTAGGCTTCAATCCTGATACGGATATGGAAGAACTTATTAAGCGACTCAAACATCAGAATGCTATAATCCCGCGTTCTGTATTTAGTCACTTCGTTGGTTCTGATTGTGATGACTTTGATAAATTCAGTGCTCAGCAATTTGAACTGTTTGAGAGAGGAAGCCATAAACTTCAGAGTGCTTTTGATCATAAGATACTTCGTCATATTGATAACAGTGCCGGTATAGAGCACTTCCCTGAAAGGCAGATGGATATGTGCCGACTTGGATTGGGACTTTACGGTATCAATTCACGTAATAACGAAATAATAAATAATGTAAGCACATTAAAGACAACGATTCTTCAGTTGCGCAATGTTTCTGCAGGTGAAAGTATAGGATACAGCCGTAAAACAATCCTTAATAAAGATAGCATTATAGCTGCAATTCCAATAGGATATGCTGATGGACTGGACAGACATTTGAGTAATCGTAATGGATATTGTCTTGTTAACGGCAAAAAGGCTGATTACGTTGGAAATATATGTATGGATGTGGCAATGATTGACGTCACAGGAATAGACTGTAAGGAAGGTGATAGTGTCGAAATTTTCGGTGACAATTTGCCAGTAACAGTATTGAGTGATATTATCGGAACTATTCCTTATGAAGTGCTTACTGGTATAAGCAATCGTGTAAAGAGAGTTTATTTTCAAGATTGATAAATAATAGTTATCATATGATAAACTGCGAACCCTTAACGGAATTCGCAGTTTTTTTTGACGCAAATAATATTAAAACGTAAACGTTTAAGTAAATCTATTTGATAATTTGTATCGTTATGTGAAAAGTTTTTGTTAACTTTGCGAGCAATGGGTGAAAAACGCACCCATGATTTTAAAACCTAAAGAAAGCGAAACTACAAATTATTAATCGAAAATTTAAATGGAACAGATTTTCAGCTATATCATTAGCTTTGGTGCTAGTGTGATGATGCCTATTCTTTTTACCATCATCGGCTTGTGTATTGGAATGAACTTTGGAAAGGCTTTGAAGTCCGGTCTCTTTGTTGGTGTCGGATTTGTAGGCTTAGGAGTTGTTACGGCTTTGCTTACAACTAATTTTAATACTCCTTTGAGTTCAATATCAGATTTTTATCATTTGCAACTCAAGGTGTTTGATATGGGATGGCCTGCCGCTGCCGCTGTAGCATATAATACAGCTGTTGGTGCATTGATTATACCTATTTGCTTGGGTGTTAATTTTCTGATGCTTATCACAAAGACCACTCGTACAGTGAATATAGACTTGTGGAATTATTGGCATTTTGCATTTATAGGTGCAGTCGCTTATTTTGTTATGGGTGAGAGTTTACTTTGGGGTTATTTTGCAGCTATCGTTTGCTATATCATAACTCTTGTATGCGCCGACATGACAGCTGAAAAATTCCAGAAATATTATGGTTTGGAAGGTATTTCTATTCCTCAACCTTTTTGTCAGAGTTTGATGCCTTTTGCTATTATCATTAATAAGGTACTGGATAAAATACCTGGCTTTAGTAAACTTGATGTTGATGCTGAAGGATTAAAGAAAAAATTTGGTGAACTAGGTGACCCATTGGTTCTTGGTGTTATTGTTGGTGGATTGATTGCTCTTTTCGGAGAGGCTGGACATATAGCAGACTTTGGTGGGTATGTTAAGGAATTGCAACAGACAGATGCAACTACAACATCAACTGATGCTACCATGACAATAGTAAAGAACGTTTTGTCACTGGGTGTTATAATGGGAGCTGTGATGGAACTCATACCACGTATCACTAAATTGTTTATAGATGGTTTGATGCCTATTTCTGAAAAGACAAAGGAACTTGTAAACAAAAAGTTTAATGGTAAAAAAGTTTATATTGGTATGAGCCCAGCTTTGGTAATCGGACATCCTACAACATTGGTTGTGTCATTGTTCCTTATACCAACAATCTTAATCTTAGCTGTATTCCTTCCTGGTAATCAATTTTTACCATTGGCATCTTTGGCTGGAATGTTTTATTTGTTCCCTATGGTATTACCTTATACAAAGGGTAATGTTGCAAAAACTTTTGTTATTGGTTTAGTGGCATTAATCTTTGGTTTATATTTTGTTACAGATATGGCTCCTGCATTTACAAAGGCTGCAGCATCTGTTTTCGCAGAAACAGGTGATAAGGCTGCTCAGATTCCAGACGGTTTCTCAGGCGGTGCTATAGACTTTGCTTCAAGTTTATTCGGCTGGATTATATATAAATGCACAAGTTCTTTACGATATGTTGGTATGGGATTATTGACCGCTGTAACACTAGTAATGATGCTTATTAATCGCAGACGCATTGTGAAGAGTGAAAGTAAAAAATAAATATAATATGAAAAAGATATTTTTAACAATGGCATTATGCCTAACAGCTACATTTGGAATGGCACAGACAAATTATGAAGTGAGATGGGCTAATAACCCTGAAGACGCTAAGCATTATGATACACAGCGCCTTCGTAAGGAATTTGCAATAGAAAAAGTTTTTGCTCCAGGAGAGGTTAACTGGGTGTATAGTATGTATGACCGTTTTCTTATCGGAGGTGCAGAACCAGTTAATGCCCCGATTAAACTTGAGGCTATCTCTCCTTTGAAAGTTGATCATATTCTTCATCAGCGTGAGCTTGGTATTATTAATATTGGTGGTGATGGAATTGTTACAGTTGATAATAAAAAGTATGAACTGAAATTTAAGGAAGCTCTTTACATTGGTCGTGGTGATTACGAAATCACTCTTGAATCAAAGGATGCTGCAAAACCTGCAAAGTTCTATATGAATTCGGCTACTGCTCACCAGGCTTATCCAATTAAGAAAGTTAGTATGAAGGAAGCTAAGGTTATCAATGCTGGTAGGGCAGAGGATAGTAACCTCCGTACTATTAACCAACTTATTATTGATGGTGTTGCAGGAGTTCGTACATGTCAGTTGCAGATGGGACTTACAGAATTGAAACCTGGAAGTGTCTGGAATACTATGCCTGCACATACTCATTTGAGAAGAATGGAGACATACCTGTATTTCCAAGTTCCTGAAGGTCAGAAAATATGCCATTTAATGGGTGAACCACAAGAAACTCGTCCTATTTGGTTGAACAATGAACAGGCAGTCATATCTCCACAATGGAGTATTCATTGCGCAGCAGGTACTAGTAACTATATCTTTATATGGGGTATGGCAGGAGAAAATCTTGACTATGGTGATATGCAAATTGTGAAAATACCTGATTTGAAATAAAAACAAACAACATTTATCATACCTAATAACAACGAAAATGAGCAACTTAAATTCTGGTTCAGATGGTAATGCTATGACAAAGTACCGCTGGACCATAGCAGGTCTACTGCTGTTTTCTACTACCGTAAATTACATGGACCGTAATGTGATAGGCTATCTTAAAGACTATTTCTGCGATCCTAATGGATTCGGTTGGACATCTACAGATTATTCAATACTAACTTCAGTTTTCACCGCTTTCTATGCAGGTTTTACATTGATAGTTGGTTTTATAATTGATAAAATTGGTACGCGACTAGGACTTGCAGCTTCTTTGATAGTTTGGTCAATAGCTGGTTTCTTCAGTGCTGCTGCTGGTAAAAGTCTTGGTGCTCAGTTGGCAGCACGAGGACTATTTGGAGCTGGTGAGTCTGGTAACTTCCCAGCATCTATTAAGACTGTAGCAGAATGGTTCCCTAAAAAGGAACGTGCACTTGCTACTGGTATCTTTAATTCAGGTTCAAATGTAGGCGCAATGATTTGTGCTCTTGCCATTCCGCCAATTCTTGCTGCATGGAATCCTTCTGTTAACGGTCATCATCTTTTTATAGGACTTTTTCATGGGTGGCAGATGGCTTTCATTATAACTAGTCTTATTGGTTTTATTTGGTTGATATTCTGGTTCAAGCTATATGCTTCACCTGCTGATATGTTGAAAAAGGGTAAGATCAATCAGGCTGAATTTGATTATATCAATAGTGATGAGGAATCTGTTAAGCCTGTAGTTGAAACAGAACAGAATATTCCTGCAAAAAAGATACCATGGTATAAAATGTTATGCTATCGCCAGACTTGGTCTTTTGTTCTTGGTAAATTCATGACTGATGGTATATGGTGGTTCTTACTATTCTGGTTGCCTACTTATATTAAACAGCAGTTCTGTTCTGGTATGACTCCAGATGATACTAAGTATACTGTAATGATTTCAACATTTGTTGTATTTGGTATTGCTATTATCGGTTCTGTTTATGGTGGTGCTCTTCCAATGACATTTATTAACAGAGGATGGAAGACATACAAAGCGCGTATGACTTCACTGTTGATTATAGCATTCTTCCCATTACTTCTTGTCTTCACTCAAACTGTTGCTAAGTTTAATGGAATGAATGGACTCATCGCAGCTGTCGCTGTTATAAGTGTTGCAGGAGCTGCTCATCAGGCTTTCTCTGCAAATTTATTTACTACAGTTTCTGATATGTTCCCAAAGAAGGCTGTTGGTTCTGTTACAGGTATCGGTGCTGCTGCAGGTGGACTCGGCGGCGTTTTCGTTCAGATAATGGCTGGACGCCTTGAAGATTACTACCGTGTAGCTAATAATGGTGATGTATCTACAGCTTACGCAATCATGTTTGGTGTTTGTGCTTTTGCATATCTTATTGCATGGTTAATGATGAAGGTTCTCGTTCCTAAGTATAGACCAATTGCAGAATAACGTGATCATGAAATTATAATTTCATGAATTCCTAAATATAACGTGCCCCCCGAAAGTCATAAGACTTTCGGGGGGCATATTGTTATGTTACTACCTATTTAATGTTTGTACGGAATAATGCGAAAAGTTGATTTATTAAATGAACCCTTGTTTCTTTAATGCATCAATCATTCCCTTACTCATTATCTCGTTGTCTTTTTTCGTATATCTTATATCCGTGAAGATTTGGGCAAGTGTTTCTTTCTTGTTTATTTCAACGAACTGAATATTCTCTTTAAGATTTTCTTTCTCAGTATAATAGTCATTTATTTTCTCAGGCGTGTAGTCTTCATAATGCTCGTTGTGTATAATAGCAGTTAACGGAAGTCTGTCTGATATGTTTGGCTCCTCATCAGGCCATCCTAATGTTATTGTTGCGATTGGAAATACAAGTTTGGGTAATTTTAGAGTATCGATGATCATTTGTGGCATATAGATAGTCGTGCCAAGATAACATGTGCCAAGGCCTTCTTCTTCAGCAAAATTACAGAAAGACTGTGTGTATAGTAACGCATCTGTAGAAGCATTCATAAATGATAGAAAATTATCATATCCTGGTTTTGCTTTTCTGTTCTCAGCCCATGTACTGGTACGTCGAAAGTCAGCACATATAGTGAGCACAACTGGTGCTTCAGTCACCATAGGTTGATTGAAGTGAGCAGGTGCGAGAGCTTCTTTGCCATCTTTGCTACGTGTAACAATGACGCTATATAATTGTAAATTACCCATCGTAGGTGTATGCTCTGCTTCTTCAAGTAATTTATAAAGTAGTTCTTCGCTGACAATCTTATCAGAGTATTTTCTTATAGTTTTTCGATTTCTTATTGACATCATAATATTATAAGTTTTATTTTTAACTTCGCAAAGTTACTAAAAATAATTTGCAAGTTGCTGATTTTGTGAAACTTTTGATTTTTACTTCAAGCAAAAGTTTTCTAAAAGGAAAATTTATTTGGAAAAATAACATGATAATCGTTTCATTATATCAAAATATTATCCTATATTTGCAATTACAATTTACTGTATTTACAAATAATGGAAAACAATAAGACCTTCTCTTTTGAGGATGCGTTTAAGGCAGCCTTGAAGTACTTTGGTGGTGATGAACTTGCTGCAAGAGTATGGGTGAACAAGTATGCGATGAAGGATAGCTTCGGTGCAATCTATGAGCAAAGTCCTGTGGATATGCATTGGCGTATATCTAATGAAATCGCCCGTATCGAAAATAAGTACAAGAATCCGATGTCTGCTCAGGAGGTTTTTGAACTTCTTGATCATTTCAGGTATATCGTTCCTGCCGGTAGTCCAATGACTGGTATTGGAAATAATCATCAGGTGGCAAGTCTGAGTAACTGTTTTGTTATCGGTCTTGATGGTGATGCTGATAGTTATGGCGCCATCATGCGAGTAGACGAGGAACAGGTTCAGTTGATGAAGCGTCGCGGTGGAGTTGGTCATGATTTGAGCCATATTCGCCCGAAGGGTAGCCCTGTAAACAATTCAGCTCTTACATCTACAGGTCTCGTTCCATTCATGGAAAGATACAGTAATTCTACTCGTGAGGTTGCGCAGGATGGTCGTCGTGGTGCGCTTATGCTGTCTGTAAGTATTAAGCATCCTGATAGTGAGGCTTTCATTGATGCTAAAATGGAAGAAGGAAAGGTTACTGGAGCAAATGTTTCAGTAAAACTTGATGATGATTTCATGAAGGCTGCTGTTAGTGATAAGCCTTATATGCAGCAATGGCCTATTTACGCAGAGACACCTAAATTCAAAAAAGAAATATCAGCTCGCAAATTATGGGAGAAGATAGTTCACAATGCATGGAAGAGCGCTGAACCTGGTGTGTTGTTTTGGGATACCATATTGAAGGAGAGTATTCCTGATTGTTATGCCGATTTAGGTTTCCGTACAGTAAGTACAAACCCTTGTGGTGAAATTCCTTTGTGTCCTTATGATTCTTGTAGATTACTAAGTATCAATCTTTATAGTTATGTTGAGCATCCTTTCACAAAGAATGCTAAGTTCAATTTCGAAAAATTCAAGAAGCATGTGCAGTTTGCACAGAGAATAATGGATGATATTGTCGATCTTGAAATGGAGAAGATTGACCTTATAATGAAGAAAATAGCAGATGACCCTCAAAGTGATGAAGTTAAGGGATCTGAATATAATTTGTGGAAAAAAATACAGCGCAAGAGCGGTATGGGAAGACGTACCGGTGTAGGTATCACGGCTGAAGGTGATATGCTTGCTGCGATGGGACTTCGTTATGGTACACAGGAAGCGACAGACTTCTCTGTCATTGTTCATAAAACATTGGCAATTAATGCTTATCGCTCTTCTGTTGATATGGCAAAAGAACGTGGCGCATTTGAGGTTTACGATGCAAAGCGTGAAGAGAAAAATCCTTTCATAAATCGTATCAAGGATGCTGATCCAGAATTATATTCTGATATGGTGAAGTATGGTCGTAGAAATATAGCATGCCTTACTATTGCTCCAACAGGAACAACTTCTTTGATGACTCAGACAACAAGTGGTATAGAGCCAGTGTTTATGCCTGTATATAAGCGTCGTCGTAAAGTTAATCCTAATGATACTGATGTTCATGTAGACTTTGTTGACGAAGTAGGAGATAGTTTTGAAGAATACATAGTTTATCATCGTAAGTTCATTGAATGGATGAAGGTGAATGGCTATGACACTGATAAGAAATATTCTCAGGAAGAAATAGATGAACTGGTCGCTAAGTCTCCGTATTATAAGTCTACAGCGAATGATGTAGACTGGCTTATGAAAGTCAAGATGCAGGGTGCAATTCAGAAGTGGGTTGACCACAGTATATCTGTTACAGTTAATCTACCTAATGATGTAGATGAGACTTTAGTTAACAGGCTATACGTCGAGGCTTGGAAGAGTGGTTGCAAGGGCTGTACAATATATCGTGATGGTAGCCGTGCCGGTGTAATGATTTCTGTATCTAAGAAAGATAAGAAAGAAAGCGGACATGCTGAGGGAGCTGATGTTCAGGAAGATCAACCTAAGGGACATCCTTGTGAACAACCAGAAGTTACCGAAGTTCGTCCTAAAGAATTGGAAAGTGATGTAGTTAGATTTCAAAACAATAAAGAAAAATGGGTTGCATTCGTTGGACTTCTAAAAGGTTATCCTTATGAAATATTTACTGGTCTTCAGGATGATGAAGAAGGTATTATATTGCCAAAGAATATCACTAAGGGAAAGATTATCAAGTCTACAAATGAGGATGGTACCCACCGTTATGATTTTCAGTTTGAAAACAAACGTGGATATAAGACCACTGTAGAAGGGCTGAGTGAGAAGTTCAACCCTGAATACTGGAACTATGCAAAACTTATTTCTGGTGTATTGAGATATCGTATGCCAATTGATCATGTACTTAAACTCGTCGCTTCTCTCCAGTTGAAAGATGAGAGTATCAATACTTGGAAAAATGGTGTTGAGCGCGCATTGAAAAAATACATAGTTGATGGTACAAGGGCTAATGGACAGAAATGCCCTGTTTGCGGGCATGAGACATTAGTTTATCAGGAAGGTTGTCTGATTTGTACTAATTGCGGCGCAAGTAGATGTGGATAATCTATGATAATTAAAGAAAGTTACATAACACTTACAGACCTGCGGTTTCATGCCTTTCATGGCGTGATACCGCAGGAACGGTTAACGGGGAATGACTATAGTGTGAGCCTTAGAATTGGTTATCCAGTTAGTGAGGCTTGCTTGTCAGACGAAGTTGATGATACGTTGAATTATGCTTCAGTATATGATATCGTTTCTCAGGAAATGAATGTGCCAAGCAAACTTCTTGAACGTGTGGCATATCGTATTGCTGATAGGTTGTTCAGAAAGTTTAATTTGATAACCGCATTAGATGTAAAACTTAACAAGCTCAATCCTCCTTTTGGAGCAGACTGCTATGGAGCGGGGGTTGAACTTCATTTAATAAATGATAAAACCGAACTGTAAAGTTAGGTTTTCTAAGTATTTTTTATTATTTTTGCCAAGAATATACTGGTATATGAGTAAAAAGAAGGTATTCTTACTGATAACAATGTTGTTGTTTACTGTTACACTACTAGCAGCAAACCATAAGTTTACACTTGTAATAGATGCTGGACATGGTGGTCGCGATCAAGGTGCCCCTGGTCTTTATTCAAAAGAGAAAGATCTTACATTGAAATACGCTTTGGCGTTTGGTGATTATGTAGAACGTAATTGCCCTGATGTAAAAGTTATATATACACGTAAGACAGATGTGTTCCTTGAACTTGTTGAGCGTGCAAGAATTGCGAATAAGAATAATGCTGACTTGTTTATGTCGTTTCATATTAATGCCGTAGATGGTTCTAAAACCGCCCACGGATTTCAAAGTTACACATTAGGACGAGGAGAGCATACTGGAGATAAAGGAATAATGCAGAATCTTGAAGTTACAAAACGTGAGAACTCTGTAATTTTTCTAGAGAAAGATTATAAAACAGTATACAAAGGCTTTGACACAAATTCTGCTGAAACTGACATAATGTACGAATTCATTGTAGATCACAACCGTGCAAGGAGTGTCGAGTTTTCACGTATGTTACAACAGTACGTATGCACTTCTGCAGGACGCCAAAATGGTGGTTCACATCAAAATAATCTTGCTGTGCTTAGACTTACCTCGATGCCAAGTTGCTTGTTGGAATTAGGATTTATATCATCTCCTGACGAAGAGGCTTTCATGAATTCAGACGAGGCTATACCTATGTATGTAAAAGGTATATTCAACGCATTTATGAAATATAGACAGAAATATGATACAGACATATCAGTTCCTTATAAGGCTCTTGATAATGATGATAATACTTCTGCTGATTTACCGCAGGTGGTTCCTCCTTCTTATAAAAATAGTGATGAGGTTAAACCAAAGGTTGTGACTAAGCGTATTCATAAAGTAAAGCGTGCCCCTGTTGCTATTAAGAAAGAAGAAAATAAGGACTCTAGTAAACCTGTATTTAAGATTCAGATCCTTGTCAGTAAGGCACAGCTGAAAAACGATGATAGTCATTTTAATGGGTTGACAGATATCAGTTCATATACAGAAAACGGTATTATAAAGTATACTTATGGATCATCGTCAAACTATAATGAAATATATCGTTTACGTAAGCAGATATTAGACAAATTCCCTGGTGCTTTCATCATCGCATTTAAAAATGATGTAAAGATGGATGTAAATGCCGCCATAAAGGAATTTAAGGAAAATAGATAATTGATTAAGATAAAATATGAAATTTACAAAGGAAATAAAGATTGCGCTTGTTGCCGTACTGGGTATTCTTGTGCTGTTTTTTGGACTCAACTTTCTCAAAGGTATGAGCATCTTTTCAGATGATAATACTTACTTTGTTTCGTTTAAGGATATTAGCGGCTTGTCTTCTTCTAATCCAATTTATGCTGACGGATATAAGGTCGGAGTTGTGAAGCATATCAACTATGATTATGATAATAATGGCAATATTATTGTACAGATAGATTTGAATAAAGATTTGCGAATTCCTAAGGGAAGTTCGGCAGAGATTAATAGTGACCTAATGGGTAACGTGAAGATGAATCTACTGTTGGCTAACAATCCACGTGAACGAGTTAATCCTAGAGATACTATTGATGGTGGTATGAACAGTGGACTTATGGGAAAAGTAGCTGCTTTAGTTCCTACGGTTGAGAAAATGCTACCAAAGATAGATAGTATCTTGACTAGAGTTAATACTCTTTTGGCTGATCCTGCAATTGCAAATTCATTGCACAATATTGAGGGAATAACAAATAATCTAAATACTACATCGCAGCAATTAAATATTTTAACTACAGGTTTGAATAAAAGTGTTCCTGGTTTGATGCATAAAACAGATGGTATTCTTACTAATACAAATAAGTTTACTTCAAATCTTGCTTCTGTTGATGTTGCAGGAACTATGGCTCAGGTTGATGAGACAATAGCAAACTTGAAGTCCTTCACTAATCAACTTAATAGTAAGGATGGTACTCTTGGACATTTAATGAATGATCCTGCTCTTTATAACAACATGAATAGAACAATGATTAGTGCTGATTCACTATTGATTAATGTTCGTCAACATCCAAAGAGATATGTCCATTTTTCTGTTTTTGGAAAGAAAGATAAATAAAATACGAATTTTACTTTAATTAAAATAAGTCTAAATAACGGAAATGATGTTTCACGGCTTTCGATTTATACCGAAAGCCGTTTAATATTAAATGTTTCGCTATGATTTCAACTATGTTTCACTAACAATTGGTTCTCTGTGGTAAAAACGGCTGTAACGTTCATAAAATCAGTATTTTGTAAATTTGCAACATGGTAACTTTAACCTGGTTTAATATTAAATGCGTAAATTGCACTAAATGAGCGATTTATAACGTAGGAGTAGAAAAATATTAATTTAGCCGATTTGCTTTTATGATTTTCTTTTATTAAATTTGCACTCGCAATAATGCTATAAGTCGAAAGACATACAATTTATTATTTTTTATAGATGAAAGTAAATCCTAATAACTGTTGGGATAAGGCTCTTGAGCTCATTAAGCAAAACGTCACGCCTCAACAGTTTGAAACATGGTTCAAGCCTCTAGTCCTTGAAAATTTCGATGAGAATACAAAGACTATATTGGTACAGGTACCCAGCCCTTTTGTGTATGAGTATCTGGAGGAGAACTTTTTGGGTTTGCTCAGAACGGTCCTTTGTCGCACTTTTTGTGACGGAGCACAACTTGCATATAGAGTTGTAACAGATAAAGAAAATAAGCTTACACAAGATATTGAGGCTGATCCAGCTGATGCTGAGCCTAAGAAATCTAGCAATCGTGCTAATCAGCCGCCTTCACCTCTTGATGTTGCTATACCTCAGGAAATTGATTCTCAGCTTAATCCCCACCTTACCTTTAAGAATTATGTTGAAGGTTCAAGTAATAAATTGCCAAGAAGCGTGGGTATGTCTATAGCTGAGCATCCTTCTACTCCTCAGTTTAATCCGATGTTTATTTTTGGACCTTCTGGTTGCGGAAAGACTCATTTGATAAATGCTGTCGGTGTTCATTGTAAACAAATGTATCCTGAAAAGCGTGTACTTTATATCAGTGCTAGACTGTTTCAGGTTCAGTATACAAATGCTGTGCTACAGAATACTATTAATGATTTCATCAATTTTTATCAAACTATTGATATGCTTATTGTTGATGACATTCAAGAATGGGCTACTGCTACGAAAACTCAAGACACATTTTTCCATATATTCAATCATCTGTTCAGAAATGGAAAGAGAATAATTCTTGCTAGTGACCGTCCTCCAGTTGAGCTGAAAGGTATGAACGATCGTCTGCTTACTCGTTTCTCTTGTGGACTCATTGCTGAATTGGAAAAGCCAAACGTAGAACTTTGCGTAGACATACTAAACAATAAGATTCGCCGTGACGGATTGCATATTCCTGTTGACGTAATTAGTTTTATTGCATCAACAGCTAATGGTAGTGTTCGTGATCTTCAAGGTGTTATCAATTCTCTTCTTGCATATAGTGTTGTGTATAATTGCGATATTGACATGAAACTTGCTGAGAGGGTAATCAAGAGGGCTGTAAAGATTGATGACAAACCACTTACAGTTGATGATATAATGGATACAGTTTGCAATCACTTTAATGTCACAACTTCTGCGGTAAACGGTAAGAGTCGTAAGCGAGATCTTGTTGTGGCTAGACAGGTGTCTATGTATCTTGCGCAGAAATATACCAAAATGCCTGCTTCTAGAATAGGTAAGCTTGTGGGTAATAGAGATCATTCAACTGTTATTCATAGTTGTTCTCAGATAGAGAAACGACTTAAAGTTGATGTTGCCTTTAAGGATGAGCTTAGCTCTATTGAAACTTCTTTTAGACTTAAATAGTACTTAGATATTTTAATTATATAAATGATATCTCCAGTCATATTGACTGGAGATTTTTTATGTGTTAAACATTGTGATATTTGTATTTCGTATTGAATAAAAGTGTATATTTGCCACTAAATCTATTAATAACCAATTATTTTGCATGAGGACTAAAAATTTATTATTTTCAGCTATGTTGATGATGGCTATGCAATCGTCAGCTCAAGTAAATATCAATGTTGATGTTTACAATAAAGGTGTAGTTATGTCTCCTAACCTGTATGGAATCTTTTACGAGGATATCAATCATGCAGCTGATGGTGGATTGTATGCCGAACTTGTTAGAAATCGTTCTTTTGAGGATAGTAATTCTGAGGCTGTGGCTTGGAACTCTGTTGGCGGAGCTACTATGAAGCTTGTTAAGACTGACTTGTTGAATAAGGCTCAAGCGCAGGCTTTAGAGGTTGGCTTTGCTGGAAATGGTAAGGCTTCAGGCATTAATAATGATGGCTTTTGGGGTATTAATGCTGTTCAAGGACGCACTTACAAACTTTCTTTCTGGGCTAAAGGTAACCTTGATGGTAAGTTGAAGGTATGCCTTGGCAATGATAAGAAAGTAGTTGCTGTTACCGAAATCTTGGATAATGTTACCGATAAATGGAAGAAATATAATGCTGAATTTACTTGTCAGGAAAATCAGCCTGATTCTCGTTTATGGATAACTTCTGAGGGCAAAGGTGATGTAGTGTTTGATGTTGTTAGTTTGTTCCCTCCTACATTCAATAATCGTGAGAACGGATTAAGACCAGACTTAGCTTCTATGTTGTTGGCACTTCATCCTAAGTTCTTGCGTTTCCCTGGTGGCTGTTTTGTCGAGGGACAGGAAAGTCCTGAAAATGCTTTTCATTGGGAACGTACTATTGGACCGATCGAAGAACGCAATGGCCATAAAAATGTAAACTGGGGATATCGCACAAGTGATGGTCTAGGTTTTCATGAATACTTGCAGATGACTGAAGATTTTGGTGCAAAGCCTCTTTATGTCGTAAATATAGGTATCTGGCATGGTGGTTTTACACCGTTAAAGAAAATTCAGCCATGGATTGACGAAGCTTTGAATGCTTTGGAATATGCCAATGGCCCTGTTACATCAAAATATGGTGCCCTTCGTGCAAAGAATGGCCATCCAGAACCTTTCAATATTGAGTATTTGGAGATTGGAAATGAAAATAACCAACCAGATCAAAAGAATCTGAGTGATAAATACTATGAACGTTTCAAACTTTTCAAGAAAGCAATCTTGGCAAAGTATCCTAATATGCATCTGATTGGTGACGTTGCTGCATGGGGTACAGATAATCCTAAATGGAATAATCCAGAGAAGGCTGAACTTATTGATGAGCATTATTATCGCAGCCCAGCTTGGTTTGCAAACAACTTCAAAAAATATGATAGTTATCCACGTGATGGACAGGGAATATATGTTGGAGAATATGCTGTAACTCAAGGTTTTGGTATAAACGGTTCTCTTGATGCTGCTTTGGGTGAGGCTATATATATGATGGGAATGGAGAAGAATTCAGATGTTGTTAAAATGGCATCTTATGCTCCTATCTTTGCCAACTTGAATGATTTGAAGTGGCGACCTGATATGATTCAGTTCAATTCTAGCAATGTTTTTGGCACTCCTTCTTATTATGTTCAGAAGGTTATGGCTGATAATGTTGGTACTCATGTACTCAATGTAGATATAAATGATCCATATACTAAAAAACTGATGGCACGAACTGTTGCTCCTGAAGTTAGTAAGTTTGGATTTGCTACATGGGGAACTAAGGCTTCTTTCAGCTTCGACAGTTTCTCTTCTGAAAATGCTTCTCAGATTAGTGCTGATACAGCAAAACCTATGCTTGAAATTAATGGTGATTGGAAGTCAGATGGTAATATAGTATCACAGACTTCTGACAAGGAAGCTTGTATTGATATTGTGAATGCTGATATTAAGTCTAATCAATATACTCTTAAAGCTAAAGCACGCAAAGATGGTGGCGCTGAAGGATTCATCCTTGTATTCAATTATGTTGATAAGGATAATTACAGTTGGATTAATTTTGGTGGTTGGGGTAATACTCAGCATGGACTTGAACAGGTCGTTAATGGTTCTAAAATGCAACTTGCTTCTAAACATGGTAGTGTTAAGACTGGTAAATGGTATGATATTACTTTGAAGCAAAATGGTGACAGTATAAAGTGCTGGTTGGATAATGAACTTGTTTTCGATACCAAACTGCAACAGAATACTGCATTGGGAGTATTCTCAACTGCTTCTTATGATGAGAAGACAGGAGATATTATCGTAAAGGTAGTAAATACAACAGCTGAAGCAAACCAAACAAATATAAACCTTGGTAATTATAAAGCAAAGTCTGCTAAGTTGATTTCGTTATCTTCTTTGAAGGGTACTAATGAAAATTCTATTGATAATCCAACTAATGTTTATCCAATGGAGCGTTCTTTGAGCCCTGCTGATGGAATTGTTTCTCTTGAAATTCCGGCTTACTCGTTGAGTATCGTTAGAATAAAGTAATTATATTGATTCGTCTGAAAATATTTTTCAGACGAATCTCTTTTTATATAGATGCAATAAAAAAATAGCGCTGCAATCTCACGATTCCGGCGCTAGGTATTTACTAAAATAAATTAACTCAAGTGTGTTTGACTTCTTTCTCACGAGTTCTGTCAAACTTGTAATATATATGCGAAAAATTATTTTTTATTTGCATTTGATATAATTACATATCGAATGCAAATATATAGTATTATTTTCAATTTATCAAGTTATTGTGATAATATTTTAAGAATTATAACAGTATTAACTATCTACGTTCTCTTGATAAATTCACATTAATAGCTGATTTCCTCCATTTATAGTATCCTGCTATCGCTATACAGACGTATAAACCATATAGAAGTGCTTTGAATGGAAGTCCTTTATAAATGTAGAGATAACAGCTGATTGCATCAACAAAAATCCAGAATAGCCATTGTTCTACATACTTTCTTGCCAAAGCCCACAAGCCAACGAAACTCATAGCGTTTGTAAATGCGTCAAGTACAGGCACGTTTGAATCTGTATAGTTTTTAAGAATCCAATAGATTATTCCCCATGCTATGAAAAAGAATATTGTAGCTGGAATGTATAACATCTTTCTCATGTGAGTAATTGGCAATGCTTCGCCTTTTTTTTGTCCGTTCTTCTTGCCGAATTTCCATATAGCGTATCCATATATCGCGGCTATTGTGTAATAAGCAGCCATACCAGAGTCTCCATATAGTCCATGACTTGCGTAAAGCCAGATGTCAAGTGCTGGCATGATAATGCCAACTATCCATAGTAATATACTAGCACGATACTCAAGCCAGATGTAAACCAGCCCGAGTATCGTTGTAAATATATCTAATCCGTGTGCGAGTATAAAATCCATCAGAATTTCAGAGTTATATATCCCATAGCGGTAAATCCAGCATTAGGAATGAATCCTATTTGATAATAGCGATTTTCATTTGGATGATTAGCTGAGTCTATGATTGATGAGTATACCCATCCACTTGAAGCATAGTGGCGGTCGAAGATGTTGTTGAAGTTTGCACCTATAATCAACTCTTTGATGCCAATCACTTTCTTTGAAATCTTAAATGTATAATTTAGATTAATGTCTGTTTGTGAATAGCAAGGCAGTGAACGGTCGCTGTTCTGTGTATTGTCAAGATATTGACTGCTTACAAAGTTTGTGTGCCATATTGCTTGTGCGCCACGATAGTGGATATTCACAAATCCGTTTAATATTGTTGAAGGAGAGAAGGCTAGGGTAGAGTTGTCATAGTGTATTGTACGGTATGAATCATCCCAGTCTACACTTGCAGATTCATCAAAGTTTTTGATCTTGTTTCTACTTAGTGCAGCATTTCCTTCAAAGGTTAACCATGATAAAGGACTCCAACCTGCTGTTATTTCTGCTCCCATACGATAAGAACTCTTCACATTTGTTGTAAGATTCTCGCCTATATCACTCTTTGCACCTGTCTGAACAAATTGGTTGCAATAGCCCATGTAGTACATGTTTATTCCAGCAAACCAGTTGCTGCCAGTGTATTCATATCCAAGTTCAATATCGGTAAGGCGTTCTGGTGTAGGGAAAGGATAACTTCCGTTGTCGGTGAAATTGTTGCGTTCTGGCTCACGGTTGCTGTATGCGATAGATGCATAAGCTTTGTGTCTATTGTTCATATATGTGATGCCTGCCTTTGGATTTACAAAGTTGTAATGTTCGCTAATGTTAAGTTGTTGGTTACTATATGTTCCATCGCCATTACTGATAAACTTATCATTAATACCATTAGTTTTATATTCAACTAGTCGCATTTGTATATCCATGAAGGCATCCCAATAATTATTGAAGTGATAGTCTGCTTTGAAGAAACCACTGTAATCATATTTATGTGCATCAGAGTCATAATACTTGTAGTTTCCGCTAGACAGATACTTTTCGCTCATCTCTTTGTTGGCAATATAGGTAAGATCACCGAAGTGATTTCCGTGGAATTGTTGAAAGTTTATACCTCCTGTTACATTCCATGTTCCGTCGTTATAATTAATGTTGTATATGGCTCCGTAAGTGTTCTGGGTTAGTCCCTTCTTACGTACAAAGTCGGTCTTCTTTACAGTTTCTCCATCTGAAGTTGTAAAGTTTGGAAAACCAAACTTCTTTAGTTTGTTGTTTGGACGGAATTCCTTATAATATCCATATCCATAAGTATAGTGGATGGCTATATTATGACTCCAATGTTCGCTTGGCTGCCATACTGCAGAAAGGATGTTATGGTTTTGATAGAAGTTATCTGTGGTCTTATCCCAATAGCTTCCGTCGTTCATCTTGTATCTTTCTGTTATGTAGTTCCCGTTAGCATCTTTTGCAAAATGACCTTTATCGTCATATTTCAGAGCTTCGTAAAGATTATTAAATTTGCCAAGACCAGCTTCATACATATCTTTATATGTCTTCACTCCGTAGTCCATAAGTGACATGTCGTTATCACCGGCAGTGACTCCATTCCAAGCCTGACCTGTTTTTTCGAAGTTTCCTATATTCTTATATCTGATTTGCAAATTGTTGCCAACCCATGTTAGACCACCATAATATGAACCAGAACGTCCGCCTGTCCCATGGATGTATCCATCGGTTGCTGTCTCATGGTATGCACCATCAAATATAAGATGTTTTCCCATAAGTCCTGTAGAGAAGTTCACTCCAGTGTTGTATGTGTTGAATGAACCGTAAGAACCTGTTAATTCAAAACTTGGAGTATACGATGGTGCTAGTGTTGCCAATGATACTGTTCCACCAAAAGCTCCGTCTCCATTTGTTGAAGTTCCTATACCACGTTGTATCTGTGCACTACGTATAAGTGCTGAATAACTGTTCATGTTTGCCCAGAATACCGTTTGGTCTTCAGGAGAGTTCAAAGGAACTCCGTCAAGCGTTACGTTTATTCTTGAATCAGCCGCACCACGAATGCGAAGATGAGCTGTTCCTGTACCTAATCCGTTTTCTCCCCAACCTATTACACCTGGTGTTTGAGCCAATAGAAAAGGTAATTCCTGACCGGTTTTAGAGAATGTTTCAAGTTTCTCTTGGTTAATGTTAGCTACGGCATAGGGGGCGTTTTTCTGCGCTCTTACTCCGTTGACAACAACATCTTGTAGGTTTACCGTTTTTACGGAATCTGTTGTTTCAGCCTTTGTAGCGCAAGTGGCTAACAAAGCTGCAATGATAATTAAATCTTTTTTCATTAAGCTTATTTGTTAATACCTAAATTTTTGTCTTACGTTATCGTCTGTTTACGATAGGGTACTATTATAGAAATAAACTCGTGGATTTTGTTGTCGTTCCTGCGTCGGCATTATCCGTTTCAGGTTCCATGGGTCTGATCTCAGCATCCGCAATAGCGGTAGCACCCCTTGACATTAATTTCTTTATGTCGATGCAAAAGTAATTAAATAATGTCATACTACCAAAAAAACTTTCATTATAATGCTTTTAGTAGAATTTGTATATGAGAATGTATTTAAATTAAAAGAGAACTTTCCAAGATGGAAAGTTCTCTTTTAATTATTTATCTTAATGATAAGTTTGCTTATTTGCTGCAGCTACAAGCTGTCCAAGGCTTAAGTTCCTTGAAGAAATCGTGTCCCTTGTCATCTACAAGAATAAAGGCAGGGAAGTTTTCAACATCAATTTTCCAAACAGCTTCCATTCCAAGTTCTGGATATTCAACACATTCAATACTCTTGATTGAACTCTGTGAAAGTACAGCTGCTACACCACCGATAGTTCCTAGATAGAAACCTCCGTGTTTTTGGCATGCGTCTGTAACAGCCTGTGTGCGGTTACCCTTTGCTATCATGACAAGACTTGCGCCGTGATCCTGGAATTCATCAACATACGGATCCATACGATTTGCTGTAGTTGGGCCCATTGAACCGCAAGCATATCCTTCTGGTGTCTTAGCTGGTCCAGCATATAGAATAGGATGATCCTTGAAATATTGTGGCATATCCTCTCCGGCATCAAGACGGGCTTTAAGCTTTGCATGTGCGATGTCACGAGCAACAATGATTGTACCCTTGAGGTTTACACGTGTAGATACTGGATATTTTGCAAGTTCTTCGCGAACTGAGTCTATTCCTTTGTCTAGGTCAATCTCTATTCCTGTTGCACCTTCTCCTGGCTTGCTATATTCTGCAGGAATTAGTTCTGATGGATTTGTATCCATCTTCTCCAACCAGATACCGTCAGCATTGATCTTTGCTTTAATGTTACGGTCGGCAGAGCAAGATACTCCCATACCGATAGGACAGCTAGCACCGTGACGAGGCAAACGTACAACGCGGATGTCGTGAGCTAAAGCCTTACCTCCGAATTGTGCACCAAGACCAATCTTGTGAGCTTCATCAAGAAGTTTATTCTCAAGATCAATGTCTCTGAAAGCACGACCTGTTTCGTCACCTGTTGTAGGAAGATTATCGTAATACTTAATTGAAGCCAACTTAACAGTAAGAAGATTCTTTTCTGCAGATGTTCCGCCAATTACGAATGCAATGTGATAAGGAGGACATGCTGCTGTTCCAAGACTCTTCATCTTCTCAACAAGGAATGGTAGAAGAGTTCCCTCGTTCTGTATTGTAGCCTTTGTCATAGGGTAGAAGTATGTCTTGTTTGCAGAACCACCACCTTTGGCAACCATGATGAAACGATATTCTGCACCTTCTGTTGCTTCGATATCAATCTGTGCAGGGAGGTTACACTTTGTGTTTACCTCATCATACATGTTTAGTGGCGCATTCTGTGAATAGCGTAGGTTGTCTTCAGTGAAAGTGTTGTAAACACCACGTGAAAGTGCTTCCTCATCTTCAAAACCAGTCCAGATCTGCTGACCTTTCTCGCCGTGGATGATTGCGGTACCTGTATCCTGACAGAAAGGAAGTATTCCCTTTACTGCTGTTTCTGCATTGCGCAGGAACTGGAGTGCTACATACTTATCATTCTCGCTTGATTCTGGATCTTTCAGAATCTCGGCTACCTGTAGGTTGTGCTCACGTCTAAGCATAAACTCTACATCGTGGAATGCCTGTTGTGAAAGAAGTGTCAATGCTTCTTTTGAAACCTTTACAATCTGTTTACCTTCAAACTCACTTTTTGTAATACCCTCTTTTGTTAGAAGACGATATTCAGTATCATCCTTGCCCACTTGGAACATAGGAGCATACTTGAACTCAACTTTGTTTGCCATATTTGTTGATAATATTTATAATATGTGTTTAAAATTTGCTGCTTAATAACCGAATATGTCTTTAGTAGAGATGCGCTTTATTGGTGCAATCTTTTCTAATGCATTCATATTCAAGTTTTTCTCGTCACCTAGTATGATATATCTATATGGTTTGCTAGCCATATTCTGCTTCTCATAGTTAACGATGTCTTTGAGTGTTACCGATGGGAGTGCGTTATATATTCTGCTGTTGATATCATAGTCCAAACCTTTCTCCTTTGCATTTAGATAAGAGTTAATGATATTCATCTTTGTAACACGCATACTTGCGAGTTGCTTTTGCAGACTTTGCTTAGCTAGATTGAAGTTAGCTTCGTTTTGTGGAATAGTATCAATAATCTCGTTGAATACACGTATGCAGTCCATCATCTTGTCGTTTTGTGAGATGATAAATGTTGTTCCATATTGTGTGTGGTTCTTTATAGGCATATTGTAATAATATGCGCTTGCACTATATGCTAGTCCACGTGCTTCACGAAGTTCCTGGAATACAACAGTGTTCATTCCGCCACCAAAGTACTCGTTGAATATCGCTGCAACAGGAGCTTCAGCTGGATTAAACTTCTTACCTTCGTTGTGATACATCGTCATGTAGATGTTCTTTGCATCATAAGGGGCTAGAAGTATTTCATTCTTTGGAGTCTGTTGCTCCATGTATGGCTTGTTCACTGGTACGTCAGCTAACTTAGTTGCAGTCTTATGATCCTTTGTTATAAGGTTGTCCAACTGCTTTTCTGTTGCAGGACCATAATACAATACTGTATGTTTGTAGTTGCTAAGTTTCTTTATCAATGCCAATATATCGGTTGGATTTGTATTCTTCAACTGGTCAGCAGTGAGGTCATTTCGTACGCTATTATATGTTCCATACATACCGTAAGCTTTAGCAGCTGTAAAATTGCTTCTCTGCTCTTTCTTAGTATCTTCACGGTTCTTTAGTACCATTGCTACATAGTTTTGCCATGCTGCAGTGTCAACCTTTGCATTCTTTAATACATTCTCAGCAAGAGCTACAGCTTGTGGCATGTTCTCAGCAAGTCCGCTTAATGATACTGTTATAGTCTTTCCGTTAACATTGATTCCGAAGTTGCATGCAAGTTTGTAGAACTGTTGCTTTACCTGCTCTGCACTAATCTTATCTGTGCCTAATAAATCAAGATAGTTGGCTGCATGTGAGTATCTTACGTCGGCTTCATTTCCGAATTCGTATCTCATTTGCAGATTAAACAACTTGTCTTCAGCATTTTGTTTCATTATAATTGGAAGTCCCTTACTAGTTTTTCCGAATGTAAGATCTTTCTTATAGTCAATGAATTTTGGTTGGATAGGCTTAACCTCTGATGATGTTACATCACGTAGGAATTGACTGCTCTTATCCCTGTTTGTAGGGATTGCTGTAATTTGTGGCTTATCAATCTTCTTCTGATTCTTGTCTTCTCCAATGCGCTTGTAGACACATGCATAGTTGTTGCCGAAGAATTTGTTAGCAAAGTCAACAATATCTTTCTTTGTAAGTTTTGAAATTCTGTCAAGTCTATCTACTTGATCCTTCCAGTCAATACCGTTAATGAAAGATTCAACGAATTTGTTTGCACGGTCCTTGTTGTTTTGTAGAGAGGTGTAATAACTGAGTTTCATATTGTTTATGACTGAAGGAATGAGGTCATCGCTGAACTCGCCTTTCTTCAGTTTCTCAATCTGCTCAAGCATCAATGCGCGTACATCTTCTAACTTCTGACCTTCTTTAGGTCCTCCTTGTAGAAGAAACTCGCTGTAATCGTTTAAGTTCTCAAACCCTGCTGCTGCATATTGAACCTTCATATTTTGGTTAAGGTTTAGGTCGAACATACCAGCTTGACCATTATATAGTATAGACTTAATAACGTCAAGAGTGTCGCATTGCAGATCGCTAGCTTTGTTAGCTTTCCAGCCAAGCATCAGGTTTTCTGCCTCAAGGCCAGTAACCGTTGAGTCTACAGCTGCTGTGAGACTTTTTACTGGTGCGTATTCTGGGCGTGAAAGATTATCGCTCTTCTTCCAGTCACCGAAGTATTTGTCAATAGTAGCTATTACTTCGTCAGGGTTCATGTCGCCAGCCATACATATTGCTATGTTGTTAGGTACATAATAGCGTTTGAAGTAATTCTTTATATTTAATATTGATGGATTCTTCAGGTGCTCCTGTGTTCCAATCGTAGTCTGTGTTCCATAAGGATGTTTAGGGAATATAATGGCGTTAAGAGCATCGTATTCTTTTTCTCCATCGTTTGAAAGAGATATATTGAATTCCTCGTACACAGCTTCAAGTTCGGTATGGAAACCACGTATAACCATATTCTGGAAACGGTCGCCCTGAACTTTTGCCCAATTGCCAACTTCGTTTGCAGGTATGTCCTCAACATAACATGTAACGTCGTTGCTTGTATATGCATTGCTGCCCTCACTTCCTAGAGAAGCCATTAGCTTATCATATTCGTTAGGGATATTATATTTTGCGGCAACTTGTGATATTGAGTCAATCTGGTGATAGTATGCCTTGCGCTTTGCTGCATCGGTAATCTTTCGATAAATCTCAAATCTGTTTTCTATAGAATCGAGTAGGGGTGCTTCTTTCTGAAGATTAGAAGAACCGAAATGTGTTGTGCCCTTAAACATAAGGTGCTCTAGATAGTGAGCTAGTCCTGTTGTTTCTGCTGGGTCGTTGCGACTTCCTGTACGTACAGCAATATAAGTTTGAATACGTGGCTTTTCTGTGTTTACGCTCAGATAGACCTTTAAACCATTGTCCAAAGTGTAGATGCGTGCTTGCATCGGATCACCTTTGACAGTGGTGTAGTGATAGTCCTTGGCTATGGCTGTTGAAGCCATGGTCAAAACTATAGACGCTAAAATAATTCTAAGTCTCATGTTATGTTTTTTAGTTTTCAAAATCTATTTCGTGATCCAAATTGTTGATGAAGTCATCGAGCACGTGTTCCTCAACGTCGCCCATGGCATACTCTTTCTCTGCATCCTTCTTTATTTCGGCAATCCATGCTCGGCGTGCTTTAACGTAGTCTATACGTATGCGTTCCACGTCGGCTTCTGTTATCTCGTCGAGTTTGTAATAGTCTAGTATCATTTTATATGTCCATGTCCATTGATACTCGCGATAATTGTCGTTAATTTCTTCGAATCTTTCTATAACATCTTGTATTGTCTCAATGTCTCCGCTTTTGATATCCTCTAACAAGCGATATTCCTCGCTTTCAGGCAGTAGAAGACCGCTGAGATCGTTCCATTTACCTAATCCTATGTTGTCGGTAGGAGGTTCTATTGCTCCAAAACGCTTTACAACTCGTTTCAACACAGCTCCCATATAAATGCGGAGTGCTATGTCGTAGTATTTTATTCCCTTATTCAGAGATTCGGCATTTATAACGTAATTATGATAGGTGTAAGCCGTAACATTTGTTCCACTGGCGTCAAGGAGTTTTTCAAGAATAGCCTTGCCTTCTAGTATCTCTCCTACTGAAAATGGAGACAACCAATCAAAGTTTACAATACTTTTTTGACTTCCTATTGCTCTAACGTCTCTCTTAGGCCATTTACGAATGTCACGATACAATCCCACTGTTGTGATGTTTCTTCCTGGAGAGAGATACATCGTGTCACCGTAGGCGATGAGATATGAAAAAGGAAGATTACGTGTGTCTGGGTGGTACATCAGTTTGCCGAAACATACCGAGAATGTACCTATGTTTGCTGGCATCAATACGTATGCACCACTTGCTGTCTTGGTTCCTCTTTCTAAAACTCCATAATGCATTGGTCCCATTTTATAGGCGTGGTTTGAGAAGTTTGTCGCGCTTCCTGCATTATAGAAAGAGAACATACCGCCGATTAGCAGACTGCTCTTATGATGACTGGCTGTAAACGGACCGCAGAAAGCAGCGCAAGCCTCTCCATTGCTCATGTATGAATTGGCAAAGAATATGCTTGATGAAGCTGTGAAGCCATTGCTGATCTGACATGCTTCACCTACAAAACAGTCTTGCATCTTAACGCTGTTAATGATGCTTGAACCTTCGCTGATGATAGAGTTCTCGCAGATTACTCCAGTTCCAATATATACATTTGAATTAGGAGAACTAAGGATTGTGCAGTCGCTTAATCGTGCCGCACCATTTATCTCGCAGTCATCATTGATTACTGTATTGGTGATTTCCTTTGTATTGACAATTTTTACATTGTTTCCTATACATGCCTGATCTTGGCGGTTGCGAGCAACTTCTTCGTTTATGAGACGACGAATGGAATCTTTCAGAGCTCTGTCATTAAAATGCTTCACCATGAAAGCGGCAAACTGACTGTTTAAATCACTGAACAGAATTACGTTTCCGTCACCGACTTCATTTAGAACAGATATAAGATTACCTTCTCCGTATGTAGCACCTTCGGTGGTTTCCATAGAACTGACATTACTTATGTGGCAGTCATCACCGATAGTGTAGTTGTTGATAAAGCTGCCGATATTTTCTATCAGGCAGTTATCGCCGACTGTTACATTACGCAATGTGGCATTGTTTATACCAGAGTGTTTCAGAAATCCACGACTCACTTCTATATTCTTGTCGAAAGCACCTATATTTATTTGTCCGTACAGCATCACGCGATGCATGTAGTTAGGCTTGAAATCTTCAGACACGTGAACGTTGGTCCAGTCCTCAGCCCAACAGCTGCGGTCTTCAAGAATAGTAATTTCTTCGTCTGTAAGTTGTCTCATAATTATGGATTGTTAGTCTATTTTTGGATAGAGAAAATCATTGTAAGGGTACTTTTGCACATGCAACTCACGCACTTTTTTGTATAATATAGTACGGAATTCGTCAACGTTTTCCTTCTCCTTGGCACTTATAAACAGACAGTTGTCGTTAAGTTGTGCCATCCATGTCTTCTTTAGCTCCTCAAGAGTTATATTCTCTTTGGTTTCAGGAGTGAGATCGTCTGGTTCCTTGTCAAGCCAATGATAGTTATCTATTTTATTAAATATGATCATTGAAGGCTTTTCGCTGCAATCAAGGTCCTTGAGTGTCTTTTCAACCACCTGTATCTGCTCTTCAAAGTCAGGATGAGAGATGTCTACAATATGTAGCAGAATGTCTGCTTCGCGCACCTCATCAAGCGTACTCTTGAAAGAGTCAACAAGGTCGGTGGGTAATTTGCGGATGAATCCAACGGTATCGGCAAGAAGAAACGGTAGATTTTCTATAACAACCTTTCGTACCGTTGTATCCAACGTAGCAAAAAGTTTGTTTTCTGCAAAAACTTCGCTCTTAGCCAACATGTTCATAATCGTGCTTTTACCAACGTTGGTATAACCTACGAGTGCTACACGTATCATCTGTCCGCGGTTTTTGCGCTGGGTAGTCTTCTGCTTATCTATTTCTATCAGACGCTCTTTTAGTAGTGTTATGCGCTGTAGAATTATTCGGCGGTCCATTTCAAGCTGGGTTTCACCTGGTCCACGGAGTCCTACCGAACCTTGCCCTCCACCAGAGCCAGAACCACCACCCTGTCTTTCAAGGTGAGTCCAAAGTCGTTGTAGTCGTGGAAGCATATAGCGGTTTTGAGCCAGTTCAACCTGAGTTTTTGCGTTAGCTGTCTGCGCACGCATGGCAAATATATCCAGTATCAGCGATGTGCGGTCAAGGATCTTAACCTGCAATTCGTTTTCAATGTTTCTCGTTTGTTTAGCAGACAATTCATCATCAAAAATGACCATGGCGATAGGTTCTTCGTTCTCTTCGCAGTCTTTAATATATTGTTTAATCTCTTCAAGTTTTCCCTTACCGACGTATGACACGGAATTAGGTCCGGTTACTCTTTGAGTATACCTTTTAACCGTTACTGCACCGGCTGTGTCTGCAAGAAATTCAAGCTCGTCAAGATACTCCTTAGTTTTGGATTCATCTTGATTACTTGTGATAAGACCAACTAAGATAGCAGTCTCGTTCTTGACTTCGGATATAACTAATTCTTTCATTAATTGTATATGTATATAATTATTGTGCAAAAATAATAAATTCGATTGACAATTAATATAAACCTATCTATTATTTTTTTAATAATGTAGGTGTCGTAATGATAAAATAGTACCAGTTGGGTAGTGTGATGACACTTATTTCGTCGCAAACGTTTACGTAACTTTTTACGTAAAAAAATGATGCCCATTTGATTTAAATCAATCTTTTATATATCTTTGCATCGTTATAAAAGACACAAAACTGATTTTCAATAAGATCATAACTACAATAAAGCAAACTGCTGAAACATTTAAAAAATGAGAAATTGCTCCGACGTGATGTCGGAGCTTTTTTCATTTACAAGGTTGTTACTATGAGATATTTAAAGTTCTTAATAATTTTTAGATGATTTCATTCAAGTTTCTTAATCTGAAAAGTACTTATGCTTCTCTATTATGTGATTTTTTTATTACCTAGTAAATCTTTAAAAATAAAAAGATTCCCAAAAAGTTTAAAATAGCCAAATAACCTCCACTACTAGTGTAATATACTGATATGTAATGCTTTGTCGGTGGAGGTTATCTTCCACTATCCTCCACTAACCTCCACCTTTTTGTAAAGCATTAAGAAATATAGAGCTGATGCTAAGTCTAAATGTAAAATCTAAAGAATCAATTAATTTCAAATATTGTTTACATGAAGCTTAGATGAATTAGTTCTTCGTTATATTTTAGAAAATTATAATGTTTTCGTATCACAACCAAGTATGGTATATGCATATTAAAAATAGGAAGTGATAACTTGATGTGCTTGTTATTAGATCCAGTAACCTGTTTTACGTAGAAATAGACATCATTTGATCGATGGAATGAAAACGTTTGATCGTAGTAATGCAAACTTTATATCGATCAAACGTTTGCGTTTTGTCGTACAAACGTTTTTGTTTCTACGATCAAACAGTGTCTAATGTTCTAATCTTCGATTCTGTTAGTAAAAAAGTGGAGGATAGTGGAAGATAGTGGAGGATATCCTCCACCGCTAAATCATTGATTGATAGCTGCTTATCTTGGTAGTGGAGGATGTTTTGTGATTTTGAACAAAAAAAGTTTTTTTTATTTTTGATAATAATATTGGGGAGTGGTTCTTCAAACTAAAAGAGTCAGGTTATATAACGTGATATTTAACAATGTTGGTCATAAATAATAATTTCATCAAATCATCACTAAATAGCGTAACTATAAAAACTACGCAAGCAATGGATAGAAGCAAAAATGTATGCCAATCACTCTTATATATAATAAGGTGTATTTTATATGCTTACCCCAATTATATATTTCCATTTCAGAAGTATATTAACGATTATGCAAAATTACGTATAATTATCATTTTAGTCTAAAGAATACGCAATTTAGCCGAACTGGTTATTTTTAGTAAATATTAATATAAATAACACTGTCTGTTTTGTTTACAATATTAAATTGCTACCTACTTTTAACTGATGTTAATTTTGACATAATGAATAATTATTGTAATGGTTTTTTCTGTTAAATTTTATAGCTTAACTTATGTATGAGTGTTTATAGATTGATAATTTTGAATTTATATGTATTTTTTGTAAAAATATAAAGTTTTAACTTGCTTGAAAGTTAAATAGATTATGATGTGATTCAATAATTACATGGAATCTACTTTGTGTTGACAATGTACCTGCTTTGATCTTGTTTAATTAAGTGTTTCAGCTTTATTTATACTATATTAAGGAAACTTAGATCGTAAAAATCGTTTTAAGTTTCTAGTTTAAATATTTTGTGATTTTAAGATGTTTATAATGCGATGTATGATTATACGTCTATTACTGGTGAATATAATAATTATTTATAAGTATTGAATATATTAGCTTGCTTTTCTTTCTTATTTTAGAATATTTGTATTACTTTTGTATTTGGTATTTAAAAATATTAACTTTAGTATATGGCTAATATACTTAAGTTAAAATCTAGATTAATATTATTTTATTTGAAGAAAATATTATGAATATTTCTAGCCTGTACTTTTATTTTATATTAAAAACTTGTTGCTTTTTGAATAGTTATTTTTAAAATTTATATGAATAAAATTAGTAAAATTATTAACGAGCGGGCTTCTCTAAAGATTCCGGTTAAACTTCGTATTAAACAATTGAATAATGGAAATCAAAGTTTATATTTAGATACTTATATTAGGGGAAAGCGTAGTTATGAATTTTTACATCTGTATTTGGTGCCTGAAATTGATGATAATGCTCGCGCATTAAATATGGAGGTAATTAAAAAAGCATATTGTATCCAATCTGAACGTATATTGTCAATTTATGGTTGTAATGCTAAAAATCTAATAAAATCTCCTAATATTCCTATTAAATTTATTGATTACATCCAACAATATGCCGATAAACGTCGTAAACAAGATCGAAACGGCAGTGAGGGGAGGTATTCTACAATAATTGCTTTGAAAAAACATGTGGAACTCTTTGGTACTAAAGATGTTTTGCTAGTAGATATTGACGAAAAGTTTTGTGAAGACTTCATATCAAATTTGCGTAATGCTCATGATTTGCGATCTGACAAAAACTCATCACGAAAAATTTCTAATGGTACTGTTTTTCTTAAGTTTAGTATTTTTCGTAGTATTTTAGCAGAAGCTTTACGTGATGGACTAATTGAAGAAAATCCAATTGTTCGTCTACCTTCGTCTCTTGTTGTCAAACGGCCAGATAGTACCAGGAGTTATCTTACAAAAACAGAAATACAAAAATTAATTAAAACTCCATGCCCATATGGTATGCTGAAAGAAGAATTCTTGTTTTCTTGTTTTACGGGTTTGAGAAAGAGTGATGTCCAGAGTTTAAAATGGCAACATGTTATTTGTGAAAATCATAAATGGCACATCCATAAGAAAATTCAGAAAACGCAACGTTGGTTGACTATACCTCTATCTGATCAAGCTCGATCATGGTTGACACCTCGTAACAGAGATAAAGATGCTTTCGTTTTTCAGCCAATGGCAAGTACGACATTGTCTGCTAATATAAAGAAGTGGGCTTACGCTGCAGGTATAAAAAAGAAAGAGGTCACTTTTCATGTCGCTCGTCATACTTTTGCAACATTAGAGTTAACATTAGGTGTTGATATATATACGGTATCAAAATTGTTAGGACATACAAATGTTTCTACAACTCAAATTTATGCTAAGGTTATAGACAAGAAGAAAGAGAAAGCCGTAAGACTTATTGACAAAGCCTTCTGAGTAACAAACGAGTAACAAAATGATTTGTGATATTCGCTGTAGATCCTTTTATTTAAAGGCCAAACCCGGTAACAAATAAGTAACAAAAAGTATTATAATCGGCCTTTTTCTAGTAAATTTAGGTGTTTTTTATTATTTAATTGTGTAAAATATTTTGTATTTTTATGTTTTATAATTATAGTTGATTTTTATGATAATTTTTATTTTTTAGTATGAGATATCGTGAAATAATATTTTTATTCAATAATGTCAATAAAAAGGTAAAGTAATCAAACGTGAGTTAATTATAATTTCAAGCGACAGAGGGGATTGTAATTAAGTTAAAGAAAGAGGAGTTCAATATTAATTGAGATTTATCCATACAAGATGAACTTGTTTCATCATATAGAGTTATTTCTATTTTCTATCTCAAGTGTTTAATTTGCACAAAAGTTTAAATGCTCCAAAAGTCATATTCTAGTTTTGATGTTGACAGAGTTATGAGACTTTCCTTAAGGTGCAATTTTTTTATATAGCTCGTGTCCACAATAATCAAGGATCAATTGATTATAATTCACAAACAAGTGATAGTTTTGTGAATGAGTTTCTTGTTTTTTATCTGATTGAGAAGTGCTCAAAATTATTGACAATTTATAGATAACCTATGTGGCTTCGATTCATGTTTAACTAATCATAAGAAGCATTAATGGCTATATTTCGTTTTATAGCACTCCATGTAGTATTCTAAAGATTGATGCTGCTTGATTCATGACGAAGCCTCACATACTTGCAATAACATAATAAACGAGCGCTACCCGTAGCTGTTTTTCAGGCAAAGAACAATAGTGTAATCAAATGATACAATTGACCATTCATCTCAATATATTTATTCTATTCCTTTTTTACAAATATTCATAAGCAGATTTTTCAAAGATATGAGTTCTGTTATAATTACCTTATAGTTACGCTATTGTCAAATTTAACATGATCAGTCTATGCGTAGCATGAGAAATCATATTGACCATATAACTAGGACTGTGGTGGTGTTTGAAATGTCCAAGCATCATTACAAGCAGTTGATTTAAATATGTAAAATGCTTTGTTATTTATCACTTTCTTATTTTATTACAGTCCATCAAAAGCTCCATTATTTTATAAAGTTGTGAGAATGTATATTTCGTGTTTGTCGAATAATGAAGTTTTTTACTAAGTATGCAAAGATGTCTTTAATAATCATCATCTGTATTTTCTCTCAATAATTCTATATTTTAATAAATTCTAAAAATATTCATTGACTTTTAATCGGCACTAATGATAATATATTATTTTTTCTAAAATAAACTTATAGACATTGTTATCAAATTTCTTTAAAAAGCAGAGATGAAATATTATATACCAGCTCACACGGGAAGTGTACAAAGCTTCTCTGTTCCGAAAAGTGGTACATATAAATTAGAATGTTGGGGAGCGCAAGGTTCAAATGGTGGATATGGTGGTTATTCATGTGGAAATTTATCTGTAAACGAAAATAGTATTATATATATATGTGTAGGTAGTGCCTGGGGGTATAATGGAGGAAGACCATCAATAACATTAAATTCATATAATCCAGGAGGAGGTGCTAGTCATATGGCATTAACAAATAGAGGGGAATTAGTAAATTACAAAAATTATCAATCAGAAATAGTAATTGTATCTGGCGGAGGTGGATCAGCTGAATGGACAGGTGCTATTGGTGGTTCTGGTGGAGGGTTGATTGGTGGGAATTCTAACTATAATGTAAATTTAAATAGTAATGGTGCATATCAACTTGAGGCAGCAACTGGTGGAACACAAACAGCAGGTGGAAAAACCGCAAGTACAACGATAGACGGAATAAAAGTTGATGGTAGCTTTGGACAAGGAGGCTATGGCTATTCTGGTACAGATGCTGGAGGATTAGGCGGAGGTGGGTGGTATGGTGGTGGAGGATCTGTCTATGTCGGAGGAGGAGGTGGAGGGTCTGGTCATTTGAATTCAATTCTTACTAACTCGTATATGCAATCAGGGGTACAATCTGGTGATGGGTATGCCAAAATTACTCAGATATCATTTTGATAAAATTTAAATAAAAATCCATTGCAATGAATATGCAATGGATTTTTATATTTTTGTGTTATTTATGGTATATACGAAATAATACAACAACCATTTCCACTGTGTCCAGTCTCAGTTCCACCTGATGGTGATGGCATAGATCCACTACCTGTTATCATTACAGAATTAAAAAATACGTATCCACTGTAATGATTTGGTGAATCACTATGTACTATATTACTTTCGGTTGATAATTCTTTGATTGCATTACAACCTGGATAGCCAGAAATAAAAGATGAACCACCAGAAGCAGCACATCGATAAGCATAACCGCCATAATATCCACCCCCACCACCTGATCTATCGTGTCCTGTTGATCCTGAATTACCTGTTTGACCTATACCAAAACTAAATCCACTAGTTTGACTTACGCCACTAACTTCACCATAATCATCATCATATCCAGGATATGCGCCATTTGCTGTAACTGAAACTAAGCCACCACCATAACCAGGCTTTGTCAAGGGACCAATATTACCACCAGCCCCTGCTGCAACCATTATTCTACTCTTTAAAGAATTAAAATTATTCCATTCTCCTGAAGCTAATCTAATATCTGTTGCGCCACCACCTGTTGAATTATTAAAATCAGCGCACCCAGATGAATAGCCTCCTCCGCCATTAAAGACTGTAGAATATGCTAAAGATGTCTTAGAACTTACACCTTGGCTCCCAGAATAAATATAAAAGATCATATTTTTTGAAGCAGTTAAATTCCCTTTAGTGTATGATCCATTTCCTCCGAAAGCAGATGCTCCCCAGCATTGAATAATGTACATAGCTGTTTTTGGTACTGAGAACTGCTGTACACTTCCCGTGTTCGTGTGTAAATATCACAACAAAAATCAGAAATAAATCAAATTTATTGTCAATTTTTCTCATAATAAGTCTTGATTTGTTTAATTATTTTCCTGCTAACACGGGAAGTGTACAAAGTTTCACGTCACCTAAAGGAGGTACATATAAATTAGAATGTTGGGGAGCTTCTGGAGGTGATGATGGTGGACGTGGTGGATATGGAGGTTATTCAAACGGAAATTTAAAATTAGTTCAAGGTGAAATTTTATATATAATATCTGGTGGTAGAGGTGGTTCTTACGCACCAACCGCCTTAGGTGGATATAACGGTGGTGGCAGTGCAGGTGGATTTGGTAGTTCTGGTGGAGGAGGTGGAGCAACTTGTATAACGAAGACCAATAGGGGCTTGTTATCAGCTTTTGCTTCATATAAATCAGATGTTTATTTAGTTGCAGGTGGTGGCGGAGGTGGTGGAAATTCGTATCAGCCTATTATTGGTGGTACCGGTGGTGGCACTGGTGGTGGCTCTGGATATAATTGTGTTGGTGGAACTCAAACTTCAGGCTATACATTTGGACAAGGTCAAAATTGTGGAACTACTACCGATGGTGGTGGCGGTGGTGGCGGATGGTATGGAGGTTATGCCGCGACTGGTGATGGCGGTGGAGCCGGAGGCTCTGGATATATCGGCGGAGTTTTAAATGGTTCTATGGTAGATGGCGTTTGTACTGGTGATGGTTATAGTACAATTACTCAAATCTCATTTTGAGATTAAATATGATAGCCTTAGAATTTAAACTAATTCTAAGGCCGTTTATTAATTTTAAAAAGAATTAAAAATCAGGGAATCCACGATACAACACTGTATCCATTCCCTGAACGTACACCTGTTTGAAAAGAACCGTTGCTTACACCTCCTATATAACCAGAACCACCACCACCATTTGTTTGTGGTACGACTCCACCATCCCCAGATGCATTTCCACCGTACCAACCTCCACCTCCTGCGCCAGCACAGCCATTCGTGTTACCACCATAACCAAATCCTCCTTTTATACCATCAGGACCAACTCCGGTTTGAGTGCCACCAGTATTACCATTCGTTGAAGCGGTTCCTACAAGATTCTTCGATTCGTCAATCCAATATTCCCAGATTGTATTGCTTCCTAAGCCAACTTCTCCGCCGCCACTCTCAAATCTTAAAATGTCTTCACCAGCCCATCCGCCATTACTTCCGGCTCCTCCACCTACAACTAGAACTGCTGATTTGTATTCAGAAAGATCTTTTAATAATCCTGAACGTGTCGCTATATGAGTTGCGCCTCCTCCTCCATATATCTCATTTTCAGATATATGTCCTGTTCCACCACCGTTATAACTAGTTCCATCTGTATAGTGATTTACATCATAGCCTTTGCCTCCAACTACAATGTATAATAGATCACTCTTTGTTAGTTTTTTATAGCCACCAGCATATCCTCCTGATGGATTTATATGAGATCCCCATCCTCCTCCTTGTGCACCCCAAACTTCCAGTTTGTATATACCATCTTTTGGTGCCGTGAAACTTTGTACACTTCCCGTGTGAGGTGGAAAATAATTTAACAAATCAAGACTTATTACGAGAAAAATTGACAATAAATTTGATTTATTCCTAATTTTTGTTGTGATATTTCCACCTCACACGGGAAGTGTACAGCAGTTCACAGCCACAAATGCAGGTACATACAAGCTGGAAGTTTGGGGAGCACAGGGAGGGGGAAATTGGCCAGGCGGAAATGCCATAGGCGGATATGGTGGGTATAGTTATGGAAATATCAAATTAACATCAGGACAGATTATTTACATCTATGTAGGACAATCAACAGGAACTTATAACGGTGGTGGTATAGGTGCTTCTCCTGGTGGAGGTGCCACACATATAGCAATGACTAATCGTGGAGAATTAAAAAATTATCAATCATATCAAAATGAAGCTATTATAGTTGCCGGTGGTGGTGGCGGTCTAGAATGGGGAGGAAAAGGCGGTGACGGTGGAGGTACTATAGGAAATAATGGAAATTCACAAGCAAATAGTCTTTATCCACCATCAACTTCTGCATCTGGTGGTACGCAAACATCTGGTGGAGTATCTACAGCACCATCTTCTGCAGTATGGGGGGGAACCAGCACCTTGGTTAATGGCAGTTTTGGTCAGGGAGGATATGGCTATACAAACACAGGAACTGATAATGATAATGATTATGGTGCTGGCGGCGGCGGCGGTTGGTACGGTGGCGGTGGAACATCTTACTCTGGAGCTGGCGGAGGAGGTTCTGGTCATTTAGGTTCTATGCTTACAAACTCATCCATGCAATCTGGAGTGCAAACAGGTAATGGATATGCCAAAATAACCCAGATATCATTCTGATAGAGGATAAAATGAATCCATTGCAATCAATTTTGCAATGGATTATTAATATCTTATCTAAAAAGAAATCTGAGTAATTATGACGTAACCGTTTCCTGTTCTTATACCTGACTGCATTGTTACATCTGTTAGCATAGAGCCTAAATGACCAGAACCACCAGAGCCGCCTGTATTTGAATTATTTCCCATATATTGTGATGCTGTTCCACCATACCAGCCACCGCCACAGCCACCACCAGCCTCCGCACCAAAAGCTCCGCCATCTGAATTCCTTCCATCTTGTCCTTTGCCAAACAAATAGCCTGATGACTGTGTTGCTCCATATGATATTTTGCCTGTATTATATGGCTCAACAGAATTGCCTCCGTTAGTTCCACCGCCTGAACCACCATAATGCTTGTCTGTGACATCACCACCATGGCAGTATCCACCACCTCCACCGGCTACTAAATATACAGAATTAGTCTTGCTGGATAATGTACTTAACAAACCAGATACTGATGCTATATGTGTTGCGCCACCGCCACCACCACCACGCATAGTGGTACTCCCATTGTATAATCCCCCAAAACCGCCACCATTATATCCTCCAGAACCGGTTGACATTGTTGGCCCTCCCTGACCACCCACACAAATATATAATATTTGATTTAAATCTGATTTTAAGTTTCCTTTAGCATACCCTCCTTTACCTATAGTGATCTCATCAGAAGAATCTGTACCTCCCTGTGCCCCCCAAACTTCCAGTTTGTATGTACCCGCATTTGTGGCCATGAACTGCTGTACACTTCCCGTGTAACTATACGCACGTGCAAGGTAAATATATGTACTATCGCTATAGGCAGTTCCAGAAGCAATTGCGCCACTAGCTGTTGCTGTTAGCGATACTGCATTACTGACCCAACCATTAGCTACACCTGAAGCACTCTTAAATGTTGTGGCAGTTTTAGGCTTAATGACAGCGTAGTAATCTCCGTTGTGATACGGGACTACACCTCCGTTAAAGTTAGCAGCTGCGGTCACGCTTTTTGTACCAACATCTTGTATAATAGTGTTAGTATTACCGTCAAATGTGCGAGTGGTAGGGACATCCTTGGTGCCTAATTTAATTTCGGCTAATCCCATGGCATGTGCCATTGTGAAGTTGATGCTAGAAGCATCTACTGTTGAAATTAAACCTTTGGCAGTCTGTAGGTCGCTGGCATTAATGTTGGCAAGTGTGCTTTGATCAGTCTTTGGTGACCATGCGGCGATACCACTGGCGAAGAAGCCGGCTGCGTCTCCTGCTGTTATTGAACCACGAGTCTTGGCACTGCTAGAGGTGTTAGCAACACCAGCTTCCGTGTAAGGGTAGTAAACATAGTAGTCGTATTGTGGTGAATATAACAATTTGGTACCTGTAGGTGCAGTCCACTTTGTTCCATCGTACGTCAGCTTGACATTTGAACTCTTTAGATTTCCATTCTGATCTTTTACATATAGACCTACTTTATCACCGTCTGCCCATGTTGTTTTACTAATCTGATCCCATCCTGTAGCAAAAGAGATAGTTCCAAGATTAAGAGTTGTGACAGCAGAAGATGAAATCTTATATGTTACAGTTTTTCCAGCTACCCATGATGATCCATTAAGAGTAGTGGTTAGAGTGTAGTCAGTTTGTCCATCATTGAAAACTATTTCAAGAGTCTGATTTTCAGCGCTAAATGTCTGTGGAATCATCATAAGAGTGCGAGTACCATTGATAATAGCCTCATTTTCTGCACCAGTTATAGCAACACCCAAATCAGTGTAACTCTTGTCTGACAATGAATAGTTTGTAAAACTCCAAGCTCCACCAAGGGTGAATTTACCTTGGTTGTATATATTTCTAAAAGTTACGCTCTTGATAGTACCTGGAATCATATCCTTACCAACAACAAAGTTAATCGCTGTTAAATTATGATTAAAAACTAAAGGTACAGTGTTGTTAGTGGCAGTTGATACATTCAATTCTGTAGCTGAAGCTGTCATGAAGTCACTCATTGTTGTTGGGTTACTTCCGACAGTGTATGATACAGAAGGACTTCCGATCTGTGATTCGTCAGAAATAGCTATTTCTGAAGCACCGTAAGGATGATAAGCATAGATAGCCATCTTGTATTTAGAAGTAGGCCATGCACGCTTTTCCCTCATAGTCCATATATTGTCAGACGATTTTACTGTTTCAATATTATGGAAATAGTTTGGTGCTAGAGTAGGGAGTTCACCAGCATTATTATAATAGATACCCGTTACTCCAAAAGAACTCATATTGCTTGCTGCATCAATAATAGCACCACGTGTTTTGACAGCATGTTCCTGCGTCTGTAATGTTTCCACAAGTGGGTGCAGGTATAGTGTTTTTGAGAACCCCTGTAAAGTATGCGGATTTTCAAAGCCATCTGTAGACATCATTGCCGCACGTGTCTTAGAATTGTTGTTGACATCGCTTGAAGTCTTAACATTGAAGCTGATATCTTTATTAGTCAACCCAATGCTAGGAAGTGTGTCATTTATACTTTCAGAACAAGAATACAATCCACTAATCATGGTGCAGCCCATCATCGTGTAGAGAATATGTTTATTAAAGTGTTTCATAATCGTTTTGGTAATTTTTTTAAGACTTCTTATTCATATCTTTGTCGCGCGTTGTTGTTTCACTTTCCCACGGTTTTACCGTAGGTGAAAGAGTGAAAGTAGTAGGGCTAATTAGTATATTGAATTGATATACATAACCACTTAATAAGTCTTTTGTTAGCTGATAATATAGAGTTGTGCCAGCAAGACCACCACTATTAAATGTTATTGACATGAAGTCAGTTCCATTATAACTTTGTGGAGGTATGATAACTTCAGAGTATTGAGTTCCGTAGCCATCCGTAGCTTTTTCAACCTTTGTCGGTGTGAACTTTACACTGGTTGCATTTCCTGTGTTGGTAAGCAAATTAGCTCTTGTACCCTGTGTTGCCAATTCTTCAGCAGTAAGTTTTTTAGGAGCAAAAGTAACCGTAGGTTTTACGTTAAGCAAGTTAACTGAGATATCAGCTAAGTCTGCATCACGTACTCCTACACCTGGTTTCAATACAATTTCAATTTTTGAAAGCATGTGATAGAATGTCACAGGAATAGTTGTTGTTGAGTGTGCCTGTTTTTTTAGAGTACCATATAAAAGGTCACTCTTAACATAGGCATCAGTAGTTGTCTGATCTGTATATATAGTATGTGATACAGAAGTAGGAAATTCTGTTGTTCCGGCAGTGAAATGTAGTTGATTGCCATGAATAGCAAACAAGTCAATATTCTGGTTTTGTCCAGGATAATACTTCACATCGCCAGCCTTATGGGTAAAGCCATTGGAACCGTTAGCAGTAAGTTGCCAAGCGTTAAACCATGAAGTTCCATCTTTTGTCTCATCGATGGCATTGCTAACATCTCCCCAAACATAAACAAGTTCGCCTGTGTTTATGTAGTTTCCTTGTGTTACACCTCTTGTTACAGCATCGCTGATAGAACTGGCAATATTTATTTCATATTTGCCATCAGCTATAGTTTCGTTTTCACTATCATCGCTGCTGCATGCTGTAAGCAATGTGGCGAAGAGCATAGCGGCATAAAATAATGATTTTCTCATATTATTGCGTGTATTTTTATTTCTTATTTACTTTTGAGTTCTCCATTTGTCAAACCGCCATCAAGCCAGTTTATAACTTTGCTTGTTAGTTCTATTGTATAGAGTGAAGTTACAGATATCGAAAGTTCCAAAGCATACCCACCTACTAGTGTTTTTTGCAGAGCCGTCGGAGCGTAACTCATAGTATGATCACCCTCTGTGTCTGTGAAAACAATGTTAATTCTTGAGTCATCAGACAGAGTCTGTGGCAACAGTAGCAGTGGATTTGTTGCAGGAACAAGATATGTGCCACCATCAGTTCCACTACTTGCGTAGTTCAGTGTGCGAGAATATGTTAATGGTGTATTCTGATTGCTCCATCCCATAGTTGCATAGTCAAAAGTACCTACACTATTTGCGTTGGTTATAGAAATGCTCTTTATAGTTCCAACTTTACTACCGTCAGCCATCTTTACGTAGATAGCAGTTTGCAAATGTTGAAATTCCAACGGAATAGTAGTTGCGAATTGACTATTTCCATATGTAACGTGAGCGCCAAGGATATCAACTTGGTTACTCTCTTCGTTGCTTACTGTATAGTTAAATGTTGGAGCTTGAGTAGCAATCACGCTTGTGATTAAGTTCTCAAGAGTTGCAGCAGGGTAGTAGCCATAGAAGTCAAGTTGTTGCTTTTGATTTGGCCAATAGTGCTGTTTTGCGGTAATCCAGTTACCGTCAGAATTTTTAGAAACGCTTTCCTTATTTATCAGTATACTCCATACGTCATCAGTTTTTACCATAGAAATAATGTTAAACTGATCGGTATCACCCCAAGTCGTCTTAATAGAAGCGCGTGATATAGGCGCAATGTTCTTATTTACAGAGAATTCTATTGGTTTATTATTAGCATTCTCAGTATATTCATTCTCGTTGGCGCATGATGTGTTCATCAAAGCTGCGACAGCGATTAGAGTTTGAATATAATATCTTATTTTCATATCTTCTATCTTTACTTTGTTAAACATTAGTATTGTATATTTCCAGAAACAACTGTCCAAGCCTTGATCGTTGGAGTCAATATAGCCTTGTTGTCAGCTATATTAATGCTGTATTCATAGGCATTACCAGCATTCCAAACCTGATCCTTTAAAGAGTAGGTAAGTGTCTGGGTATTACTGTTTACATCCTTATATGTAATAACAACATAGGCTGTAGATGGTAGAGTTTGTGGAATCATCAAGAATGTACCAGACAAATTTCCGGTGTATTCATTAGGCATCTCTGTTGGTAGAGCGTCAACAGCCCATGTTCCACCTGTTGCAGTGTTTGCTGTATAGGTTCCAACATATGGAATGCCCTTAAGTTTTATGCTTTCTATGGAACCGTCTACATTGTTTCCAGACTTAAAACTTATAGCAGAAAGAATATGGTGAAAAGCCAATGTAACGTTGCCACCATTGCTACAAGTATATTCAGTACTTTCGCCAAACATCAAGTCTTGTTGGTCGGCTATATTTGTTGGTACTTTGTATGATGTGAATTTAGTTGGCCCAAGAGCAGATTTTGCGCTTAAAGTTCCGTTAGTTCCAGCGAAAGCGGATAAAGGAGCATATCCGAAAAATCTCATGTGCTCATCGGTGTTAGGCCAATAGTATTGAATTGCTGTAGTCCAGTTTGTATGGTCTGTACTGGTCGCATTCACTTGATACATAAAGTTTGGCGTTTCAGTTGTTCCGGTCCAGGTTCCAGAATATCTATATCCCATGATACCGATGTCTGTACCAAGTGTACTGGCAAGAGTAGCACGTGTTTTAGCAGCAGGGGTTTCTGAAACCTCTCCTACAACAGAACTGAAAACCACCGCCCTGTCTTTTGTTATGACATCCGTTGTATCCTCTTCGCTGCCGCAAGATGTTAAGCCAATTATCCCGCTTAACATTATTGCTGTTATGATATTTATTTTTTTCATAAATCCGTGGTGTTTATAGTGAGCGTTCAAAGTCTAATGTCTCTGCTGTTTCTGTAGATGTCCAATCTTTTAGAGATGTAACAACACCCTGTGCTCTACCGTCATTAATGGTTATTTTTATCAAATAAGCTTTTCCACTTTCAATTTTCAAGTCAGTAGACGGTTTATATGTAAACTCATCGTTGTTTGGAAGAGTTATTTTTACCATACCTGTGCCAGCAGCAAATGTCTGTGGTAGCATAATAGCCGAAGCAAGATCAGTAGCTGTTTGGAATGCGCTGATATCACTCCTTTTTACAGAGATATTTGTTGTTTGAGTGTCGTCAGTAATTACCATTGCAGCTCTTTTACTTTGGTCACTTAAATCTGTAAGTGTAGCGTCTGGTGTAAACGTTCCCTGATATTTAGCACCTACAATCTGAACACTTGATTTCGCCAGATTATCCAATGAAACCTCAGCTCCTGCTACCACAAGAATTCTCACCTGTGAAAGCATGTGATAGAATGGTAATTCTATTTCGCTTTCTGTAGGCATAACCTCTTTTCTCATGCTATAGAGTAAATCACTTGCATAATAGTTACCAGTACCAACTTGTTCAGTTTCAACTTTAAAAGCTAATCCAGTTGATGGGAAAGTTGTAACTTTTTCAGTGATTTGTCCAGCGTTGAAATCTCCATGCATGCAGTATAGATTCAACTTATTAGCTGCAGGGAACATCTTTGATTCTGTGACATAACCAAAAGTGTTATCACCGTTAGACTTCAGAAACCAAGCATTGAAGTAGCTAGAAATTGTTAAGTCGGTAGTGTTAACCATATCTGCCCAAACTGCTACTTGTTCGTTTGGCCAGATAACATCTCGCTTATTGTCGACGATGTTGGCTCTTGTATTCGTATTACCCCAACTAACTCCAAGTTTAATTTCCTTTAGAGAGTTGTCTTGTGGCGTTTCATCATCGCTGCTGCAAGATGAAAGTATCGTCGAAGTTGTCAATGCCAACGCCAAAAATAAATATCCTTTTATCTTCATATTATAGCAATATTTATATTTTTTTATTAATTGTCAAGTGAAATAGCCCCCGTCATTGTAGTAGGAGTATCATCCCAAGGGGTTACAGTATATGTAGCCTTGATATTTTGTTCATTCACGCTTATAGCGAAAGTGTTTACTGTTCCTGGAGCAAATGTTATACTTTGTGGTAACAGATAGTTTAGAATATCGCCATTGCTAAGTCTTATCTCAAGAAAGTAGCCAGGCTCAACAGTCTGCGGAACTATAATAGCTGAACAGTTTAACGATCCGTTTATTGATGCGTTTACTGTACCAATGTTTGTTAGCTCTGCGGAAGTAGTGCCTATGTACTGTGTACTAGGTTTTAAAGCGATAGTTCTAGCCACATTAGTTATGTTAACTCTGGAGTTGTCAAGTATTGAAACATCTTTTCCGTCAGGGACAGTAAGGTTTATGCAAACCTTAGCCATCTTGTGATAAAAAGTGATAGGAACTATTTCTTTTTGTCTTGATATTCCAAGTTTCACAGCAAACATCAAGTCACTGCGTTTGTATCCATCTTTTGTTGTCTGGTTACTTTCAACAGTGAAAGTCGTTGAATTCTGATTTATACTTGCTGGATAACAAGCCCATAAATCAACATTACGTCCATTACTAGGATAGTAAGGGAATATAGAGTTAGCTGGTGTCATTGAGCCGGTAGTGTTGCTTGTGACATAAGTCATAGGTTGATTGTATTTGGTAGAAGCTATCTGGTCGACAGTTACTACCTCACTTAAGAATACATTAACCTGTTCTCCCTTGTCGAATTCCGTACTTTGAATGCTTTGCCCGGCACGTGTTGTAGCTAAACCGCTTTGCAGCTGTATTCTGTTTTCATCAGCGGCGGTATTGTCTGTCAAATCATCACTGCTACTGCAAGATGAAAGTACTGCTAAACCTAAACCTATTATAATAAAAAACTTTTTCATATTATATATTAATAAATGCTTATGCGTTAATAATATTCGAATTCGAGAGAAATCTACTTGTTAGAAACATTTTTGCCTGGGTCCCAGTCGTTAATATTTCCAGAATTTCTTATGTTTGCTGCATCTGAAACCTCACCAGTGAAAGAGTCGGCTGCATTCCAGTCTACAATATCGCTTGTTACAGTCATTCTAATCAAGGATGTTATAGATATCTTGTAGGTAACGACTTTAGCTCGTTCCCATAGTTTTCCTCCAAGTTTTGTAGTCAAGGTGTGATCCTGACCGTCGTTTACTATTATTTCCAGTGTCGCGTTGTTTGGTACAGTTTGTGGCATCATCATAAAAGACTGTTTGTCATCGGTGATATATGTACCTTCAGCGTCGGTAGAGTTAACTTGCTTTGAAAGTTGTTGTGTAAATGTCTTTACGTTTTCGTCGTTTACTGATGACCATGTGGTATTAGGATATTTATAACTACCCGAATAGTAAACGCCCTTAATTGTAATCTTTGTTACTTTACAAGTAGGGATAGAAGTACCCACCGCAAATCTTATTGCAGTGAGCAAGTGGTTTAGTTTTAGGCTAACAACATCTAGTTTATCTCCAAATGCTGACTCGTCTGTGTTTCCTACCATCAAATCCTGTTGGTCTGCTACAGCGTCAGGAACAGTGTAGTCAATAGTTGGGTAACCTGGTTGGGTTGCATCAGACAATGTCATATTGTGCAATTCGTCTGCATCTGTGTTCAGATATGGATAATATGCGAAGTATCTGCGCTTTGTACCTGTGTCTGGTTTGAAGAAGCTAGCAGATGTCATCCAAGTGCCTGTTCCTGGGTCTATGACTTCTTCGTTGTAAAATAAATCTGGCAAAGAAGCATCATCATTCCATTCACCCGTGTAGCAAGACATTCCTATTGTACTTGATAATGTGGTTTTTGTCTCGGCTGTTCCTCTAGTTGCAGCTTTCGCTGCTCCAGTTTCGGAATCATAGCTGCTGAAATTGAATTTCATCCTTTGTGCAGCATTATTATTAATAGTGCCCTCATCTTGAGAACAAGAAGAGAGAACTATATTTCCTGCTAGCGTTAACGCTAGCAGGAAAAGCATATTTTTTATGTTATTGTGCTTCAACATATTTTGTTTTTAATCTTCATACCATGTGTCTGAGCTGTCTGACTTACATAGCATCATCCTCATTGGTACGGCCGTCAAGATCTATAGTAGGAGATATTTCTCCTGAACCTGCAAGAATATTAGCACACTCAGTTATATAAACTATCTCAGTTGTAGGCTTTAAATAAGCCTTATTATTATTTTTTTTCATAATTTTAATTGTTTAAAATTCAATATTTTCTGAATAGGGTGTCCATTCCTCAACATCAATACTAGAAGGGAAAGTTTCTGCGACTTTAACGTCGATATTATCTCCTCCTCTTTCGTCATCTAAATGTTCCATGTACAATTCTCCATCTTTGTTATAGCCACCGTTAAAATTGATGGTCCATGTTGAAACCAATCCAGTCTTACATGTTTTAGCTAATTGTGTGAAATATACTGATTCATATTGTGGATGATTAGGATCAGTTGCATCGTCGGGATTGCCTAACAAATATGTTTTTGAACCATCAGAATTATTCTTTATGATTTGTCCAACAATCTCAACATACCAATTCTTATTTTCATCAGCTGTTGTTATAGGAATAGGAGTGGTATTAGTTGTAAGCCATCTTGTTATTGTCTGTGGCATTACTATGAAATATTCGCTCCCTGTAAGATTAACTTTTGATGATGTTATTTCAATAGGATTTTGAAATTCCATAACGTCATTTCCGTATATAGCTTCATTTCCGCTAGCAGAAGTCCAACTACCTGTATTAGCGATGCTGCCAAATTGAAATGTTCCATTATGTATCATATTGTGTATGATGATTTTTTTTGCAAATACCTGATAATCTGTTCCAATAGTATTTTGGGCAAGAAAACTGAAATAATGCATTCCTGGCTTAAATGAAAAGACAATCTTACCATTATTATCAGTTCTTTTTAAGTTTAAAATACTAGAGTACATTATGTCAAATTGATCTGCTGTGTTTGTTGGAATAGTATATGTAATAGATAGAGACGAATATGCCATAGCCTTTAGAAGCGGAGTAGTGCTGATATTAAATGAAGGACAAATCGCATAAAAGTTCATAGCTCCAGGAGACCAAGTCACAGTTTTGTTGCCTTTCCAGGATGTCCCGTTTTTTGTATAAGTAGTATTATTTACTTTCATTATGCCCCCGTAGTAACCAAACATACCAAACGATGATAGATTACTTCCTATAAGTTTGACGGCACGAGTATCCTTTAATCCATCAATGTGGGCTTCCACAACAATTTCATTATCAAAATTTTGCTCTGAAAAATCATTACCTATTGTGTCGCAACTTGTAAAAGCATAACACCATGCAATTGCTATTAATAATGTTTCTGTAATTCGTCTCATATTTTATATGTTACTTCCTTTTTGCACCACCAGATGCATCAGCTGCAGTTCCAAATGCTCCAAAACCATCACTAGTTCTTATGGCTTTAGCTATATCTATTTTGAGATTATGTATATTTTCAGAAGAGAATGTTAAAGGAGTGTTTGTTATTTGATTATTATTATCCACATTAATATTACAAAGTGGTTTGTATAAAGTCCCATATTTCGTAGTATTTGCTAGGTTTGGGTAATCACCTTCATTAACATCATAAACCTGCCAAGCACTTGTATATAACTGTGTTATACCATCGGATGTGACATCGTAAGCTGCGTCTTCTCCAAATGCTTTATCCGTAAAATCCAATATTTGAGCTTCAGACGTTGCTATCTTCTTTGTCTTCGCTGCATCTGAATAATAGTAATTGTCATCTTTGTATGCCCAATTTCCAGTTCCGTTTGCTGCTTGATAATCTTGACTTATAGCGGTCAAACATGCTTTCTCTAAGAACGTTTTTAAACCAGTTGTGCCTGTTGCGTCATAGTCAAATGTTTGTGCCTTAATGGTCATATATGCGTTTGTTGGATTCGTAAGATTTTCAGGCTTGCCGTCTGGCTTTATGTCCCAATAGTTTACTGCTCCAGGTATAAACATAATAGTACCGTTTGTTCCAAGATCTACTGTTATTGAACCTGTTGCTGTGGTTTTTGTATCTATAACAATCTCTGGATTAAAATTTATTGTGTATGAACCTGTTCCAATGTTGTTCCAATTCTTTCCTAAAAAGTCGTATGTTCCACTAGTGTTAACATTATTGAATGTTATACTCTGTATTTTAGCGTATAATCTATATGTTGTATTTTTTTCTTCTGTCGGAGTAAATGTTGTAATAGCTGGATTAATCATAAATGTCAACTTTGCAGCTGCTAGTGCATGTTTGAATTGCAAATTAACATTAGCATCATTAGAGGTACCTGATGTTGTCGCAACGAGTAAATCCTTTTGATCAGCTATGTTTGTTGGAATTGTATATGTGAAAGTTTTAGCACCATCACCCATGCTACCAGAAAAAGTGCCATCAGAATTGTTTTCGCTTACAGCATAGAATGTTGATTTGGCACCCGCAGTAGGCCATGTGCAAGTTGTTCCTTCCGGTGGAGTCCAAGGTGTACCTTTGGTAAATTTAACATTGTTAATCCATGGCGTAGTAGAACCTTCTTCCAAGGCATAAAGCTTGAAATTTGTGAAGTTGTCTGTTGTAACATCTGTGGCACGTGTAGTAGGTGCTGATGCAGTTACCTTGAATGGAACTCCACTGTCTTTAACAGCATCGTTAAGATCTTCATTACTAGAACAGCTGGTCAATCCAACTGCGGTCGCTGCGATAGCAGCTAAATACAATAAATTTTTCATATTACACAATTTAATTTTGTAATAATGTGCCACATATTCGAGCACTGTTTATAATTGTTAATCACTATAACTCTTGACTGTAGACTTACATTCCTAGTTAATACAATGCTGTTTTTATTACATATTTTTAACCACTTCTTCTTTATAATTAATGTCTAACTAAAAGGCCTATTAATAAGAAGTTGCGATTTAATTTTTCATTTGTATTACTTAGGAGCTTCTGTATAAATCTCTGTTAGTACTTGAATAAGTATGTTTGATGATCTTTATGTATAACATATTTGAAGACTTTTAATTAAATTAATACTTTACTTACTAGAGTTCCGTATAATAAATTATGTCAATAGTAGCTGACGATATAATATCTCAAACGTGTGCAAAGGTAATCGTTTTTTAGCGTCTTTTGCAAATATTTATTTATCAAAGTTTTAATCTTTTGTGACCAATAGTTCTTAAATTTAAGCCACATTTTCTTTTTTCTTATTATTCAACATCTGCTTTTCTTAAATGATTGTTGCTTATTTGCGTGTGAAATATTATTATAAAATATTAATTTTAGGGGGGACAAAGTGTTGGGTTGACCCAAGATTGTGATATTAAATATTTATGTTAATTCTTAGAGCGTGATATACCGTTATACTATTATGCATGTTTTAATTCTAATTGGATACAGCGTGCCGTTTTTCCGATATATTTTCTGCAATAATCACTTAACTGCGACATTGATGAGAATTCTAATTCTTCAGCTGCTACTTTTAACGGAACATCGTTTTCGTGCAGATATTCAACGATGTATTCGCACCTGTGTTTTATTAGCCAATCTGAAGGAGATTCGCCAAATTCTGATTTAAACAAACGTTGAAAATAAGACCTGTTCATACCCAATGATTTAGCTAATCCAGAAACTGTTTTGTAGTCTTTCGTCTTTGCAAGAACCTTAGTCTTAAAACTAATTCTCTTGCTATTAAAAGGAGATGAAAAATTTTTAAAATCTTCCAGTTGCATTGTCGTTTTTAGTAATAACCACAGTTCAAGTTCCTTGACTTTCAATAATTCCATTGATATAACATTAGAATTTATCAATTCATATATGTTAGAATATAAATCATTTATTAAAAACGAAGCCTGATAAACATGGAGACTTAGCTTTGTTGTAGCATACACGGAGTTGCAGTCAGGAATACGTAAGACATCTTTCTTTAAATTTGGGTCTGTTAGAAAAAATAACATCACTGTAGACTCACCTTCAGACTTTAATATATATGACTTGTCAAAACCTATTATTGACAGTTGGTGATATGATATATCATAGTTTACTTTGTGGTGAGAAACATTTATTTTTCCACTATATACATATAACAATGTACAATGTGATATGTCGTTACTATGGTATTGGTCACCATCGCTCAGATTAAGTAATTTAAATCTAGAGCAATTTTTTGTTATCTGGCATTCCTTACAAATAATATTACTTGTTTCTAACATGTATGCAAATGCTTAGTTTATATTTATCACTATGGTCTTTGCGCATGGTCTAGCGCTTTCCTTATTTTGACAAAATTAATAAAAATAATTTATAAATTATCATGTTTGATAAACGCAAATGTTATGTTTAACCAAAATTAAGAACTTGAGCGACTTGAGCGACTGGAGTTATTGTACAAGTCTGATTACTTTTAATTGTGTTCCTCCTGTTTCTTAAAGTTCAAAGTATTCAAACACAGTGCAAACGAAGACAGAGCAAAGTTTACTTAAGCTATGTTGGGTGTAACTGATGTCGTTGAAATAAAGAACAAAGGAAATATATGTCTATTAAATTGATAAGCTTACAGGAAATACACTTAAGGGTGCAAGAAAAATGCAAGAAAGTTGCGTGAATGGAAAATGAAGATATAATATTACCTAAATTTTCGCAACTTTTGGGTAATTCGATTACCTCAACACGTGTGTAATCCGATTACACAACGTATGTAATCGGGTTACCTAACGTGAGTAACCCAATTACCCACGTTAGGTAATTGAATTGCCTAACGTGAAAAAGGAGGTTACTTAACGCGGGTAAACGAATCATTATTAATAAAACTACTAGAATAGGATTGATGACAATAATCACTATTATTGCACTTTACTTCTTAGATAAGAACTAAACATATTGTGAAGTATAGCGCCATAATGACGAGTGCAGACCATTATAAGCGAAAAAGTATCTATACATGTATTGCATATTTGGTGAAAAATCACCAAAAACAGGTATGATTTGCAGTTTAATGTCACTTTTAGCCCGATAATGTCACTTAATGTCACTGGCTGAAGCCCGATAAACAAAGGGTTTGTGACATTATGACATTAGTGGCATTAAAAAAACTTTTTCTGGTAGAGTCAAGCCCATTTATGAGGGATATCCCTTCTAAATGGACGAAGAACCTTTATTAAATTATAAATTGATTTTTCATAAGAGCAATGTTTTATTTTGTTTTTAGATTCGTTTTTTGTATATTTGCAATATAATAGATAATCTAACCAACATATTGCGCATGAGATTAATTATAGAAAAAGATTACGAACAGTTGGCGGAATGGGCTGCCGAACATGTCATTAAACGAATTAATGACTTTAACCCAACACCACAAAAAAAGTTTGTGTTGGGGCTTCCTACTGGATCTTCGCCTATCGGCATGTATAAGAAACTTATTCAGGCATATAATGAAAAGAGAGTTTCTTTCAAAAATGTAGTTACGTTCAATATGGACGAATACGTGGGACTGCCAGCGGAACATCCAGAGAGTTACCATTCTTTTATGCATAACAATTTGTTTAAGTATATCGACTGTCCGAATGAAAATATTCATATTCTTAACGGTAATGCTCCTGACTTGGAGGCTGAATGTGCTAGCTATGAAAGGCAGATAAAAGAAGCTGGTGGTATAGACCTATTTATAGGTGGTGTAGGCGTTGATGGACATATCGCGTTTAATGAACCAGGCTCTTCTTTGAGTTCACGTACACGACAAAAAACACTGACAAAAGAAACACGAATTGTAAACAGTCGTTTCTTTGGCAATGATATGAACAAAGTTCCTGCTTATGCTCTCACAGTAGGAGTGGGAACGGTTATGGATGCACGTGAGGTTATGGTTCTTGTGAATGGCCATGCGAAAGCACGAGCGTTGCAGGCAGCAGTGGAAGGCGGAGTAAGTCAAATGTTTACAATATCTGCATTACAGATGCATAAGCATGGTATCATTGTATGCGATGAAGCTGCAACCGACGAATTGAAAGTAGGAACATATCGTTATTTTAAGGATATAGAAGGATTATGAAATTAAGTCTAAGTTCACAAATAGTATTAAACAAGGTGCCAGAAGAATTTTATCGTCCTAGCACCGCTGTAGAACGTTCGGAGATTACACGCTGTGAGAAAATTCCCACAGACATATTCCCCAAAGTCGAAGAAGGTGCTTGCAATATAGCTGATGAGATAGCGAGGATTATTTCCAATCATGCTAGCGAGGGACGTAAATGTGTGTTGGGACTTGGTACAGGTAAGTCTCTTGTTCCAGTATATGATGAACTGATTTCAAGATATGAGAAACACGAACTTAGTTTCAGTAATGTAATCGTGTTCAACTCTTATGAGTATTTCCCACAAAGCGCAAAGAGTTCACACAGTGCCATAGCGCAGTTGCATGATATGTTGCTTGATCATATTGACGTGAAACCTGAAAACATATTTTCTCCAGACGGTACAACTCCACAGGATAAAGTGTTAGAGCAATGTCGGTTGTATGAAGAGAAAATAAGGAACTGTGGTGGTATAGATGTGATACTTCTTGGTATAGGAAGAATTGGTAATATTGCTACAAACGAACCTGGTTCTGGGCTAACAACAACATCGCGACTGATGCTGATAGACGCAACAAGCCGTGAAGAAATGACAATGAGTTTTGGCACTCAAGAACCTGTGCCACCATGTTCTATAACAATGGGTATCGCCACTATCCTTTCTGCACGCAAGATATTCCTTACGGCATGGGGTGAAGAGAAGGCAGATATTATTCAGCAGACTGTGGAAGGTCCTATCGCAGAGTCGATACCTGCCTCATTCTTGCAGACGCACAACGATGCCCATGTGGTGATAGACCTTGCTGCGGCGGCAAAACTTACACGTATAGTTCATCCGTGGTTGGTAACAAATTGCAAATGGACAGATAAACTGATACGCGCAGCTCTTACTTGGTTGTGCCAAAAACTTCATAAACCAATTCTGAAACTTACCAATAAGGATTATAACGAAAATGGTTTGTCAGAACTTCTTGCATTGTATGGGTCAGCCTATAATGCTAACATAAAGATATTCAACGATCTTCAGCATACTATCACAGGATGGCCAGGAGGTAAACCGGATGCCGATGATACATCTCGACCGGAACGTGCCAATCCATATCCTAAGAAAGTGATCGTGTTCTCGCCACATCCTGATGATGATGTTATTTCTATGGGAGGTACAATTAGAAGACTAGTGCAGCAAAATCATGAGGTACATCTTGCTTATGAGACTAGTGGAAATATTGCTGTAGGTGATGAGGAAGTAACAAGATTCATGCATTTCATAAACGGCTTCAATCAGTTGTTTATAAACAGTGAAGATGCTACTATCACAAAGATGTATAAGGAGATAAAGGAATTCCTAACAAACAAGAAAGACGGTGAGATTGATACCGTAGAAGTAAGAACTATTAAGGGATTGATTCGCCGTGGTGAGGCTCGTACCGCATGTACGTTTAATCATATACCGCTAGATAATGTCCATTTTCTGGACCTTCCTTTCTATGAAAGCGGAAAGATAGAAAAGTTACCGATGACAGAAAAGGATGTAGAAATTGTACGTGCCCTATTAAAAGAGGTGAAACCACATCAGATATATGTTGCCGGTGATCTTGCTGATCCGCATGGAACTCACAGAAAGTGTACGGATGCTGTTTTGGCTGCACTTGATCTGGAGAAAGAAGAAGGTGCCGAATGGCTTAATGACTGTCGTGTGTGGATGTATCGTGGGGCATGGGCTGAATGGGAAATAGAGAATATAGAAATGTGTGTTCCTATGAGTCCAGAAGAGTTGCGTGCAAAGCGTAATGCTATATTGAAGCATAGTTCACAGATGGAAAGTGCGCCGTTCCTTGGAAATGATGAACGTTTGTTCTGGCAGCGTGCCGAAGACCGTAATAGAGCTACAGCAAAATTGTATGATGATTTGGGCTTGGCTTGTTATGAGGCTATGGAAGCGTTTGTGGAATATAAACTACTTGATAGTTAAGGTAGTATTAACATAAGAGAAATTATAGAGCGGTAGGTGTTAATATCAATGTTGGTATTACTCTTGCCGCTTTAACATTATGGGTTTGGTCGCTCTAGAAATATAAGTGTGTAAATACTTTGAGCATAGCTACCGTATTTAAACAAAATATCCTATTTTTTATTGTGTTCGGCTTGCACAACCTTTAACTCAGTTGAAGGTAGGCGGCACTCGGGAAAACAAAATTAAAACAATGTTTTATTTTGCTTTTCCACTCGTTTGCACTACCTTTACCGATGGTGAAGGTAGGCTGCGCCTCAATAATAAAAATAAAATATTATATCTTTTATTTTGTATTATGTTCGGCTTGCACTACCTTTAACTCTGTTTAAGGTAGGCTACACTCGGGAAAACAAAATTAAAACAATGTTTTATTTTGCTTTTCTACTCGTTTGCACTACCTTTACCTTTGGTGAAGATAGGCTGCGCCTCAACAATAAAAACAAAAATATTCTATTTTATTTTGTATTGTGTTCGGCTTGCACTACCTTTACCTTTGGTGAAGATAGGCTGCGCCTCAACAATAAAAACAAAAATATTCTATTTTATTTTGTATTGTGTTCGGCTTGCACTACCTTTGTACAAGAAATCTATTTAAATACAATAACATGAAGAGAGTAACTTTAATCTCATTGGCTTTATTATCAGTTACAATCGCCTTTGCAGATAATCACATCGTAAGTTCACCAGACGGCAAATTAAAAGTCGACATAAATGACGACGGTGGACAAGCTACTTACGCAGTAAACTACAATGGAACGGAAATATTGTCACGTTCAGCATTAGGACTAAGCGCCAATTATGGTGACTTTACCAAAGATTTGAAGATCGTTAAAGCTGAAGAATCAAAAATAAACAAAAGCTATGACATGACTCGTATTAAAAAAAGTCATGTAGAATATAAGGCTAATCAAATTACTCTTGATCTTGTAAATGCAGACAATCTGCCAATGCAGATAACATTCAATGTATCTGACAACGATATCGCTTTCAGATATTCCTTGCCTCGTCCGAAAAATGACAATCCAAAGGCTGCTATTATATATAAAGAGGTGAGCGGATTCAACTTTCCTTCTCAAACAAGGACTTTCCTTTCTCCACAGATAACACCTATGACCGGATGGGAACGTACAAAGCCTAGCTATGAAGAGGAATATAGACCAGACTCTAAGCTAACAGATCCCTCACAATATGGTGTTGGCTATACCTTCCCATGTTTGTATCGTATTCCAAATGCAAAGGGAAATAACTGGGTGCTGGTATCAGAAACAGGAGTAACAGGGGAATACCCAGGAAGCAGACTTTCTGAATATGAAGCAGGAAAAGGCTTTAGTGTTACATATCCACAAAAGGGAGAAGCGAATGGCATCGGAAGTGAATATGCTGCAATTTCTCTTCCTGGAAATACTCCTTGGCGTACAATCACCGTGGGTAGTTCTTTGAAACCTATCGTGGAGACAACAATTCCATACGATGTAGTAGACTCATTGTATGAAACAAAATATGATTATAAACCAGGAAGATATACATGGAGCTGGCTTATATGGCAAGACAACAGTGTGAACTATGATGACCAAGTAGCATTTATTGATGTTTCAGCAAAAATGGGATATGAATATGTGCTTGTTGATGGATTCTGGGATACACAGATTGGCAGAGACAGAATGGAAAAACTATCTGAGTATGCTCAGAGCAAAGGTGTAAACCTTTTGTTATGGTATAACAGTAACGGTTTTGAGAACGATGCCCCACAGACTCCACGTAATGTGATGAGTAATTCTATCGCTAGAAAGAAAGACATGGCTTGGATGCAGAAGATTGGTGTAAAGGGTATAAAAGTAGACTTCTTTGGTGGAGACAAACAACATACAATGCAACTTTATGAGGATATTCTGAGTGATGCCAATGATTATGGTATTCAGGTAATATTCCACGGATGTACAATCCCTAGAGGTTGGGAGCGTATGTATCCAAACTATGTAGCAAGCGAAGCTGCACTAGCCAGCGAGAATGTTTACTTCTCTGACTATCACGCAAAGAAAGAAGGCTTTGAAATGAACATGTACCCATATACAAGAAATGCCGTAGCCAGCTTTGATTGGGGTGGCGTTATCATGAACAAATATATGAGTAAGGACAACAAGAGCCGTCATCAGAGATTCACTGGTGATATATTTGAAATGGCAACTGCTATCACAAACCAGACAAGTGTAAACTGCGTTGAAGTAACACCAAACGTAGTTGAAACATTACCTGATTTTGAAAAGGAATGGTTGAAACAAATCCCTACAACATGGAATGAAGTGAAGTTCTTGGACGGATATCCTTCAAAATACACAGTTATAGCACGAAAGACTGGTGATAAATGGTATGTAGGCGGCATTAACGGTACAGACAAACCAATAACAGTAACTTTGAATCTAGACATGTTTGCCGGAAAGACCGTTAAACTGTATGCTGACGGAAATAAGAAACAAGGTGAGCTATGGTCTACACCAAGTATGAAGAATATAAAGATAAGCAAGAACGGAAAGGTAAAGATGACAATTGCTCCAATGGGGGGTATCATTGTCAACGAATAATTCTTCAAAGCTGATACCACATGAACAGCACATTTACACCTGATGCCAGCCAACAGAAAGTGATAGATCTTGATAATGGATATCATTTGGTTTTGGCACCTCCAGGATGCGGTAAGACGCAGATACTAGCATGTAGGGTAGGGCACGCACACGATGCAAGAATACCATACAGTGAAATGCTTTGTCTTACGTTTACCAATCGTGCAGCTCGTGGTATGCAACAACGAATAAGCGATAACATAAACGATGATACGTCCGACTTGTTTGTCGGTAACGTACATCGTTTCTGTTCACGTTATTTATATGATTCAGGTATTGTGGCGGCATCATCATCAATTATTGATGATACCGATGCATTAAGTATAATGTGCCAATATACAAATGACGATGAAGAGGAAGTAGCAGCAAGCTATAAACGCATGCGAGAATATAATGAAGCTATATTCCTTTCACATCTGATGTATCAGATAAAACATAATTATCCACGAGATCTACGACTACATTCAGATTGTCTGAATAGTGACGATGTGAAGGTACTTGACGCTATCTGCAAATCACATAAAATGCCATTTACAGCAAAGTCTACGAATGACATTTATATGAATACCGACTTCTATCGAGACAGTTGCAGTGACCTCGGTATGCAACAGATGATATATGTGACGCTGAAAAAAATGCAGTTGGCTCGCAACTATGAAAAATACAAGGAAACAAATAATCTTCTTGATTTTGAAGACATATTATTGTTGTCTTATGACAGTTTGAAAAACAACGTTTCAAATGCTACAAACAAATGTAAATCTACCTATTCTTGGATTCAAGTAGACGAAGTACAGGATTTAAATCCTCTACAATTAGCTATTATAGACTTGCTGTCTCCTCAAGAAGATAGTAAAAAAGTAGTGGTATACTTAGGTGATCCTCAGCAATCAATATTTTCGTTTATGGGTGCCAAGATGTCAACATTGGATTTGCTCCGTAATAGATGCAAAGGCAATATACATACATTGAGTCATAACCATCGTTCACCAAAATATTTGTTAGACATATTTAATGCTTATGCCGAAGAAACTCTGAATATATCGCCGGATTTATTACCAACAACCGACTATATACCCCAGACGATAGGCAATGAACTGCAACTTTACCAGTCTGAAACTATAGATACAGAATATCTGGATGCAGCGCAGCAAGCAATAAGACTTGGCACAGAATCGGCAGAAGATACTACTGCTATTATCGTGAGTTCAAACCGTGATGCTGATGCGGTGAGCAATGCCTTGAAGAATATGCACGCAAGTCATTTCAAAATATCAGGCGATGATTTGTTTTCGTCGTCGCAGATAAAACTCCTCTTTGCACATTTAACGATATTATGTAATGAATACAACTTCATAGCATGGGCGCGACTGCTAAATGGAATGAAAGTTTTTCAGACGACAACCGCCGCACGTAATTTTGTGCAATCATGTGCGGATCGTGCAATGCTACCTTTAGACTTCCTGATGTATGATGATTCAACTTATATACAGCAGTTTGTCAGTGCCTATGAAACAAAAGAAATAACGATTTTTGATACAGAAACCACTGGACTAGACGTATTCAATGACGATATATTGCAGATAGCAGCCGTAAAGATACGCAATGGAAAAATTGTAGATGGTTCGCAGTTATCTATTTATTTAGAAAGCGACAAACCAATACCAGAGATGCTTGGTGATATCGTGAATCCTATAATTGAGGAGAGAAAACACCAAACATTGCTATCACGTAAGGATGCGTTAATGAAATTCTTGGATTACATCGGAGACTCTGTTCTCCTAGGGCATAATGCAGATTACGACATAAACATATTAAAAAACAATGTAAGGCGAGAACTTGGTGAAGAAGAAATTAGCGATAAATTGATGTCACCATATATAGATAGTTTGCGATTAATAAAACTATTACGTCCGCAGTTGCGTCAATACAAACTTAAATACCTGCTGGAAATGCTGCATTTGGAAGGTGAAAATAGTCACCTTGCTGATGCTGATGTTGATGCAACACGCAGTCTTGTGGAATATTGTTATTCAAAAGCAAAAGAAGTTGTAGGCAGTCAGTTGCAGTTTATGCAGCAGAAAAGAGTAAAAGACCGAGTAAAGATGTTGCGTGATAACTATGGTAAAATATATTCGGAAACACGTAATATGCTTTGGAAAGAGACAGGGGATGATAAAATATTGGTGTCTAAACTGAAACAGATGTATGACTATCTTATGTCGGTAGACATCATTCAGCCATTAGATAATATACCATACATATTTAATTATATATCATCAGATCTTATCACTCCAACAGATAATAGTGCTTTGATTACTCAATTGAGTAATCACATGCTTGAAATAAACACTCTGAAAGAAGCTGATCTGTGCGGCAGCGACACGATAACGGAAAAGATATTCGTGACAACAGTGCACAAGGCAAAAGGATTGGAGTTTGACAATGTTATCGTCTTTGATGCAATAGAAGGCAGATATCCTAACTATTACAGTAAGAATAATAAGACGATGCTCGATGAAGACGCTCGAAAGTTTTATGTTGCAATAACAAGAACCCGAAAGCGACTCATCATTATGCAGAGTTGCTTCCGGGTTGATTATCATGGATACAGGCAGCCTGTGCCTCTTACCAGATTTGCCGATTCAATAAAGAAAAGTTCAAATATCTGGTCGGTTGTATCAAATAAAAAATAAAGAGTGATTACATAGCGAAGATGTTGAAACCACCGTCAACAACAGCTACTGTACCAGTAACAAAAGTAGCAGCGTCACTCATCAAATACTGAATAGTACCGCAAAGTTCCTCTGGTTTACCCATACGACCAAACGGAGTCTGTCTGATAACATCCTGACCACGTTGAGTATAACTACCATCAGGATTAGTAAGCAAAGCACGATTCTGCTCTGTGATAAAGAATCCAGGAGCAATCGCGTTTACACGAATACCTTCGCCAAACTTCATTGCTGTTTCATGAGCCATGTATTCTGTGAAATTACTAATTCCTGCTTTTGCAGCAGCATATCCGCAGACACGTGTCATTGGACGGAATGCAGCCATGCTTGAGAAGTTTATGATACTTCCCTTGCCCTGTTCAACCATAGGTTTCAAAAATACCTGAGTAGGAATAACAGTACCTGTAAGGTTAAGGTTTAAAACTTTCTGGAACTGTTCTGGATCCAAGTCAAAGAAGTTTTGGTCAGGACCGATATTAGCACCAGGCTGGTTACCTCCGGCAGCATTCAGAAGTGTGTCTACGCGACCATATTTTTCTAGAATGTCTTTGCAGTTTTGTTCAACAACCTCCTGATTCATAACATCAGTCTTGAAGAAACAAGCATCCCCACCAGCTTTCTTAATATCATTAACTATAGCGTTACCAACCTCTTCCTTACGACCAAGGATAGCAACTTTTGCACCATTTTGTGCTAAATATTTAGCTATGGTGCGACCAAGAACACCTGTTCCGCCAGTGATAACTACAACGTAGTCTTTTATATCAAATAGATTTTTCATAATTCTTTTTTTAATTAGTTGATTTTACTCTTTTCCATGACTGTTTTTATCAGTCAAAGAATCCAGGTTGTTTATATTCAATACCCAGTTCACGATCAACTGTTGCAAGAACGCCCTGAATCTGTCCCATCGCGAACATACGTCCCAAGAAACTATAACCGGCATTATATCCACGTTCCTCGTCGCCAAGCATAGTCATCCCATGGTCAACTCGCATAGGAAGATTTGGATTTGTCTTTTCGAAGATTCGTGCAAGTTCAATTATATCAGCTCTTCCGCCGAGATGACTAGCTTCAGTGAAGTCACCATTAGCGAAGATGTGGCAGCTGCGCAAATGTACAAACCATGTGCGGTCAGCATATTTCTTTGCAAGTTCTACAGGATTATTATGTGCTCCAGCAGAGATGCTTCCTGCACAGAATGTTAATCCATTATGTGGATTATCGACTGCTTTAAGGAACCAGTTAATGTCCTCGTCGCAAGTAACGATACGTGGTAATCCCAAAATAGGGAATGGAGGATCATCAGGATGTACGCACATATACATGTCGCATTCGTCGCATGTAGGCATGATTGCAGATAGGAAATAACGCATGTTTTCTCTCAACTGTTCCTTCGTGATTCCCTTGTATAAATCAAGCAGTTGTCTGAACAATTCAACAGGATGTTCGTCACCCTCCTTAAAGTTACCAGAAACAAATCCCTGAGTTTTGATGACAATATTTTCAACCAGTGCATGATCCTTTTCCGCAGTCATCGTCTTTTTCAACTCTTCAACTTCGGCAAGAATGTCACGGCCAATGCTCTTGCCCATGTTCTCCCAATCCTTATCGGCACCTTCACGTTTAATAATATACTTGTCAAAATAAGCAAATTCAGGGAAACTGAAATAAAGGTTTGTTGATCCGTTAGGATTAGGATGTGACAAATCAGTGCGAGCCCAATCCAATACAGGCATGAAATTATAGCAAATGGTATGTATGCCTTCCGCTGAAAGATTTCTAAGACTCTTTTTGTAGACTTCAATCTGCTGATCACGATCAGGACCGGCATATTTAATCGTCTCAACAACAGGAAGTGATTCCACAACCGACCATTTCATGCCGAATGATTCGATATAAGTTTTTAAGTCGTGGATTTTTTCTCTACTCCAAACTTCACCCAATGGTACATCGTGCAGAGCGGTGACAACACCTTCTACACCGATTTGTTTCAGCATGGCAAGTGTAATCTTATCATTTTTGCCAAACCATCTCCAGGTTCTTTCCATAAATGTTTATAATAGTTTTAAGTTATTGCTTACTTTGGTTATTATGATATTAATCATGAAAGCCCGATATTTTAAGTATTGCGTGATGCAAATGTACAAAAAAATAAGTTAGGAGATAACTATGTTCCTCTATTTTTTCATTAATTCGTATAAATGTATTAAATTTGCGTCTCGTTTCAGGATAGTGTCCGCATATTCATGTCAATGATATATGGACATGTGCCGTTTTGAATAAAAAGACGCCCACATTTTACAACATTATGGATAAAACAAAAATTGAATATCAAGAAGCTTGCTATACTCCTTACGTAGCTGAGCCCCTTTTCTCAGAGCGTGATGTTAAATTCTCATTATGTCGTGAAGACAAGGAACTTCGTCCCGTTCGTCTGTCGTTTATCGTGTTTGCCGAAGATAAAGACGGTGAATGGGAAGATGATGCACCTATTGGTGAATGCTATGCCACAGTGCTAGGTGAAAATGATGATGACATCGTGGAACCTGTTAAGATATACAATCTTGGTATATCAGCATCAGATTTCGTGACGATAGTACGTTCTGACTCAAAGTCAACAGTGTTTCGCATCTTCTGGCCTTATGGTACAGTTGAAATAGAAAACGCCAACCGTACGGAAGAAGGTCTTGAAATATCAAAGACAGACCTTGGGACTGGTGAACATATTAATTGTACTCTGACTCCAAAAGATTCAGACCATAGTTTTAATCTCACATTGCAGCTTCCAGTTTTCGGTTTTTCAATTCGTGATATAGACGGAAATATTGTCAATGACATGCTGGAAATCAATGAGGAAGAACTTGCTAAATATGAATATGTCTTTGCTGGAACCGAAAACGATGATCGCATAACAATTCATTCAGATGCCGACCACATCACATATAAATATGTTTGGAATCAAGAGGGATATATTACTGTGCGCAACATGGCTGATATAAATGTTATCGTAGACAAAGTTCCGTTAAGAGGAAATCTTGCACAGTTACTTCTTGGTTGTGAATATGTACGAGGACTGATGCAGTTTTCTGCCGAAATTCCAGCCAAAGAAAATATAGCATTTGTTATAAAGCAAAAAGATCAGCGTTGGCGTATAAAAGTCAGTTCGTCGATTGGAGAAAATAACGATGATGCTACGCTCCTAGAGCCAACACAACTCTGCAAGGATGTGCTTGAAAAATTGATTAGTCTACCCGTTGGCAGCAATAGTAATGAATTGATTAACGAGTTTATGAAAATGCAACATCAATGTGCTTTTCAATGGCTCTGGTTGAACGAGAATAATTGGGCTTACGATAAATTGGAAGAACATTTCAATACTCTTGTAGATCCAGAAATGGAAATGATGAAGCGTGCTATGATATTCAACGACTTTGACAACTTTATGCATCGTCTACGTCTAGCATCTCTTGATGACAGAAGCCCAATTCAGGCAGACGCACTGCTTGCACGAAATGCTAAGCGAAAGATAATACGAGTGAAGACCCTGATTCAGGAACACAATAGTGGTGTATCTTCATTATGGTCTTTGCAGCGCGAAGAAAGAATGAAAATATTATATTATTGGCGAAACTTCCATTCAAGCTTTGAATGATTTCATAAGTCGCTATTTTATTCTAATATATTCGAGGTGCATTCTCTGTGAAGTGATCCCCAAAAGTTTTTGTTTAAACTTTTGTGGTTCATATCACGTGATGTACCTCTTTATTATTTGCTTATTAAAAATTTCTTTCCATCTTTAATGTATACACCATTTGAGAGGCTTGCTGCGTTGTTTCCGACACATTGCCCCATCATATTGTATATACGTGGATGGATATTATCAGATGATTTGTTTATTTCTGTGAGACCTGTACCTGGGTTATTCTCCTTGTTTTTTACAATAGCAACGTCGTCAATAATTAAGCGACCAGTGGTGACAAATTCGACTACAGTTTTTCCACTATATTCAAAATCAAAAGAGAATGATGTCCATTTACCTGATTTGCTTTCTAGCATAGAAAACGATGTGTTTCCTGCATGAACATCAAGACTCTTATTATCGTTGTCGAATGTTGCAACTCTAAATGTGAGAGTGGCTTTACCATTCATGTAAAATTCAGGAGAAGCTGTAGTTCCGCTTATTTTGGTAGTTCCGAATTTTGCGCATTTATAACCCGAATAAACGTTTGCGTTGCTCCATCCTTTATGGTCAGGATTAAATGATCTTCCAAGAAAATAGCGTCCGGTCCAGTTGTTATCGTTTCCACCTTTGCCCATACATTTATCAAATGATTCATGAAACAATGTATCTCCAGCTGCTTCACTTTCTTGAAAATTATATCGTTTGAACACAAAGTTAATAGTGCTGTCGCTATTTGAATTAATATCATTCAAACCCATGTTTAAATAATTGCTTCCATTTTTCCCTTTAGTGTATATATCTGCTGAAGGTACAGAATTAGCAGTGAGACTATCTTTAACCCAAATGGCAGATATTCTGTGGTGGTCAGTTTCGCTGTTTACAGTGTTGTTTTCCCAATCCTCTTTCGAATAATCTATGTGCATAGCAAGCATACCACTGTTTGGTAGATATTTGTCCCAACCAGTGCGTTGTCTGTTTTCTATGATATAATATTCATCATTGTTTGCATCATTATAAATAATGTAAGCCTCCGCGTTATTGATTGTAGTATTAAGATTTGATATTATTGTATCGTTATTCAGTGTTTTTGGAGTAATCCATCCACATGAAGTCTTTTCATAAGCCGAATATCCGCATGGACAATATCCACCTCCAAGATAACTTCCTGCCGCCATCAAACTGTTGTAACCAATTCCATTATCTTTGGTGTTTTTAGTATTATACATATCAGGTAGTCCTAGACAATGAGAAAATTCATGGCAGAAAGCACCTATTCCTGAAATATTACCAAAAGAGTTTAGTTCCGAGGCACAAGCATATATATTAATCTTTTCGCCACCTATTTTTAATACCTTATTATATGATGAGGCAGAAAGTGCCCATTTGTGTGGCCATACCAAATTCGTGTCGTCATAATCTGCTTCTCCGTGTCCGGCATATACAATAAATACTTGTTCTACTTCGCCATCACCATCCCAGTCATATTTGCTAAAATCAGTTGTGCTGGCAATAGACTTACAAGCCTCTATTACCATTTCTTCAGGATGTGCATCATCACCGTTGCTAACATTGTTTGCACCATAGTAAGCATAAGGATGAGCAAGAGTAACCGGACCAGCAATGTCAAAAGTAAGATTAAACAAACTGTTGCTTTGATTCATAAAGTAATCGTGAGCAGAACCATTAAAAAGCTGATTTCTAAATCCTGTTTGATTCAAAATCTTGTCATATAGATCTAAAGTAGAGCTTTCCTTGAAATGAGTGTCTTGAAAATTAACAAGTATAACTAAAGCCTTTTTGTTGCCTGTTGAACTGCGTGTTGTCTTAACAGAATTCAACATCCTCACCGTTCTTTTTTGTAAAGCTATATTAATCCTTTTGGCAAACAACTTATTAGAAAGTTTAGCGTATATACCATTTTGTGGCATATATTCATATTGCTCACCGTTGGCAGACTGCCAATATTTAAAGGACTCGTCACCACATAGTTCTGCGGTAATCACTTTGTTGTTGCCTATGTTGATTCCCTTGGTACGTCCTGGCATTACTGGTATCGAAAAAGTCATCATGGTAATAGCAAAAAGATACATTACTAACGCTATTTTACGCATTTTTGTCTAATTATAATGCAAATGTACGACTTTTATTTTGTTTTTAGCCCAAAATAGAATATCTTTGTGCATATTTTTTGAATTATGGAAAAAGGTAATAAAGAGCAAGAGGTAGTACAACTGCCAGAGAACGCCTTTCGAGAGTTGAAAGAAGGCGAGGAATACAAGCCTGTGATGCAGGCAGATAAAGTTTATCCTGAAGTAAATCCATGGTCTGTGACTTGGGGAATACTGATGGCAGTGTTGTTTTCTGCAGCAGCAGCCTATCTTGGTTTGAAGGTAGGACAGGTTTTTGAGGCAGCAATACCAATAGCCATAATCGCTGTTGGAGCTTCTACTGCAGCCAAGCGCAAAAATGCTCTTGGTGAAAATGTTATCATACAGAGTATTGGAGCTTGTTCTGGAGCAGTTGTTGCCGGGGCCATTTTCACATTGCCTGCAATCTATATTCTTCAGGCAAAATATCCTGAGATGACAACATCGTTCATGAAAATATTTCTTGCTTCGGCATTAGGTGGTATTCTTGGAATTTTGTTTCTTATTCCTTTCCGTAAATATTTTGTAAGTGATATGCATGGAAAATATCCTTTCCCAGAAGCTACTGCTACAACTCAGGTACTCGTTAGTGGTGCAAAGGGAGGTGATCAAGCAAAACCATTGCTTATTTCAGGACTTATAGGTGGACTTTATGATTTTATTGTTGCCACTTTTGGTTGGTGGAATGAAAACTTCACCAGTCGTGTCGTTGGTTGGGGAGTCGATTTAGCTGATAAAGCAAAGGTAGTGTTCAAGGTAAATACTGGCTCAGCCGTACTTGGTCTAGGATATATCGTCGGACTTAAATATGCCCTTTATATATGTTTTGGTTCTCTTGCCGTTTGGTGGCTTATCGTTCCTGGTATGTCGTTAATCTTCCACGACCAAGTGTTAAATATGTGGGATCCAAGTATAACAAAAGCCGTTGGTGCAATGAGTCCTGAAGACATATTCAAGGCTTATGCTCGCAGCATTGGTATCGGTGGTATCGCAATGGCTGGTATAATAGGTATCATTCGTAGTTGGGGAATCATTCGTGACGCTGTTGGATTGGCTGCTCGTGAACTTAAAGGCAAAGGTGGAAGCATTGATGATGTAAAACGTACGCAGCGTGATATCAGTTTTAAGATAATTGCTGTTGGTAGCATCGTGGTGTTGTTGCTTACATTCGTATTCTTCGTCACTGGAGTAATGCAAGGTAATCTGCTGTTTGCCCTTGTTGGAATACTTTTGGTTGCGTTGATAGCATTCCTTTTCACTACCGTTGCAGCTAATGCCATAGCGATAGTAGGAAGTAATCCAGTTTCTGGAATGACCTTGATGACTCTTATTCTTGCAAGTGTTGTCATGGTGGCTGTTGGCTTGAAAGGTCCTGGTGGTATGTTGGCAGCACTTATTATGGGTGGTGTAGTTTGTACTGCTCTTAGTATGGCTGGTAGTTTCATTACAGACTTGAAGATAGGATATTGGTTAGGAACAACTCCAAAGAAACAGGAGAGTTGGAAATTTCTTGGTACACTTGTCAGTGCGGCTACTGTTGGTGGTGTTATGATGTTGCTTAATCAAACTTATGGTTTTGCAAGTGGCAGTCTTGCTGCTCCTCAGGCAAATGCAATGGCTGCGGTCATAGATCCTTTGATGAATGGTGTTGGTGCTCCTTGGATATTATATGGTATAGGTGCTTTATTGGCAATCTTGCTTACTGTATTCAAAATACCTGCATTGGCATTTGCCCTTGGTATGTTTATACCTCTTGAACTGAATGTACCTCTTGTTGTGGGTGGAGCAATCAATTGGTTTGTTACTACTCGCAGTAAGGATGCAACTGTTAACAAGGAACGTGGAGAGAAAGGTACTCTTATCGCCAGTGGATTTATTGCTGGTGGTGCCCTTATGGGTGTAGTGAGTGCATTGCTTAAATTCGGTGGTTTTGAATTTTCTATAGCTGATAAATGGTGGAGCGATCCAATGAGTGAATTTTGTTCACTTATAGCTTACATATTGCTTATCACCTATTTTATACAGGCTACAAAGAGCAAAAAGAAATAAAACAGAATCACTATTATTTTGTTGAAAAGTGCCAAATTGACGTATTTAAGCGTCAATTTGGCACTTTGTTTTTTATGGGCATATAGTTTGTGTAAAGTAATGTATAATCAATAATGGAGGGAAAAATATGACATTTGACAAATACACAATCAAAGCTCAGGAAGCAGTGCAAGCTGCATTGCAGACAGCGCAGCGAGCAGGTCAGCAAAGTGTTGAGGCTGTACATCTGCTAACTGGTATAATAAGTAAGGGACGCGATATAACAAACTACGTATTTCAAAAGCTGGGAGTAAATTCTCAAGCTGTAGATATTGCATTGGAGCAGGAGATACAATATCTTCCGCGTGTTCAGGGTGGTCAGCCATTCTTCAGCAATGAAACTGCCCAGATACTTAATTCGGCAGAAGAAATTTCGCAGAAGATGGGCGATGAGTTCGTTTCATTGGAACCATTGCTATTGGCTATAATCAAAAGTAAGAGCACAGCCAGCCGAATTCTTAAGGATGCCGGCTGTACAGAGGAAGGAATGCGCAAGGCTATAGATGAGTTGCGACAGGGACAAAAGGTACAAAGCCAAAGTGGTGACGAAAACTATCAGGCTTTGAATAAATATGCTATCAATCTTATTGAGCTTGCAAGAGCTGGGAAACTAGACCCAGTGATTGGACGTGATGAAGAAATAAGACGAGTATTACAGATTCTTAGTCGTAGAACAAAGAATAATCCGATTCTAATAGGTGAGCCTGGAACAGGAAAGACAGCAATAGTCGAAGGACTAGCTGAACGAATTATGCGAGGTGACGTACCAGAGAATCTAAAGAATAAGCAACTCTATTCTTTGGATATGGGACAGCTTGTTGCTGGTGCTAAATACAAAGGTGAGTTTGAGGAACGCCTGAAGGGTGTTATTAAGGAAGTAACCAATGCGCAGGGAAATATTATCCTGTTTATTGATGAAATACATACACTTGTTGGTGCAGGTGGAGGAGAAGGGGCAATGGATGCCGCAAATATCCTTAAACCAGCTTTAGCAAGAGGAGAACTTAGAGCTATCGGTGCCACAACACTTAATGAATATCAAAAGTATTTTGAGAAGGATAAGGCTCTTGAAAGACGTTTCCAGATGGTAATGGTCAAAGAGCCAGACGAACTTGATGCAATAAGTATTCTTCGTGGATTGAAAGAACGCTATGAAAGTCATCACAAGGTAAGAATACAGGATGATGCTTGTATTGCAGCTGTAAAACTCTCTGAAAGATATATCTCAGACCGTTTTCTTCCAGACAAAGCGATAGACCTTATGGATGAGGCTGCCGCAAAACTGAGAATGGAGCGTGACTCAGTTCCGGAAGAGCTTGATGAAATGGAGCGTACTTTAAAACAGAAGGAAATAGAGAAGCAAGCTATCAAGCGTGAAAACGACAAGGAAAAGATTGGACTTCTTGACAAGGAAATAGCAGAACTGCGTGATCAGGTAAAGGCTTTCCGTGCCCGTTGGGAAGCTCAGAAAGCTGAGGTTGATCATATCCAACAGATAAAACAACAGATGGAATCTCTTAAACTGGAAGCTGAAAGGGCAGAACGTGAGGGTAACTATCAGCGTGTTGCTGAGATAAGATATGGTGAATTAAAGCAGATGCAGGATCAGATTGATGCAGCACAGAATAAAATTCACAGTGAACAGGGTGGTGACCTCTTGATAAGAGAGGATGTAACTGCAGATGATATCGCAGAGGTAGTGAGCCGTTGGACTGGTATTCCTGTAAGCAGAATGATGCAGAGTGAACGAGAAAAACTGCTTAATCTTGAGGCTGAACTTCATAACCGTGTCATCGGTCAGAACGAGGCAATAAATGCTGTCAGCGATGCTGTGCGCAGAAGTCGTGCTGGTCTTCAGGATCCTAAGCGACCTATTGCATCATTCATATTCCTTGGTACTACTGGTGTAGGAAAAACCGAACTTGCTAAGGCTCTTGCTGAATATCTGTTTAATGATGAAAACATGATGACACGTATCGACATGAGCGAATATCAGGAGAAATTCAGTGTTACCAGACTTATTGGTGCACCTCCAGGATATGTAGGTTATGACGAGGGTGGACAACTTACCGAGGCTGTAAGGCGCAAACCATATAGTGTTGTCTTGTTTGATGAAATAGAGAAAGCTCATCCAGATGTATTCAATACCCTTTTACAGGTGCTAGATGACGGACGTCTTACCGATAATAAAGGTAGACTCGTTAATTTCAAGAATACAATCATCATCATGACAAGTAATGCTACAAGAGAACAACTCTCAGCAATAATGCGTCCTGAATTTTTAAATCGTATTGACGACATCATAACTTTCCAACCACTTACAAAAGATGAAATCATGCAGGTGGTAGAACTACAGATGAAGGGTGTCAAGAAGATGATAGAACAGCAGGGGTACACATTAACTTGGACAAAAGAAACGATAAGTGATTTAGCTGATTTGGGATATAATCCTGAATTTGGTGCTCGTCCAGTAAAGCGTGCTATACAGGAGTATGTACTCAATGACCTGAGTCGCAAGATTCTTGCTGGTGAAGTTGGAGCAAATATAACTCTCGGGAAAATAGTTAAGTAGTTGCCGTTTTTCCATAAATAATATGTCCGCTGTTGCATGATGCGACAGCGGACTTTTTTGTATTGTTAAAAAGCAGATATATTACATCTGCACGATAACTTCATGTTTTCCTAATTCAGCAGGAATGATATTGCCATTTATGTTTTTGCCATCTACCATAATAGACTTAATGCCCTTCTGGTTTCCTTCAGGATTGTTTACTGTAATATGATATTCTCCACCTCTGAACTTGCGATTAACCTCGTAGGTCTTTGTCGTAGAAGGCAGACACGGATCAATAAGCAGTCCGTCGTAACTCGGCTTGATACCAAGAATGAATTCACTTATTGTGTACCACATCCATGAGGCAGTACCAGTCAGCCAACTATTCTTTCCCTCACCAGGTCGTGCTGAATCTTTTCCGGCAACCATCTGACAGTTTACGTAAGGTTCTACTTTGTGAAGAGTCTGATATTTCTCTTCCACGTAACTAGGCAGAATCTTTTTATAGTGATTCCATGCATCATCACCACGTCCGTTTACGGTTTCACCGATGATTACCCAAGGATTATTGTGGCAGAAAATGCCGGCGTTTTCCTTGTAACCTTCAGGATAAGAACTAATTTCACCCATTTCAACGTGATACGTTGTATATGCAGGATTATTTAAAACAATACCATGTTCACATTCCATGCACTCCTTCACACTGTCGAGAGCCTTATCGCATAATCCTTCTTTTAGTCCTATGCCAGCCATTGTGCACCAACCTTGTGATTCAATGAAAATCTTTCCTTCATCATTTTCGTTGCTTCCAATCTTTTCGCCATAGAAATCGTAAGCTCTTAGGAACCATTCGCCGTCCCAACCATGAACTTTAACTGCATTCTCCATAGCTTTTACTGCTGTTTCCATGCGATCGGCTTCGTGTGGTTTTCCTAGTCGGCGACAAAGTTCTACATAGTCTTTTCCGGTAACGACAAACAGACCAGCTATCATTAGACTTTCTGCCTTGCTGCCCTTGCCTTGATTTTCGGTAGTCTGGAAACTCTCGTTAGGATCCCAACTGAAGCAGTTTAGGTTCAAACAGTCGTTCCAGTCAGCTCTGCCGATAAGTGGGAGTCCGTGAGGACCAAGGTTATTGATGACGTGGTCCATACTAATCTTCAGGTGGTCAAACAGTTTAACTTCCGTTCCTGGCTTGTTGTCAAACGGTACCATTTCGTTAAGAATAGAGAAGTCGCCAGTTTCTTTAATATATGCAACCGTTCCAAAAATCAACCAACACGGATCGTCATTGAATCCACCGCCTATATCATTGTTGCCTCGTTTAGAAAGAGGTTGATACTGATGATAGCAACCTCCGTCGGCAAACTGTGTTGACGCAATATCAATTATTCGTTGGCGGGCTCTTTGCGGTATTTGATGTACAAATCCAACAAGGTCCTGATTGCTGTCACGGAATCCCATTCCACGTCCGATTCCGCTTTCAAAGAAACTTGCAGAACGGCTCATGCAGAATGTAACCATACATTGATATTGATTCCATATATTTACCATCCTGTCTAGTTTGTCATCACCGCTCTTAACGGTAAATACAGATAGCAAATTATCCCAGTACTCATTTAGTTCTTTGAAAGCCTTGTCAACTTTTTCCGCAGTATCAAATTCTGCAATAAGTGCGTGTGCTTTTGCCTTGTTGATAATCTTCTTAGACTCAAACTTCTGTTCCTGTGGATTTTCCACATATCCAAGAATGAAAACAAGATCACGGCTTTCACCTGGTTTAAGTTCTATTTCAAGATAATGTGATGCGATAGGGCTCCAACCATGAGCGAAACTATTTCTTGCGTGTCCCTCAGTAACAGCATCTGGAGCAGATTTGTCGCTGTAAAGTCCCATAAAAGTTTCACGGTCGGTATCGTATCCTTGTATTTCTTGGTTGACATGATAGAAAGCATAGTGGTTGCGACGCTCTCTGTATTCTGTTTTGTGATATATAGTTGAATTTTCTATTTCAACCTCGCCTGTTGAAAAGTTACGTTGGAAGTTTTCCATGTCGGTGGCTGCATTCCACAAGCACCATTCTTGGAAAGAGAAAACTTTAAGATGCTTTGTTTCGTTGCTTTGGTTACGAAGTGTCATCTTTTGTATTTCACACCATTTGTGTAATGGAACAAAGAATAAGACGCTGGCTTCAACTCCGTTTTTCTGTCCACTTATGCGTGTATAGTTCATGCCATGTCGGCATTCGTATGAATCTAGTGGGGTACGGCAAGGCTTCCAACCAGGATTCCAAGTAGTGTCACCATCCTTAATATAAAAATATCTTCCGTCGTTGTCCATAGGTACATTGTTGTATCTATATCGAGTTATACGGCGAAATTTAGCATCTTTGTAGAAGCTATATCCTCCTGCAGTGTTTGATATGAGTGAGAAAAAATCTTCATTGCCAAGATAATTAATCCATGGCCATGGTGTTTTTGGATCGGTGATGACATACTCGCGGTGGGCGTCGTCAAAGTGTCCGTACTTCTTGTTTTCCATATTTTTAAAAAAGTTGGTTTTATATGTTTCGTTTTTAGATATTAGTCTTATAGACTGCTTGCAAAATTACATAAAATAATGAGAATTATCTAGAAATATAAATGATTTCTTTCATTATTATTGTTTGAATGAATTATTTGTTTACTCATCTGTGATAATAATATTATTCTAATTATTTTCTAATTTCAGATAAGAACAATGTAATTGTATTTGTGTGGAATGAAAATAAAAAGAATGTATATTTGCAATTTAATGTGTATGGAATGATATTTGTTAATCTTAATTTATTAACTTTGTAACTGCAATCCAATTTTATATTTATATTTATGGCAAAAATATTATTGGTAGAGGATGAGGTAAACATAGCCTCGTTTATAAAGCGTGGACTGATGGAACTTGGTCATGAGGTAACTGTGGCTTATGATGGAGAGGAGGGCTGGAACATAGCACGCTCTGATAGTTTCGATTTCTTGATTTTAGACATTATAATGCCTAAAATGAATGGACTTGATATGTGTGCTAAATATCGTTCTTCTTATGGTTACAAAACTCCTGTTATAATGCTTACAGCTCTCGGAACTACCGATGATATTGTTAAGGGGCTCAAAGCTGGAGCTGATGATTATCTTGTTAAACCGTTTAGCTTTACCGAACTTGAAGCACGTATAGAAGCATTGCTAAGGCGTGCTTCTGATAATGGCGTGAACTCCGAATTGCGGTGTGGCGATTTAGTACTCAATAGTCGTAATCATAAGGCAACACGTAATAATGTTGATATAGACCTTACGATGAAGGAATATAGATTGCTGGAATATTTTATGTCTCACCAAAATGTGGCAATAAGTCGAATGACTTTGCTAAAAGAAGTATGGGATAAAAATTTCGATACCAATACTAATGTAGTTGATGTTTATGTGAATTATCTTAGAACAAAAATTGATAAGGATTTTAAGCAAAAACTTATTCATACGGTTGTTGGTGTTGGATATATTATGGCAGAATAAATAAAGATATAATGAAAATAGGTCATAAGATAGTGCTCTTTTATACGTGTCTTACGTTTGGCATAGCAATGTTTATCATTTTAATATTCTATGTGTTCACGTCAAGATATGTAGATAGGGTGTTTGAAGCCAACCTACGTGATAAGGTATACCTTTCGGCGCAGAGAAATTTCAAAGCAGACGAAATGGATTCTGACGAATACAAAATGCTGGAGCGTAATTACAGAGAGCTAATACCACGTGCCAGAGAATCTGTGATAAAAGTTGATGGAAGTGGAAAAGTGTTGAAAGATTCTCTTGATAAATATCTTACAGAAAATGAACAGAGGGCTATTTATAATGGTAATCCGGTAAATTTCTCAAAGGGAGCTCTTAATGGTGTGGCATTGTATTATCCTGATAAGATGGGAAAGTTTGTTATTCTTGTCACTGCACATAATAATTATGGCTATAAAATACAACAGCATACGCTTTATCTCTCGTTGATTCTTCTCTTGTTAAGCATTACTATTACTGTACTAATGGGACAGCTTTATTCAGGAAGAATACTAAAACCTTTGAAGTCGATATTGGAACATCTAAAAAGCATCCGTGGTAATGATATGGATGTGAGGTTAGAGGAGACAGGAAATAAGGATGAACTTGATGCGCTTGTTCATAATCTAAATGATATGCTTGATCGTATAGCTGAGGCTTTCAGATCTGAAAAGTCTTTCGTAAGTGCTGCTTCTCATGAACTTAGCAATCCGTTGACTGCTATACAGGGTGAGTGCGAGATTACTTTGATGAAGGATAGAAATACTCAGGAATATACTGAGTCGTTGCAACGAATTTATTCTGAGAGTAAACGTGTGTCTTTGCTGATAAAGCATTTGTTGTTCTTGTCACGTCATGATGATGATCTTACTCAGCAGGAGTCGACAGGTATAGATATGTCTGAACTTCTTATAGGAATGGCGCAGTCTACTGAACGTGTGGCTTTTTCTGATGAAGCAGAATCTCCAGCACTTATATATGCAAATCCGTATCTGTTGCAGGTTGCATTCCGCAATTTTTTAAACAATGCCACAAAGTACTCGGATAAGAATATAGATTTGCGTCTAAAACGTATTGCAGAAAGGATAGTTGTGGAGATAGAAGATTATGGTATAGGAATTCCAAAAACAGAGGTCGAACATATCTTCCAATCATTTTATCGTGCTACCAACACGCGAGAGTATTCCGGTTATGGAGTAGGGCTGGCTCTTTCTGCAAAGATATTGAAAATATATGATGCCACGATAGATATAGATACTGAGGAAAATGTTCACACCAAATTCGCAATTTCCTTTGATGAATATAAAGGAAACGGATAACTCTATTATTATCACAAGGTGTTTGGGTGAGTTTAATGAACTAGCGGGGGCTATGGTAACTATAATTCCCCCTAAGCTTTTCATTTTTTAAGCTACGTAGCTACGTCATCGCTGGAAATTCCTTTGAACAAAGGGGAGGAGAGTGTTTAGACATTGAAAGTTAGCTACGTCAGGCTACGTTCTAGCTACGTCAATTACGGTCGTTTTCATATAGGATAGAAGTGTTTGCCCCAAAACAGAGGTGAATTTCAATATGAAGTTCTTTCTGAGATATATTTCCAAATGCTTATATATATTATGTGCGTGCGCGCGTACTAGGACTTTTTGAAATATAAGTGTCTAAGTGTCGAATGTCTGACTATCAATATGGTAGCTGTGATTTAAGTGTCGGTGAAGTGTCGGTAAGGTGTCGGCACTATTTTGAATTTTACCGACACTTCACCGACACCTTGCCGACACTTGTTTTGAACATAACTTGCTGATAATGAGCAATTCGACACTTCGACGCTTTTTTTTATAAAACTGTATGTAGGAAGAATGAAACATAGAAGACTGGCGGCAGACCATTAATACTCATCAATAAAACCGTTTCTACGATCAAACGTTTCTATTGTATCGTTATAAAGTTTCTGATCCTACGACATAAAGTTTGCATTACATCGATCAAACGTTTCCATTATATCGTTATAAAGTTTCCAATCCATCGATC
>Ga0183095_10347_pt1 | contig 179310 bp, 173 predicted proteins | sample BioMet4_FD_130346 | JGI IMG/M metagenome (GOLD analysis project Ga0183095, IMG submission 130346) | Microbial communities from bioreactor (seeded with sewage sludge) at LBNL, California, USA - Biofuel metagenome 4 (v2) (version 3) | ecosystem: Engineered > Bioreactor > Anaerobic > Unclassified ...
GCGACATCGACGCTCTGGTGGATATCAAGTGCGACCTTGTGAAGACCATCAAAGCCGTGGACGATATAGACTGTCAGCTTCTGCTGGAAGGACGCTACCTCTGCTATAAGTCCTGGGAACAGATCGCCGTGGAGATGGATTTCCGGGTGCGCCACGTTTATGAGGTACACAACGACGCTTTGAAAAAAGTAGAGAAAATCCTGTCCGCGCAGTAAAACGCACTGTTTCGCACAGGGCGAATGCGGTATCGTTACAATAGGAAAACTAAATCCGGAGAGCCTCGCGGGAACAATCTCGCGGGGCTTTCTTTATGCCCGGAAAGGAGGCAGCCATGTGCCGCACAAACCTTTAACACCCTGCCGCTATCCCGGCTGCCCGAAGCTGGTACCCGGCCGCTACTGCGAGGAGCATCAGAAGCTTATCGACAAGCAGTACGAACAGTACGACCGCGATCCCATAGAGAAGAAACGGTACGGCCGCGCGTGGAAACGCATCCGTGACAGATACATCTCCCGGTATCCTTTGTGTGAGGAGTGCCTGAAGCGCGGCGTCTATACCCCTGCAACCGAGGTTCACCATCGGCTCCCGCTCTCTCGCGGCGGCACGCACGTCGATTCCAATCTTGAGGCGCTCTGCACGCCTTGCCACTCGAAGATCACCGCCGAGATGGGCGACCGCTGGCATGACCGCTGAAATTGGTTCGTATCACATTTTGATACAAACCTCACGCTCGCCGACCGGTAGGGGCGGTCGAAATCTCTGTGCGAATATCGCCGGGGAACGGGCGTGGGGTCATCTTCGCTAAAACGCGAAATCAAACGGGGTATTGACCCCGCCAAGGGAGGAGGAACCACAGCATGGCCAAGGACGGTACAAACCGTGGCGGAGTAAGAGCCGGTGCCGGTGCAAAACGGAAGCCGCTGGCGGATAAGATCGCTGACGGCAATCCGGGAAAGCACCCGCTCACCGTTATGGAATTTAAAAATGCTCCGGACCTGCGCGGTCAGGACATGCCGGAGCCGAAAGAAATGCTCTCGGCGGTACAAAAGGATGGCAAGGCACTGCCCGCTGCTGACATTTACAAATCAGTCTGGCAGTGGCTCGCGGATCGCGGCTGTGCGCACCTCGTTCCTCCGGATACCATCGAACGCTACGCCATGAGCGCGGCCCGCTGGATTCAGTGCGAGGAGGCCATCACGGAATACGGTTTTCTCGCCAAGCATCCAACTACCGGCAATGCCATCGCCTCGCCCTATGTCACGATGGCAAACAGCTTCAAGTGCCAGACCCGCGCAGACTGGGCTGAAATTTTTCAGATCGTAAAAGAAAACTACGCTGCCGGTTACAGCGGCGACAATCCGCAGGACGACCTGATGGAGCGCCTGCTCACGGCGCGGAAAGGAAAATAATCTATGGCGAATACAGAACGCTTTGAAAAAGTGCATATTGATAAACTGGTACCTTACGCTCGGAATGCTCGTACCCACAGCAAGGAGCAGATTGCACAGCTTCGGTCCAGCCTCCGGGAGTTTGGCTTTGTCTCTCCCGTGATTATCGACAACAATTACAACATCATCGCCGGTCATGGCCGTGTTGCCGCCGCCAAGGAGGAAGGCTACAAAACGGTTCCCTGCGTATTCGCGGAGAACCTGACTGAAGCGCAGAAACGCGCTTACATCCTCGCGGACAACCGTCTCGCCATGAACGCGGGCTGGGATGAGGAAATGCTGGCGGTCGAACTCTCCGATTTGCAGGCCGATGCCTTTGATGTCTCTCTGCTCGGTTTTACCGACGCGGAGATGAATAAGCTCTCCGGCGCGGCTGAGAATGTCAAAGAGGACGACTTCGACGTCGATGAAGAATTGAAAAAGCCCGCCGTCACAAAACCCGGCGACCTGTGGCTGCTCGGCAATCACCGCCTCGTCTGCGGCGACAGTACCAAGGCGGATACCTTCACCCTGCTGATGGATGGGAAGCTCGCCAACCTCACGGTGACTGACCCGCCCTACAATGTAAATTATGAAGGCAGCGCCGGGAAGATCCAGAACGACAACATGGCGGACGACAAGTTCTATGAATTCCTGTTTGACGCCTTTGCCAACACAGAAAAGGCAATGGCGCAGGATGCCTCCATCTATATATTCCATGCCGACACCGAAGGGCTGAACTTCCGAAGGGCCTTCTCGGATGCCGGCTTTTATTTGTCCGGCACCTGCATCTGGAAGAAGCAGTCGCTGGTCCTCGGCCGCTCGCCGTATCAGTGGCAGCACGAACCGATCCTGTTTGGCTGGAAGAAATCCGGCAAGCATGAATGGTACTCCGACCGGAAGCAGTCTACCATCTGGGAGTTCGATAAGCCGAAGAAAAACGCCGACCACCCGACTATGAAGCCAGTCGCCATGCTTGCCTATGCGATTCTCAATTCCAGCATGTCGAACTGCATCGTGCTCGACCCATTCGGCGGCAGCGGGTCCACGCTCATCGCCTGCGAACAGACCGGGCGTGTCTGCGACATGATCGAGCTTGACGAAAAATACTGTGATGTCATTGTGAAACGGTATATCGAGCAGGTTGGAAATGCGGATAGTGTGTACCTCATCCGCGACGGTGAAAAGCTGGCTTATTCCGCTCTCCCTGTGGAAGAAGCCGCATCATAATCTACACAAATATTCTGGCTACAGTTTGTCGGATAATCACCCTGCAAAGAACTTGCTATTCTACAGCTTCAGAGTGATATATGTGACTACCAAAACAAAGAAAGGTGGTCAAACCCTATGAAAATCAACTACAACGTAACAGGTGAACAGCGCAAGGAACTGGTCAAGGCAATCGGAGCAATCCTGCAGGTCAAGCCGGTATACATGAAGATGCCGACCTGCGCCTACGAAATCGGCGACATCACGGTCGACAAGGAAGGCACCCTCCTCTGTGAGGACGACGCCAAGGCCGAGCGCATTGCCCACAACCTGATCGCAGACGGCTTCACCGCTACCGAGGTTGCGGAGTCCGCATCCGAAGAAGCTGCTCCTACCGAGGAAGTCGATGTGCCGGACAGTCTCACGATTTCAATGCCGAAGGAAGGCTTCACCGACGAAGCCATCGCTAACCTGAAGCATCTGGTCGAGAGCAAGGCGACGCTCATCAAGAAGGCGCTGAGCGCGGAGGCTCTTCCAATCATGGTCGAGGACGACAAGATTTCCTTCCCATGGTTTTCGGGCTTCCCGGCACCGGAAGAAATCAGCGCCTACGCAAAGTTCATCGGTAGGCTCTGCGGCATTGCCAAAACCCAGAAGCGCGTCACTGCCAAGGACAAGGATGTCGATAACGACAAGTACGCCTTCCGCTGTTTTCTCCTGCGGCTGGGCTTCATTGGGGCTGAGTACAAGGCCGACCGGAAAATTCTGCTGAAGAACCTGACCGGTTCCTCCGCTTTCAAAGGAGGCGTTCCAGATGCTGATGAATGAAAAGCTGCTGGCGCACCTCCGGAAAACCTACCCAGCCGGAACCCGCGTGGAGCTTGTGCGGATGGACGACGTGCAGGCTCCGCCCATCGGCACAAAGGGAACCGTGTACGGGGTCGACGACACCGGCTCCATTCTGGTGAACTGGGACAACGGCTCCGGGCTGAACGTGGTCTACGGTATTGATTCCTGTCGGAAGGTCGGTGAGCGCCATGACTGAGAAGGTCAAGGAACAGATTCTCGCCATCCGCGACACCGGCGAAACAAACATGTTCGATACCGCCTGTGTTCAACGCATGGCCTATGATCGCGGCTTCTATGAACTCGTCCTCTTTCTGGAGGAGCACAAAAAGGAATACGCCCGATTCATTCTGACCGGTGAGTAATGCACACTTTTTCCCGCCAAGGTTTGTGTACTATATATCGCCTGAATCGCTTGCTATTACAGGGCTTCAGAGTGATATATGTACATACCAAAACGAAAGGGGTACACCACAATGACCGAAAAACAGATGAAGCAAATCCAGAGCCAACTTCCGAAGGGCGAGAAAATCAACCGCTGCTACAGAGCTTTTGAGGGCGACATCCGGGTGATCACCCGCAAGCCGGACGGTAGCGAGGTCCGCTACACTGTGAGCTTCGACGCCGATGACAACGCGACAATCAGGAAATTTTAAGGAGGCGGCAACCATGTGGTCAGAAGGAAGCATCAAGCTCGGCAGCGACATTTTTCATTACTGGGTCAAGCACTACGACGAGGGTTCACAGTACGGCATCAACGAGGGCCGCATTTCCAAGCTGATGCTGAACCGGAACGGTGAGACGGTTTGCAACTATGACCGGGGCTGGGACATAGAGCCCGCCGACGAAAACACCTCGACCGCGCTTGCCATTCTGCTGAAGGATTACAACTGAACGCAGCCGGGAGTCTGGGCCGGAAGGCCCTGTCTCTCGTTGCCTATAGATTTTTGCGAGGCTGCTCCGGCAGTCTTTTTTTATGCCTACGGAAAGGAGGCGACGGCATATACGAAAGCTCAAAAAATACACACCAACCAAGTTCATGGCGAAGGATTCCTTCTACGACAAGGACTCCGCCGATTATGCCGTCAGCTTCATCGAAAGCCTGCGGCACACCAAAGGCCAGTGGTACCGAGAGCCATTCGAGCTCATCGACTGGCAGGAGCAGATCGTCCGGGATGTGTTCGGTGTTCTAAAGCCCAACGGCTACCGTCAGTTCAACACCGCCTATGTGGAAATTCCGAAGAAGATGGGCAAGTCGGAACTTGCCGCCGCCGTTGCGCTGCTGCTCACCTGCGGCGACGGTGAAGAACGCGCCGAGGTCTACGGCTGCGCCGCCGATCACAATCAGGCGTCCATCGTTTTCAATGTCGCCGCCGATATGGTCCGCATGTGCCCGGCGCTCTCGAAGCGGGTGAAAATCCTCGACTCCAAAAAGCGCATCGTCTATCAGCCGACCAGCAGCTTTTATCAGGTGCTCTCGGCGGATGTGGCGAATAAGCACGGCTTCAATACTCACGGCGTGATCTTCGATGAGCTGCACACCCAGCCAAACCGTAAGCTCTACGACGTCATGACAAAAGGCTCCGGTGATGCTCGTATGCAGCCGTTATACTTTCTCATCACTACGGCCGGGGACAATCAAAACAGCATCTGCTGGGAGGTCCATGAGAAGGCCAAGGATATCCTCGAAGGCAGGAAGCACGACGCCACCTTCTACCCGGTCATTTACGGAGCCGATCCGGACGACGACTGGACCGACCCGAAAGTCTGGAAAAAAGCTAATCCGTCGCTCGGCATCACGGTCGGCATCGATAAGGTCCGCGATGCCTGTGAATCGGCCCGTCAGAATCCCGCCGAGGAGAACGCCTTTCGCCAGCTTCGCCTGAACCAGTGGGTCAAGCAGGCGGTGCGCTGGATGCCGATGGAGAAATGGGACGCCTGTGCCTTCCCGGTTGATCCGAAACCACTGGAGGGCCGCGTCTGCTACGGCGGGTTGGACCTTTCCTCAACTACGGATATTACAGCCTTCGTGCTGGTGTTCCCTCCGGAGGACGAGGAGGACAAGTACAGCATCCTGCCGTTCTTTTGGATACCGGAGGAAAACGTAGACCTTCGCGTCAAACGTGACCATGTCAACTATGACCTGTGGAAACAGCAGGGCTACCTGCAGACGACCGAGGGCAACGTGGTTCACTACGGATTTATCGAGAGCTTTATTGAAGAACTCGGCACCCGCTACAACATCCGGGAGATCGCCTTCGACCGCTGGGGCGCGACGCAGATGGTTCAGAACCTTGAGGGCCTCGGCTTCACCGTCGTTCCCTTCGGACAGGGCTTCAAGGACATGTCGCCTCCGACCAAAGAACTCATGCGGCTGACGCTCGCCGGGCAGCTTGCCCACGGTGGCCATCCGGTGCTTCGTTGGATGATGGACAACATCTTCATCCGCACGGACCCGGCCGGAAACATCAAACCGGACAAGGAAAAGTCCACAGAAAAGATCGACGGCGCGGTCGCCACGATCATGGCGCTCGACCGGGCGCAGCGCGTGGGAATCACAAGCGGAACGTCTGTTTATGACGAGCGCGGTATCATCTCTTTCTGAAAGCTGCAGCCGTTATTTGACTGCCCGTAGTTAAACAACATTGCTTACCCCTCAAAATCATACCCACGCTGCAGTTTTTATGATACTATTATAAAAAACGCAGGAGGGACTTACCAATGGCTGCTATTACAGAAAAAGTGGTTCAATGCGCATATGAAATGGGAGTTAAAGTATACCGTGGCGAAATGACCCATACCGATGCCAAAGCAGAAGTAAATCGCCGTACCGGCATGGATTTTGGTTCTGCTGGTGACTATATCAACGTGCTGCAATATATGTTGGACGGCCAGGTTTACAAACGTACGATTAATAAATACGCGACCGAGTATTATCTTGTCCATATCGATGAAGATTTCGGACGAGAAAAACAGCGGCTGGCCGCAAGCGCAGTTTCAGCCCATGTACAATACTATCGAAGCATCCACGGCTATCTTGCCAGCATTGATGAACTGGCCCGGCGTTATAAATAGTAAACTTTCTGCTGTATGAAGCATCTGCCCAATATCGGGTAGGTGCTTTTTTCATGCCATTTTTCAGGAGGCGAATATGGGAATCAAAGAATTTTTCCACTTTGGCAGGGCGCGAGACAAGCCCCGCGATTACTACACCGGCACGGATTACCGGTTTCTGTTCGGTCCCACCACGAGCGGCAGAAACGTGAATGAGTTTACGGCGATGCAGACCACAGCGGTTTATTCCTGTGTCCGCATTCTGTCAGAAGCCATCGCGTCCCTGCCGCTCAACATTTATCGCTATAAGGCTGCGGGCAAAGAGCGCGTCTATGACCACCCGCTTTACCACATCCTGCACGACGAGCCGAATCCGGAAATGACCTCGTTCGTATTCCGCGAAACTCTGATGAGCCATCTGCTTATCTGGGGCAACGCCTACGCGCAGATCATTCGGGACGGGGCTGGCCGGGTCGTGGCCCTTTATCCGCTGCTGCCCGACAAGATGCAGGTCGACCGGGATGAGCACGGCGAGATCTACTACCTCTATACGAAAAGCAGCGATGAAAACCCGAACGTGAAGCAATACGGTCAGGTCCGCCTCTCGCGGTATGACGTTCTGCACATTCCGGGGCTGGGCTTTGACGGCCTTGTCGGTTACTCGCCGATTGCGATGGCCAAGAACGCGGTCGGCATGGCGCTGGCCTGCGAGGAATACGGAGCCAGCTTCTTTGCCAACGGGGCCAACCCCAGCGGCGTGCTGGAGCATCCGGGAGTTCTGAAGGACCCGGCCAAGGTACGCGACTCGTGGAACGAGGTCTATCGCGGCTCCGGCAACGCCCACAAGATCGCGGTGCTGGAGGAAGGCATGAAGTACACACCGATCTCCATCTCGCCGGAGGAGGCACAGTTCCTCGAAACCCGTAAATTTCAGATTGACGAGATCGCACGGCTCTACCGCATCCCGCCGCATATGGTGGGAGACCTTGAAAAATCCAGCTTTTCCAACATAGAGCAGCAGTCCCTGGAATTTGTGAAATACACGCTCGACCCGTGGGTGATCCGCTGGGAGCAGGCACTGATGCGCTCGCTGTTCACGCCTGCTGAAAAGCAGCAGTACTTCATCAAGCTGAACGTGGACGGTCTGCTTCGCGGCGATTATCAGAGCCGCATGAACGGCTATGCCACCGGCAGGCAAAACGGCTGGCTCTCCGCCAATGACATCCGGGAGTTGGAAGACCTGAATCCGATCCCGGCCGAGGAAGGCGGTAACCTTTATCTCATCAACGGCAACATGACCAAATTGAAAGACGCCGGAATCTTCGCAGCGTCCGCGCCTGCGGGCGGCGACAAGCCGGGTCAGGGAGGTAAAAACACGTGAAAAGAAAGTTCTGGAACTGGGTCAAGAACGACGGCGCTGACGAATTCGGCAGCGAGCGCACGCTCTACCTGAACGGCGAGATCAGCGACGAGACCTGGTACGGCGATGAAGTCACCCCGCAGATGTTCAAAGACGAACTGAACGCCGGGAGCGGCGACATTACGCTCTGGATCAACTCGCCGGGCGGCGACTGCTTCGCTGCCGCGCAGATCTACAACCTGCTCATGGATTACAGAGGCAACGTCACGGTCAAGATTGACGGGCTTGCGGCCTCGGCCGCTTCCGTCATCGCCATGGCTGGCACCAAGGTCTGCATGTCGCCGGTCGCAATGCTGATGATCCACAATCCGGCGACCGTGGCTATCGGAGATGAGGAGGAAATGCAGAAAGCCATCGACATGCTCGCCGAGGTCAAGGAAAGCATCATGAACGCCTACGAGATCAAGACGGGCCTCTCCCGTACGGTAATTTCGCACCTCATGGACGCGGAATCGTGGTTCAACGCCAAAAAGGCCATAGAGCTTCATTTCGCCGACGAGATTCTGTTCTCGCCGGAGGAACCGGAAGAAGCGCCTGACGACGTGGAGGCCATGCTGTTCTCCCGCGTGGCGGTCACGAATTCCCTGCTTTCTAAGCTCATTCCGAAAAAGCCGGAAAAACAGGCGGCACCAAAAGTACCTATTTCGCAGCTCGATAAACGGCTGAGCCTGCTGGCTCACTAATTTAAGGAGGATTTACTTATGAATCAGATTCTTGAACTCAGAGAAAAGAGAGCGAAGGCGTGGGAAGCGGCGAAAGCGTTTCTCGACACCAAGCGTGGCGCGGACGGCCTGATCTCCGCCGAGGATTCCGCGACCTATGACAAAATGGAAGCCGATGTGGTGAACCTCGGCAAGGAAATCGAACGTCTGGAAAAGCAGGCCACCATCGACGCGGAGCTCGCAAAGCCGACTTCTTCTCCGCTCACCAATCAGCCTGGTAACCATGCGACCAAGGACAAGTCCGGCCGCGCATCCGAAGCCTATAAAAAGGCGTTCTGGGACAGCATCCGCAAGAAGAACTACTACGACGTGACCGACGCCCTTGCTGTCGGCACGGACACCGAGGGCGGCTACCTCGTGCCGGACGAGTTTGAGAAAACACTCGTTCAGGCCCTGCAGGATCAGAACTTCTTCCGCACCCTTGCCACCATCATCCAGACCTCCAGCGGTGAGCGTAAGATTCCCGTCGTCACCGGTCACGGCGAGGCGGCATGGATGGACGAGGGTGGACTGTATCCGGAGAGCGACGACACCTTCGGTCAAGTCACTATCAGCGCGTACAAGCTCGGCACCGCCATCAAGGTTTCCGAGGAGCTCATCAACGACAGCGTATTCGACCTGGAAAGCTATATCGCCGCCGAGTTCGCCCGCCGCGTCGGTACCAAGGAAGAGGAAGCGTTCATCGCGGGTAACGGTACCGGCAAGCCGACCGGTGTGTTCACGACTGCGGAAGCTGCTGTGACCACCGCAGGCGCTGCCATCACCTTCGACGACGTTATGGACCTGTACCACTCTCTCCGCAGCGTCTACCGCAACAAGGCCGTCTGGATTCTGAATGACACAACGGTTAAGGCGCTGCGCAAGCTGAAGGACAACAACGGCAACTATATCTGGCAGCCGTCCGTACAGCTTGGCCAGCCAGATATGATCCTGAACCGTCCGTACTACACCAGCGCCTTCGCGCCGGATATCACGGCGGGTAACAAGGTCATCGCGTTCGGCGACTTCTCCTATTACTGGATTGCCGACCGTCAGGGCCGCAGCTTCAAGCGCCTGAACGAGCTTTATGCTCCGAACGGCCAGATCGGCTTCCTCGCCAGCGAGCGCGTCGACGGCAAGCTCATCCTGCCGGAGGCGGTCAAGACCCTCGCAATCAAAAGCGCGTAACTGATACAGCCGCCTGTTGAGAGAAAACTTCCGGCAGGCGGCTCATTCTTGGAGGTGATCCTATGCCAGTAACACTTGAAGAAGCAAAAACCTATCTGCGCGTGGATTCCGGCGATGAGGACGGCCTGATTGCCGATCTCATTTCCACGGCCATGCAGATGTGCCGGGACGTGGCCAGAGCCGACGACACCGCGCTCAATGAAAACGCGGCGATTACCCGTATCGCCGTCCTGTACACGGTCGCATATCTCTATGAGCACCGGGAGGAAGCCAATCACCAGACGCTCCTGCTCATGCTCCGGGCGCTGCTGTTCGGCTTCAGGAAGGAAGCGTTCTGATGGACATCGCGGCGCTGAATGTGGAGGTTACCTTCCAAAAAAACACGGTCGTGACCGATGAGGTCGGAAACCATAAAAATATCTGGACGGATTACTTCACCTGCCACGCAACCGTCGGAACCGGAACGGGTACGGAAGCAAGCGGCGCGGCTACGGTAAACCCGGAGGAATCCATGGATTTCACCACGCGCTGGTGCAGCGAGCTCGCCGCCGTGGAGTCCACCAAATACCGGATTCTCACGCAGGGCAAGATTTACGACATCGTGTATGTCAATCCGATGGGCTACAAACGGAACAGTCTGAAATTCAACTGCAAGCTGGAAAAGAGGTGACGCCTGTGTCAAAGGACATTGTCAGCATCGACGGGATGGCCGACGCCATCATGAAGGGCCTGACGGAGTATGCCTCGGTCGCCACCGATGATATGAAGCAGGCGGTCCGGGACGCCGGGAATACGGTCAAAAAGCAGATACAGGCAAACGCGCCTGTGGACACCGGTGCCTATAAAAAGAGCTGGACGGTCACGAAGGTATCGGAGAACTCCAGCAGTCTGGACCTTGTGGTCCACTCCAAAAATCGGTACCAGCTTGCGCATCTTCTGGAGCATGGGCACGCGAAACGCGGCGGCGGCCGTGTGGAGGCAAGACCGCACATTGCTCCTGCAGAGGAGGCTGGCAAGGAACAGCTTCTTTCCAATCTCGAAAAGGCTCTGCAAAATGACGCATAAGGAAGTTCTGGCGATGGCGGCTGAAACAAAGCTGCCCGTCGCCTACGATCATTTCGCGGAAGGTGAAAGCCCGGAACCGCCGTTTCTGGTTTTCCGCTATCCCTCCACCGACAACTTTTCCGCTGACGGTACGGCCTATTTCAAAATGAGCCGTCTGGATTTCGAACTCTACACCGATGAGAAGTCCCCTGATACAGAAGCAACCATAGAAGCCGTGCTTGACAGCCACGGCTTTTTTTATGCCAGGAGCGAAGTATGGATTCCCTCTGAGAAGCTGTACGAAGTGCTCTATCAAATGGAGGTTTGAATATGGGCAACAAAGTAAAATTCAATATCTGCAACGTCCACTACGCGCCGATCACCATCGGCACGGACGGAGCCGTTACGTTTGCTACGCCTGTGGCGATGCCCGGCGCGGTATCCCTCTCCCTCGACCCGAACGGCGAACCGGAGAGCTTTTACGCGGACGGCATCGAGTATTATACCATCAACAACAACATGGGTTATGACGGCGATCTGGAGCTCGCCATGATCCCGGAGAGCTTTCGCACGGACATTCTGAAGGAAACCGCCGACAGCAACAAGGTTCTGGTCGAGGACGCCAACTCCGAAACCGGTGCCTTCGCCCTGCTCTTTGAATTCGACGGTGACGTCAAGAAGATCCGCCACGTCCTGTACAACTGCTCGGCCTCCCGCCCGAAGATTGAATCCAAGACGAACGAGGAATCCCGCGAGGTGCAGACCGAAACGCTCTCTGTTAAGGCCCGTCCGCTTGCCAGCGGCTATGTGAAGGCCAAGACTGGCGACAACACCACCGACGCTGTCTATACCGCCTGGTATGACGCGGTCTATCAGCCCAACGCTGCGGCCGCTACCGGCAATGGTTGAGGAGGTGTAAGCGATGAGCCTTTGTAAAACAATCGAGATCGATGGAAAGCCTGTCAAATTCCGGGCCTCGGCGGCCATCCCGCGTATTTACAGGATCAAGTTCCAGCGGGACATCTACAAGGACCTGCGTTCGCTGGAGAAATCCGTCACAGATAACGACGAGGACAACTCCGGACTGGACCTTCTGAGCCTTGAGATGTTCGAGAACATCGCCTATGTAATGGCGAAGCACGCCGACCCGGAGGTACCCGACACGCCGGAAGACTGGCTGGACGGATTTAACACCTTCTCTATCTATCAGATCCTGCCGCAGATCATCGACCTCTGGGGCCTCAACGTGCAGACGGAATCGGAGTCTAAAAAAAACTTCGCCCGACTGAACGCGAAATGACGACGGCGTTGTTCCTGCTTCGCTGCGTACAGCTCGGCCTGTCGGTGCAGGACCTTGAGCTTCTGACCATCGGCATGATCAACGATATGTATGTGGAAAGCAGGAACGACGACTATAAATATCCGGTTCTTGCCACACAGGAAGATATGAACCGGTTCTAATGCATGGATGCTCCGCTATTTAGGCGGGGCATTTTTGCCATTTCAAAGAAAGGAGGCTGCACATGGCCGACAGAATTAAAGGCATCACCGTTGAGATCGGCGGCGACACCACCGGACTATCCAAGGCGCTCGCAGGCGTCAACAAAGAAATCAAGTCGACGCAGGCCCAGCTCAAGGACGTCAACAGCCTTCTGAAACTCGATCCCTCCAACGCGGAACTGCTCTCCCAGAAGCATCGTCTGCTCTCTCAGGCGGTTGAAGAAACAAAAGGCAAGCTCACCGAACTAAAATCCGTGCAGGATCAGATGGATGAGGGCCTGAAAAACGGTTCCGTCACCCAGCAGCAGTACGACGCCTGGAAACGGGAAATTGTTGCCACTGAGGAAGAACTGAAGAATCTCGAAACTCAGACCAAGAATACGGATACCGCCATCTCTGCGACGCTGAAAGAAGCAGGCAGTAAGGTTTCCGCAGTCGGCGATAAGATCAGCGGTGTCGGGGAAACGATGACGAAAAACGTAACAGCCCCGATTGCCGCCGTGGGCGCGGCCTCCCTCGCCGCCTTCTCCGAAGTGGACGAAGGCATGGATATCATTGTCACCAAGACAGGTGCGACGGGCGAAGCGCTCGAATCCATGGAGAACATCGCCAAGGATATCGCCACAACCATCCCGACCTCCTTCGCGGACGCGGGCACGGCTGTTGGCGAAGTCAACACACGCTTCGGACTCACAGGCAAGGCCCTGCAGGACCTCTCCACCCAGTTCATCGAGTTTGCCTCCATCAATAATACCGACGTCAATACCTCCATCGGCAATACGCAGATGATCCTGTCGCAGTTCGGGATGAGCGCGTCGGAGGCCGGAAACGTGCTCGGCCTGCTCACCTCGGTCAGCCAGAAAACCGGCATCAGCGTGGATGATCTGAGCAATCTCCTGCAGCAAAACGGAGCCACATTCAAGGAAATGGGCCTCGGCGTCGGGGAAGCCATCACGCTCATGGGCAACTTTGAGAAAGCTGGTATCGACTCTGCCTCCATGCTGACTGGCCTTAAAAAGGCTGCGTCCAACTACTCCAAGGACGGCAAGAGCATGGAGGAAGGACTCGGCGATCTCATCAAACGTCTGCAGGATTCCAGCACGGCGGCGGATGCCACTGCCGAAGCCTACTCGCTGTTCGGTACCAAAGGCGGACTGGCGTTTGTCACCGCAGCCAAGGAAGGCCGCATCAGTCTTGACGGTCTGTCCACCGATCTTTCGAGCTTCAGCACCACTGTCAGCGATACCTATGAGGGAACGCTGGACGGCATTGACTCCGCTACCACCGCAATGAACTCTCTGAAGGAAGCCGGAGCCGCTGTTGGAGAGGTGCTGGGCGATACGCTCGCGCCAATTCTGCAGAGCGTCGCTGCCGGGTTAAAATCCTTCGCGCAGTGGTTCTCCAATCTCTCACCGGGCATGAAGGACATGATTGTCAAGATTGCTCTCATCGCGGCCGCTGTCGGACCGGTGCTCATTATCATCGGCAAAGTGGTCAGCGCCATCGGCAGCATTATTTCCGCTGCGGGCGCGATCAGCGGCGTAATCAGCGCGATTGCCGGTGCACTTCCGGCGCTGGGCGGCGTGATTGCCGCGCTCACCGGGCCAATTGGCATTGTAATCGCCATTGTCGCGGCGGCTATTGCCATTGGCGTCCTTGTCGTGAAAAACTGGGACAGCATCAAGGCTGCGGCCATCTCCATCTGGGGAGCCATCAGGGATTTCTTCTCTACGGTCTGGCAAGCAATCAGCAATACCTTCACGACCGTGGTAACGGCCATCGGCAATTTTCTCACCAGCGCATGGACGGCGATCACCACCACGATCCAAGCGGTCTGGAATGGCATCGCCAACTTTTTCTCCTCGCTGTGGAATGGCATCGTGACGATTTTCACCACGGTATTTGAAGTTATAAAGACGATTGTCATGACCTACTTCACAATTTACAAAACCATCATCGAAACCGTGCTTAATGCCATCGTGGTTGTTTTTACAACCATCTGGAACGCGATTAGCACTGTGGTCACCACGGTTGTCACGGCAATCGGCACCTTTCTGACCACAGCGTGGACGACGATCCAAACAGTAATTACAACCGTGCTCACCGCTATCCAGACGCTTTTCTCTACTATCTGGAATGCCATCAGTACCGTAGTTACGACCGTTGTTACTGCGATCAGCACTTTCCTGACCACCGCATGGACGGCGATTCAGGCCATGTTTACAACGGTGCTTACCGCGATTCAGACCGTTTTCACGACTGTCTGGAATGCCATCAGTACGGTGGTTACGACCATCGTGACCGCAATCAGCACATTCCTGACTACCGTGTGGACAACCATCCAGACGGTGATCACCACGATTCTAACGGCAATTCAGACGGTATTCTCTACGATCTGGAACGCCATCAGCACAACGATTTCTTCGATTGTAAGTGGTATCCGGAATACAGTCACCTCGGTCTGGAATTCCATTCAGTCCGCCGTATCCTCTGTCATGAACGCGATCAGCGGCACGGTGTCCTCCATCTGGAGTTCCATCTCCAGCGGCATCAGTACAACCATCGGGAATATCTATAACACTATCAAGACCGGCTTCGACAATGCGGTCGACTTCATCAAAGGACTGGCAAGCTCGGCATGGAATTGGGGCGCGGATATCATCAACGGTATTATTGATGGTATTAAAAGCTGTATCGGCAAAGTCAAGGACGCCGTGTCCAACGTGGCAGAAACCATTAAGTCGTTTCTTCATTTCTCAGTTCCCGACGTTGGGCCGCTTGCTGATTACGAAAGTTGGATGCCGGACTTCATGTCCGGGCTGGCCAGTGGAATCGAGAAAAGCAAGAGTCTCGTGTCCGATGCCATGAGCTCTGTTGCCGGGGACATGGTACTCCGGCCTCAGGCAGAACTGTCCGGCGTTACCCAGAGTGGCGCATCCTCCGGCGTGGTCGCAGATATACTGAGCGGCATCCAGTCGGCGCTGGCCGACCTGAAGAGCTCAAGTACCGGCGACATCAGTATTCCGGTCTACCTTGGCGGGACCCTGCTGGACGAAGTCGTGGTTAACGCGCAGACAAGGCAGAACCTGCGGTCGGGAGGCAGATAACATGGCATTCATTCAATACCTGAACTTTGACGGCACAGATATTCCGCTTCCGGAAAGCTACGATGTGGAAGTTTCGGACGTCGTGTCGGACGCGGGCGGCGAAACGGAAGCCGGGACTACGCAGCGCGATGTGATTCGCTCCGGCGTAGTCAACATCCCGGTTTCCTTCAACGTTTCTCCGGCATGGCTAAAGAAGCTCTCTGAATACCGGAAGGAAGCAAAAATCAAAGTGAAGTTTTTCAACCCATACACCCTCGAAGCCGAGGAGCGGGATATGTATATCGACGGCTTCAAGACCAGCCTTGTGAAGGACACGTCCTATAAGGGACTGTGGAAAGTTTCATTTACGCTGAAAGAATTCTGACGGGAGGTGTTATTCCATGTATGCGGTAAGCGATGCGTATAAAAAAGCCATACAGGATAACACCCGCAGCTACTACTGGACCGGGAAGATCACGCTCGCGGACGGCACGGGATATCCTTTTGAAAATGAGGACATCGTGAAGGGCTCCGGCTACGTTACACGGCAGTGCTGCGGCAGCAACGAGATCGAACTTGGTACCGTCTACGCGGCGGAACTGGGCATCACGCTGCTCACCGACATCGACCGTTACAGCCTAAATGGAGCTACCATCGCACTTTCTTTCCATTTGGACATTGGGAACGGTGTCTATGAAGAAGTGCCGATGGGCATTTTTGAAATCTCCGAGGCGAACCGGACGATTAAATGCCTGGAAATCAAAGCCTATGATTACATGCTCCGCTTCGACGCCGATTTCGATGAAAAGGTCACCAACGGCGTGGCGTATGATCTGCTTCTGCTCGCCTGTGAAGCCTGCAAGGTGGAACTGGCCAATACGAAAGAGGAGCTTGCCGCCATGCCGAACGGCTCGTATGTACTGGGTGTCTACACGGAAAACGACATTGAGTCCTGGCGTGACCTGATTTTCTACATTGCCCAGGTACTCGGCTGTTTTGCCCAGATTGACCGCACCGGCAAGCTGAAGCTCACGAAATACGGAAACACCCCTGTGGCGGATATACCCGACACACAGCGGTTCTCCAGCAGCTTTTCGGATTTTATCACCCGGTACACGGCCGTCTCCTCTACGAACGTCCGCACCAAGACGGCGGAATACTACGCGCTCGACCCAGATGACGGTCTGACCATGAATCTGGGCACAAACCCCTTATTGCAGTTTGGCCTTGCGGAAACCCGAAAGACACTCCTCACCAATATTTTGAACGACATCGCCGTAATCCGCTATGTGCCGTTTGATTCAACAACCATCGGCAATCCGGCATTCGACCCCGGAGACGTGATCACCTTCTCTGGGGGGCAGGCCGATGCAAAACAGATCACCGCTGTCACAAGTATTACCATTAAGGTCAACGGGAAGCACAGTCTGAAATGTGTCGGCAAAAATCCGCGCCTCGCGCAGGCCAAAAGCAAAAATGACAAGAATATCACCGGCCTTGTGAACCAAATCGAAGCCGGAAAGATCGTCGTCCATTCTTACCTGAATGCTTCACCCTACACGATAGGCTCCACAGATACGGAGATTGTAAGCATTGAGTTTGCCTCTAATGAGGATACCGACGCGCAGTTTTTCGCGTCCATTCTGCTGGAGGTCAAAGCGGATACGGTTGAAAAGACCGGTCAGGCAACTGGCACTATCACAATCCCGGCATCAACTTCAGGTGGTACAGCGACCACACAGGACGAAAGCTTCACGCTCTCTTGGCAGGACGATGGCGACGCGGTGATTCAAGTCACCTACATCATCAACGACAATGTACTCACGACCTACTACCCGATAGAAACCTGGAAATCCGGCAAGCACATTCTGAATCTCTATTATCCGCTCTCCGGGCTTACGGCAAATACCTACAACACCTTCCGGGTCTGGCTGAAAATGACCGGCGGTTCCGCTTCGGTCGGGCGTGCACAGGCTATCGCCACCATCAGCGGTCAGGGACTTTCCGCAAACAAGGTCTGGGATGGCCGTTTGGAATTCTCCGACACGGCGGCGCTGGTGCGCTTCAGCGGCTTGAAATCTGTCGGCTATACGGCGGCGGTGAGCACGGAGTTGATAACTCCGACACCAGCCGCCTTCCTTGACAGCCTGCCGCTGTTCCGCGCGGGCGGCCTTTCCATCACGGCCTTTACAGATACGGCAAAGGTCGATCCGGTCGTCGTGACCGAAACCATCAACGTGGCGGACAAGAGGAAAATGGCTTACTCCGCAGTTTATGTGAAAGTCACGGACAAGTTCGAACTGCAGACGGCCTATGCGTATAAGAGCGCGGAAGGCACAATTGATGAGGGCCGCATGTGCAGGCTGACCGTGAACACGGAGCAGTTTGCCAGTGTCACCGGACTGGAGGTAAAGAATGGCTGATTATAACGGAATGGAGGCTCTCCTTGCTTCCACTGAAAACCTGACACAGCTTTTGAATAACGTCGGGCACGACGACGATACGCTGACTTTCAACGGCGTGGACTGGTTCAAGTTCAACGGTACAGTCGCTCAGAACATTTATGTCAGCGGCAATAGCTGGTTCGGGTTTGGCACAAGCGCCGAGCAGCTGCAGGTTTGCCGGCGAGACGCGAAGCTCTGGAACTTCTGGCGCGAGGAAGGCACCCTATACAACTACTATAAGTTCCTGCGGCTGAAATGGGACGGCTATTCCCAATATAACTCGACCTCTGACAGTGTCCATCTGACCTATGAGGTGTACCTGTTCAGCACAGGAGATATCTTTCTGAATGTGCTCCGTATGCCGGCTGATTCCAGCTATTTGGGTACAAACCAGTTAATTTGCACGGGCGGTACAAAAGCATTCACAGTGACCGCCGGGCAAACACTGCAGGAAACCTTCACGCATGCGAACGACAGCGGCACAGATTTTACCGCCGCAGCCGGTCTGATCAATATTCAAGCGCCCTATGACAGGAAGTACCTGATTACCGACAAGGGCGGAAAAATCTATTCGGTTGTCACGACAGAGGGCGTTTTGTCCCTTTCGGAAATTGAAAATCCGGGAGAAATCAGCAAAGCGCTCTTTGAAACCCACGGCGTGGACGATATGCCGCCCGGTTCGCTGCTTTTAACGCTTATCAATCCGGCATTGCTTTTTTGGCAAGATTCGCAGGACTCTCTGCCGGTGCTGGAAGCGGATGTGACGGCGGTGCCGTTTCCGCAGGCGGTTCTCACGGAGAATGTGGATATGACGGATTCCACCATTATTGGCATTGAGAAAGTGACTGCCGACGCGGATGACGCCACGCTGTTTGCTGTATCCTTTGACGGCGGCACAACATGGTGGAACTATGTGAACAATGCCTGGGCGGTCCTTTCGGACGAGCAGTCGGGTATGACCAAAGCCGCTCTCGCGGATATCGGCACAGACGCATGGGCATTAAAAGCTACCACCGGTCATTACATGTTCCGCTTTGTTCTGTTCGAAGAAAGTTACGTGAACAGCATCGTCGTCGATTACCTAAATTAGGAGGTCTGAGGCATGAAGCTAAAAGGTAGTACAAAAATAGAACTTACCGATGTGCATACCGGGAAGAAGGAAATCTACCGAGACACGAACATGGTCACAAAGGCTGTCTCGCAGGTATTCGGCAACAACATTGAAGGGATGCTTTTCTGTGTTGCGGGCAGCAGTACGGTAAGCTGGAGCGATTATTTCCTTCCCATTTGTCCGAATACCATCGGTGGCATTCTCCTTTTTCAGGATGCCATCACGGAGGATGAGAACACGATCTACGCGCCGTCCTCCAACCAGTGTATAGGTTACGCCTCCAACGACGTCAATGCCACGGCAAATGTGCTGCGCGGGAGTTTAAATCTTACAGAGTCGAAAGCAACGGACAAAGGCTATAAATTTGTCTGGGACTTCACCACCAGCCAGGGCAATGGCACTATTACCGCCGTCTGTCTCACGCACAAGCAAGGCGGGGTCGGATATTTCGGAGACACCTTCGACGCGGAAAAGCGCCTACTGCGTATGAAGAGCCCAAGCACCGTATCAAGTGGACTTATTATGAACCGGTATGTGGACATGGTCGAGGTCAACTTTGAAGGTAACTATTTCATCAGCATCTCCATGGACACATCAAACGCGATCCTGATTAACAAAGTGCGGAAGTCCTTCTGCAATATCGGCCTGAACTTCAATCTGCAGGAAAACGGCGATGAACTTCTGGAAACGCACACCATCAATCCCACCGTGTTCATTAACAGCACCGCCTCAAGTAACTACGGCTATTACGATTTCATCGATGGTGAGGACGGTTACTGGTATGGCTTCATGGGCAGCGGCAATTCGTCCGGCAACGCGACGGTGAAGTGGATCAAAATCAGCAAGGCCGATTTTACCTTTACCGAGGGCACGTGGACGCTTACCAACGCGCAGATATACCAGCTTGGATACCGCAGCGGTTATGGTGGCCAGCCATACCGGAATGTCCAGTCGGTTATGCGAGGCGGTTATCTTTATGCGCTGAAGTACGACAGAAAAGGAGTTTACAAGATTAACGCCAATAATTCGGCCGACATCACCCTGATTCCCTTCGGCTTCACCTCGAACTTCAGCGGCGGCGACAATTACGGCTACGTTCAGATGTATAAAATAGGCGACCGGATTCTTGGTTCGGACTTCAACATCTGCTCCGACGACACCATAATCGGCACGAAGAATTATACCGGCCTCAACTATGTCTGTACGCCGTTCTTCCGTTACGGCCCCTATGCAATCAGTTTTGGAAGATATAGCTATTCGACTGCATCCGTTTACAAGACGCTGTTTCTCGTGACGCCGTATCTTGCGAGCATCAACAATCTGTCGACCTCCGTGATCAAGACGGCGGATAAGACGATGAAGATCACCTATACGGTGGAGGAAGCATAACAAACTCAGATGGAAGGCGGCTGTCCGGCACAGGCAGCTGCTTTTTTAATGCAATAAACAAGGAGGATTTTATCATGAAGGAATTTTGGAATGTGATTCAGCTCGTGTTCGCCGCTATCGGCGGATGGCTCGGCTGGTTTCTGGGAGGGTGTGACGGCTTGCTCTATGCTCTGATTGCTTTCGTGGTCGTCGACTACGTCACCGGTGTCATGTGCGCCGTGGTAGACAAAAAGCTCTCCAGCGCGGTTGGCTTCAGGGGCATCTTCAAGAAGGTGCTCATTTTTGTCATGGTCGGCGTCGGCAATATCATCGACGTGCAGGTGCTGGGTCAAGCCGGTATCCTGCGCACGGCAGTCATCTTCTTTTATCTCTCCAACGAGGGAGTGTCGATGCTGGAGAACGCCGGACACTTGGGACTGCCCATTCCGGCAAAGCTGAAGGAGGTCTTGGAGCAGCTCCATGACCGCAGCGAAAAGGAGGACAAGTAAATGAACCTGCATAAACTTCTACTCACAAACAACGACTGCTACAAAGCCGGACAGACCATCGTGCCGAAGGGCATCATGGTACACTCGACCGGCGCAAACAATCCGAATCTGAAACGCTATGTAGGGCCCGACGACGGTATGCTCGGTGTCAACCAGTACGGCAACCACTGGAACACCGCTACTCCCGGAGGCAGACAGGTCTGTGTTCACGCTTTCATCGGTAAGCTGAAGGATGGCTCCATCGCCACTTACCAGACGCTGCCGTGGAATATGCGCGGCTGGCATGGCGGCGGCAGCTCTAACAACACACATATTGGCTTTGAAATATGCGAGGACGGTCTGACGGATGCCTCGTATTTTTCTGCCGTTTACAAGGAGGCGGTCGAGCTCTGCGTGTATCTCTGCAAGCAATACGGGCTCACGGAGAAAAACATCATCTGCCACTGTGAGGGCTACAAGCAGGGCATCGCGTCCAACCACGGTGATGTTATGCACTGGTTCCCGAAACACGGCAAGTCGATGGACACCTTCCGCGCCGAGGTCAAAGCGGGGTTGGTATCCGGCACCGAAGAATCTTCTGTATCCGCTTTTGAGCCGTACCGAGTCCGCGTAAGCATCACTAATTTGAACATCCGCAAAGGTCCCGGTATGAACTATGGATCTCAAGGCAAATACACTGGTAAAGGCGTGTTCACCATTGTTGAGGAAGCTTCTGGCATAGGAGCTACAAAGTGGGGACTGCTGAAAGCCTACCAAAAAAGCCGCGTCGGGTGGATTTCACTTGATTACACACAAAAACTATAACAGGTGGATACATTTAAAACAATAAACCGGCGGTCAAGTTATTGACCTGCAGTTTAAGCCCATCGAGGATTTTTTCTTCGGTGGGCTTAATTTTTTGCTCTTTTTCGTCAAACAGCACCGCTCATCTCCAGTGGGAAGTGAGGACGGGAGTTCTCGGACTGGAGGAATGAGAATGACGGACGCACAAAAAGAGCAAATATATGAGCTGCGCCAACAAGGATGCGGCTACTCGAAAATCGCCACGCTGCTTTCTATATCAAAAAATACAGTGAAATCATTCTGCCAGCGGAACAAGCTGCGGACTGCTTCTCAAAGTGCTGCTCTTTTATGCAAGCAGTGCGGTGCGTCTATTCCGATAAATAAAAAGAGCAAGTCTCGTATATTCTGCTCCGACAAATGCCGAACAGCGTGGTGGAAAGCGCATCATTATAAAACATACCCAAAATCCGTCTATCACCTCGTGTGTCAGTACTGTGGTGCCGATTTTGAGAGCATAGGCAATCATCGCCAAAAGTATTGTTCCCATGAATGCTATATCACCGCTCGTTTCGGTAAGGTGCGTGATGGCGATGAATGAGGACTTCTTCGCCGGTGTTCTCGGCTATAAATCAGCGATGGCACAGGCGGGGGTTATGCTCTCAAAAGGGATAATTACCGCCGAAGAGTACGCCATAATTGATACAATGATGGCTGAAAAATACAGCTTATGTTCGTGTAGTTTATTCCGCGAGAATGACTTGCTATGCGGTGGCACCAGAGGTAATATGTCACACTACGAGGAGGTGACAAAATGCCAAGAACAGTAAGTAAAGTGCCGCAAAAGCCGAGGCTGGCGGTGCAGAAAAAGGTAGCTGCATACGCCCGCGTTTCCACGGGCAAGGACGCAATGCTTCACTCGCTTTCTTCACAGGTAAGCTACTACAGCAAAATGATTCAAGGACACGAGGGGTGGATGTATGCTGGTGTTTACTCAGACGAAGCTCTGACAGGCACAAAGGAGAACCGAGACGGTTTTCAAAAGCTGCTCTCGGACTGCCGCGCCGGTAAGGTGAATATGATACTGACAAAGTCCATTTCCCGCTTTGCCCGGAACACGGTGACGCTGCTCGAAACCGTCCGTGAACTGAAAGCGTTGGAGGTGGACGTTTTTTTCGAGGAGCAGAACATACACACCATGAGCGCCGAGGGTGAGCTGATGCTTACAATCCTCGCGTCCTACGCGCAGGAGGAAAGCCTGTCCACAAGTGAAAACCAGAAATGGCGCATCCGCAAAGGCTTTGAAAACGGGGAGCTGCTCAACTGGCGATTCCTGTTTGGATACCGAATTTCAAAGGACGGCATGGAAATTGATGAGGAAACCGCGCCAGTTGTCCGTGAGATATTCGCCCGTGTCATAGACGGAGAGAGTTTCGGCGCTATCAGTAGAGATTTGAATGGCAGAGGCTTCACTTGTGCGCTCGGCGGCAAATGGTGCGCACAGCGTATTCGAGAAACCGTTGGCAACGAGAAATACACTGGAAACGCCATGCTTCAGAAGCGGTATCGCAACAATCATCTGGAGAAGAGGCTGTGCCGGAATACCGGCGAGCTTCCTATGTTCTACGCCGAGGGAACGCATCCTGCCATCATCGACAAGGACACCTTCGATGCGGCACAGTCGGTTTTATTAAAGCTACGCGAAGCCAATAGGGACAGACCCCGCCCACAGAAAAGTGAGTTCACAGGCAAAATCCACTGCCCGTTCTGTGGAAAAGCCTACAAGCGGAACACCAGCAACGGCTCGGTCGGCTGGAATTGCTCCACTTATCTTTCGCAGGGCAAGGCAGTCTGCCACGGGAAAAAGATACCAGAAGCTACATTGAAAGCCGTATGCGCCGAGGTGCTCGGCACGGGTGATTACAGTTCAACCGCTTTCAGCGTAATGATTGAGCGTATCGAGGTGCCGGAGGACAATCACCTGCGCTTCATTTTTAAGGATGGCAGAACCGTTACAAGCACATGGATGGACCGCTCACGGCAGGAAAGCTGGACACCGGAAATGCGGCAAGCCGCCGCAGAAAGGACACGCAGCCAAAGGAGGAAAACACAATGCCAAGAGTAACGACGATACCTGCTACAAAAAACAAGTTTACGGCGCTGCCGACAGCATCCATCGCCAAGCGGCGCACTGCTGGATATGCCCGCGTTTCCACGGACAGTGATGAGCAGTTCACCAGCTATGAAGCGCAAATTGACTATTACACAAAGTTCATACAAGCTCGTGATGACTGGGAGTTCGTCAAGGTTTACACTGATGAAGGCATCTCGGCCACGAACACCAAACACCGAGACGGTTTCAAACAGATGGTTCAGGACGCACTTGACGGTAAGATTGACCTCATCGTTACCAAGTCCGTCAGCCGTTTTGCCCGCAACACCGTGGACAGCCTGACAACCGTCCGCAAACTGAAGGAGCACGGCACGGAGATTTATTTTGAAAAAGAAAATATATACACCTTCGACAGCAAGGGCGAACTGCTCATCACGATAATGTCCAGCCTTGCGCAGGAAGAAAGTCGCTCTATTTCGGAGAATGTCACATGGGGACAGCGGAAGCGTTTTGCTGACGGAAAGGTCAGTATGCCATACAAGCAGTTTCTCGGCTATGAAAAAGGCGAAGACGGCACCCCGATTGTGAATGAGGATGAAGCCGCCATTGTCCGGCTCATTTACCGACTTTTCCTTGAGGGCAAGACGCCGGCAGGGATTTGCCGCTACCTTGATGCACAGGGTGTTCCCACGCCATCCGGCAAACAGAAGTGGAGCCAAACCACGGTGAACAGTATGCTCTCCAACGAAAAATACAAGGGCGATGCGCTTTTGCAGAAGCGGTTTACAGTAGACTTTTTGATGAAAAAGATGAAGACCAACGAGGGTGAAGTTCCACAGTATTATGTGGAGCACAGCCACGAAGCCATCATCAGCCCTACCGAATGGGACATGGTGCAGGCGGAGATTGCCCGCCGAAAGACGCTCGGCAGAGCGTATAGCGGCAACAGTGTGTTCTCGTCCAAGCTGGTCTGCGGCGACTGTGGCAGCTTCTTCGGGCAGAAGGTCTGGCATTCCACCGACGCATACCGCAAGGTGATATGGCGCTGCAACAGTAAATTCAAGGGTGAAAAGAAATGTGCCACGCCGCACCTTGACACGGAAACAATACAGCAAAAGTTCCTGATAGCCTACAACCACCTGATGGAAAACCGCAACGGTATCATCAGTGACTGCGAACTGATGCGCCAGACACTATCAGATTGCACGGCTCTGGACACTGAGATAGACAGGCTGACGGAAGAAATCGAGGTAGTCGCCGAGATGGTCAAAGCTTGTGTAAAGGAGAACGCTTCGGCGGCACAGTCACAAGAGGAATACACCAAGAAATACAATGCTTTGGTTAAGCGGTATGAAAAAGCCAACAAGCGGGTTGACGAAATGAACGCCAAGCGAACGCGAAAACAAGACCGCGACCGTGAGCTGCGACTTTTCATCGAGTCCATAAAAGAACAGCCCCTCGTTCTCGAAGTCTGGAACGAAAGGCTGTGGGTCGGACTGCTGGAAAAAGCTATGGTTTTCCATGATGGCAGAATGGTATTCGAGTTCAAAAACGGCACGGGGATTGAGGTTGAGCTGTAAGGCTTGACCTCTCTTTTTTGCCGTCTGCACCCCCCCTAAATGAAAAAATGCACCCCCAACGAGATTTTTGCACCCCCTCCCACAAATCGTTCTGCGAGAGTATGGAAAGCGGCAAAATTGCTCGGCGGCAGGGTGCTTTTTTTGTGCTCAAGCAACGGTGACTCTAAGCCGAAAATGCAAAAAAGCCCATAAACACAGGCTTTTCGGGCATAAAATAAGAACGCTAACCTCGACACTTACCGTATCAATATTAGCGTTCTTATATGAAAGTAGAGGCCAATTTTGATACCAAATGCACACGGTATCGACCTTTCGTTAAAAGGTGCACATGGGAAAGCCGCGATATTAATTTTTTTCCGGAAGATAATACAGCTTTCCGTCCTTTGCAACAAGCCTTACATCTTTTTGGAAAAGATCTATATCATCAGCAGGTTTTATTGTTGTGCTACCATCGCTTTGTCTGTTGATCATAGCTGCTGTTCTTTTTGAAATTGCCTTGTAATGCAAATCATCATTGAATAGCGCTGGAATGTTCATAAAGAAGCCTTCCACACCTTGGCGCTTTCTTCTGGTCTCATCAATATCAATCTCCAGTTTTGACCTGTTGCCTTTGTGCCAAGCATTGAGCTTTTCTAAAGCACCTTCAGCCTGCTTTGCATAAGGAAGATACATCGCATAGCTGTTTTCTCTTGATACGACTCCCAAGTTTAACACATAGGTTAAGTCACCGATCTTATACATGATTTTCAGAAGAATTTGCTGATATTGGTACCAACTGTTTGCCTCGGAAACAATCTTCTCATACTTTTCATAATCGAGGCCCTTGTTATCGGTAAAGCCTTGAAGCGCCAAATTAGCCTGCCCTAATAGCTGTGCGCACTCATGCTCCAGATTCTTGAGATGAGCAAGTTCTCTATTACGAAGTTCTTCGTTCTCTAAGGTTTCAATCTGGAATGTAGCACACTTCTGAACTTCAGCAACCAGCGCATAAACCTTGCTTTTATATTCGTTATTTTGGAAATCTGCAATTTTAACAATACCGTCATTGATGCCTTCAAGCTGATCATTAATCTGAGTCATATAATACTGACCAACAACCATTGAAGCCACACCCATTGCAGCATTTGCGACATTCATAGCCGCAAGTCCGTTAGCAGCAGAACCATCAACAGGAACCCAGTTTGCATTTCCTTTGATGCTATCAGGAACATTTCTGAATGAACCTCTAAAGGCGCCTTCCATCGCACGGGATTTATCAAGGACAGCGCCCTTTGGAATTACGGCCTGATATAATTGGCCGGCGGCTTTCGCTGCGTCATTATAGTTCTTTATAGCACCTGCATTTGCTACGGCCTGCAGAGTCCCGGGAACAGCGTTGTCGATACGGGCCAGTAGTTTATTATCTTTGATTTCAACCAGCTGAGCTTCTTGGGTTTCGGTAAGAGCCGGTAGATCCTCGAACCTTACTGACAGCTCAAAAGAGTTCTTGGAAGATATGGGATCTTCATCATGAGGGGCTAAATCAAAAACGCGGGTTTCCTTTTGCTGACTATTTTCTTTAAACTTTTTCTTATTAAGCCCTATTAAAACTGATACAGCAATCGCAACTACTGCAACTATACAGAGCACAATTACATAAGTTCCCATGTAAGTCTCCTAATTCTATCTAAATGTACTCCCTATGACCTTTCGTAAAAAGGTTCAAGGATTAATTAAAAAGTACACATAGCTCAGTCTACTTTATATCCGAACTGCTCCAGCCGTTCCTTGCACATCTTGCGTTCTTCGTCGGTAAACAGCTCAGCGTACTCAAGCTTCAATACATGAGCCTCAACAGACAAATCCAGTCTATGGTGCTCCCATAAAGTTGTAAATCCGTCTGTACCGCCGGGTTTACTGATCAATTGCTTGGCCGCTGTTAGACCACCTTTAGCTCCTACAAGCTGAAGGAATCGAGTCGCATTATAGCCGCATTCTCTTTTGGCCGTTGTATAGATTTCAATCATATCATGCTCGAAGCGCTTTTCTAAATCATGCATACTCATGTCTCCTATTTATTGACCAAAGTATTGTAACAGCAGTTTTATTGCTATTTGCTCTGCTTCAGGGTGCTCTTTATTGATTCGCTTTGAATCTCTGATTTTGATAAGGGCATCTTTTTCACGTCCAGAGTTAATCATTCTAAGAGCACTTGATACTCTTGTATTGCTCCCTGTGCGCTTATCATCAAATCCTTTTCTATAAATCAAATCGACAAGCTCTCGCTTACTTTTAGTCCATGTTTTTATTGTTTCGTATTGTGTTAAGAAAAACCAGCCGCCTGCAGCGGTGAAAGCATCTTCAAATTGTTTATCTGTTATCATATCAATTATCTTCCATACAGGTACTATAATAATATTTTAATTAGCTGAGCCTTCAGTAGCTTCCTGCGTCCTTTTATAAAGGCAGAATAATTTTCATATGTATAATCCATGTCCGGCATATAATTGATTGTCCGATATTGGATCTTATCGCTCTCGGTCAAATACTGCGAATTGAACCATTTGGAAAAATCAGTAGCGAGTTTTTCCTCATTTAGCTGGGCTGCAAGTAACTGCAAATTACTGATATCATTTACTGAGTCAATGTATTCATCAAGTTTATCTTCAGTAACATTCATCTTCCGAAGATAAGATTTTGTGAATTTGCTCTTCGGATACATATGGTCCTCATGGAACTTGTTGCTAAAATCAAGCGAAGGGTAAAGGAGCATAAGTGTGGAAAGAGTCTCGCTTTTTCCGTATTTCAATTTTAGAAGATATTCGTCTATGTCGTCTTCAGTAAACTGAATTGATTTGTTTGTGCCCTTGAATTTGTCCATAATTTGATTTGTCGGGAAATCGTTTGTTCCATTGACTCTCAAAATGTCGCGGATTGGCCGGAGCACATTGTCCGGCTGGCCGCTAAATGCTTTCTTCAGCAGTGACCGTATCAGCCACTTTTTGATTTTCTCCCTATTTGCCTTTGTAGTCCCCGAGTCCACGAAATTATCAGGCATTCCGATTTTCATCAGATAATATGCAATAGGTATCAAGGCGTTGTTTGAAGTCAGAGTCTCTCCTGAATACCCATATGATGAAACAAGCAGGACAGCCTGTTTTATTGCTTTTTTTATATCGTCCCATCTCGACTCGATCTTCATCATATTCTGTTTGTTGAAGTTGTCGACCTTAAATGCGATATTTGAGAAATCGCTAAGGACAAGCGCTGTCTTAAGGACGAAATCCTTATTGATTCTGAATCCGTCGCCTATTGCGTTGACATCATCCACAAAGTCTGTGATTTCCTCCCTGGCATCGTGGGTTTCCCACTGTGCGGATGCTATGGAAAGGAGCAGATCCGAATAACTAAGTTTCGTGCCGCCGCTGTTGACTCTTATAAAGATATTCAGCACTTTATCAAGGTCAACGGTTCTTTCCCTGTAATAACTGATCATTCCCGCCTTGTTGATGACGTTGTAGAGCTTTGAAAGCGCATTTATGGCGAAACGGGATTGCTCCCTCGTGTAATGAAATTCTTCGGAATAACTGATATTGTCACTCACGAAAATAGAAACGTCCCCATCCTCCTGCATATCAAGAATTTTTCCGACTTCAAACCAGTACGTGTTCTGATCGTTCTGCACTTCCTTCTCCGAAAGGAATCTGAAATCATACTCATTGTCACTGTCTTCAGGGGAAGACAAAAGGTTGAGATACAGCTTCCTGACCGGATAGGCGTTTTCGTTATTTCTCGCTAAATATTTCAGCTTATAAGCGTATGTGCCTTTTAGCCCCAAATATATCGAAGTAAGTCTTTGCTGTCCGTCGAGTACAGCAGTCACGCCATCGGATCCCTTGAGATTGATTTTTTTATTGTGTTCAAACTTCTTCTCGTGGTAATTACGGATAAATCCATAGAAATCGTAGTCGTTCACATGCTCCTTGTTTATTTCCCAAAACAGAAAGGTCCCTATCGGGTAGCCGCGCATAAGAGAGTCGAATAAGGTTTCAATCTGATCCGTATCCCACACGTATTCTCTTTGAATAGAGGGAAGGACATATTCGTCTGCGGATATATTCTTCATCACCTCTGCAATAGTAAGCGGCGTTTCATAGGCCATTTTCCTGTCCTCCTATATGTTTTTTATCTTTACATATATCAGCTCGATATCTTATTGATGAAAATCCGATCTATACTTCTTTTAATTTAATAAAGTTTCCGGGAAGCGCTTCGAACATATCCGGATAATGTCCACACCGTGCTCTAATCTGTGTATATTGGGCCTTATTTCCATTCTTCTGTAAATATAACCTGCGTTCATATATTTCATCTGCAAGTTTTGACGCATGCAATGTCTTGTTCTCCGCTTCTGAAAGCACGATCTTCATAGCCTCCTGAAGCGTATAATTAATTTGTTTATCGGGTATCGTATTAGCTTCAATAGCCTGTGTTTCGTATTTTAATATAATGTAAACAGGTTTGTTATCCTTCAGAAGAACAACTTTTCCATTTTTCTCAACAACAGAAAACACATGCTCCAGATCAGTGCGCAATGTATCAAAAGGTATAAGGCTATCAATTTTTATTTCCATGGCTTCCACCTCAGACTAATTATATCTCAGGGCTACGGGTTTGTCTATATATTTGTTTATATATTTGTATATTATACGTATTTCAAACGGCAAGTAAATAAATTCATTATGTACCCCAGTAGAGGAAAGGGGTGGCCGCATAGTAAAGAGCACTTTGTGTGTGCAACTTATCGTAAAGTCAAAGGCGGATGCAGCTCACATCAAATAAGGAATGTTGTTGTAGAGCGGCTTTTGCTAAACCATATTCGTCGTTTGACGGTATATGTAAGAGAGCATGAGGATGAGTTTACAAACCTTGTGATGAGGCAGTCTAAACGAGAGTCAGAAAAAACAATTCGCAATTATAATGATGAGATCACCCATGCTCAGAAGCGCCTCAAAGAATTGGACGTCATTATTCAGCATCTCTATGAGGACAATGTTGCCGGCAAGATTTCTGATGAACTCTTTGAAAAAATGACTATATCATACGAAAATGAACAGGAGAAGCTAAAAACAAGAACGGACGAATTACGTATTGCATCTTCCGAGGTTATAGAAAAAACCTCCAATGTTTCGTATATGGTTTCTCTCGCTCAGAAGTATATCGATATCCCAGAATTGAATGCGAAAATCATCAGGGAGTTTATATCAAAAATCATTGTATCCAAGGCAGAGATTGTTGATGGCGTGAGGAAGCAGCAGGTAAGAATAATATATAATGGCGTCGGCGAAGTGCTTTTGCCCGGTCAGTCGCAGATACTTCGCTCGAAGGAATAATTAAAAGATGCACACGGTAACGACCTTTCGTTAAAAGGTTCAGAGCCTAAAAGAAGAACAGGCCCCTCGGCAGTGATTTGACCACCGCCGTAGAGCCTGTTTTCGTTGAAAAGTATCGAGAAAACCTTGTAAATAGCCACTTTCCCAACAAAAAATTGAACGCCTATCCCGATACACATTGTATCAAAATAGGCGTTCAGTTATGGTGGAGGTGAGGGGAGTTGAACCCCTGTCCGAAAGCACTTCCTCAGAAACTTCTCCGGGCGCAGGCGATTATTTATGTTTCCCTATGCCGGGCGCAAGTCGTCATGCTCAGGGCTTCGGTAGCTTCATTGTGCATGGTGCGCTCAAAGCTTTGCGCACTCACGTTCGCCGCTAATCGACGCCGCACACCCCGGCCGCGGCACTCCGGGGGGCGACGCTCACTGCTTATGCAGCGAGAAGTTCAACGTTATCGTTGTTCTTTAATTTGTAAGTTGCCCGTTTTATGGATGTCAGGCGCATCCGCCCGCTATTTCTGCCTCTGTACCCCCGTCGAAACCGGTACACCCCCGCGTCGCCGCAAGCTTCATATCGCTCGCCCCGGCGGCAAAGCGCCGGGTCTCACTCGTTCCGCTGCGGCTCCTTAACCGAACGCGAACGCTGCGCGTTCACATTCGGAATAAGACGATGGACGATGGACGATGGACGATGGCGAAGCCGCCTCAGACCTTCTGGGGTTCGGGGTAATCCACGCCGAAGGTCTCCACCGTGACCTTCTTCATGACCTGGGCCGTTTTGGGCTTGTCGTTGTAATCGGTGGCGGTGTTGGCGATGCCGTCGACCACATCCATGCCCTCGGTCACCTTGCCGAAAGCCGCGTACTGCCCGTCAAGATGGGGCGCGTCCTCGTGCATGATGAAGAACTGGCTGCCGGCGGAATTGGGCGCCATGGTGCGCGCCATGGACAGCACGCCGCGGCTGTGCTTCAGTCCGTTTTTGAAGCCGTTTCCGGCAAACTCGCCCTTGATGCTGTATCCGGGGCCGCCAACGCCGGTGCCCTGAGGGTCGCCGCCCTGGATCATAAAGCCGGGGATGACTCTGTGGAACACCACGCCGTCGTAAAAGCCCTTTTTCACAAGAGACACGAAGTTGTTCACCGTGTTCGGCGCGATCTCCGGGTAAAGCTCGGCCTTTATCACGCCGCCGTTTTCCATTTCGATGGTTATTGTCGGATTGTTCATTGTACGTTTCTCTCCTTAAGCGTTCTGTCGATATCCCGGCTGGCGGAACGTTTCGCGTCGCTCTCGCGCTTGTCGTAAAGCTTCTTGCCCTTGCACATGCCCAGTTCCAGCTTCACCCGGCTGTCCTTGAAATACAGCGACAGCGGGATGAGCGCTATGCCCTGCTGCATGACCGCGGCGTTCAGCTTCGCGATCTCGCGTCTGTGCATCAAAAGCCTCCTGGGTCTGACGGGATCACGATTGAAAATGTTCCCTTTTTCGTATGGGCTTATGTGCATGCCGCGCACGAATATTTCCCCGTCCTTGATGGTACAGTAAGCGTCCTTCAGATTGACGCCCCCGTCCCGGACGGACTTCACTTCCGTTCCGGCAAGCTCGATGCCGGCCTCGTAGCGCTCCAGCACGAAATACTCGTGGAAAGCCTTGCGGTTCGTCGTTATCTCCTTCACGCCCTGCTGCTTTGGCATCGCGTTCACCTCCAGTCTGCGGAATAAAGATAATTTTACCACAGCGGAGGCAAAAATAAAAGAGTTATTTACCGCTTCAGCCTGACCCGGCCGCCGGTGCGGCGCAGCACCGGCGGCGCGGGCCGCGCTATTACCAGAGCCTCGGGCCCGGGGCCGTATGTAAATATTTCGGCCTCCATATGCCTCCAAGGCTCGCAGCCCGCCTCCGTCAGCGCGGAGCACACCGCGCCGCGCAGTCCAGCCGCGTCGTCCGCCCCGTCGATTATCAGCGCCACCACATCCGCGGATACCGCCGCAAGCGTCATCTGCATCACCCCTCGCGTCCCATGATACTCAAAATTGCGCCGCATTGCCATGCAAAAAATATGGAAAAGAGCCCTGCCGTGTGCTATAATCAATAAATAACTATATGTTGTGATTGGTGGACGGTATAAATGGAATATTTTGAAAAGACCATAGACAGCGAGGAAAAATACCGCGGCGTCATCGTAAATGTGCGTCTGGACAGGGCGGAGCTGTGCGACGGAAGCGTGGTGCGGCGCGAGGTGGTTGAGCATCCCGGCGGCGTGACCATACTGCCGGTGGACGAAAACGGCATCTGCTATATGGTGCGGCAGTTCCGCTATCCCATGGGCCGCATGATGCTGGAGGCGCCGGCCGGCAAGCTGGAAAAGGGCGAGGATCACCGGGAATGCGCCGTGCGGGAGCTTTCAGAGGAGACCGGACTTACCGCCGACAGGCTGGTGTATCTGGGGCCCTGCTGCACCTCCCCCGGCTTTTCCACGGAGGTTCTGCATATATATCTGGCTCTGGGCCTGCACCAGGGCAAAAGCCACCCCGACGCGGGCGAGTTTCTGAACGTGGAGAGGCACTCTCTGGACGAGCTGACGGATCTGATAATGTCCAGCGGCATCGACGACGGCAAGACCGTCATTGCGGTGCTGAAGGCGAAAAAATATCTTGAAGGAGAGGCCTGAGCGCCGGGCTTCGCGGAAGGGATGGTTGCGGTAATGGCCAGAAAGATACTTATCGTCGACGATGAGCGAGCCATTGTGGATATCCTGAAATACAACCTTGAAAAGAACGATTTTGAAACCTTGTGCGCGTTCGACGGGCCGGAGGGCTTGCGTCTCGCCCGGGAGGCGGACCCGGATCTCATACTTCTGGACATCATGCTGCCGGGCATGGACGGCTTTGAGGTCTGCCGCACGCTGCGGGACGAGGGAAACAACGTCCCCATAATAATGATAACCGCCCGCGAGGAGGAGACCGACAAGGTCTTCGGCCTGGAGCTGGGCGCGGACGACTATATCACCAAGCCGTTTTCCATGCGGGAGGTGGTGGCCCGGGTGCGCACCAACATGCGCCGGGCGGCCACGCAGGCGGCGCCGGCGGAGGAGCCGGGAAATTCCATTAACGTCCGGGAGCTCACCGTGGATCTGGACCGCCGGGCCGTCTTCAAAAACGGCAGGGAGCTGGAGCTCACCCAGCGGGAATACGAGCTCATGAAGTTTTTCGTCCAGAACCCCGGCAAGGTCGTGTCCCGGCAGGAGCTGATGACCGAGGTGTGGCAGTACGAATACTTCGGCGATCTCAGGGCCGTGGACGTGGCCGTGCGCAGACTGCGCGAAAAGGTGGAGGACAGCCCGGCCGACCCGACCTATGTCATGACGAAGCGGGGCGTGGGGTACTATTTCGCGGGGTGAAAGGCGGCCGGAGGCAAGATGAAAAAGAGCCTGTATTCAAAACTGGTGCTGATAATGCTCACCATCATCGTATCGCTCATGACCGTGGTGGGCGGCTTTTTGATGCGCGGCGTCAGATCCTTTTACCAGCAGCAGTTTTACGAACAGATGAAAACGGTGTTTTCCTCGGCGGAGCTGGCCTCAGACCTGCGGGACGCCGCCGACGGCAGCGACGCCGCCAACGTCATGGCGGAGCGGCTGAGAGCCTACGCGGGCTCTCTGGGCATCGATTCCGGCACAAGGAACTTTTATATCCTCACCGGCGACACCGGCGCGTACATAACCGGCAGCTCCACTCCGGAAAACGGCATTGCCGTCACGGCCAATATCACCACGGCCATCTCCGGCAAGGAGGGCTACAGCAGCGATGCCAACGCGCCGTATATGGACGTGGCCCTGCCGATTAGCGGCGGCAGCGGCAGCTATATAGTTTACATAATCGACAACAAGACCAACGTACAGGAGCTGGGCCAGGATCTGTTCAAGATAATTCTGGAGGCCATGGCGGTGGGGCTGGTGCTGTCCGCGGGACTGAGCATGCTCCTTGCCAAGACCATGGTGACCCCCATACTGGAGCTGACCCGGGCGGCGGAGGCCGTGGCCTCCGGCGACTTCAACCACAAGGTGGAGAACCAGTCCCAGGACGAGATCGGCGTGCTGACGCGCACCTTCAACAACATGGCCGGTCAGCTGGAGGACACGCTGGACGACCTCAAGACCTCGGAGCAGACCCGGCGCGAGTTTGTGGCCAACGTATCCCACGAGCTGCGCACGCCCATTACCAGCATCCGCAGCTATGCGGAGACGCTCAAGGACGATCCGGACATGCCCGCGGATACCCGGGGCCGCTTTCTGGGCGTAATCGTGAACGAGTCCGACCGCATGACCAACATCGTGCAGGATCTGCTGACGCTGTCCAAATTCGACGCCGGCAGCTTCGACTTCGTGTTTGAGATGTTCAGCTTTGAAAAGTCGGTGCGGGACGTGTACAACGCCACGCGCATAGAGGCGCAGCACCACAAACACGAATTCACGCTGGAGTTTCTCACCCCCGTGCCGGAAATAAGGGGCGACAGGGCCAGGGTGGAGCAGGTGCTCATCAACATGGTCTCCAACGCCATAAAGTACACCCGGGACGGCGGCGTGATACGCATGACCGCCGGGGAGAAGGACGGGCACGTCTGGTGCACGGTGAAGGACAACGGCATCGGCATACCCAAGGATGACGTGGCCAAGATCTTCGACCGCTTTTACCGGGTGGACAAGGCCCGCTCCAGGGAGTCCGGCGGCACGGGACTGGGGCTCTCCATCGCCAAGGAGATCGCCGCCCGCCACGGCGGCGACATCGCGGTGCAGAGCGTCCTAGGCAGGGGCACGACCATAACCGTGACGCTGCCTGTGGGAGGGCCGGAAGATGCGTAAGCCGGAGCCCAAAAAGAAGCCCGTACAGAAGCTGAGGGAGCGAGTATCAAAAATCAAAAGCGACCCGAGGGCCATGAACGCCGTGAGAAATGCGGTGATAATCCTGCTGCTCTGCAGCGCCGCCGTGCTGGCGGCCCACTCCGGCCTTTTCGGCCTCAGCAGCCGGAACAGCGCGCAGGCCTCCTCCGGCCAGACCGGCGGCAAGAGCCAGACCGCGGCCAGCGGCGCGGCGATCAAGGCTGCCGGGCCGTATGTCATCGCGGTGACGGACGATTCCGGCTCCCACTGCGGCCTTATGTACGACAGGGCCGCGCTGGTGCAGGCCTACGACGGCCTTTCGGCATATCTGGGCGAGGCGCTGGGCTCCGCCGGGGAGCCGGAAAAGGTGAATGAAAAGGAGTGGCGTCAGGCGCTGGGCTCTGTGGGGGTATATTTCGATTTCGGATACGACGAGCCGCTGAGCCTGCTGGCCTCGGGACTGAACGTCAGTATGTCCAGCGGCGCGGGCGGGCATTCCGCCGCCCGCTTCTGCCTGCGGGCGGACGGGGATTCGGCGGAGCTGTATTATCTCCGGAGCAAGGACGGCGGTTACTACAAATGCACCACGGCCGTCTCGTCGGACACCATGACCTCCAAGCTGAAGGCGTTCACGCCCAACGGCGCCAGCTTCCTATTTGAGACGGACTACGACTACGACCTGGTGGACCGCTATTTCCTGCTGCCGCAGGGACAGGCCGCCATACATTCCGTGACGGCGAAGAACCCGGTGGGAACGGATTACGACGCCGCCGCGCTGACGGCGCTTTTCAGCATGAACGGATACCTTGCCTCCCACTATCCCGAGAGCGACGGGACGGAGGTATATGTGGAGGGCGGAAGCACCCTGCGCGTCGGTACCGACGGCACCGTGACATACAGGAATACCGACGCCGCCGCTTCCGGCGGGGACGGGTACACGGAGCTGAAAACGGCCGTCGACCGGGCCGGGCAGATCGTTTCCGCCACAGTGGGCTCGGCCGGGGGCATTGCCGCCGTGGGCGTGGACAGCGTGGAATACAGCCAGGCGGACGGCACATATGTGGTCAGATACTGCTATGAGATCAACGGGATGCCGGTCTCTCTGGGCGCGGAGGACGCGGCTCGGATAACGGTTACCGACGGAAAGGTCACGGGAGCCGTCCTGAATTTCCGGGAGTACTCCTACTCGGGCGAGGACGACGCGCCGCTTCCGGCGCTGCAGGCCATGGCGGTGGTGCAGGCCAAGGGCGGCGGCATGCCGCTGCTGTGCTATGTGGACGACGGCAGCGCCGTGTCGGCCGGATGGATTGTTGTGAAGTGATATGGACAAGGGCAAGATAAAAAACATAATAATACTGGTGCTGCTGACGGTGAACCTTTTCTTCGCGGCCCTGATGCTGGTCAACGGAGCCGAGAGCAGATCCTACGCGGCGGCAGCGGAGAGCAGCCTCACGGCGGCGCTGAAGAGCGGCGGCATAACCATTTCCGACAGCGAGCTGCTCAGCCAGAAGTCCGTGCCGGTCTGCACCTTCTCCCGGGACAAGGACAGGGAGCGGCGGCAGGTGTCCTCCGTGCTGGGCTCCGCCGAGCCCAGCGATCTGGGCGGCAACATCATCATGTATTACGGCAAAAACGGCCAGGCCTGCTTCCGCGGCACCGGCGATTTTGAGATACTGATGGAAAACAGCGCCGTGAGCGTGGGCACCGACCCGGTGAAGACCGCGGAGCGGCTGATGGAGAAGTTCGGCGTGGGTCTGGAGAGCGGCGCGAATGCGCAGTACGCCAAAACCGGCGGCTCCTGCGAGGTCACGGCCCTGTGCAGCTACAAGGACCGCCCCATCGTGAACTGCAGCGTGAGCATGACCTTTTCCAAGGACAGTCTGCTGCTGGTGACGGGCGTCAAGCCCATGTCTAAGATAACCGAAAGCGGTTCCGTACAGGTCATCGACACGGCCACCGCGGTGATGCGCCTGCTGGACGTGCTGAAGAACAGCGGCTACGTCTGCCGGGAGATAACCGGCGTCAGTCACTGCTACAAGCTGGACGCCTCCGCTTCCGGGGACGGAACGCTCACGCCGCTATGGCACTTTTCCACCGATATCGGCGACTTCTACATCAACGGAGTCACCGGCAAAGAAGAGACGGTGACACAAAATAATTGAAATTTCCGCCGTACTATGTTATTATTCATTTTTAGTGTAAGTTTTTCGGGGAAAGATAATAGCGCGGAGCAGACGGACCGCCTTGCTGGGGCGGCGCTGCCCGGACTTCGGAAGGTGTGAAAACTTGGAAAAATACGTCATCAACGGCGGAAGAGCCCTGCACGGGGAAGTGGAGATAAGCGGCGCGAAAAACGCAGCCGTGGCCATCATACCCGCGGCGCTCATGGTGGACGGGGTCTGCCGCCTTGAGAATATCCCCCAGATCAGCGACGCGGACATGCTGCTGACCATCCTGAGCCATCTGGGGTCGAAGATACGCCTTATTAACAGATCTACCATTGAGATCGACAGCCGGGACGTCTCGTTCAGGGACGCTCCCTTCGACCTCATGCGCAAGATCAGAGCCTCGTATTATCTCATCGGCGCCATGCTGGGCCGCTTCGGCAGCGCCAAGACCACCATGCCCGGCGGCTGCAACTTCGGCGTGCGGCCCATAGACCAGCACATCAAGGGCATGACCGCGCTGGGCGCGGAGGTGGACGTGCGCAACGGCTTCGTTTACGCTGCGGCCGCCGACGGCAAGCTCCACGGCGGCAGGATATATCTGGACAAAGTCTCCGTTGGCGCCACCATGAACATCATGCTGGCCGCCGTGCTGGCCCAGGGGCGGACCATAATCGAAAACGCGGCCAGAGAGCCGCACATCGTGGATCTGGCGAACTTCCTCAACTCCATGGGCGCCGACGTGCGCGGCGCAGGCACGGACACCATAAAGGTGAACGGCGTGGAGCGGCTCCACGGCGGCAGCTACACCATCATTCCCGACCAGATCGAGGCGGGCACCTACATGGCGGCCGCGGCGGCCACGGGCGGCGAGGTGCTGGTGAAAAACGTCATCCCCAAGCATCTGGAGTGCATCAGCGCCAAGCTGCGGGAGACGGGCACCATCGTGCAGGAGAACGAGGATTCCGTGCTGGTAAAGGGCGCGGCGCACCTGCACAAGGCCAATGTAAAAACTCTGCCGTACCCCGGCTTCCCCACGGACATGCAGCCCCAGATGGGCGCGCTTCTGTGCATGGCGGAGGGGACCTCCGTCATAACCGAGGGTATATACGACAACAGATATAAATATGTGAGCGAGCTGCGCAAGATGGGCGCGGACATCCAGGTGGACGGGCGCGTGGCCATTATCGAGGGCGGCAGCGGACTCACCGGCGCGCCGGTGACGGCCTGCGACCTGCGGGCCGGCGCGGCCATGGTCATCGCGGGCCTGTGCGCTTCCGGCACCACATATGTTGAGGATATTAATTTCATCGAGCGCGGCTACGAGGATTTCGTGGGCAAGCTCACCGCGCTGGGCGCGGACATCCGTATAGAGGACTTCCCGGATGACGACGACCAGGATATGGGAAAGGCTGTCAAAATAAGCTGAAATGGAAATAACCATATTTGCCAGCGGCTCATCCGGCAACTGCTCCGTGGTTACGGACGGAAAAGTGAATATACTTATCGACGCGGGCATATCCCTCAGACGCATCGCTGTGGGGCTGAGGACGGCGGGGCTCGCGCCGGAGGCGCTTGACGGAGTACTTGTGACACACGAGCACTCCGATCACATCTCTGGGCTTCCCATGCTGCTGAAGCATCATCCGCTCCCTGTGTACGCCACCAGGGCGGCGGCGTCCCGCATCGCGGGTATGCTTCCCGACACGGAAAGCTTTTTCAGACCCATCACTGCGGGAGAGAGCTTTGATATAGGTGGAGTGGAGGTCACGGCCTTCCGCACGCCCCACGACTCCGCCGACAGCGTGGGTTACAGACTGGACGACGGCTGCGTGCTGGGCTTCGCCACGGACACCGGTTGCGTGACCGGCGAGATGCTGGAGGGCCTTATGGGCGCCGACACCGCCGTGATAGAGGCGAACCACGATGTGGAAATGCTCCGGTACGGACGCTACCCCGTGTATCTCAAAAGACGGATTTTGTCCGATGTGGGGCATCTTTCCAATGAAAACTGCGGAAAACTGGCAAAAACACTTGCGGAAAACGGTACGGGGCGTATAATAATCGGGCACCTGAGCAAAGAGAACAACACCCCGGAGACCGCGCGGCTGGCTGTGGAGGCGGAGCTGGAGAGCTTCGCGACGGAGCTGTTCGTGGCCCCGGCGGCCGGGTATCTGGCGGTGCCGGTGGGAAAGAGGGCCGCATGCTTGGCGTGAGGCTTATATGCGTCGGCAGACTGCGGGAGCGGTTCTATACCGACGCCTTTGAGGAATACCGCAAGCGGCTGGGTGCGTACTGCCGGTTCGAGTGCGCGGAGCTTCCGGAGGAGAGACTGCCGGAGGTGCCGTCGGACAGGGAGATAGCCAGGGCGCTGGAAAAAGAGTCCGCGGCCATAGCGAAGAACATACCGCGGGGCGCCTACACCGTGGCCATGTGCGTGGAGGGCAGGCAGATGTCCAGCGAGGACTTCGCGAAGCTCTTTTCGGACGCGGCCGTGTCCGGCAGGCCGAACCTGTGCTTCATCATCGGCTCGTCCTACGGGCTGGATCCCGGGGTAAAGGCCGGGGCGGATCTGAAACTGAGCATGTCGGAGATGACTTTTCCGCACCACCTTGCGCGGGTGATGCTGGCGGAGCAGATATACAGAGCGTTCAAGATCGGCGAGGGTTCAAGATACCACAAGTGAGGTATGAAGGATGGATGAGAAAAACAAATCCGGCTGGTACAGGGACCTGCCGGGAAAGCTTCAGGATAAATGGCCCCGGGACGGAAGCGGCGACTTTGAGGAGGCGGCGTTTCTGAAACACTGTACGTCCGTGGATCTGGCGGACGAGATGCTGGCGAACATGCTGGACGCTTACGGCGTGCCCTGCGTCCGGCGCTACCCCGGAGACGGGGGACTGGGCAGGGTCATGCTTGGCATGAGCGGTATGGGCACCGATCTTTTCGTGCCCAGGTCGATGCTGGAAACGGCGAAAGAATTGTGCGAAGGAGTACCTGATGAAGAGAACGTATAAGGAAGAATATCAGCACTGGCTGGACAGCCCCGCCCTCAACGAGCAGGAGTGGGAGGAGCTCAACTCCATCGCCGACGACGACGGCGAGATCAAGAGCCGGTTTTTCGCCCCGCTGGAATTCGGCACCGCCGGACTGCGCGGCACCATGAAGCTGGGGCTGCACCATATGAACGTGCACGTCATCCGCCATGTGACCCAGTCCTTTGCCAACGTGATCAAAAACGAGGGCGGAGAGGCCATGGAAAAAGGCGTGGTGGTGGATTTCGACTGCCGCGTGAACAGCGACGTGTTCGCCCGGGAGGCGGCCTGCGTCATGGCGGCCAACGGCATCCACGTGCGCATTTTCCCGTCCCTGCACCCCACGCCGGAGCTGTCCTTCGCCGTGCGGCATTTCGGCGCCGAGGCCGGCATAAACATCACGGCCAGCCACAACCCCAAGGAGTATAACGGCTACAAGGTCTACTGGTCCGACGGCGCGCAGCTGCCGCCCCAGCACGCAGCCGCCATCGCAAGACAGATGGAGGAGATAGACATCTTCACCGGCTTCACCACCTGCGATTACGACGAGGCCGTGTCCGACGGCCGCATCGAGGTGCTCACCGACGCCATAGATGAGGCGTTCCTTGAAAACGTCATGTCCCAGGCCATCGACCGCGAGGCCGTGGCCAGGGTGGCGGACGACTTCAAAATAGTATATACGCCCTTTCACGGCTGCGGCTACAAACTGGTGCCGGAGGCGCTGAAGCGGCTGGGCATAAAGCATCTCTATCCCGTACCGGAGCAGATGGTCATCGACGGCACCTTCCCCACGGTGCAGAGTCCCAACCCCGAAAATCCAGAGGGCTTTTATCTCGCGGTGGATCTTGCAAAAAAAGTGGGCAGCGACCTCATTATCGGCACCGACCCGGACTCCGACCGCATCGGCGTCATGGTGCGCGCCGGCGAGGACTACAAGACCATCACGGGCAACCAGATGGGCGTTCTGCTGCTGGACTATATAATCACGGCCCGGAAGAGAAACGGCACCCTGCCGAAGAATGCGGGCGCTGTGAAGAGCATCGTCACCACCGAGATGGCGCGGGAGGTCTGCGTCAGAAACGGCGTCCATATAGAGGACACCTTCACCGGCTTCAAGTTCATGGCCGAGCGCATTGCCGAGTGGGAGGCTGCCAAGTCCTATCAGTATATCTTCGCCTATGAGGAGAGCTACGGCTACATGATGGGCGACTACGTCCGCGACAAGGACGCGGTGACGGCTTCGATGATGGTGGCCGAGATGGCGGCTTACTATTTCGGCAGGGGCATGACTCTGGCCGACGCCATGGACAGCCTCTACGAAAAGTACGGCGATTTCAGCGAGTACACCCTGAATCTGGTCATGCCGGGCCTGGACGGCCTGGAAAAGATGAAGAAGCTCATGGATAACCTGCGGGCCAAGCCCCTGGCGGAGATCGACGGGACCCCCGTCCTCCGGGTGCGGGACTATCTGGACGGCAGCATATCCGTGGCGGAGCTGGGCAAGGTGGGAGAGACGGCCATCAAGGGCTCCAACGTCATGTATTTCGAGCTTGAGGACGGCACCAGCTTCATCATCCGCCCCTCCGGAACTGAACCGAAGATCAAGGTCTATATCCTTGCCTCCGGGGACAGCCGGGCCGAGGCGGACGCCAAGGTGGAGAAGTACAAGGCCTTTGCCGAGACGCTGAAAAACTGACCATGTCGATACTGTCTGAACTTTTCGTGACCTTCGCCAAGGTCGGCGTAATGACCTTTGGCGGAGGTTACGCCATGATACCTATCCTGGAGCGGGAGATCGTCGATAAAAAGGACTGGGCCACCAGCGACGAGCTGATGGACTATTACGCCGTGGGCCAGTGCACGCCCGGCGTCATCGCCGTGAACACCGCCACCTTCATCGGCCACAAGGAGGCCGGGGACTGGGGCGGCATCGTCGCCACGGCGGGGGTCATCTTCCCGTCTCTGGTTATAATCTGCGTGATCGCGGGCATACTCAACGAATTTTCCGGCCTGGCCGTCGTCCAGAACGCCTTTGCTGGCATCAGGGTCTGCGTGTGCATTCTGGTGTTCAACGCCGTCGTGAAGCTTTGGAAGGGCGCGGTGAAGGACAAGGCCGCGCTGCTCATCTTTCTCGCGGTGTTCGTGCTGTCGGTGTTCTTCAGCATTTCCCCGGTGATATTCGTCGTGGCCTCCGCCGCCTGCGGCATAGCGTTCACACAGCTGGGGGTGCGGGGAAAATGATATACTTAAGACTGTTTTACGAATTTTTCAAGACCGGCCTCTTCGCCGTCGGCGGAGGCATGGCCACCGTGCCGTTTTTGTACGCCATGTCGGACAAGACCGGCTGGTTCACCCATGCGCAGCTGGCCGACATGATCGCCGTGGGCGAATCCACCCCCGGCCCCATCGGCGTGAACATGGCTACCTACGTGGGCTTCACCACCTGCGGCATACCCGGCGCGCTGGTGGCCACCGTGGGGCTCGTGGCCCCGTCGGTGATCGTCATCCTCATCATCGCGCGGGTCCTGCAGCAGTTCCGCCAGAACAAATATGTGGACGCCGGATTTTACGGCCTGCGGCCCTGCTCCGTGGCGCTCATCGCCGCCGCCGGAGTGCTGGTGGTCAAGGTCGCCATACTGAACGTGGACCTGTATGCCCAGACGGGCAGTCTTTCTGACCTGTTCCGCTGGAAATGCGTCATCCTGGCGGCGGTGCTGTATGTGCTGACGAATTACGTGCCCAAGGTCAAGAAGCTGCACCCCATATTCTTCATCCTCTGCTCGGCTGTCATCGGCGCGGTGTTCTCCTTCGCCGGGGTGTGATCAAAGCAGCAGCCCGCCCAGCAAAAACGATATAGCGGCGGATATGCATCCGCTCATCAGGCGTCCGGCCAAGTGCCGGACGCCTTTTATGTCGGTGTCGGCGATGGCCGCCATGGTCTGGAAGTGGACGGACACGCCGCCCCAGCCCAGAATGAACGACGCCAGCGCCAGATTGCCCGGCGTGAGGGCGAGCCCCTGCATGGCGCCGATGCCGCTGCCCAGCTCCAGCAGCCCGGTGAGCAGCGCGCGGACAAAGTGTAGCTCCAGCCCCGTGTAAGCCGCCACAGCCCCGGTGACGGAGGAGAACGTGCCCTGAGAGTCCAGCAGCCCCACCAGCACCGTGAAGGTCACCACGAAGCCGCAGACGTCCATAACGGCGGCCACGGATTTTTTCACCGCCTCCGGCAGCGCCCGAGAGAGACTGACGGCGCCGGTATGTACCGGCCCGGGGGCGGGGGGCTCCGCCGAGGGGCGGGAGAGCAGCACGCCGGTCATCAGGGCCGCCGCCGCGTGGGAAAAGTAGAGCAGCAGTCCGGCGCCGGAGGAGGAGAACACGCCCACACCGGCCGCCCCGATGATGAAGGCGGGGCCGGAGTTGTTGCAGAAGCCCAGCAGGTTCTCCGCCTCGTCCCGCCCCACGGCGCCCCGGGCGCGCATGTCCGCAATGGCGGCGGCGCCCAGCGGGTAGCCGCCAGTTATGCCCAGAATGAAGGCGGCGCAGCCCGCGCCGGAGACGCCGAAAAGCCTGTTCATGGCGGGGGTGAGCCACCGGCCCAAATATTCCGGCAGCCCCAGCGCGTTCAGCAGCGAGGTCGCCACGAAAAACGGCAGCAGGGAGGGGACGATCACCTGGGCGCAGAGCGTGAGGCCGTATCTGGCCCCCTCCAGCGCGTCAGCGGGGCACAGCAGCATCAGCGCCAGCGCCCCCAGCGCCGCGATAACGGAAATGAGTTTCTTCACAGCCATCCCCCCCGGTCTTGTCCATGTATAAAATTATACGAGGCCGGTCCGGGGATAAGAACAAAAACGACCGGGGAATAATCACCGGTCGTTTTTTGTTATTCAGCTGTCACGCGCTTTCAGCGCACGGCGCCGTCGGCGCGCATGCCGGCTATCTGCTCCGCAGTGTAGCCCAGCTCCTCAAGGACGCTGTCCGTATCCCCGCCCAGCACCCCGGTGGGCTGGTAGGGACGGCGGGAGTAGTCGCTGAAGAACACCGGGGGACAGGGCATCATCACCTGCAGCCCGTCGGCGAAGTCCACCTTTTCCACATATCCGTTGGCGACGGCCTGCTCGTCGGAGCTCACCTCGCAGATGGAGCGCATGACCTCGCAGGATATGCTGTTGGATATGAGTATCTCCCGCCACTCGGGCGCGGTCTTCGTCTTCATTATCTCCGCGAGTCTCGCCACGCCCTCGGCGATGACGCCGCTCTCGGCTATGGACTCGAGGGAGGCGTATCTGGGGTCGGTTATGATGTCCTCCATGCCCAGCACGCGGGCAAATTTGTCCCGGTCGCGGCAGTATTCGTTGGTATACATGCCCAGCCATCTGCCGTCTCCGCACAGGTAGAAGTTGTCGAAGGGATTGGACGGCCGGGAGGGATCCGGGTTCAGGTGCTTCCGCTGGAACTGCGTGGACACCACGGCCTCGGAATTGCACCATATGCCGCTGGCGAAGAGGGAGGTCTCCACCTTGGTGCCGCGGCCGGTGGCCTGCCGGCCGATGAGGGCCATGAGTATGCCGGAGAGCAGCACGGAGCTGGTGGCCACGTCGCCGAAGGCGTAGGTGGGCACAAAGGGGTAGGAGCCCTTGACCTGCCAGTCGGACATGGGCCCGGAGCGCAGCCAGAAGGCCGTGCTGTCGAAGCCGGGATTGCCCGCCGCCGGGCCCTTGGGGCCGTAGCCGGAGAAGTGGGCGTAGATGAGCCTGGGGAACCGTTCCTTCAGAGTTTCGTAATCCAGCCCCAGCCTGCCCAGCGATGCGTAGCGTACGTTGGATATGAAAACGTCAGCGCGCTCAAGGAGGCGCATGACCACCTCGCGGCCCGCTTCGGACTTTATGTTCACGGAGGTGAGCTTCTTGTTGCTGTTGTGTATTGTGAATATGGGATTTTTGAAGTCGTCGTAGGGGACGAGCTCCGCTTCACCCACCCGGCGCAGCTCGTCGCCGTAGCTGGTCTCTATCTTTACGACTTCCGCGCCGTAGGCGCACAGCATGCGGGACGCGGCCGGAGTGGCCACCACGGTCGCAAGCTCCAGGACCCTGACGCCCTTCAGCGGCATGTTTTCGCAATCGTCCATAATAATTGCCTCCTGTCGGATATCTGCCTTGTGCGGCAAGCAGATTATACACCTGTTTATAAATAACGGCCGGACGTTTTTGCTCGCCCGGCCGGCCAGTGATTTTTGCCGTATTCCTACGGCAGGGGGTGTGTGGAGATGAAAAAGTGTATGTGGAGAGGATCAGTGTTTGACATGGTTGCGCTCTACCTTTACCAGGTCGTATTTGCCCCAGTAATAGTTGAGAGCGTTGTCCATGGAGAGCTTTGCGGCCAGATACTCGGACGTGGTGGAGTAATAGCCGTAGTGGGGCGTCAGCAGCAGGTCGTCCCGGCCCAGCAGATGGCCGTAATTGGCCATATCCGGGTTTTCGGATTCCAGCATGTCCAGCGCGGCGGCCTTGATATAGCCGTTGTCCAAGGCCCACAGCAGGTCGTCCTCGCAGACAATGGCGCCGCGGGACTCGTTCACGAAGAAGGGCTTCTTCTTGCATTTCATGAACAGATCCTTATTGAACATGTGGTAGTTCTGGTCGGTGAGATTCATGTGCAGGGAGATGACGTCGGCCTCGGCCAGCAGGGTGTCAAGATCCACCAGCTTCACGCCGATGCCCTCGGCAACCTCGGGCGGGAGGAACGGATCGTAGGCGATGACGTTCATCTCAAAGCCCTTGGCACGCTTGGCGACGGCCTGGCCGATGCGGCCCAGTCCAACGATGCCCATGGTCTGACCGGCGATGCGCTTCATGTCGGGAACGGCCTTGTAGTTCCATTCCTTTTTGACCTGTACGCTGCGGTCGTATATTCTCAGCCCGCGCTGCAGGCAGAGCATGAGGGCCATGGTGTTCTCGGCCGTCTCCTCGGTGCTGTAATCCAGGATGGAGACGACGCCGATGCCCTTTTCGGTGGCATAGTCAAGATCGACCTCGTTGTAGCCGGTGGACTGGAAGGAGATAACCTTGCAGTTTTTCAGGCGGTCGATCTCAGGCTTTCCGAAATACACATAGCTGTTGACGATGATGTCGGCGTCCTCAACCTCCTTGAAAAAGGCCTCGTTGTCGGCTTTGTTCTCGTCGTAGACAGCCACGACCATTTTTCCGTCGGGAGGGCAGCACTGGTATTCCACGCTCATGTTCCTGTCGACGGAGAAGGGGACCTCGGTAAGTACTATTTTCATAGCCGTTCCTTTCTTAAACCTGAGCGGACGCGACCTCGACGCCTCGGTCGAAGCACAGCGCGTTCTTCGGATTTACCTTGCCCTTCTTGGCAAAGAAGTGGTCAATGGCGCCGCGCATGTAATCCGCGTCGAAATCCGGAGAGGCGTGGGCCAGAGCGCCCAGCATTACGATATTGGTGCCGCGGATATTGCCCAGCTCGGTGGCGATATCGGTGGCGGGCACCTTGACGACGGTGATGTCGTCCCGGTACGTCCTGTTCGCGCGGGCCAGCGTGCTGTTCACCAGCAGTATTCCGCCCGGCTTGAGCTGACCTTCAAATTTGTCTATGGCGGCGTCGTTGAGAGTGTAGAGGATGTCCAGCTTGCCGCAGTAGGGGCTGGCGATCTCCTCGGCGCTGATCTTGACGTTGCAGTTGGCGGTGCCGCCGCGCATCTCGGAGCCGTAAGAGGGGTACCAGGTGACATTCTTGCCCTCTTCCATTCCGGCGTCGGCAAGGATCATGCCCGCCACCAGAACGCCCTGTCCGCCGAATCCGGAGCAGATAATTTCAGTCATTGGTTTTTCCTCCCTTGTCAACAAACTCTCCAAGAGGATAGTAGGTCTCGACAGCGTCCCTGATGTGCTGCATTGCGTCCACAGGCTTCATGTTCCAGTTGGTGGGGCAGGGGCTGAGGACCTCGACCAGGCAGAAGCCTTCGTGGTTCATCTGCTTCTGCAGAGCCTTCTTGATCATGGCCTCGGTGCGCATGATCTCCTTTGGGCTGTCGACGGAGCCGCGGGCAAGGTATGCAATGTCGTACTGGCCGATGGTCTTTACGATATCGAAGGGGTTGCCGTTCTTGGTCACGTCTCTGCCGTGGGGGGACGAGGTGGTCTTCTGGCCGGGGAGGGAAGCGGGGGACATCTGGCCGCCGGTCATGCCGAAGACGCCGTTGTTGACGATGAGAGCCAGAATGTTCTCATTGCGCAGCGCGCAGTGGATGGTGCTCTCGATGCCGATGCTGTATGCGGAGCCGTCGCCCGCGTGGGCGATGACGATATCGTCGGGGCGCACGCGCTTGGCGCCGGCCGCGGAGGCCAGCGTCCTGCCGTGGGCGCAGGCGATGCAGTTGTAGTTGACCACGAATTCCGCCAGAGCGCCGCAGGCGACGTCCATGACGAATATGACCTTCTCGTCAAGTCCGAGAGAATTGACGGCGTCGGCCATGGCGTGGATGATGATGCCGTGGCCGCAGCCGGGGCACCAGCCGCTTATTGTCTCGGTGTTGAGTGTATCCGGAACTTTCAAATTCATTGCTTTCCCCTCCTCAGTATTTCTTCAGCATCTCGTTGACGCGCTCCAGAATTACATCGGTCGAGGGCACGAAAGCAAACTCGCCGTAGGCTTCCACGGGGCGCTTGTTTCCTGTCGCCAGAACGACGTCGTCGACCATCTGGCCGAGAATGCTCATATCGACGCACAGATAACCCTTGACCTGCTCACCAAGAGCGTCAAACGCCTTCTTCGGATACGGCCAGAGGGTGATGAGGCGAATAAGCCCCAGCTTTATGCCCTGTCTGCGGGCGATCCTGACGGCCTCCTTGGAGACGCGGGAGCTGATGCCGTAGGCCACGAGAACGATCTCGGCGTCCTCGGTCTGCACGCTCTCCCAGCGCTGCTCGTTGGCTTCGATGGCGGCGTACTTGTCCCGGAGGAACTTGGGATAGGCGGCGGGGCCCATGCCGTAGAACACGTTGGTGATCTTGCGCAGCGGCTCGCCCTTCTTGCGGGGACGCACGGCCCAGTCGTAAGTGTCGATGCTGTGCTCCTTCATCTCCGGCAGCTCCACGGGCTCGACCATCTGGCCGATGGCGGCGTCGGAACCGAAGAGGACGGGGTGGCGGTACTTCTCGGCCAGATCAAAGGCTATGTAAGCCAGATCGGCGTTTTCCTGCACGCTGGCCGGAGCCAGAACGATGGTGCGGTAATCGCCGTGGCCGCCGCCGCGGGTGAGTTGCCAGTAGTCGCCCTGGCCCTGGAATATTTCGCCCAGAGCGGAGCCCTGGCGCATGACGTCGACGATGACCGCCGGAACGTCGCTGCCGCAGAGATAGGAGATGCCCTCCTGCTTGAGGGAGAAGCCCGGGCCGGAGGAGGTGGTCAGCGCACGCACACCGGCGCTGGCGGCTCCGAGGACCATGTTGATGCCCGCAAGCTCGGATTCTGTCTGGATGAACTGACCGCCGACCTCTTCCATCCTCCAGGACATGTACTCAAGGATCTCGGTCTGCGGGGTTATGGGATATCCGCTGAAAAAGCGGCAGCCGGCGCGCAGGCATGACTCTGCGAACGCCTCGTTGCCTTTCATCAAAACTTTAGACATTTACTCTCACTTCCAATCCTAATCAGTAATTTCGAATACGTAGTCAGGGCATATACGATAGCAGGTGCCGCACTTGAGGCATTTGTCTTCGTCGATCTTCACGGTCTCGTAGCCCTTGGGGCTGAGCTCTCCCGACGGGGACAGAGCCTTTGCGGGGCATACGCTCACGCAGAGAAAACAGCCCTTGCATCTTTTGGTATTGAGTTTGATAGCTGGCATGTGTTTGCTTCCTCCTTATTGCTGTATTTTCTGCCGCCGGCCGGCCGGAGCCGGAAGACGGCGCTGAGTACCGGATGCTGCGTTCTTTATAGCAGAACAGCATTCTCAAATAATGCCTGAATAAATTCACGCCAAATATCCTGGCACAGAATTCAGCGCGTTCTGTATTAAGAAACGGTGTTCTATTATTATAATCAGACTATCATCCCGCCATATGAATGTCAAGACAGACGGGACGAATTTATGGGAAAATCGTCAAAGTTTTCGCTCGATAGCCTTCACGTATTCCTTCAGCTTCACGGCAAGCTCCACCTGGCGCTCGTGTGTAAATCTGGGTGAGGGGCCGCTGATGCTGAGCGCGCCCAGGACGCTGCCGCTGGAGCTGATTATGGGTACGCCGACGCAGTTAATGCCCACCTCGGCCTCCATATTGTCGGTGGCGAAGCCCTGGAGCCTGATCTTGGCAAGCTCCGCCCTGAATTTATCGGGATCAGTGATGGTCTCCGGCGTGGCAGGAGCGAGGGGCTGGGAAAGATAGCTCTCCACCTCTGAATCCGGCATGAAGGCCAGCATGGCCTTGCCGCAGCTGGTGCAGTGCATGGCGTCGGTGTTGTCCCTGACTTTTGCCATCAGCAGCCTGGTGCCGGTGGAAGGGAAGGCGGCGTCGAGATAGTACACCTGCTTTTTCAGCGGCACTGTTAGGTATACGATCTCCCCCACGTCGTCGGACAGGCTCTGCATGTACACGGCCGCCACGTTGTGGAAGCTGTACCTGTCGCCGATGGCGCGGCTGAGATGCAGTATCTCGGTCCCCAGATAGTATTTGCCGGTCTCCTTGTCCTGCTCCAGATAGTTCATGGAGGCAAAAGTGGAGAGAATGGCATAGGTGTTGCTCTTATACAGACCCAGTTTCTCGCTTATTTCGGTCACGCCGAGGGGCTGCTTGTCGATAAAGCAGTTGAGCACGTCTATGGCTTTTTTTACGCTTTTTACTTTGACTTCCGATTCAGCAGGCATATCAGCACTCTCCGATACATAATTGTTGTGCATTCACTGCCGCGCAAGCGGAACGCGCGGCGTCCATGTACTCCGTAATGTGGGCCAGCATTCTTGTTAACTTAATATATTACCATAAAAACTAAATTTTGGCAAACAAATGAATTTTTATAGGGCAGTGTTGATATACGCCTGATTGCCTCCTCGAATTCACGCCGTCGGGGGAGGGGGCACGGAACTTTGCTTTTTCAGGATCTCCTGACGGTGTTTGCGGCTGGCCAGGAACATGCACACGCCGAAAACGGACCACAGCGCGATGATAGACCACTCGCTGACCTTCAGGCCGGACGGCATGCCGGGGAGATAGAGGACGAACATGCCGATGCACAGCAGTATAGCCATGGTGCCCACAAGCTTCCAGTTTTTCACCTTGTAGGGCCTGGGCATTTCCGGCTCCTTTTTCCGCAGCACCACAAAGGAGACAGCCACAAGGCCGTAGGCGATGACAGTGGAAAAGCTTGCCGCGTCGGAGATCCACACCAGCATGTCCCGTCCGAAGAACGGGGCGATGCAGGATATCCCGCCCAGCAGGAGAATGGCGTTGCTGGGGGTCTTGTGCTTCGGGTCGATCTTCGCCAGGAACTTGGGCAGCATGCCCTCGCAGGCCATGGCGAATATCACGCGGCTGCCGGAGACGAGAAACGCGTTCCAGGTCGACAGTATTCCGGCCAGTCCCGCAATGACTATGACATATATAGGGAACTTGCTGGAGGTGTGCCACGCCCGCGCCAGCGCGTCGGCGGTGCAGAACTGCGAGGTGGAAAGGGCGTTGTGATCCATGACCAGGGATACGGAGAAAATGATTATGCAGTACCAGGACGCGGCGAGGATGATGGACAGGATAAGTATCTTCGCCAGCTTCTTGGGCGAGAAATTCGCCTCCTCGGAGGCCTGGGGGATGACGTCGAAGCCCATGAGGAAAAACGGGGTCACGATGGCAACTGAGAAAGTACCCTTGACGCCGTTGGCGAACAGGGGCTTGATATTGCTCAGCGAGCCGCTTATCAGCGCGCTGACGATGAGCGTGATGCCCACCACGGCGAGGGTTATGGTCATTACCTTCTGCAGCCACGCGGCAAAGCGGATGCCGAAGTAGTTGATCAGCATTATGACAAGCGCTCCGACGGAACCCACCAGCGCGTATGTCAGATAAACATCTGAGCCCGCCACTGAGTACAGGTATACCTGCGAAAACGCGGGGTCGACAAGTTCAAACACGCTTGGCAGCGCGCAGGTTTCGAATATCACGCAGCCCAGATAACACAGCGAAAGGGCCCACGCGCAAACGAACGACCAGTTGAAGCCCAAGGCCCGTTTGCTGAAGGTCATCTCTCCGCCGCACTCCGGCATGGCGGGGCACAGCTCGGAATAGGTCATTCCGACGAACAGTATCATGCAGCCGCCCAGGGCGAAGCCCAGAATGGCGCCCAGCGTGCCGCCTGTCAGCAGCCACTTGCCGGAGAGGACCACCCAGCCCCAGCCGATAGCGGCGCCGAAGGCCAGAGCGGTCATGTCCCATGCGCCCAGCAGCCGCTCAAATCTTCCTTCTGTCTTTTCCATAGATAAACACTCTTTCAAAGTTCAACATATTTGTTTCCCGATGTCCGGCCGGAACGGCGTCCTGTGGACGCCGTTCCGGCCCCGGTTTTCTTAGGAAAGCCGGAGAAAATTACATCAGCAGTCCTGCGACGGCATATCCTACCACGCAGAGACCGAAGGGAACGGCAAGTATGGGTGTGACACTCTTGCTGAATTCGATATTGTCCAGCCCGTTGGGGCCTGCGCCGAGAAGGATCTGGGCGGCGTAGGGGCACAGGGTGCTCTCTACGATGGCGCCGGAAACAAGCGCGCCAGCGACGAGCTGCATGTTGGCGCCGGCTGCGGCGGCCACCGGGAAGATGATGGGGGCCACGATGGCGACCATGCCCCAGCAGTTGCCGGCCAGGTACAGCAGGACGGAGACCAGCAGGAACACCACCAGCGGGATGAGTCCCGGATTTGCGAACTTGGTGATGAGTCCGACGCAGTAATCGGTAAGGCCCAGGGCCTTGTTGATGTTGCTGAGCACATAGGCGCCGAAAACTATGCCGCACACGGGCAGCATGTCCACGAAGCCGTCCCAGATTGCCTGGCAGAATTCCTTGTAGTTGAGGAGCTTCTGGGGGAAGTACATAAGCCCGCACACCACTATGCCGGCCAGCACGCCGTAGAGCATTTCTTCGGTGACGATGCTGATTACGGTCATGATGACGATGGGGACGATGAAGTTCCAGTAGCTGCTGGTTTTCTTGGTGTCAAGCTCGCTCTCCATGGTGTTCACTTCTTCGGGAGAACCGGGAGGCAGCAGCTCGCCGGTGGTATCGGCGCGCTTGAGAGCCTTGCGAAGCGGGCCCCAGGCCGGCACGACGCCGAAGACGATGAGGATGACGAGCAGCATGGTGAGAATGGGGAAGAACATGTAGGGGATGGTGGAGATGAGATAGCCCGTGCCTTCGCCGGTGGCGCACAGGCCGTTGCCCTCCATCTGGCCGGCGAAGAACGCGGTCCAGGTGGACGCGGGGATCAGGATGCAGACGCTGGTCGCGGTGGCTTCAGCGATGAAGGCCAGCATCTCTCTGGGGATACGGTTGCGGTCGGTGACCTCTTTCATGACGCCGCCGACGACCAGGGTATGCACCCAGTCGTCCTGGAACATCAGAAGGCCGAGGACAAGCTCGCTTATGTAGGTGCGCTTTTTCGTGCTGGCGACCTTGGAGGCGAGACTTGAGAAGCTGGTAAGGCAGTTGACCTTCTTGAACAGCGCTATCATGCCGCCGAACAGGCCGCATACCAGCGTCATCCACTGGAAGGTACCGTTGGAGAACGCGGCGTAGAGAGCGTCCACCCAAGGACCGATAAATCCCATGCCGTAGGCGATAACTGCGCCGAGCAGAGAACCGATTATCAGTGAGGCAAGAGTTCTTTTGGTAGTAAACGCCAGTATCAGAACTACGATAACAGGAATCAGACTAACGATGCCCACTTTTACTCCCTCTTTCAAATTTGTTTAGTTGTGCGGATCACAGATCTCTTTCAAAAATCCGGCGGACCTCCGCCCGCCGCGAATAAGCGCTGCTTGAATTGTACGGTCTCCTCATCACCTCCGAAAAACTCCTCAAAACCATTGACTTCCGCTGATATAGAAAAGCTTGTGCCAGGATATTTCACGTTTGCTTACGGCTCCGGAGCGCTGTAAAATCTTAGATGTACTGGTAAGACCAAGCAAAAACAAAGAACACTGTTCTGCAATGCAGAACTAAATATATGTCCCCATCACCGATGGGAACACAGGGGGTGCCAGAGCACAAAGGCGAATATGTAGAACGCTGTTCTTAAATACAGAACAAAAATTAAAGCGGATCAATTGAGCAAATATCACAACCGCGTTGAAAAAAAGATACACCCTGATTTTACAATTGTCAATTTTCCTCTGCGATTTTTTTGCTCTTTTTGTATCTTTTGTTGCCTGTTTACAAATTGTGCACTGCGAATTTGTTGAAAAACTCCATGATATTTCGCGGTGCCGCGGCAGTTTGCGAAAGCTGCCGCGGCGGGAGCGTCAGTCCAGCTTGTTGGTGTAGAATTGACTGGAATTGCTCAGTATCTGGCTTTCCGCGTTGGGATAAACCGCGACCTTCATCCCGGAGCCGCCGTCCACAAGTTTCAGGACCTTGTCCCAGGTGTCGGCATATTCTGCGCCGGAGCTCTCGTCCAGATACCATGAATCGCGCATGCCTTTCACGGTGTGCTGGGCGAATACCACAGCGTGTTCCATTTCCGGTTTCTTGTCGTAGTTGCCGGACCACATGGTGCCGCCCGGCGAGGTGTGGCCCCATCGGTCGTACAGGAAGTGCACGCACTGGCCAAGAGGCGAATTTGCGGCGAGGATAAAGGAGCCGCCCTCCTTCATGGAGGCGATGACCTCAGGAGTGTAGCCGCAGCTGGCCTCGGCGGGTTTGAAATAGTTGTTGGCCAGCACGATGTCGCAGTCTGGCACAAATTCCGCGGTGTAATGCGGCCCGGCGTATTCCACCGCGCGCTTGAATTCCTCGCGGAAATCGCCCGCGAAGAGCTCGCATATGCGGGCGTGTCCGTTCAGCACGGCGTCGATCTTGAAATTCAGCCACATCATCTCCGCGGCCTGCTCCGCGTCGTCCCGCATCAGGCTCACGGGGTTGCCCATGTTAAAATCGGAGGCTTTTGTGAAGCTGTGGTTTTTCATAATGGTGCGCATGGACGAAATGCCCGGCAGCACGCACTTTGCCCCACCGCTGAACCCGTAATAACAGTGGGTCATGGTGGAGCCGATGCCGATCTTGTAGTCTGCCGACATCACGTCGGCATTGATCTCCACCGGCACGTTGTGGCTGGTGTTGCCGAGAAAGACGTGGTTATAGAACACGTTGTGGTTGTAGACCTCAAATTCCTCCACCAGTTTTTCGCCCAGCTTTATGGCGAACTGGTCGCTGTACATGCACCCGTGGGCGCCCAGCGCCGCCACAAACCAGATGTTTTTCTTATCGATGCCCGCCGCCAGAAGCTCGTTTACCACGGCCTCCGCGATGAGGCCGCAGGGAGTGGGACGGGTGATGTCGTCGATGATTATCACCGCGCTCCTGCAGCCCCTGGCGTCCTCGCTTATCGGTCTCATCCCGATGGCGCCGTGCACCCGGGAGGCAATTTCCTCCCGGGTCAGCTCGGGCGTGTCGTAGCCGGCAAATCGGGAAATGTGCACGTCCCAGCTGTCGGGGAATACGAGGGGTATGGGCTCGTCGCCGTAGTTGCTGTTTGAAGGAAGATCGTATCGCAAGCTGAAGCCTCCTTTAATAAACTGCGTTTCCGCCCGTTCCGTGTTGACAATTCCGCCGAGCTGTTCTTAATTAAAGAACAGCGTTCTTAAATAGTGCCCAAAAAATAGAACCGCTGGATATAAAATTGGCTTATGATCATATTATTATCCCTTCTTTGGCCGCTTGTCAATATTAAATAGGAGATGAAGCCAATTTTTTCCGGCGTGCGGAGAGCCGGTCTTGTCCATGTATCAAAGTATGCGCGGCGGCATAGATTTATTCTGACTGGAGGGGGAGCGAGTGGGCAGGATCTCTTTTGAGGATATGGCCGATATGCTGGATATTCCCGGGCAGGTGCTGCCGGGCGTTCCGCGCATAACCATGACAGGGCGGCGCAGAGTGCTCATAGAAAACCACGGCGGCATCGTCAGGTACAGCGGCGAGCTCATCGAGCTGGGGGGAAAGACGCGGGTGATCATAAGGGGCAGCGGCCTCACCCTTCTCGCCATGAACGCCTCCGACATGGTCATTTCCGGGGACATACTCTCCGCCGAGTACGCTTAAGGGGGGCGCGGCATGACGAAGCTGTACGATTATCTGCGCGGCACGAAAAGACTGGAAATCACCGGCGCCCAGCCCGAGAGAGTGCTGAACGCGCTGGCCGGGCGGGGCATTGAATTCTGGGACTGCGCGCCCGGCAGCTTCAGCGTCCGCTTCACGGTCGCCGCGGCGGACGCCGGGGAGGCGGAGGCTCTGGCCGGAAAATGCATGTGCGAGGCGAAAACGCTTTCGGACGCGGGCGGGAAAAAGCTCCGCCGGGCGGCAAAAAGGCGCCGGGCGCTGCTGGTCTGCCTCTGCCTTATCGCGGCGGCGCTGTGCTGGTCGTCGCTGTACGTCTGGGATATCGAGGTGGTGGGAAACAGGACGGTGTCCACCGGGCGCATACTCCGGGCTCTGGAGGAAAACAGAGTGGCGGAGGGCACCTTCTGGCCGGGCATCTCCTCGGAGATGATAGAGGCCGGGGTCATGCCGGAGATACCGGAGATCGGCTGGATGACGGTGAACGTGCGCTCGTCAAAGGCCGTGGTGAAGATCGTGGAGCGGGTGCCGAAGCCGGAGCTTCTCGACCGCAGCGCACCCACCAACGTTGTGGCGGCCAAAACGGGCATAATAGAAAAAATGTCGGTGCTGCAGGGCAGCGCCGCGGCGGAGCCGGGCAGCGCGGTGCTGGAGGGGGAGACGCTCATCTCCGGCGCCATGGAGAGCATATCCGGGCAGGTGAGGATCGTGCACGCCCAGGGCGCGGTCCAGGCCCGCACGCTGTACTCGCTGACGTCCGTGTGCCCGGCGGCGGAGGCGGCAAAGACGGAAAAAGGCCGCGCCCGCAGCCGCTTTGCTCTGATTATCGGCCGAAACCGCATAAATTTTTACTCCGGCAGTAGAAAAGCCCATACCGATTGTGATAAAATCATTAGAAAATATACGCTTGCCGTGCCGGGGGCATTTACGCTGCCGGTGACGGTGGTGAAGGAGACCTTCGTGCCGTATAAGACGACAGCCTCCCGCGTCTCCGCCGCGGAGCGCATGAAGGCGGCGCTGATGGACGAACTGAAAAGCCGGCTCGCCCCCGGCGGTGAGATACTCACCGGCACCTTTTCCCAAAGCAGCACCGGCGGGCTGGAGACGGTGACCCTCCGGGCCGAGTGCCGGGAGAACATCGCCGGGATCGTGCCCATGCCCCAGTCGGAGATAGACGAGATAAGAAACGCAAATCTGAATGCCGAGAAGGAAAATGCCAATGATAGAACAGACCATTGAAGTGGAGAGGATGGAGCACGTCATCAGCGTGTTCGGCTCCTTCGACCAGAACCTGCTGATAATCGAAAACGAGCTTGACGTGAAGGTCATAAACCGGGACGACAAGATACACATAAGCGGCGAGGCCGAAAACGTGATGCTGGCCGAGAAGGCCATAAACGGGCTGCTGACGCTCTCCGCCAAGGGCGAGAACATCGACGCCCAGAACGTGCGCTACATCCTGAAGCTGGTGCGCGAAGGCCGGGAGACCAAGATAGGCGAGCTGGCCGGCGACGTGGTGTGCATCACGGCCAAGGGCAAGCCCATAAAGCCCAAGACGCTGGGCCAGAAGGCCTATTGCGACGCCATTGACAAAAACACCGTCACCCTGGGGGTGGGGCCCGCCGGCACCGGCAAGACTTACCTTGCCGTGGCGGCGGCGGTGGCGGCTTTCCGCGCGGAGAAGGTGAACCGCATCATCCTCACCCGTCCCGCCGTGGAGGCGGGGGAGCGGCTGGGCTTCCTGCCCGGCGATCTGCAGAGCAAGGTGGATCCCTATCTCCGCCCGCTGTACGACGCGCTGTTCGACATGCTGGGGGTGGAGACCTACCAGAAGTATCTGGAGCGCGGGAATATCGAGGTCGCGCCGCTGGCCTATATGCGCGGCAGAACGCTGGACGACAGCTTCATCATTCTGGACGAGGCCCAGAACACCTCACGGGAGCAGATGAAGATGTTCCTGACCCGCCTGGGCTTCGGCTCCAAGGTGGTCATCACCGGCGACATCACCCAGATAGACCTGCCGCCGGACAAGCAGTCCGGACTGAAGGTGGCCATGCGGGTGCTGAAAAACATCGACGACATCGCCATCTGCGAGCTCACCGGAGCGGACGTGGTGCGCCATCATCTGGTGCAGAAGATAGTCGAGGCCTACGAGGTCTACGAGAAAAAGGAACCGGCGCCGAAGAAACCGGCGGCGGCGAAAAAGACGGGGAGAAAACCGCGTGAAGCATGAGATAATATTCAGCCGCCGGGTGAAAAATCTGGGGCACAACAACTCCGCCGCCCTGGTGCGGCGCGCCATCGAGACCACCCTCGCTGCCGAGGGCGTGGAAGAGCCCTGTACGGTCAGCGTCACCTTTACCGACGACGGGGGCATCCGGGAGATAAACCGGCAGTTCAGGAACGTGGACAGGCCCACCGACGTGCTGTCCTTTCCCATGAACGAGCTTGTCCCCGGCGCTTTCGACGCCGCCGGGTGCGAGCGCGACCCGGAGACCGGCGGGATCCTTCTGGGCGACGTGGTGATATCCGTCCCCCGCTGCGACGAGCAGGGGCGGGAGTTCGGCCACGGCTACGACAGGGAGGTATCCTACCTCACCACCCACTCCGTGCTGCACCTGCTGGGCTACGACCACATGGACGACGGCCCCATGAAAAAACAGATGCGCTCGCGGGAAAAAACGATAATGGGAGATAACGAATGATAACCAAAACAGCCATGATAACCATATGCGGACGGCCCAACGTGGGCAAGTCCACCCTGACCAACGCTCTGGTGGGCGAAAAGATCGCCATTGTGTCCGACAAGCCCCAGACCACCCGCAACCGCATAACGGCCATCGTGAACCGAGGCGGCACCCAGTTCGTCCTGATGGACACGCCGGGCTTCCACAAGCCCCGCAACCGTCTGGGCGACTACATGATGAACGTGGTGAAGGATTCCGTGGCGGCGGTGGACGCCGTGATGCTGCTGGTGGAGCCCACGGACAAGATCGGCCCCCAGGAGCGGGAGCTGGTGAATAAGATAAAGTCCACCGGGGCGAGGTCGGTGCTGGTCATCAACAAGATCGACACCGTGGACAAGTCCGCGCTGCTGCCCGTGATAGCGGCGTATTCCGCCCTCCACGGCTTCGACGCCGTGGTGCCCATATCGGCCAAGACCGGAGAGGGCCTGCCGGAGCTGATGGACGAGCTGGAAGAATTCGCCGAGGAGGGGCCGCAGCTTTTCCCGGACGACATGATAACCGACCAGCCGGAGCGGCAGATCTGCGCGGAGCTTCTGCGCGAAAAGCTGCTGGCGTGTCTGGACAAGGAGGTGCCCCACGGCACGGCGGTGGAGATAAGCCGCTTTCACGAGCGGGAGGACGGCCTGGTAGAGATCGACGCCACCATCTACTGCGAAAAGGAAAGCCACAAGGGCATCATCATCGGCAAGCACGGCGCCATGCTGAAAAAGATCGGAGAGCTGGCCCGTACCGACATGGAGGAATTCCTCGACGCCAAAGTTTTCCTGCAGACCTGGGTGAAGGTCAAGGAAAACTGGCGCGATTCCGTCTCCCAGCTGCGCAACTTCGGCTTCACGGAGGAATAAGGGCTTAATTGCCAGCTATAAATCATGCCGCCGCGCACATACTGAGCATGTGAGGTGGCAGACATGAACGGCGAGACCTTCTGGCAGATATTCAGCGACACCGGCGACCCGATGAGCTGGCTCATGTACAGAGCCTCCGAAAAGACGCCGGACGAAACGAAAAAATACACGGCGGCGCCGCCGGAGCAAAACCCCGGCGCGTCCGATTAAGGGCGGGTACATATGTTCAAGACCACAAAAGCCCTTGTGCTGCGCGAGGTGCGATATAAGGAGGCCGACCGCATCCTGACCCTTCTCACGGAGAGCGGAGGCAAGCTGACGGCCAAGGCCCGGGGCGCGCTGCGCCGGGGCAGCAAGACCGCCGCGGCCACCCAGCTCCTGTGCTGGTCGGACATGACCCTGTTCTCCAACCGGGGCAAGTGGACGGTGAACGAGGCCTCAACCATAGAGGAGTTCACCGGACTGCGGGAGGATATCTCGGCGCTGGCTCTGGGCAGCTATTTTGCCGAGTGTCTGGAGGCACTGTCGGAGGAGGACGTGCCAGACCCCGCCGCGCTGCAGCTGGGGCTGAACTGCCTGTACGCGCTCTCCAACAGGCTGTGCGATCAGCGCCTGGTGAAGGCCGCCTTTGAAACGCGGCTCATGTGTCTCTCCGGCTACGAGCCGGATCTCGCCGCCTGCGCCGTGTGCGGTGCGGAAAATCCGGAAGAGCCCGCGTTTTCCGTGGAAAACGGCATAATCTGCTGCAAAAAATGCCGGGGCCCCGCCATGGGCGAGACGGCCCTGATATCGCCGCGGGCGCTTTCCGCCCTGCGGTATTTTGTCTGCGCGGAGCCGAAAAAGCTGCTGGCCTTTCCCATAGAGGGGGAGGAGCTGGACGGCCTGGCCTCCGCCGCCGAGCGGTATTTCCTCCGTCAGACGGAGCGCCGCTTCGGCTCTCTCGATTACTGGAAAAAGGTGAAATGATCAAATGGAATTTACCGAGTTATCTGAAAAATCTTTGCGTACCCTGGAGCTGCCCGCCGTGCTGGAGATGCTCTCGAAGGAGTGCGTGAGCTCCATCGCCAAGGAGAACGCGCTGGCTCTGCGCCCCGCCTCCGACAGGGCGGAGGTGAAGCGCCGGCTGGAAGAGACCAGCGCCGCCAAGACCATGATGGTGGTGCGGGGCAGCCCCTCTTTCTCCGGCGTGCGGGACGTGCGGGCGTCGCTGTCAAGGGCCGACCTGGGCGGCAGCCTCAATACCCGGGAGCTGCTGGACATCGCGGGGGTGCTGCAGTGCGCCAGACTGGTGCGGGGCTACGTCTCCGACGACACCGTGGGCCGCACCAGCATAGACAGCCTCTTTTCCGCCCTCCGCGCCAACAAATTTCTGGAGGAAAAGATAAGCTCGTCCATCGTGGGCGAGGACGAGATAGCCGACTCCGCCTCCTCTGAGCTGGCGGACATCCGCCGCAGGATGCGGGCGGCCTCCGCCCGGGCGCGGGAGGCCCTCAACAAGATAATCTCATCCCCCGGCTACGCCAAGGCCCTGCAGGAGCCCATAATCACCATGCGCTCGGACAGGTATGTGGTGCCCATAAAATCGGAGCACAAAAACGAGGTGCCGGGCCTCGTCCACGACATATCCTCCACCGGCGCCACCCTGTTCATCGAGCCCATGGGCGCCGTGAAGGCCAACAACGAGCTGCGGGAGCTCGCCGCGAAGGAAAAGCTGGAGATCGAGCGCATCCTGGCCGAGCTCTCCGCCGACTGCGCGGAGCGCAGGGACGACATATCCTCGGACTTCGAGCTGCTTGTGCGGCTGGATCTCATATTCGGCAAGGCCAAGCTCTCCTACGCGCTGGACTGCCAGCAGCCGGAGCTCAGCGAGAAGGGCGTGACCCTGCGCCGGGCGCGGCATCCGCTGCTGGCAAAGGACACCGCCGTGCCCATAGACGTGGAGCTGGGGGACGAGTTCGACACGCTGGTCATCACCGGCCCCAACACCGGCGGCAAGACCGTTACCCTCAAGACCATCGGCCTTCTGTGCCTCATGACCCGCTGCGGACTGCACATACCCACGGCGGACGGCAGCCGCGTGTGCGTTTTCGACCATATTCTGGCCGACATCGGCGACGAGCAGAGCATAGAGCAGAACCTGTCCACCTTCTCGGCCCACATGACCAACATCGTGGGCATACTCAAGGAGTGCGGGGAGCACTCGCTCCTGCTTTTCGACGAGCTGGGCGCGGGCACCGACCCCACGGAGGGCGCGGCGCTGGCCATATCCATAATCGAGTACGCCCGGAAAAAGGGCGCCGTGATCGCCGCCACCACCCACTACGCGGAGCTGAAGGTCTACGCCACGGAGGAGAAGGGCGTGCAGAACGCCTCCTGCGAGTTCGACGTGGAGACTCTGCGCCCCACCTACCATCTGCTGGTGGGCATACCCGGCAAGTCCAACGCCTTCGCCATCGCCTCCCGTCTTGGACTGAGCGATGAGATAGTGGAGGACGCCAAGACCCGGGTGGGCGTGGAGAACGCCAGCTTCGAGGCCACCATCGAGAAGCTGGAGCAGACCCGGCTGATGCTGGAGCGGGAGCGGGACGAGGTCTCGAAAAAGCTCCGGGACGCCGACGAGAACGCCAAAAAGGCGGCGTTTTTAAAGGCCGAGCTCTCCGTGCGGCTGGACAAGGCCAACGAAAAGACCCGCCGGGAGGCGGAGCAGATAATCGCGGACGCCCGGCGCACGGCGGAGGAGACCTTTGCCGAGCTGGACGAGATGCGCAGCCGTATCAACGAGGAGGAGGAAGCCCAGCAGATCAACGAAGCCAGAAGCGCCCTCCGCCGCAGGCTGAACGAAAAGTCGGACGAGCTGCGCCAGACGCCGGAGGAGCCCAAAGAGGACAGAAAGTCGTCCCGGGCGCTGAAGCCGGGGGACGTGGTGCAGATCAAATCTGTGGGGGTGAAGGCCACGGTCCTCTCCGTTTCCAACGATCACACGGTGGAGCTGAGAGCGGGCATCATGAACGTCACCGCCAGGGAGGACGAGGTCTATCTGCTGGAGGGCGAAAAATCGCCGGAGGCGAAGATCGCGCGCAGCGGCTCCGTCAATCTCCGCGCGGCCGTGCCGTCGGAGATCGACCTGCGGGGCATGGACAGTCTGGAGGCCGTCATGGCCGCGGAGCGGTATATAGATTCCGCCGTGATGGGCAAACTGAACACGGTGACCATCATCCACGGCAAGGGTACCGGGGCTCTGCGGAAGGCCGTGCAGGACATGCTGAAAAGGAACAAATCGGTCAAATCCTTCAGATTGGGTAACTTCGGAGAGGGCGAGGCCGGGGTGACTATCGTCGAACTGAAATAAAAACGCCCTGCCGCTTACTGTAAATAATGTGTAAATCAACAAATCAGACGAAAATGATTGACGGTTTTATGTTTTTTTGCTAAATTAGGTTTACTTGAAAGTAGCTCTATTATTAATAAGGAGTGGCGAGTATGATAACAAAAGAAGTAGTCATCAACAATCAGGTAGGTCTCCACGCGAGACCCGCGACTTTCTTCATTCAGAAAGCCAACGAGTTCAGAAGCAGCATCTGGATAGAAAAGGACGACCGGCGCGTAAACGCCAAGAGCCTGCTGGGCGTTCTCTCCCTCGGAATTGTCAAGGGCACCGCCATAAACATTATTGCCGACGGCGCCGACGAGAACGAGGCCATCAAGACGCTCTCCGAGCTCATTGACTCCGACTTTTCCGAGTGATAAAAAACTGAACAGGTGCAGGGGCGTGTCTTTGATACACGCCCCTGTTTTGTAACAGGTGGAGTATGGATAAGAAAAATCAGTCTATAATTGAGATGCTCATATGCGCCACGCTCTGGAGCACCGCCGGGATCTTCATAAAGCTCATACCGTGGAATTCCTTTGTCATCACCTGCCTGCGCAGCCTTATCGCCGGACTGACCATCCTCGCGTATATTCTGGCGAAACGGTATAAAATCGTCGTCAACCGCCGCACGGTGGTGCCGGGGCTCATCATGGCCGCGGTGTATTTCTGCTTCGTGGCGGCCAACAAGCTCACCACGGCGGCCAACGCCATCGTGCTTCAGTTCACCGCGCCGCTTTTTATCGTGGTGTTCTCGGCCATCATCTACGGCAAGAAGATCAAGAAGCTGGATCTTATCGCCGTGCTGGTCACCTTCGGGGGGATAGCCCTGTTCTTCCTGGACAAGCTCTCCTCCGGCTACCTGCTGGGCAACATCGTGGCCATCGCGGCGGGGATGTTCATGGCCTTCATGTACATGACCATGGGCGACATCCAGGGCGAGGAGAAGTTTTCCGCCGCGTTTCTCGGCCAGATGTTCGCGTTCCTCGGCGGAGTGCCCTTCCTCATCGCCACAAAGCCCGTGCTGTCCGGCATGTCGCTTTTGTATATCTTCCTGCTGGGCGTGTTCCAACTGGGCATAGCCTACACCCTCTACACCCGCGCCTCGGAATACTGCCCGCCGCTGGCCTGCTGCCTGCTGGGCGCGGTGGAGCCGCTGCTGAACCCCGTGTGGGTGGCCATATTCGACGGCGAGGTGCCCGGCTTGTTCGCCCTCATCGGCGGCGTGATAGTCATCACCGCCGTCACCGGCTGGTGCATCCTCAGCGGCAGGGAGAACAGGGAGAAGGTTCCCGCCGATGCTTGACACCCTCGCGGAAAAAGCCAATAATCTGCCCCTGCTGCCCGGTGTTTACATCATGCTGGACGACAGGGGCGAGGTCATATACGTGGGCAAGGCCAAAAAGCTGAAAAACCGCGTGTCCAGTTACTTCCACGGGGAGCACCTGCCCAAGGTGGCCGCAATGGTGGAAAAGGTGGCGGACTTCAGCGTCATCGTTGCAAACTCCGAATTCGAAGCCCTCATTCTGGAAAACTCGCTCATCAAGCGGCACCAGCCCCATTACAACATCCTGCTCAAGGACGACAAGGGCTACCCGTTCATACGTCTGGACACCGCCAGCGAGTACCCGGCCTTCTCCATCACCAACCGCCCGGAGAAGGACGGCGCCCGCTATTTCGGCCCCTACGGCGGCCGGGGTATGACCCAGGAAATAATCGACACCGTCTCCAAGACCCTGCTGCTGCCCACCTGCGGGCGCAAATTCCCCAGGGACGTGGGGAAGGGAAGACCCTGCCTGAACTACCACATGGGCTCCTGCGCCGGCTGGTGCCTGAAGGACACCTCAAAGGAGGATTACCGCACCGCCGTGGAGCAGGCGGAGCTCATCCTGGACGGGCGCACGGACGAGCTGACGGAGGACCTGACACGGCAGATGAACGAGGCCGCCGACAATCTGCGCTTCGAGCTGGCCGCGTCCCTGCGGGACCGCATCCGGGCCGTGAAGGGCCTGGCCAACCGCCAGCGGGTCATCTCCACCGCCTTCGCCGATACCGACGCCGTGGGCTTCTGCCGGGGCGCCAAAAGCTGCTTCGTGGTGCTGCACTATACCGACGGCGACCTGGCCGGCAAGGACTTCGACATGATATCCGAACCGCTGGAGGACGACGCGGAGGCCCTGTCGGATCTGCTGCGCCAATATTATGTCAACCGAGGCTCCTGGCCCCGGACCATTCTGCTGCCCTTCGATACGGAGGACGCCGGCGAGCTTGAACAGTGGCTGACCGGGCTTGCGGGTCACAGGGTGAGTGTGGAGATACCCCGGCGGGGCGACCGGGCCAGACTGACGGAGACGGCCATGGTGAACGCCAGGGAGGAGTGCCTGCGCCAGACCACGGCGGCCCAGCGCCGGTCCAGGACGCTGGAGCGGCTGCAGAAGATGCTGGAGCTGCCGGAGTTCCCGGAGCGCATCGAGGCCTTCGACGTATCCAACCTGGGCGACACCGGGATAGTGGCGGCCATGACCGTCCACCGGGACGGCAAGCCGCTGAAGCGGGACTACCGCAAGTTCCGCATAAAGGACATGGACGTGCGGGACGACTACGCCAGCATGCGGCAGGCCGTGGCCCGGCGCTTTCAGCGCTATCTGGACGGGGACGAAAAGTTCGCCCCGCTGCCGGATCTGCTGCTCATCGACGGAGGGCAGACCCATGCCGCCGCGGCGGCGGAGGTGCTTGCCGGTCTGGGGATAGACTTGCCGGTGTGGGGCATGGTGAAGGACGACCGCCACCGCACCCGGGCTCTGGTGAACCCGGACGGGGAGGAGACCGGCATCAGCGGCGACCAGGCCGTGTTCGCTCTTGTGGGCAATATCCAGGAGGAGACCCACCGCTTCGCCATAGAGTATCAGCGCTCTTTGAGAAACGAGAGCTTTTCGTCCGGACTGGACAAAATAAACGGCGTGGGCGAAAAACGCCGGGACGAGCTGCTGAAGTACTTCAAGACCATCAGGGCGATAAAGGCCGCCAGCCTTGAGGAGCTCTGCGCGGCCGTGCCGAAAAACACCGCCAGGGCGGTATACGACTATTATCACGCTCCGGAGGACGGGAAATGAGAGTTATTACAGGGTCTGCCAGAGGCAGAAAGCTGAAAACGCCGGAAAACTACGACATACGCCCCACCACCGACACGGTGAAGGAAGCAGTGTTCAACATCATACAGTTCGACGTGGAGGGCCGCCGGGTGCTGGACCTCTTCGCCGGCACGGGTCAGTTGGGCATCGAGGCTCTCAGCCGGGGCGCGGCGGAGTGCGTTTTCGTGGACTCCGACAGGGCGGCGGCCAACATCGTGCGGGACAATCTCAAGACCTGCGGGCTTGCCGGCACGGTCGTCCAGGAGGACTCCGTGGGCTGGCTGGACAGGGCCGGGAAATTCGACCTTATATTCATCGATCCCCCCTACGATTCGGGCCTCTATGACAAAGTAATGCATAAAATCAATTCGGTTGACATATTATCCGATGGTGGTATAATAATTTGCGAAAGTCGGCGGGAAGCGCCGATGCCGGAGGTTTCCGCCCCCTATTGCCGGGGCCGGGAATACGCCTACGGTAAGGTAAAAATCACCCTCTACCGCAAGGAGTGTTTGAAATGAGCACAGCCATTTGCCCCGGCAGCTTCGACCCCATCACCCTGGGGCACCTGAACATCATCCGCCGCACGTCAAGAATATTCGACAGGGTCATCGTGTGCATCATGCTCAATTCCACCAAGACCACGCCCATGTTTTCCATGGAAGAGCGGGTCTCCATGGTGAAAAGAGTTGTCAAAAAGTACCCCAACGTCACGGTGGACACCTATGACGGCCTGCTGGCCGAGTACGCCAAGCGCTATCCCGGCGCGGTGCTGGTGAAGGGACTGCGCGCCGCCTCGGACTTCGAATACGAGTTCCAGATGAACCTTATCAACAAAAAGATCAATCCCTCGCTTGAGACCATGTTCCTGACGTCCAGCGAGAAGTATACCTTCCTCAGCTCCTCGGTGGTCAGGGAAATGGCCAGATATTCCGCAGACCTCAGCGGTTTCGTCCCGGACGAGATAATAGACGAGATCGAAGAGAAGGCTAAATTATGGAGGCGCGACGATGGAAAATGATGTGATGGAGCTCATAGAGACCCTGTACACCATGGTGTCGGAGGCTTGGGGCGTGCCTCTGGGCAACGACAAGTGCATCATCGAAAGGGACAAGGCCCTGGAAATACTCGACGAGATAAAGACCGGCATGCCCGTGGAGCTGGCCGAGGCCAAGCGCCTCGTCTCCGCCAGGGACGAGTTCATCTCCAACGCCAAGCGGGAGGCGGAGTCCGTCCGCAAGCTGGCCGAGGAGAAGGCCCGCAGCATGGTGGAGGAGCAGGAGGTCATCCGCATTGCCCGCGCCCGCAGCGCCGACATGATATCCAGCGCCCAGACCAAGTCCGATCAGCTGCGCCGCCTGGCGGGCAAGTACGCGGACGAGGTGCTCAAGAACGCCGAGGACGCGGCGGCGGCCGCCGCCGCCCAGGTCCACGCCCAGCGCGCCGCCTTCCGCAGCGCCGCCGGGAATCTTGTCCAGCCCGCCGTGCCGCCTGCCGCACCGAAGCAGACCAGGATCGAGACCATGTCCTCAAAGGAACTGGACTGAAATCTTATTTTGTATTAATTTTTTCACACACTACATTTTGTGGCCGTCTGCGCCTCCCGGAAACGGGGGGCGCAATTTTTTGTGTTTTGCTGGAAAATGTTACCGCAATGTCAGATTTAACCGTGAAAATTCAACAATTTTTGTCTTGCTTTTTCAGACCCTCTAACTTATAATTAAGACACTAAGTGGTGGATTGTGGTGGAAAGTGCAATCAAATCCCACGATAATGGCGGAGGTGAGGAGCATGGCCGGAATGACGGGCGAATATCAGCACAATCTTGACGCAAAGGGCAGACTCTTCATACCCGCCAAGCTCCGCGAGGATCTGGGCGACGTATTTTTCGTGACCATTTCCATGGACAGGTGCCTCTCCGCCTATTCCGGAGAAAACTGGGAGACGTTTTCCGCCAAGGTCAACGCCATGCCCTATGTGAAGCAGCGCAAGATGCGCCCGCTGTTCGCCAACGCCGCCAAGTGCGAGCTGGACGCGCAGGGACGCGTGCTGCTGCCGCAGAATCTGCGGGACTATGCCGGGCTTTCCAAGAACGTCACCGTGGTGGGCGCCAACAACCACGCCGAGTTCTGGGACAGCGAGACCTGGCAGTCCGTACGCGAGGAAGAGATCACCCCGGAGAACATCGCCGCGGTGATGGAAGAACTGGAGTTCTGACATGGCTGAACATATACCGGTTCTGCTCAAAGAGTGCATAGAGGGGCTGAACATCGACCCCGACGGAATATATGTGGACGGGACCGTGGGCCTGGGCGGGCACTCCCGGGAGATCGCGAAGCGCCTGAAGGGCGGCCGTCTCATCGGCGTGGACAGGGACGAGACCGCGATAGACAGGGCCGGGGAGCGGCTGCGGGAATTCGGGGACCGGGTCACGCTGGTGCACGGCAATTTCTGCGGCATCCCGGAGATACTGGACGAGCTGGGCATCCCCGCCGTGAACGGCATGCTGTTCGATCTGGGCGTTTCGTCCCCGCAGCTGGACGAGGCCGGCCGGGGATTTTCATACATGACCGACGCGCCGCTGGACATGCGCATGGACAGGGACAACACCCTCTCCGCGTGGCTGGTGGTCAACAGATGGCCCCAGGATAAGCTGGAGCGGATACTGAAGGATTACGGAGAGGAGCGGTACGCCCGGCGTATCGCCGCCGCCATTGTGGACACCCGCGCGCAGCGGGAGATAGGCTCCACGCTGGAGCTGGTGGACGTCATAAAGGGCGCCATGCCGGGCCCCGCGCTGAGAGAAAAGCAGCACCCCGCGAAACGCTCCTTCCAGGCCATACGCATCGCCGTGAACGACGAGCTGGGCGCGGTGGAGGAGATGATGCGCACGGTGCCGGACAGGCTCCTGCCGGGCGGCAGGCTGGCCGTGATAAGCTTCCACTCGCTGGAGGACAGGATAGTGAAAACGTCCATAGCCTCCCGGGAAAACGGCTGCACCTGCCCCAGAGAAGCGCCGGTGTGCACCTGCGGCTTCGTGCAGACGCTCAAGAGCGTGACAAGAAAACCGATAACGCCTTCGGAGGAAGAGCTGGAGGCCAACCCCCGCGCCCGCAGCGCCAAGCTGAGAGTGGCGGAGAGAGTATAAGAAGAGCGGGCCCGGACGGGGCATGGGTTAAGCGAAAGGAATGGGCACAATAATGGCAGCAGAAGATAAAAAGAGAAGAAACATGTACGGCCGCAGCGCCGTGAACGGCAGCCTTGCCTATGATTACGACAATCCCGAGCTGTATCCCGAATACGAATACGGCCGCCCGCTGGACATCCCGCAAAAGCCGAAGGTAAGCGAAGAAGTAGTCCCCAATGCCGGCGTACTGACCAGACAGAGCGTGTCGCCGATGGCTATCGCGGGCTTTGCCATTGCCGCCGTGCTGCTGGTGCTGAGCCTGATGGCCCGGGTACAGTTCACGGAGGTATCCGATCAGGCCGCCAAGCTCCAGAGCCAGCTCACCGAGCTCACCACCGAGCAGTCCCGTCTGACTATCCAGTACGAGAGCGCCCTGAATCTCACGGAGATAGAGGATTACGCCGTCAATACCCTGGGCATGACCAAGCCCCACTCCGACCAGATCCGCTACATAAACGGCACGCCCCAGGACAATGCCGAGATACTGGACGGCCAGAGCGTCGCTTCGGACACGGAAAGCAATGTTGTCGATTCTCTTTCGGAATACCTGGGCGGGTAAGGGCAGTATAATTTAACCGGAGAATATCGGAAACATTTCCGCACAAGGAGCACAGTATGGCAAATACACCTTCGGGAGGCACGCCCTCCCGCGGACCGACAAAACCAATGCTTCGCCGCACACTCTTCCTTATGGCAGTGTGCGGCATAGTTGCATTTATAGTGCTGGGGGCAAGGCTGTTCAAGCTTCAGATCGTGGACCACGATTATTACGAGGGACTGGCCCTGTCGCAGCAGGTGCGGGAGACCTCGTCCACCGCCAGCCGCGGCACCATATACGACACCAACATGAACGTGCTGGCCATGTCGGCCAACGTGGAGAACGTATTCATCAGCCCCGCCGAGATCGCCAAGAACAAGGAGGACCCCACCGTTATCGCAAAGGGCCTTTCGCAGATACTGGGGCTGGACTACGCCGATATTCTGGAAAAGACCAAGAACACCGACTCCTGGTATGTGGTCGTGGCCCGGAAGGTGGAGGACGACGTGGCCGATCAGGTGCGCCAGTTTAAAAAATCCAACAACCTCACCGGCGTCCATCTTGAGGCCGCCACCAAGCGCTACTATCCTTACGGCTCCCTGGCCTGCCACGTCATCGGCTTCACCGGCTCCGACGGCAGCGGCCTGGGCGGTATCGAATACCAGTACAACTCCGTCCTCACCGGCACCGCCGGCCGCACGGTCCGCGCCACCACGGCCGCGGGCACCGACCTGATGTTCACCCAGTTCGAGGACAATTACAGCTCCGAAAACGGCTACAACGCCGTCACCACCATCGACACCACCATCCAGCACTATGTGGAAAAGCATCTGGAGCAGGCCGTGAAGGACTACGACATCCAGAACGGCGCGGGCGCCATCGCCATGAACGTCAAGACCGGCGCCGTACTGGCCATGGCCTCCCTGGGCAACTTCGACCTGAACGACTATCTGGCCGTGGGCAAGGACGTGGACGACAAGGCCAACGCCGCGGACGACGAGACCCAGAAGGAGCAGATCATCTCCGAGGCCCAGCAGAAGCAGTGGCGCAACAAGTGCCTGTCCGACACCTACGAGCCGGGCTCCACCTTCAAGATCATAACCCTGTCCATGGCTCTCAACGAGGGCGTGGTGAACGAAAATTCCACCTTCTACTGCGGCGGCAGCATCAAGGTCGCCGGCGACACGGAGGCCCGTAAGTGCTGGAAGACCTCCGGCCACGGCAGCCAGACCCTGACCCAGGCGGCCCAGCATTCCTGCAACGTGGCCTTCATCCAGATCGGCCAGCTGGTGGGCGAGCAGAAATTCTACAAGTACTGCGACGCCTTCGGCCTGCTGAACGAATCCACCAACCCGGACGCCAACCTCACCGCCACCACCGGCATCGACCTCACCGGCGAATCAGGCAGCATCTGGTGGAGCCAGAACACCTTCTGCGATCCGCAGAACAAATCCCAGCTGGCCGCCGCTTCCTTCGGCCAGACCTTCAACATCACGCCGCTGCAGCTTATCACGGCGGTCAGCGCCTGCGTCAACGGCGGCTATCTCATGAAGCCCTACGTGGTGCGGGAGCTCACGGACTCCAGCGGCAACGTGGTATACAGCCGGGAGCCCACCGTGGTGCGGCAGGTCATCAGCGAGAGCACCAGCAAGGAGGTCTGCAAGATCCTGGAGCAGGTCGTGGGAGACCCGGTGCAGGGCACCGGCAAGAACGCCTATGTGGCGGGCTACCGCATCGGCGGCAAGACCGGCACCTCCGAAAAGGTCACCAAGCTGGCCACCACCGGCGTCCACGATTACATAGTTTCCTTCATCGGCTTCGCTCCGGCGGACGATCCCCAGATCGCCATTCTGGTGTTCCTGGATTCTCCCAGCCAGTCCTCCGGCATATATATTTCCGGCGGCCAGATGGCCGCGCCCACCGTGGGCGCCATGTTCGAGGACATCCTGCCCTACATGGGCGTGGAGCCGGAATACACCGACGCGGAAAAGAAGAATCAGGACAGATCCGTGCCCTCCGTCGCCGGAATGACCGTGGAGGAAGCGGAAAAGACTCTCAAGGGCGACAACTTCACCTGCCGGGTCATCGGTTCGGGCACCAAGGTCACGGATCAGCTGCCCTCCGCCCACGCCGTCGTGGCCGCCGGCAGCCAGATCATCATCTATGCCGACACCAAACCGTCGGATTCTCAGGAGACTATGATAGACCTGTCCAATCTCACCTACGCCACCGCCCGCGACAGGCTGTCGTATTACGGACTGTATATCAGTACCTCTAGCTCGGTATCCAATCCTTCCAGCCAGAAGGTGGCCACCCAGTCCGTGGCCGTGGGCACCGAGGTGAAGCACGGAACGGTGATCAACGTCACGCTCACCAATAACGACGCCAGCATGCTTGGACGCTACTGACGCCAGCAAACGAGGGGGAAACGATGAAACTCGGAGAACTGCTGAAAAACCTTGATATAATCGAGGCCTCCGCCGACATGGACACGGAGGTGTCCGGCGTGAGCTACGATTCCAGAAACACCCAGCCCGGGGATCTGTTCGTGGCCGTGCGGGGCTTCGACACGGACGGGCACAAGTACATCCCCGCCGCCGCCGAAAAGGGCGCCGCGGCGGTGCTGTGCGAGGAGAGACCGGCGGCGGATATACCGTATGTTATCGTGAAGAACAGCCGCTACGGCCTGGCCATAGCCAGCCGGGACTTCTTCGGCGATCCGGAGTCGAAAATGACCATGATCGCCGTCACCGGCACCAACGGCAAGACCACCTCCACCTATCTGATGAAGCATCTGCTGGAGACCCGCCCGGGCGTAAAGGTGGGCCTGGTGGGCACCAACGGCAACATGATCGGCGCGGAATTCATCCACACGGAGCGCACCACGCCGGAGAGTTACGAGCTCCAGAAGCTCTTCCGGGAGATGCTGGACGCGGGCTGCACCCATGTGGTGATGGAGGTCTCCTCCCACTCGCTGGTGCTGGACCGGGTGGCCGGAATAGAATTCGACGTGGGCATATTCACCAATCTTACCCAGGACCATCTTGACTTTCACAAGACAATGGAGCAATATGCTAAGGCCAAGTCCATGCTTTTCCAACACTGCCGCGCGGCGTGCATCAATCTGGACGACGAATGGTCGCAGTACATGCTTAAGGCCTGCGCCTGTCCCGCGGCCACGTTTTCCGCCGTCTCCAACGACGCCGATCTCACGGCCAACGACATACGGCTCTCCGCATCCGGAGTGAAGTTCTGCGCGCTGTACGGCGGCGAGCTGGAGCGGGTAAATCTGGGCATACCGGGCATGTTCTCCGTGCACAACGCTCTGGGCGTCATCGCCGCTGGCGTGAAGCTGGGGATAAGCCTCGCCGACTGCTGCCGTGCCATGACCGACGCCAAAGGCGTGAAGGGCAGGGTGGAGGTGGTCCCCACGGACGGGGACTACACCGTGGTCATCGACTACGCCCACACCCCCGACGCGCTGGAAAACGTGCTGAAGACCATGAAGCAGGTGTCGTCCGGCCGCCTTGTGGCGCTGTTCGGCTGCGGCGGAGACCGGGATAAGACCAAGCGGCCCAAGATGGGCGCCATCGCCGCCGACAACGCCGATTTCTGCGTCGTCACCTCCGACAATCCCCGCACGGAGGAGCCGGAGGCCATCATCGACGACATCCTTGCCGGAATGAAGGGCAAAAAGACCCCCATGAAGGTCATCCCAGACCGGCGGGAGGCAATCTGCTGGGCGCTGGACAATCACTGCCCCGGCGACGTGATAGTGCTCGCCGGCAAGGGCCACGAGGATTATCAGGTCATCGGGCACGAAAAGCACCATATGGATGAGCGGGAGATCGTGGCGCAACACTTGGAGAGAAGGAAGAATGACAAATGACGGCAAGGCTGATTCTGGCTTTTGTGATCGCGTTTTTCACGGCGACAGCCGTGGGCAGGTACTATATCCCGTGGCTGAGGAAAATAAAAGCAGGACAGACCATTAAGGAGATCGGCCCCTCCTGGCACATGCAGAAGCAGGGCACGCCCACCATGGGCGGCGTGATATTCATCGCGGCGGTGGCGCTGGTGTGCGTCACGGTGGGCTTCAAGAGCATGCTGGACGGCGAGTGGGGCCATATAGCGGTATTTCTTTTTGCGCTGGTGTTCGGCGCCATCGGTTTTCTGGACGACTGGGAAAAGCTGAAAAAGAAGCAGAACCTGGGTCTCTCCGCAAAAGCCAAGTTCCTTCTGCAGCTGGTGGCGGCGCTGGCCTTCATCCTGCTGCTGCGCAGGATGGGCTACTGCCGGCCCCATCTTTACATCCCGTTCTGGAACATCACGGTGGATATGCCGGAATGGCTGTATTTCGTGTTCGCGGCCTTCGTCATCGTGGGCACGGTGAACGCGGTGAACCTGACGGACGGCATCGACGGCCTGGCGGCCGGCACCTCCATGCCGGTGTGCCTGTTCTTCGTCACGGTGACCTTCCTGTGGGGAAGATCATTTCTCACTCTGGGCATTTTCGCCTCCGGCCTGCTGGGCGGGCTGCTGGGCTTTCTGGTTTATAACTTCAACCCCGCCAAGGTGTTCATGGGCGACACGGGCTCCCTCTTCCTGGGCGGCGCCATCGCGGCCATGGCCTTTGCCTACGATATCCCGCTGATACTCATCCCCCTGGGGATAATGTTCATCGTGGAGACCCTTTCGGACATTATACAGGTCACGTATTTCAAGCTTTCCCACGGCAAGCGCGTCTTCAAGATGGCGCCCTTCCATCACCATCTGGAGATGGGCGGCTGGTCGGGAAAAAAGTGGGGCGAGAAGCAGATATTCGCCCTCTATACCCTGATAACGCTGGGCATGGCCATCGTGTCCTTCATCGGAGTGTACGGCAGATACAGGTAACGAGGATTTCATTTCGGCAAAGGAGCGACGGCGAATGGATTACAGTCAGGAGCGTCTGGGCAATACCACCCGTATTGCCGACTATTCCCGCGACAAGAGCATAAGGCGCGGCCCCATGGACGTCCCGTTCCTTCTGCTGGTGCTTTTGCTTTTGACCATCGGCGTGGTGATGCTGCTTTCGGCCAGCTACGCCAGAGCGTATTATGCGGGCAAGGCGCCCACGTACTATTTCGTGCGTCAACTGGCCTTCGCCGTGCTGGGCGTGGCTGCCATGCTGTTTTTGTCCCGGCTACCCATGGAGTTTTACAGGGGCATATCCAAGTGGGTGCTGCTCATCGCCATCGGCCTGCTGGTGCTGGTCCCGGTCATCGGCACGGCCTCCCACGGCTCCCGCCGCTGGATCAGCATCGGCGGCATAACCATCCAGCCCTCTGAGATCGCCAAGATCGGCGTCATCATGGCTTTTTCCGACATGATATGCCGCTATAAGGGCGCCATGAAGACCTTCCGCTACGGCGTAATGCCCTTTGCGCTCATACTGGTCGGCATTGCCGCGCTTTTGGTACTGGAGCCGCATCTGTCCGCCACCATCATCATCTTCCTGGTGGGCGCGGCCCTGCTGTACCTGGGCGGCGTCAGCTGGAAATGGTTCGCCGCGGGCGGCGGCCTGGCCGTGGGCGCGGTCTACGTGTACCTGAAGTTTTTCGGCTACGCCTCCGACCGAATAACGGCCTGGCGCGACCCGCTGGCCGACACGTCGGACACCGCGTACCAGATAATGCAGTCACTGTATTCCATCGGCTCCGGCGGTCTCACCGGCCTGGGGCTGGGCATGAGCAGGCAGAAGTACCTGTACCTGCCGGAGGAACACAACGACTTCATCTTTTCCATCATCTGCGAGGAACTGGGCTATGTGGGCGCCATGGTCATCCTGGTGCTTTTCGCCCTGCTTATAATAAGAGGCTACTGGCTGGCCATGCATTCCAGAGACAGATATTCGTTCCTGGTTTGCGCGGGCATCACCACGCTTTTGGCCATACAGGTCATTTTCAACGTGGCCGTGGTCACGAACCTCATCCCCTGCACCGGCGTGTCCCTGCCATTCTTCTCGTCAGGCGGCACGGCGCTGCTCATTCAGCTGGGCGAGATGGGCATGATACTCAGCATGTCACGGGATATCCCGGCGAAACGATCACAGGCCCCGCCGCCGGCGGAGGAATAACACACATCGAGCGTCTCAGGCGGGAAAATTTCCCGCCTGTTTTCATATCGGTCTGTTTGTGATACAATATCCCGGCGAAAATTAAAGGCAGGTAATACTATGAACTTTCTTTTTACATGCGGCGGCACCGCCGGACGCTGCTTCGCGCGTCAGGATGGATGTCATCCGTCTCCGGCCTTCGGCCGAACCGACGGATATGACATGTGCCCGGCGGCATGGGAGCATATGACGTATTTGCAGGGGGACGTGAAATGAATTTTCTTTTTACATGCGGCGGCACCGCCGGGCACATAAATCCCGCTCTGGCCGTGGCGGGGAGACTCAGGGAGCTGATGCCAGACTGCGGCATACTGTTCGTGGGTGCGGAGGACAGGATGGAGACCAATCTGGTGCCCCGGGCCGGCTACGATATAAAGACCGTGAACATCACCAACATCTCCAGGGGAAAATCCTTCGACGCCCTGCGCCACAATATCGACACCGTGAAAAACGTGGTCACTGCCACCAAAGAGGCCAAAAAGATTATCGCCGCCTTCAAACCCGACGCGGCCGTGGGCACCGGCGGCTACGTCTGCTACCCCGTGCTGAAGGCCGCCCACGAGATGGGCGTGCCCACGGCCGTGCACGAATCCAACGCCGTGCCGGGGCTCACCACCAAGATGCTCTCCGGCAGCGTGGACCGGGTGATGGTCGGCTTTGAGGAGAGCCGGGAATTCTACAAGCACCCCGAGCGGGTGACCGTCACCGGCACGCCGGTGCGGGGCGGCTTCGCGAAGTATTCCAAAAACGCGGCCCGCGCCGAGCTGGGACTCCCGGCCGACAGACCGCTGGTGGCCTCCGTGTGGGGCTCCCTGGGCGCGGAGCATATGAACGGGATCATGACGGAGTTTATCGCCCTGGCCGGGACGAAACCGGGCTTCGGCCTCATCCACTCCGCCGGGAACGCCGGCTACGAGGCCATGGTGGAAAAACTCCGGGAGACCGCCCCAGAGTATGAAAAAAACGGCATGGACGTGCGGGAGTACATATACGACATGCCGCAGGTCATGGCGGCCGCCGATCTGGTGATGTGCCGGGCCGGTGCGTCCACGCTGGCGGAGCTGACCTACATGGGCAAGCCCGTCATCCTCGTCCCGTCGCCCAACGTGACCAACAACCATCAGGAGAAAAACGCCCGGGTGGTCGAGAGCGCCGGCGGAGCCCAGGTGCTGCTGGAGGGCGAGTTCGACGCGCAGCTGCTGCTGGAGACAGTGAAGACCCTGCTGCTGGACGGCGAGCATCTGGCACACATGTCCGAGGCCATGAAGTCGCTGGCCGTGCCGGACGCCGCGGAGCGGATAACAGGTCTGGTGCTGGAGTTGTGCAAATAACACGAGGATAACAATTTTCCCTCCCCGCGCATAGTATGGCGTGATAAAAATATGAGTGCGCCCGGGAGGAAATATATGAGCGTTTGGCATGTGAACGGAGGAAAAAGGCTTCGCGGCACCTGCTTCGTGCAGGGAGCGAAGAACGCGGCGCTGCCCATCATGGCCGCGTCTCTGCTGTCGCCCGCGGAGACGGAGCTTCTCAACGTGCCCGATATCGCCGATGTGAAGAATACCCTGCGCATACTCAGATTTCTCGGCTGCGCCGCGGAGCAGGACGGCGGAGACGTGTACATAAACTCCATAGGTCTGGACGCATGCGAAATACCGCGGCAGATGATGGAGGGCATGCGCTCCTCGGTGATATTTCTCGGGGCGCTGCTGGCCCGCTGCGGCGAAGCGCGCATATCCCTGCCGGGCGGCTGCAATCTGGGCGCGCGGCCCATAGACCTGCATCTCATGGCCCTCCGCGCCCTGGGCGCGGAGATAGACGACGACGGCGGCGAGATAGTCTGCCGCAGCGCCGGACTGAAAGGCGCGCGGATCGCCCTGCCCATACCCAGCGTGGGGGCCACGGAAAATATCATGCTTGCCGCCTGCGCCGCCGAGGGGGAGACGGTGATAGATGGCGCCGCCCGGGAGCCGGAGATCGAGGATCTGCAGGAGTATCTCCGCCGTCTGGGCGCGTATATCGACGGCGCCGGCACCGACAGGGTGGTGATCTCCGGCTTTTCGCCGGAGATACGCGCCGGGCACAGGATCATGCCGGACCGCATTGTATGTGCCACTCTGCTGTGCGCCTGCGCCGCCGCCGGAGGGGCCGTGGAGCTCCGGGGAGTGAAGCCGGAGCACTTTTCCACGGTTACTCATTTACTAAACCAGGCCGGTTGTGATATAATAAAAAAAAGCCGCAGCGTCATACTGCGGTCGGACGGCAGGCTGAGGGGCGTGGAGAGCGTGCAGACGGGGGCCTATCCCGGCTTCCCAACGGACGCCCAGCCGCTTCTCATGGCAGCCCTCCTCAAGGCGGAGGGCAGCACCGAATTTACGGAAAACATCTTTGAAAACCGCTACCGCCACGTGCCGGAGCTGAGAAGGCTGGGCGCGGACATCACGGTGGACGGACGCCGGGCGGTGGTCTGGGGCACGGACAGCCTGCGGGGCGCGGCCGTGTCCGACGCCGATCTCAGGGGCGGCGCGGCGCTGGTCATCGCGGGGCTGAGCGCCGAGGGCGAGACAGTCATATCGGATTCCGGGCATATCGCCCGGGGCTACGACAGACTGGACGCCAGACTGCGCGCGCTGGGCGCGGACATATGGGTCGAACAGTGACCGAAAGGGTTGTGCTTATATGCAGCAGAGAAGAGCGGACGGGAGACACAGACCCGCCGCAAAAAGAAGGATGAGAGGGCGCGGCGGGGCGAGACCCGTCGTTTCCTTCATCATTATCATCGCCGCGGTGGTGCTGGCCATGAGCGTGTTTTTCAAGGTCTCCCGCATCACGGTGACTGGCAACTCCTATTACACGGCCCAGCAGGTCATCGAGGCTTCCGGCATCGAGGAGGGCGACAACCTGTTTTTCATAAACCGTTTTTCCGCGGTGAGCAAGATATTCGCCAAACTGCCGTATATCCAGAAGGCTACGGTGAGCAGGGGACTTCCCAACCGGATAACCATTACCGTGACCGAGAGCCAGACCCTGGCCTACATCCCCCTGGGCAGCGATATGTGGACCATCGACAGCAGCTGCAAGATACTGGGCAAGACCGACGCCACCGGTGCCGCTTCGCTGATACGTATAGACGGCATTGAGCTGTCGAAGCCCATCGTGGGCCAGACGGCCTCCACCACCAGCGAGGACGCGGCGAAGCTCACCTACCTCGCGGATATCCTGGAGCAGATACAGGGCCGGGCAATGCAGGACAAGGTGACCTATATCGACATGTCCACCATCGCCAACCCCAGCTTTGACTTTATGGGCAGATTCACGGTGAAACTGGGCTCCGACGAAAACACCGCGTATAAGTTCGGACTTCTCGTGTCGGCCGTGCAGCAGCTGAAGGACGGCGACTACGGAACCATAGACCTTTCCATCGACAAGCAGGCGCATTTCAGCCCAAATTAACAGTAATTTCAAAAGTTTGTTTACATAACGGTTCAAAAACATATTGACCTGTACGATAAAACGTTATAAAATACAGCTTATGAGTAAGAAGAATAAACACCGTGAAGATAATGAGCGGTATAAAAAAGATACAGGAGGCACGAACATGGATTTCAAAGCCGAGAACGGGCCTGAGAATGTCGTCACTATAAAGGTCATCGGCGTCGGCGGAGCCGGCAACAACGTGGTCAACAGAATGGTCAAATCCGGCACACAGGGCGTCGAGTTCATAGCGGTCAACACTGATAAGCAGGCTCTTGCGGTTTCCAGTGCCGATCAGAAGATCCAGATAGGCGAGAAGCTCACTCACGGTCAGGGCGCAGGCTCCGATCCGGAGGTGGGCAAGCGCTCCGCAGAGGAGAGCCGCAGCAACATCGCCAAGGCCGTTGAGAGCGCCGACATGGTGTTCATCACCGCCGGCATGGGCGGCGGCACCGGCACCGGCGCGGCCCCCACGGTGGCTGAGATCGCCCGGGAATCCGGCGTACTCACCGTCGGCGTGGTCACCAAGCCCTTCAAGTTTGAGGGCAAGCGCCGCGCGGATCAGGCCGATGTGGGCATCCAGGAGATGCTGGGCAAGGTGGACTCCCTGCTGATAATCCCCAACGACCGCCTGAAATACGCCACCGACCAGAAGGTGACGCTGGCCAACGCCTTTGAAATTGCCGACGATGTGCTGCGTCAGGCTGTGACCAGCATATCCGACCTTATAAAGAATACCGGCTTCATCAACCTGGACTTTGCGGACGTCACCACCATCATGAAGGACGCCGGCTTCGCCCACATGGGCGTGGGCCATGCCACCGGCAAGGGCAAGGCGGAGGACGCCGCCCGCATGGCGGTCGCCAGCCCCCTGATGGAGACTTCGATAAACGGCGCCCACGGCGTGCTGATAAACATCACCGGTTCCGAGGATATGGGCCTGGAGGACGTGGAGTCCGCCGCCAGCCTTGTGCAGGAGGCCGCTCACCCCGACGCCAACATCATCTTCGGCGCCACCTTCGACGACAGCATGCAGGATGAGATCCGCGTCACCGTCATCGCCACCGGCTTCGACGATTCGCCGGTACACAAGGACGCCGCCGACGCCCAGACCGTGAAGAAGACCGTTCCCGCCGCCGCCCCCAGAGCCGACAAGCCCCAGGGCCTGTTCACCGCCGCCTCCGAAAAGCAGGCCGCCGCGGCTGAGCCCGCACCGGCCGCCGCTCCCGCCGCTTCCGACGGGGAAGAGGATCCCTTCGACAGCATTTTCAAGATTTTCAACTCCAAGTGAGTTAAAATAGCATAGCGAAACTCATGGCTCCTTCTCCGCCAGGGGAAGGAGCCGTTTTGAATGCGCGCACAGGGGGCGGGAGCGTGAAAAACGCCAAAAGCTTTATAATGGACGTGGCTGACATATACTTCGGCAAGCGGGTCACCCGTGGCGCGGCGGCGCTGTCGTACTACCTCACCATGACGCTCTTTCCGCTGCTCATCTGCCTGTACTCCATGCTGGGCACCCGATATCAGCAGGCCATGCAGGCCCTGTCGGTGGTGCGCTCCCTCATCGCGGAGGAGACGTTTTCCGCCGTGGAGGATTTTCTGACCTATGTGGCCTCCAACAACAGCACGGCCATGCTCATCGCGGCGCTGATGGTGCTGTTTACTTCGGCCTCGGCAGCCTTCCGCTCCTTCGAGACCACCATCGGCGAGATACAGGGAGAGATCCGTTTCCGGGGCTTCTGGGGCCTGATGGCCAGCCTGCTGTTTTCGCTGGTGTTCCTGGCCGCTGTGTATATGTCCATCCTCATTCTGATGACGGGCAGCTGGTTTCTGGAGCTGGTGTCCCGCATCCTGCCGTTCGTGAATATCAGCAGATCGTGGACATGGGTGCGCTTCATCGTCCTGTTCGGCATCGTTTTCGTGCTGATATATTCGCTCTACCATGTCACCGCGCCGGCCGGCCGGCGCTACGGCGTGGTAAAAGGGGCGCTGGCCGCCACTGTCGCGCTGGTGGCCGTCAGCATCATCTTTTCCATGTTCATCGGGGTGTCGGCCAAGTACCCGCTGGTGTACGGGTCGCTGGCCTCGGTGATACTGCTGATGTTCTGGCTGTACCTCAGCTCGCTGATGCTCATCATGGGCGACGTGATAAACGTGGTGATCCGCAACCGCGGCCGCAGAGCCGCCTTTGAGGAGGCGCGGGAAGAGGACGAGGCCGCCGACGATTGATAAGCTGAACCGCCCCTGCCGGGGCTGACAAAAAACCGCTGCGGATGATGCAAAATCCGCGGCGGTTCTCCATTTACTCTATATACTTGTCGATGGCGTCGTTGAGATCCTCTATCTGCTGGGTGTCGCCGGTGGCGACGGCGTCCGCTATGCAGTGCTCCAGATGGTCCTTCAGGATGACCCGCGCCGTGCTGTTCAGGGCGGATCTGACCGCCGCCAGCTGCACCAGCACCTCGGAGCAGTCGCGCCCGTCCTCCACCATGCGCTTCACCGACTCCAGGTGGCCGATGGCCCGGGAGAGCCGGTTGATCACGGCCTTGCTCTGGGTGTGGACGTGGCCGTGCTCGCAGTGGGCGTGCTCGTGCTCAATATGCCCGGCCATGTCGGTCTCTTCCGGCGGATGCTCATGGCAGTGTACGATGCCGTCCCCGTGGTCGTGATAGAATAACTCGTCGTCCGGCGTATGCATTGTGCTCACCTCATTTTCAGCTCATTTTAACTTAATCCCCGCATTTTTTCAAGCCCTGAAGGGGGATATGGACAGCCGGGGCGCGAATATGCTTCACACAGGGGGTGAGGATATGCTGGAAAGCGCATTCCTTATGCTGCTGGGCAGCGCGTTTCTCATGCTGCGGCTGTCTTCCGGGGGCTCTTTCCCGAAGCCGCTGTCGGAGCAGGAGGAAAAGATGTATGTGGATCGCTGGATGGCGGGGGATATAGAGGCCCGCAACGTGCTCATAGAGCACAATCTGCGTCTGGTGTCGCATATCATCAAAAAGTATTATACCCAGTGCGGAGACATGGACGATCTCATTTCCATCGGCACGATAGGGCTCATCAAGGGCATCAACACCTACCGACCGAACAGGGGAGTGAGGCTGGCCACCTATGCCAGCCGCTGCACAGAAAACGAGATACTGATGCACTTCCGCAGCCAGAAAAAATCCGCCGGGGACGTCAGTCTTTCCGACACGCTGGACGTGGACGCGGACGGAAACAGCCTGTCGCTGATGGACATCCTGGCCCAGGAGGACGACATGGCCGACCGCCTGGGCCACTTCGAGATATGCTCCCGGCTCAGGGCGCTGGTGGACACGGTGCTCACGGACAGGGAATCTGCGATAATCCGCATGCGCTACGGACTTTCCGGGGAGGCGCCCAAAACCCAGCGGGAGACCGCCGAAGCGTGCGGCATCAGCAGGTCGTATGTTTCACGCATCGAAAAGCGGGCCCTGGAGAAGCTGCGGGAGGCCCTGGGCGAGGAGGCGGCCACAGTCTGACGCGGCAAACGCTGCCACTTGTATAAAACGCGGAAATATGCTATCATGAATCGAAGAAAAAACGGTTTTTCCGCCGAAAGGGCCGGTGATAAGGTGAATACAGGAAAAAAAGCGGGAATTTTCATATTTCTCATACTTCTTGCCGCACTCACGGTCATCGTGACCTCACGGGCGCGGCAGAACAGAGGCGTGGTCATCGACGGCGGGGAGGAGCCCGCCCCCACGCCCACGCCGGTCGTCACACAGACGGCCGAGCCGACGCCCGCCCCCACGCCCACGCCGTCGCCCACGGAGTCCCTGCCGGACGTGGACATCGACAGCTGGGAATTCACCGTCGCCAACGCGGAAAACACGCTTAAGGACGTGCCGCAGGTGTCCGAGGTGGGCAAGACCGGGGCGTATCTGGATACGCGGGCCATCGACTCCCTCAACGCCATGATGAAGGCCTGCTCCACCGCCGGATACAGCGTCTACCTCAATCTTGCCTATGTGCCCTTCGACGCCCAGCAGTACTACTACGACAACAAGGTGAAGGAGCTGGAGAAAACGGGCCTTTCGGCGGACGCGGCCAAGCAGAACGCCCTGAAGCTCCTCGCTCTCCCGGGCCAGAGCGACCACCAGACCGGCCTGGGCGTGGATCTGACCGACAAGTATTTCGCTCCGTACACCAGCGAGACGCTGTCCGCGGACACTCTGAGCTGGCTCACGGAGCACTGCGCGGAGTACGGATTTATCCAGAGATACCCCGCCGGAAAGAGCGGCGCCACCGGCTATGTGCAGTCCTACCATTTCCGCTACGTGGGCAAGACCGCCGCCCGGTATATCATGGATAACGGCCTGTGCCTCGAAGAATTCCGGGCGCTTTATAAATGACGGCTTTTTTGGGGAGAGAAAGTGCTTCTCTCCCCAAAAAAATACTTGCATTGGCTATATGCAGGTGGTATTATATCAGCGTTAGTTGAGTGTGTTGTCAGAGTGGGTTCCCGGCCCACTCTTTTTCTTGAGAAAAAATTTAATGTCAGAAACTGGAAACAAGGTGCGTTATGAGCAAAGTAACCGATAAAGTCACTGAACTTGCAAGGCCCGTGGTGGAAGCCGCGGGGTGCGAGCTTTGGGACGTGGAATACGTCCGCGAGGCCGGCGCGTGGTATCTCAGGGTATTCATCGACAAGGACGGCGGCGTGGGCATAGACGACTGCGAGAAGATCAGCCGCGCGCTGGATCCCATACTGGACGAGGCCGACCCCATACCGGACAGCTACACCTTCGAGGTGGGTTCCGCCGGCTGCGAGAGAGAGCTGAAGCGCCCCTCCGATTTTGAAAAATTCATGGGCAGCGACGTGGAAGTGCGTCTGTATCAGCCCATTGAGGGCCGGAAGGCAGTGGCGGGAAAGCTCGTCGGCTACGAAAACGGCAGCGTCACGGTGTCGGACGGTAAGACGGAGCGCACGTTTACAAAGCAGCAGACCGCGCAGGTGAGACTGCGCGCCACGATATAAAAAGAGGTATATGAGATGAACGCAGAATTTTTTGAAGCCATAGCGGATATCGAAAAGGAAAAGGGCATACCCCGCCAGTACATGTACGACAAGATCAATCAGGCCATGCTGACGGCCTTCCGCCGCGACAATCCCGAGTGCGCCGATAATGTGGAGGTCATTCTGGACGAGGAAAAGAAGCAGATAGACATGGTCGTGAACAAGACCGTGGTGGAGGACGTGGAGGATCCCAACCTCCAGGTCAATCTGGAAGCGGCCAGGAAGATAAATAAGAAGGCCAAGCTGGGCGATATCATCGGCGTTCCGGTGGAGCCGAAAAAGTTCGGCCGCATCGCGGCCCAGTCCGCCAAGCAGGTCATTATCCAGGGCATCCGCGAGGCGGAGCGCGGCATAATCTACGACGAGTTCAATTCCAAGGAGCACGAGATACTCACCGGCGTGGTCACCCGCGTGGAGCCGCGAAACGGCAGCGTGTCCATCCGCATCAACTCCAACTCCGAGTTTACGGAGGCCATGCTGGCCCCCAACGAGAGGATAAAGACCGAGGCCCTGCGCGAGGGCGACCATATTAAGGTCTACGTGGTGGAGGTCAGAAATTCCACCCGCGGTCCCCAGGTGCTCATCAGCCGCACCCATCCGGGCCTTGTCAAGCGCCTTTTCGAGCTTGAGGTGCCGGAGATATACGACGGCACCGTGGAGATAAAGTCCATCGCCCGGGAGGCGGGCAGCCGCACGAAGATGGCCGTCTGGTCGACGGACGCGGAGGTAGACCCCATCGGCGCCTGCGTGGGCCCCAAGGGCGGGCGCGTGGCCAGCATCGTCAACGAGCTGGGCGGCGAGAAAATAGACATCGTCAAGTATTCCGAGGTCCCCGAGGAGTACGTGGCCGCGGCCCTCTCCCCGTCGGAGGTGGTTTCCGTCACCATGCAGGAGGACGGAAAGAGCTGCCGCGTCATCGTTCCCGACGGCCAGCTCTCCCTTGCCATCGGCAAGGAGGGCCAGAACGCCAGACTCGCGGCCAAGCTCACGGGCTTCAAGATCGACATCAAGCCCGAGTCTGAGGCGGCGGAGCAGTAAATAACCTGAAAGGCGGCGGCGATATGCAGAAGAAAATACCTATGCGGCAATGCCTCGGCTGCCGCGAGATGAAGCCCAAGAAGGAGCTCATCCGGGTGGTCAGACCGCCAGAGGGCGAAATAACACTGGATTTCCGGGGAAAAATACCGGGCAGGGGGGCGTATGTGTGCCCCAACGCCGAGTGTCTGGAGAAGGCCGTGAAGACCCGCGCCATCGACCGGGCCCTGGAGACCAAAGTCCCGCCGGAGCTGTACGACGCGCTGCGTGAGCAGCTGGAGGCGGAGAAATGAACGAAAAGGCGCTGAATTATCTTGGCCTTATGCGCAAGGCCGGCATGCTGGAGCTGGGCGAGACGGGCGCGGGAGCGGCCGTGAAGTCCGGAAAAGCGGAGCTGCTGCTGATAACGCCGGACGCCGGCGAAAATGCTCGACACCGGGCGGAGAGCTTCGTGAACGGCAGGCGGACGACCCTGGTGGAGCTCCCGTTTCCACGGGAGGAGTTCTCCCGGCACATCGGGAAGAGCAACACGGTCATGGCGGCCGTGACGGACGCCGGCTTTGCCGCCGCGTTCATGAAATCGCTTGCCGAAGAAGACACGAAATACGCCGCCGGAGCTCAGGCCGCCGAAGCGCGCCTGGCGCGGCTCAGAACGGGAAAATCAGGCACAAGGAGGAACAATGCATGAGCATGCTTATCAAATACAGGGTCCACGAGGTGGCAAAAGACTTTAATATGGCTTCCAAGGATATCGCGGAAATTCTGACGGAGTATTCCGCCGCGCCCAAAAATCATATGCAGGTGCTGGAGACCTCCGAGCTTGACCTGATATTCGAGTATCTGACCCAGCACCACCAGGTGGAGAGCCTGGAGCAGGTGTTTGCCGCTGGAAGATCCGGTCAGAAGCAGCCCGCCCCGGCGCCTGTCTCCGTGCCCGCACAAAAGACCGGCGCGGCCGCAGCCGCACCCGCCGCGCAGACCCCGCCGCAGCCGAAGCAGGAGAAGCCCGACAAGCCCCACGCCCCACGGCAGACGGCTGAGAAGCGCGTGGTGGACACCCGCGGCAGCACGGGCGTGAACATAGAGAAGTACGACGAGAAATTCGACAAGCTGGCCGGCGCGAACACCGCCCGCGACCACGATCTGCGCCGCGGCGGCAAGGAGAAGATCGTCAACAAGCAGAAGCAGCGCCAGCAGCAGGCGGCGGCCTCCGCCAAACGCAGGCAGGAGGAACGCGACAAGCTGCAGAAGCTGCAGCTGGAGATAGCGAAAAAGCAGCAGCTTAAGGTGGCCATACCCGACTCCATCAGCGTGGGCGACCTGGCCAGCCGCATGAAGAAGACCGCCTCCGAGGTCATTAAGCAGCTTATCAAGGAGGGTATTTTCGCCTCCATTTCCGACGTCATCGATTACGACACCGCGGCCATCGTGGCCACGGACATGGGCTGCAAGGTGGAGAAGGAAGTCCGCGTCAGCGTGGAGGAGCGCCTTATCGACGACCACGAGGACGACGAGTCGGAGCTGGCGCCCCGCGCGCCGGTGGTGGTGGTCATGGGCCACGTCGACCACGGCAAGACCAGCCTGCTGGACTATATCCGCCACGCCCACGTCGCCTCCGGCGAGGCCGGCGGCATCACCCAGGCCATCGGCGCCTACACCGTGAACGTGGGCGGCAACCCCGTCACCTTCCTGGATACCCCGGGCCATGAGGCGTTCACGTCCATGCGCGCCCGCGGCGCCATGATAACCGATATCGCCATCCTGGTGGTGGCGGCGGACGACGGCATCATGCCCCAGACCGTTGAGAGCATAAACCACGCGAAAGCGGCAAACATACCCATAGTGGTGGCCATCAACAAGATGGACGTCCACGGCGCGAACCCAGACAGAGTGAAGCAGCAGCTGACGGAATACGAGCTTGTCAGCGAGGAATGGGGCGGCGACACCATCGTGTGTCCCATCTCCGCCAAGACCGGCATGGGCGTCGACAAGCTGCTGGAGAATCTGGTCATCCTGGCCGAGGTGCAGGAGCTGAAGGCCAATCCCGACCGTCCCGGCAAGGGCACCGTCATCGAGGCGCGGCTGGACAAGGGCCGCGGCCCCATCACCACCGTGCTGGTGCAGAACGGCACCCTGCGCCAGGGCGACCTCATCATCGCGGGCACGGCCGTGGGCCGCGTGCGCACCATGGTCAACGACAAGGGCGCCAGAGTTGAGGAGGCCGGCCCCTCCGTGCCGGTGGAGATCTCCGGATTGTCCGAGGTACCCAACGCCGGCGACGTGTTCAACGTGGTCGAGGACGAGCGCATGGCCAGAGAGCTGGTCGAGCAGCGCAAGTCCGAGATGAAGGACGCCGCCAGCAGCCCCGTCAAGAAGGTGAGTCTGGAGGATCTGTTCAGCCAGATCCAGGCCGGCGAGATGAAGACTCTGAACATCATCGTGAAGGCCGACGTGCAGGGCTCCGCCGAGGCGGTGAAGTCCTCGCTGGAGAAGATATCCAACGACGAGGTGCAGGTGAAGGTCATCCACTCCGGCGTGGGCGCGATAAACGAATCCGACGTGATGCTCGCCGCCACCTCCGACGCCATCATCGTGGGCTTCAACGTCCGTCCGGACAACGCCGCCCGGGACTCCGCGTCCCGCTCCAAGGTGGACATCCGGCTCTACCGTGTCATCTACGACTGCATAAACGAGATCGACGCCGCCATGAAGGGCATGCTCTCGCCCAAATTCAAGGAGCGCGTCATCGGCCATGCCGAGGTGCGCGAGCTGTGGAAGGTATCCAAGGTCGGCACTGTTGAGGGCTGCTATGTGCAGGACGGCAAGATACAGCGCGGCTGCCAGGTGCGCGTGCTGAGAGACAACATAGTTATCCACGAGGGCGATCTGGCGTCCCTGCGCCGCTTCAAGGACGACGTGAAGGAAGTCCAGGAGGGCTACGAGTGCGGCATGCAGATCGAAAAGTTCGACGACGTCCATATGGGCGACGTCATCGAATGCTTCGTGATGGAAGAGATCAAACAATAATGTAAAAAGGCGGACGCCGAAAAGCATATCGGCGTCCGCATAGCTTGCAAAAGGGTTTAAACAGAAGCGGCTGCCCCAAGGCTTTGCGGGGGGAGCTCGAGGGCGGGCGAAGCCCCGCCTCGAATCGGATAAACAGCCGCCAAAGTCATTCCGCGCATGACTTTGGGGAGCAAAGCGACATTTTTTGCAAATATTCGGTTTTGCAAAAAATCCGGCGTTTTTAACTGACACAAGGAGGAATTACCGTGCCTTCAAACAAACTGGCGAGAACCAACGACGATATACAGATAGTGCTGTCCAAGCTGCTGCGGGAGGTCAAGGACCCCAGAGTGCAGCAGGGCATGATAAGCATCACCCGGGTTGAGACCACCGGCGACCTGCGCTATTCCAAGGTGTGGCTGTCCGTGCTGGGCATGCAGGACGAGAAGGAATTCAAAAAGGGTCTCAAGTCCGCCTCCGGCTGGCTGAGAAAAGAGCTGGGCAGCTCCATGAGCCTGCGCTACACCCCGGAGCTGGTGTTCGAGATCGACCACTCCATCGAGTACGGCGCGCACATAAACGACCTTATCAACAAGCTGGATATCAAGCACGACGGCGAGGAATGAGCGTATGGACTATCAGGAATGTGCAGATCTGCTCTCCGGGTGGGACAGGGTCCTCATCGTCTCACATCTCAGACCCGACGGCGATACTCTCGGCAGCAGCGCCGCGCTGTGCCACGCGCTGAAGCGGCTGGGCAAGACGGCCTGGATGTACCCCAATTCCGAGGTGACGGACAAATACCTGCCCTATGTGCGGGAATTCTTCGCCCCGGCCGATTTCGTGCCGGAGCACCGCCTGGCGGTGGACACGGCGGAAAAAAGCATGCTGGCCCTGGGCTTCCCCGGGGATATAGAGCTGTGCGTGGACCACCACCCGTCCAATTCCCGCTACGCCGAAAAACTGCTGCTGGGGGATAGAAAATCCGCCTGCGGCGAGATAATACTGGAGCTGATAAAGCTGCTGTGCGGCGGCATAGACGAAACGGAGGCGACGCTCCTCTACATCGCCATCTCCACCGACACGGGCTGCTTTCAGTATTCCAACACCAATTCCGCCACCTTCCGCGCCGCGGCGGAGACGCTGGACGCCGGGGCAAACATCCACGAGCTGAACCAGCGCTTTTTCCGCCGGGTGTCCAAGGCCCGGATAATTCTGGAGGGCATGATCTTCTCCGACATGAAGTTTTACCGGGACGGCGGCGTGGCCGTCGCCACTGTGACGCTGGACATGCTGAAAAAAGCCGGCGCCGTGGAAAACGACTGCGACGATCTGGCCAACCTCTCCGGCAGGGTGGAGGGCGCTCTGGTGAGCGTCACCATCCGGGAGATGGAGGACGGGACCAGCAAGATATCCGTCCGCTCCGGCCCCACGGTGAACAGCTCCGACATCTGCGCCGTCTACGGCGGCGGCGGCCACGCCATGGCCGCGGGCTGCAATATCGCCTGTCCGCCGGACCAGGCGAGGGAGAAAATACTCGCGGCCATCGACACGGTGTGGAGATGAACGGCATCCTCATCGTGGACAAGCCCGCAGGCTGGACCAGCCACGACGTGGTGGCCAAGCTGCGGGGGGCCTGCCGGGAAAAACGCATGGGCCACTCCGGCACTCTCGACCCCATGGCCACGGGCGTGCTGGCGGTATTCGCCGGGCGGGCCACCCGCGCGGTGGAGTTTGCCGAGGCCGACGAGAAGGAATACATAGCGGGCCTGCGTCTGGGGCTGGTCACCGATACCGGCGACACCACCGGCCGGGCGATCTCCGACGCCGTGTGCGACGTTGCTCCGGAGGCTCTGGAGGCCGCGCTGGCGGATTTCCGGGGCGAGATTGACCAGATACCGCCCATGTACTCGGCCATCAAGGTGAAGGGCCAGAAGCTCTATGAGCTCGCCCGCCGGGGCGTGGAGATAGAGCGCGCGCCCAGAGCCGTGAAGATCTCCCGGCTGGAGATAACCGGGAGGGAGAACGGGGATTACATTCTGGACGTTGTATGCTCCAAGGGGACGTATATCCGCTCCCTCTGTGCGGATGTTGGGGAAAAGCTGGGCTGCGGCGGCTGCATGAGCTCACTGCGCCGGGTGCGCGCGGGTGTGTTCACCATCGAAGCTGCCCACACGCTGGACGAGCTCCTGCCGGAGCCGGAAAAATTCCTGCTGCCGGCGGACACGCTGTTCGCGGAAAAGCCCATGCTCATCGCGGACGGCATGCAGGAGAAAAGGCTGCGCTGCGGCGCCGCCTTCGATATCGGCGCGGCGGAGGGCGAATACAGGTTCTATTCCGAGACCGGCGAATTTCTCATGCTGGGCCGGGTGAAAGACGGCCGGGCGGAGACAATAAAAAGTTTTTTCGAGGTTTGACCATATGGGGGACAGCAAAAGGGCCATCGCCCTTGGATTTTTCGACGGAGTGCACATCGGCCACGCGGCGCTGCTGAACAAGGCGAAGGAGCGGGCCGCCGAGATCGGCGCCATCCCGTCGGTGCTCAGCTTCGACATCCACCCGGACACCCTGGTGTTCGGCAGGGAGGTGCCGCTCATCAACAGCGCCATCGCCCGGGAGGACATCATCCGGCGTCAGTTCGGCATCGACAACGTGGTGTTCATCCACTTCAACCAGCGGGTGATGCACATGCCATGGCGGGAGTTCATACAACAGATCGTGGACGAGCTGGGCGCGGCATGGATAGTGGTGGGCCACGACTTCACCTTCGGCGACCGGGGAGAGGGCAACGCCGCCCGGCTCACGGAATACTGCAATGAGAACGGCATAGGCTGCGACGTGATCCCGCCGGTGATGAAGGACGGCGTGGTGGTGAGCTCCACCTATATAAGAAAGCTCATACAGGACGGCGACATGGAGCGGGCCAACGAATTCCTGGGCCACCCCCACATGCTGGCCGACACCGTCCATTCCGGCTATCATCTTGGCACGAAGATGGGCACGCCCACCATAAACATGTACTTCCCGGAGGGCGTACTCATACCACGCCGGGGCGTCTACGCCGCCAAGGTGGTGCTGGAGGACGGCTCCTCCCACATCTCCGTGACCAACGTGGGCGTGCGTCCCACGGTCAGCGACGCCGGCACCGTGAGCGTGGAGAGCTATATCCTGGATTTCAGCGGCAATCTTTACGACCGGCAGGCGCGGGTGGAGTTTTACAAATTCCTCCGGGACGAGCGAAAATTCGCCGATTACGAGGAGCTGGCCGCGCAGATACAGACAGACGCCGCTATGACGCGGGAATACTTCGGAAAATGAGCAAAAAAAGCCCTTCCTGAAAAGGAAGGGCTTTTTTGATATTTTATTTTGCCGGACGGTTTTTGCGGCTGGAGTGGCCGCGTCCCCGCCGACGGGACTGGGCCGCCTTGGCCTTGTAGAAGTCGGAAAGCCCCTCGTCGGCCTCGTAGACCAGCCGGTTTGCGCACCAGGTGCCGTCCTCCGCCTTGCGGAACTTGACCCTGACCAGAAACGCGCCGTCCTCCGGGCAGGAGAACATGTTCATGTACCGCTGATCGCCCTGATTGACCCAGCGCTCGGACTCCATGGCTCCGCCGCATTTCGGGCAGGCGATAGTGGTGAGTGCCCCGTCGGAAAAGGCCTCCGCCTTGCTGATATAGCCGGGAAACGTGTCCCGGGAGACGGGCTCCGGCCCGTCGGGCACGGCCTTGGGCTCCCTGGGCGCCCGGGCGGAGAGAATGCGCACGGCGTCGTCGTAGCCGTCCAGTCCGGCGTCCATGTCCAGATGGGTGCACACCAGAGCCGTGTTGTAGGCGTCGCCCAGCGCGTCGTGGGCCGTGCGGGTCTGCTCGATGCCGAAATTCTCCATGGCGGTGGCCAGAGATTTCTGGTTTTTGTCCCCGCCGGTCTGGACGTTGTATATGAGCTGCAGATTGATCCAGCCCGCGATCCAGTCCCAGTCCAGGTCGTGGATGATGATGTTCTGCTCCATTATGCCCTGATCGTCGTAGCCCCAGGTGAGGAAGGTCACGTCGTCGCCGCACCATTCGCGGAACTGCTGGAAGGCGTCCTCAAAGGCGATGCCCCGGGAGAGCCGCTCCGTGTCGAAGCCGGTGAGCTTTTTTACCTTGTAATGCATGCGCTTGAAGTACACCGGCTTCACGTCGATGGTGAACTCGCCGGCGGGCTTCATATCGCCGTCCAGCTTAACGGCGCCGATCTCGATGATCTCGCCCCGCAGATGTATGGGCAGCTTGTTGAAAACGGAGGATTTGGAGCTCATCGCCTGATTCCACTCCAGATCGACCACCACATAATTCATAAGAAACCTTCTTTCGTCTGACGAAATGTTATTATAACACAGGCTTTGCCCGTATGCACTAATTTTTTGCGGGAAATATGTATTTGCCACGGCGCATATGCTGTGGTATATTTATAGCTGCTCAAAGCATAATATTCGGCCGTATCGGTTTGGAGGTAGCTTATGAAAATTGTGGTACTGTGCGGCGGACTTAGTCCCGAACGCAACGTTTCCGTGTCGTCGGGCTCCAAGATCGCCTCCGCGCTCATCGAACACGGGCACAAGGTGGTACTGGTGGATATGTTTTTCGGACTTGAGGACTGGAACGGTTCTCTGGACGGCATCTTCGACAACCCGCCGCCGCTGGGCGGCACAAAAATAGACGAGGTCGCGCCCGACCTCGCGGCCGTGCGGGCTTCCCGCCGGCTGAAAAGTCCCAGCCAGTTCGGCGACAGGGTGCTGGAGCTCTGCCAGATGGCCGACATGGTGTTCATGGCCCTCCACGGCCAGTGCGGGGAGGACGGCAAGGTCCAGGCCGCCTTCGACCTGCTGGGCATCAGATACACCGGCTCCGGCTTCCTGGGCAGCGCCATCGCCATGGACAAGGATCTTACCAAGCGGGTCGTGGGCCCCATGGGCGTTAAGACCCCCGCCTGGCACACCTATGACTGCGCCTCCGTCACGGCGGACGCCGTTTGCGCCGACATGTCCCTGCCGGTGGTGGTGAAGCCCGACGATTCCGGCTCCAGCATCGGCGTGTCCATCGTGCACACGAGAGACGAGCTGGATACTGCCCTTGCCGCCGCAAAGCATGAGAGCGCCCGGGTGGTGATAGAGCAGTATATATCCGGCCGGGAGATACAGGTGGGCGTACTGGACGGCGCCGCTCTGCCCAGCATCGAGATCCGGCCCAAGACCGGATTCTACGATTATAAAAACAAATACCAGCCCGGCGCGGCGGAGGAGATAACCCCGTCCCCCATACCGGCCGAGGCCGAAAAGCGCGTGGGAGAGGCCACCGTGACCGTGTACGAGGCCCTGCGGCTGAAGTCCTATTCCAGAGCCGATTTCATCTACGACGAAAACGGCGACTTCTGGTTCCTGGAGATCAACACCCTGCCCGGCATGACGCCCACCAGCCTTGTGCCTCAGGAGGCCGCGGTGGTGGGATACAGCTACGGCGATCTCTGCGAGAAGGTCATTGAGACCTCGCTGAGGAAGTACGAATGACGGGCCTCACCGTATCCGATATCGCGGCGCTCACCGGCGGCGCTCTCCGCGGTCCGGGCGGCGCCGTGCCGTCGAACGCGGTCATCGACAGCCGGGAGGTGGTGTCCGGCAGCCTCTTCGCGGCTCTGCCCGGCGCAAGAGCCGACGGCCACGATTTCATCCCCATGGCATTTGAAAAGGGCGCGGCGTGCTGCCTTGCCCTGAGAGTGCCGGAGGGGGTCACGGGCCCGGTGATAGTCGTGCCGGACGTGGCCGCGGCCCTCACGCAGCTGGCCGCGGAATACAGGCAGAGATTCGCTATCCCCGTGATCGGCGTCTCCGGCAGCGTGGGCAAGACCACCGCCAAGGAGATGACGGCCGCGGTGCTCTCGCGCCGGTACAATGTCCTCAAGACAGAGAAGAACCTCAATAACGAGCTTGGCGTCCCGCTGACGCTGCTGCGTCTGGCGCCGGAGCATCAGGCGGCCGTGGTGGAGATGGGCATCTCCGATTTCGGGGAGATGACCCGCCTTGCGGCCCTGGTGCGCCCGACCATGGCGATTTATACCGTGGTGGGCCACTCCCACCTGGAGAAGCTGGGCGACCGGCAGGGCGTGCTGCGGGCCAAGACGGAGATGCTGCCCTTCCTCCCGCCGGAGGGCGCGGCGTTCATGAACGGCGACGACGACCTGCTGCGCGCCTGCCCCTGCCCGGTGGAGAAGATATGCTTCGGCACCGGCGCGGAAAACGGAGTGCGGGCGGAAAACATCGTCTCCGGCGATATGAGCACCGCCTGCGACATCGTCTCCGGCTCCCGGCGTATAAGCGCGGTGATCCCGGCCTACGGACGGCACATGGTTTACGCGGCCCTGGCCGCCGCCGCCGTCGGCCTGCGCCTGGGGCTGACTGACGGCGAGATCGCCGCCGGTATCGCCGATTTCGCCCCGGTGGGGAGGAGAGCCAGGGTCAGCGACACCGGCTTCGTGACCCTCGTGGACGACTGCTACAACGCTAACCCCGACTCCGTGGACTGTGCCGTGGATTCCATGGCGAAGCTCACCGGCAGGCGGGTGTGCATATTGGGCGACATGCTGGAGCTGGGGCCGGACAGCCCCGCGCTGCACCGCGCCGTCGGGCGCTACGCCGCCGAACACGGGTCGGAGCTGGTGCTGACGGCGGGGAGACTGGCGGAGGATATCAGCGCCGGCGCCGCCGAAGCCGGAGCCCAGACCGCCCACTATCCGGACACGGCCTCGCTCATAGCGGCCCTGCCGGAGCACCTGCGCCGGGGGGACGCCGTACTGGTGAAGGCCTCCCACAGCATGAAGTTCGAAAATATTTCCGAGGCCGTCAAGGCTCTGAACAAATAAAAATGCCTATGAAAAACCCGCCGTGAGGAAGCGGCGGGTTTTTCGTAGGCAAATGTGAGTTGTGGAGAGAAATAATTGATCCAAACAGCAAACAAAATGGTTAGTTAATTAACTAACAAAGCCATAGTAACATATAATATTGGTTTTGTAAAGGACTTTTTCGCTTTTTTTGAAAATAATTATTATCCCCATATCAGCCCCACGGCCCAGGCGGAGGAAACAAAGCAGGCGAGGTCGGCGCAGACCGCCGCCGGAACGGCCCAGCGGGTCTTTTTTATGCCGGCGGCGCCGAAATACACGGATATCACATAGAAAGTGGTCTCGCTGGAGCCCAGCATCACGGCGGCGGTGCGCCCGGCCAGAGAATCCGCGCCGCAGCGGGTCATGATCTCCGCGGCGGCGGCCGTCGCGCCGCTGCCGGTAAAGGGGCGCAGCAGCATAAGCTCCGCGGTCTCGGGCGGTATTCCCGCAAAGCGCAGAAGCGGCGAGATAAGAGAAGTCAGCGCCTCTGCCAGCCCCGAGGCTCTGAGGGCGTATACCGCTGGGAACAGGATTATCAGCGCGGGCAGTATGTCCCGCAGCACCGCGAGACCCTTTCCGGCACCTGCGGCCATGGCGGAGAAGACGTCGGTCCTGCTCATAAGCCCCCACAGGCACACTGCGCAGATGATGACGGGAGCCGCCAGCTCCGCCGCTGCTTTCATCTGGAGAGCCTGGAGAAGAGCCGCGCCGAGGCGAGCCCCGCTCCCACGGACAGCACCGTGCTGATCCACACCGCCGGCAGGATATCGAAGGGGGCGGCGGCCCCGCAGGCAGCGCGCACGGCCGCCGTGGTGGTGGGCAGCAATTGTATGGAGGCGGTGTTTATGACCACCAGCATGCAAAGCTCGTCGGAGGCAGCGCCCTTTTCACCCAGAGCGGCCATGCCCTGGGCCGCCCGTATGCCCATGGGCGTGGCGGCGTTGCCCAGCCCCAGAAGATTCGCGCTGACGTTTGCGGAGACTGCGTCCATGATGTCCCCGTGCGCGGCGCAGGCGGGAAACAGCCGGCGCAGCGCGGGCCGCAGCAGCCGCGAGAGCGCCGCCGAGACGCCTGAGCGCTCCATTACCTCCATCACGCCGCACCACAGGCAGATGGCGCCTCCCGTGGCGATAACAAACTTCACCGCCTCCTGGGCGCCATCTGCCGCGGCGGCGCCCACGGCGGCGGAATTTCCGCTGGCCGCCCCGTACAGGACGGACAGCGCCATCATGCCAAACCATATGCAGCTCATCATCATTGCCGTTCTCCTCCGGTTATAAAAAGTGCACAATACAACAATATGATAAACGACAACAAATATGACAAAGGTAAAATGACAAAAAAAGTTTACAAATAATGGTTGACTTTGACCCTATAAGCATATATAATACGCACATTGCCGGGTTGTCATATAAATTTGAACTTTGTCTCGGAGGAAAAAAACGAATGAAATCGACGGGTATAGTGAGAAAGGTCGATGAGCTGGGAAGAATAGTACTGCCCATTGAGCTGAGACGCACACTGGACATTGATGTTAAAGATGCGCTTGAAATCTATGTTGACGGTGACAATATCGTGCTGCACAAATATCAGCCTGCCTGCATATTCTGCGGCAACACCGACGGCATAGTGGATTTCAAAGGCAAGAACGTCTGCCCTGAGTGCATCAGAAAGCTTAAGGACAGGGCCTGAAGAGCTCGCAGGACCAAACAAACGCCCGGACGAAAGTCCGGGCGCTTATTTTTTGCCTTACGGCTATGCAGCTTTATTTATTGCTTGAGCGCCAGGGAGTACAGCTCGTTTTTGGAAAATCCGGTGTCGGCGGCGGCCTTCCTGCAGGCCTCCCGCAGGGAGAAGCCCTCGGCCCGGTAAGCGTCCACCAGCTCCATGGCGTCGTCGGCGGTGGCGCTGGGGGCGGCGTCGGGAACCGCGCCCTCCACCACCAGCACGAATTCGCCTCTCGGCGGCGATTCCTGATAACGGCGCAGGGCGTCGGACAGAGTGGTGCGCAGCACCTCCTCGTGCACCTTGGTCAGCTCCCGGCAGACGGCCACGCGCCGCTCCGGGCCGAAGGCTCCGATAAGGTCGGAGAGGGTCTTCACCAGCTTGTGTGGAGCCTCGTAAAAGATCATGGTTCGCTCCTCTCCCATGAGACTTGCCAGATGCTCGCGGCGGTTTTTCGCGGTGGTGGACAGAAAGCCCTCGAAGCAGAAGCGGCCCGTGGGCAGCCCGGACAGAGACAGCGCGGAAATAAGCGCCGACGGGCCGGGCACTGTGAGCACCTCCACGCCATTTTCGGCGCACAGGCGCACTATGTCCTCGCCTGGGTCGGAAATGGCTGGCATACCGGCGTCGGTGACCAGGGCACAGGTCTCGCCGGCGGCGATGCGCTGGAAGATCTTCTCGCCGCTGTAATATTTGTTGTGCTCGTAATAGCTCACCAGAGGCTTCTTGATGTCGAAGCGGTTGAGGAGCTTCAAAGTCACGCGGGTATCCTCGGCGGCGATGAAGTCCGCGTTTCGCAGCGCCTCCGCCGCCCGTGGGGAAAGGTCGTCCAGATTGCCGATGGGCGTGCCTACAAGATAAAGTTTGCCGCTCATTTTAAAATGCCTCCGCGTCGTGATGATATATCCTCCGCACCTCGTCGGTCTCGCCGCCGTCGGGACGGCGCAGCACCAGGGGCGGCTCGATCTTCAGTCCGGGCCTTCCGCCCCGGCGGCCCTCCGCCAGCACAAGACTGGGCGCCGCGCCGGCGGCGTGCTCCACCAGCCGCAGCCGCTTGGGCTCGATCCCCGCGGCGGTCATGGCGCAAAAGAGCTCCGCCAGCCGCTCCGGGCGGTAGACCACGAAAAAGCCGCCGCCGGTGCGGACCAGATACGCCGCCGCCCGGCAGAGCTCGGAGAGAGTGCAGGAGGCCTCCTCACGGGCGCCGGCTCTGTCCCCGCTGGGGGAGGAGGGCCCGCTGCCGGCGGGAAAATAGGGCGGATTGGCGGCGGCAAAGTCGAACTCGCCGCTTTTAAAAAGCTCCCGGCAGCGGCGGATGTCGCCGGTCACCACGGGGCCTCTGTCGGAAAAGCCGTTGCGCGCCATGTTTTCCGCGGCCATCTCCGCGGCCTCCGGCAGGAGCTCCAGCCCGGTCACGCTCACCTGCGCATCCCGCGCCAGCAGCAGCAGGGCGATGGCGCCGGAGCCGCAGCCCAGATCGATGCCCCGGCGGAGAGAGGACATATTTACAAAATCGGCCAGCAGCACCGAATCCGTCCCCAGCCGGAAATGCTCCGCCTGGGAAAAGACCGGCCCGCCCGGCCAAAGTTCGCATATATCAGACATATTACACCATATAATAGACAAAGGGGCGATATTTTACTATCGCCCCTTTTACATATTCCGTTATCGATTAAGCCTCGTGAATAGCTTCGGCAGGGCACTGTGCAGCGCAGGAGCCGCAGGACAGGCACTTGCTGGGATCGATCTGGAAATGCAGCTCGCCCATGGAGATAGCTTCGGCGGGGCACTGAGCGGCGCAGGAGCCACAGGACAGGCAATCATCGGAAATAACAAAAGCCATGGTGAAACCTCCGTATGTATATTGACCCGTGCGGGCCTTTGTAAGCTGTATTGTAACACATATATTGCAAAAATCAAATGTAAAATTGCCCCGTAAAGATAATAATTCGGTTTTTTGGCGATAATCCAGATTGCGGGCTTTTGATTCGGCTCGTTTCTCGGTAGGGCAAGGGTAATATGGACAGGGGGCATGCACATGAAAAGCAACGAGAAATTCACCCAGCGCGCGGAGACGGCCATCGAGCAGGCCCGCTCTGCGGCCTGCCGGCTGGGCCACAGCTATATCGGCACGGAGCATCTGCTGCTGGGCATAGCGGCCGAGGGCACGGGCCTGGGGGCGCGGGTGCTGCGGGACAGGGGACTGGACGAGAAGGCTCTGCGGGACGCGGTGGTGAAGCTCTCCGGTCTGGGCGCGCCGGGTCTGCCGGAGCAGGGGCTTACCCCGGAGGCGCGCACGGCCGTGGAGCGGGCCGCGGCGGACGCGGACGCCCTGGGCCACAATTACGTGGGCACCGAACACATGCTGCTGGGCATACTGCGCCAGCCGGAGTGCGCCGGGGCGCGGGCGATAGCCCTGGCGGGCGGCGATCTCAACGAGCTGTACACGGACATAATGCTGGTCTTCGGCGGGGCGGGCAGGCCAAAGTCCCAGACCCAGACCAGAGCGCCCCTGCGCCACGCGGAGACCCGGGTGCTGGATCAGTACGGCCGCGATCTCACGGAGATGGCGTCCAACGGGGAGATCGACCCGGTCATCGGCCGGGGCGCGGAGATAGACAGGGCGGTGCAGATACTTTCCCGCCGCACGAAGAACAACCCCGTCCTGGTGGGCGAGCCCGGCGTGGGCAAGACAGCCGTGGCGGAGGGCCTGGCCATGTGCGTGGCCTCCGGCCGCGCGCCGGCGGGGCTGAGAAGCAAGCGCATCGTGTCGCTGGACATGCCCGCGCTGCTGGCGGGAACAAAATACCGCGGCGATTTTGAGGAGCGGGTGAAGTCCGTGCTGAAGGACGTGAAGCGCGCCGGGGACGTGATACTGTTCATCGACGAGCTGCACACCATAATCGGCGCGGGCAGCGCCGAGGGCGCCATCGACGCCGCGAATATCCTCAAGCCCGCCCTGGGCCGGGGCGAGGTGCAGATAATCGGTGCCACCACCCCGGACGAGTACCGCCGGCACATCGAAAAGGACGCGGCGCTGGAGCGCAGGTTCCAGCCCGTGACGGTGGCGGAGCCCACAAAGGAGACCGCCCTTGAGATGCTGGACGCGCTGAAGGGAAAGCTGGAGGAGCACCACGGCGTGCGCATATCCGGCGCGGCGGAGAAGGAGGCCGTGGAGCTCTCCGCGCGGTATATAAACGACCGCTTCCTGCCGGACAAGGCCATAGACATCGTGGACGAGGCGGCGGCGAAGGTGCGGGTGTCCGGCGCGCGGATGATGGTGGGGCCGGAGGACGTGCGGGAGGTGGTGGCCGTATGGACCGGCATACCGGTGCAGACGGTGGGCAGCGACGAAAAAGAGCGCCTGAGCAGGCTGGAGGGGGCGCTGAAAGCGCGCATTGTGGGCCAGGACGAGGCCGTGGGCGCGGTGGCGAGGGCCATCCGCCGGGGCCGGGTGGGGCTGAAGGATCCGGACAGGCCGCTGGGCAGCTTCCTCTTCCTCGGCCCCACGGGCGTGGGCAAGACGGAGCTGTGCCGGGCTCTGGCGGAGACGGTGTACGGCAGCGCGGACGCCATGATACGACTGGACATGACGGAGTATATGGAAAAGCACACCGTCAGCCGGCTCATCGGCTCGCCGCCGGGCTATGTGGGCTACGACGACGGCGGCCAGCTCACCGAGAAGGTGCGCCGCAAGCCCTGGTCGGTGGTGCTGTTCGACGAGATCGAGAAGGCCCACGAGGATGTGTGGAGCATCCTGCTGCAGATCATGGACGACGGCAGGCTCACCGACGCCCGGGGCCGCAGGGTGGATTTCCGGAACACCATCGTCGTCATGACATCCAACGCCGGAGCCCGGGCCATGACCGAGGGCGGGCATCTGGGCTTCGAATACCGGGACGGGGACGAGTCACGGCAGAACGACGTGCGGGAGAAGGTCATGGCCGAGCTGAAGCAGACCTTTCGCCCGGAGTTCCTGAACAGGATAGACGAGACGGTGATATTCCGCCGCCTTTCAAGAGAGGACATCGGGAAAATAGCCGACCGCATGCTGGCCATATCGTCCGGGCGGCTGGAAGGGCTGGGGTACGGGCTGAGAGTCTCTTCGGAGGCGCGGGAGCTGGTCGCGGCTCTGGGCTGGGACGAAAAATACGGGGCCCGGCCGCTGCGCCGGGCAATACAGACCAATATCGAGGATCCGGCGGCGGAGCTCATCCTCTCCGGCGCCTTGAGCCCGGGGGACACCATCCTTGCCGGCGCTTCCGGCGGAAAAATAGTTTTGACGCGGGGCGGGGAGGCGTAATATAATGTCCGCATCAACTCATACGGAGATGCGGACATGACCGAAAAAGAAATTCTGGAAAAAGTGAACAGGCGCAGCCCGTTCAACAGTTATAACGGCATAAGAGTCACCAGGATCGGCCCCGGCGAGGGCGAGGCCGCGGCGGAGCTGGGGCCCGAGTCCATGAACGCCTGGGGCTATGTCCACGGCGGACTGCTGTTTTCCCTGTGCGACGTGGCCGGCGGCGCCGCCGCCTCCGGCGGGACCCGGGGCTGCGTGACGCTCTCTGGGAACATCTATTTTCTGCGCCCGGCGTCCGGTAAGACGCTGACGGCCTCCGCCCGGGCCGTGAAGCTGGGAAAAAACGTGGCCGTGGTGCGCGTCGACGTGCTGGACGACGGCGGCGAGACGGTGTCCGGCGGCGAATTCGAATACTACTACACCGGCGGGGAGTACGCCGATAAATAGAATAGCAAAGCCTCCGCCCCTAAATCCCGCCGCACGTTCTTGCCTCCCCTGTCAAAGGGAGGGGACCGCGCAAGCGGTTATAAGACGAAAACTTGCGCAAACGTAAAGACGCTGCGGATGATCCATCATCCGCAGCGTCTTTACACATGCATTATGAATATGTTATTCTATCGAGATCATGTAATAGTACACCGGCTGGCCGCCGCAGACAACGCTGATCTCCGCGCCGGGGAACACGCCGGAGAGCTCGTCGGCCGTCTTGTTGGCCGCAGTCTCGTCCACATCCTCGCCGTAGTAGAGGGTGATCATTTCGGGGGAGTACTTTGCCGCGGCGGCGCCCACAGCCTGCAGCACGGCGGAAAGATCCGTATAGCTGCCCAGCAGACCGCCGTCCAGCAACGCCAGATATTCGCCGGCCTTTATCGCGCTGCCGTCGAACTCGGAATCCCGGGCGGCGTAGGTGATCTGGGCGGTGTGCACTCTGTCCATGGCGTCGCTCATGGCCTCGATGAGGTTCTCCTCGGATACGTCGGGCTCCAGGCACAGCAGGGCGGATATGCCCTGGGGCACGGACTTGGTGGGCATCACGATGACCTTCTTGTCCGTCAGCGGCTCGCACTGCTGGGCGGCCATGATGATGTTCTTGTTGTTGGGGAACACGAACACGGTCCTGGCGGGGGTGCGGTTTATTTCCCGGAGAATATCGTCGGTGGAAGGATTCATGGTCTGCCCGCCGGTGACGATGGAGTCGGCGCCGATCTCGCGGAAGATGTTGGCCATGCCCTCGCCCGCGCAGACGGCCACGGAGCCGAATTCCTTTTCCGGCTCGGCGTTGGTCTCGGGCGCAGGGGCGGAGTTCTCCACCAGCTCGTCGTGCTGGGTGCGCATGTTCTCTATCTTCGCGGTCTCCAGCGTGCCGTATTTCTGGGCCTCGGTCAGGGCGTCGCCGGGGATGTTGGTGTGCACGTGCACCTTGAAGCACTCGTCGTCCTCGCCGATGACCAGACTGTCGCCGATGCTGTCCAGATAGGCCCGCAGAAGATCCAGCGGCTTCTGTTCGGTGCGGCGGACGATGAAAACCGTGTCGTAGGCGAAGGTAATGTCCTCGGTGCTGAACTTTTCAAACACGCCGCTCTCGTCCTCGGCCGCGGCGGGCGCGGTCTCGGAGGGCACGGTGAAGGTGCCCCGCAGAAAACTGAGCATGGCCTCGTAGATTATCACGAAGCCCTTGCCGCCGGCATCCACCACTCCGGCCTTCTTCAGCACCGGGTTCAGATTTATCGTGTCGTCGAGAGCTTCCTTCGCTGCCTGGATGGACAGCTCAAGCATGCGCTCCACGTCGAAGCCGCCGTTTTTGGTATAGCTCACCGCGGCCTCGGCTGACTTGCGTGAGACCGTGAGTATGGTGCCCTCCGCGGGCTTCATGACCGCCTTGTAGGCCGCGTCCACGCCGTCCGACATGGCTCCGGCAAAGTCCTGCGCGTTGGACTTGGGCATGCCCTTGAGCCTCCGGGACATGCCCCGGAAGAGAAGGGAGGTTATGACGCCGGAGTTGCCGCGGGCGCCGCGCAGAAGTCCTGAGGATGTGCAGTCGGCCGCGTCGGACAGGGACGCGAAGTCCCGCTTCCTGAGCTCTGAGGCTGCGTTGCCGACGGTGAGGCTCATATTTGTGCCGGTGTCGCCGTCCGGCACGGGGAAGACGTTGAGTTCATTTATCGCCTGTGTATTTGCGCGCAGTGCCGCGTCGGCGCAAAGGATCATGTCCTTGAAATCCGCGGCAGTGATATATTCTCTCAAAACAAAAGCACCTCCGTAGGGCGGGGAAGATATTATTTGTCGCCGAGGATCGTGTCCACGTAGACGTTGACGCGCTTTACGCTGACGCCCGTGGTCTTTTCCAGCTTGTAGCTGACCTCGTTCATGATGCTGCGCGACACGGCGACGATGTTCACTCCCTGGTCAACGCCAATGTGGAGCTCAAGAGAGACGGTGCCGTCATCGTTGAACTCTACCTCCACGCCCTTGGACATGGATTCGCGCCGGAGAAGCTGAAGCGGTCCGCCTTCCTTGCTGCGTCCGGCCATACCCTTCACTCCGAAGCACTTGGTGGCCGCGTCGCCCGCAAGATTCGTAAAGACGTCGCTGGTTATACTTATGGTGCCGCTTCCGTTTTCAATCTTTACCATGGTTTCACGAGCTCCTTTCCATAAAAGTCGCTATGACATTATAATACTCACGCAGTAAAAGCACAAGTATTATTTGTAAGCGCTTTCCAAGAATTTTACGGCTGTTTACAACGCCGTCCGATGATGCTAAAATTATATCATATAAAAGTTAATTTAACTTAAATTCGGAGGCAGCGGAATGAAAAGAGAATACAAGACCATGGACGGCAACACCGCCGCCGCCCATGTTTCCTATGCGTTTACGGAGGTGGCGGCGATCTACCCCATCACGCCGTCCAGCCCCATGGCGGACAGCGTGGACAAATGGGCGGCGGAGGGCCGGAAAAATCTGCTGGGCAGCACGGTGAAGGTGCAGGAGATGCAGGCGGAATCCGGCGCGGCGGGCGCGGTGCACGGCGCGCTGAACGCCGGGGCGCTGACTACCACCTATACCGCGTCCCAGGGGCTTTTGCTGATGCTCCCCAACATGTACAAGATAGCGGGCGAGCTCTTGCCCGCCGTGTTCCACGTCACGGCCCGCACGGTGGCCAGCCACACCCTGTCCATATTCGGCGACCACTCGGACGTGATGGCCTGCCGCCAGACGGGCTTTGCCATGCTGTGCGAAAACAACGTCCAGGAGGTCATGGACCTTTCGCCTGTGGCCCACATGGCCGCGCTGCGCGGCCGGGTGCCGTTTGTGAATTTCTTCGACGGTTTCCGTACCTCCCACGAGATACAGAAGGTGGCGGTCTGGGATTACTCCGATCTGGACGCCTTTCTGGACAGGGACGCGCTGGCCGCCTTCCGCGCCCGGGCGCTGAATTCCAACCGCCCCGTCATGCGAGGCTCCCATGAAAACGGCGATATATTTTTCCAGAACCGGGAGGCGTCCAACAGGTATTACGACGCCCTGCCGGGGTTGGTGGAGGACTGCATGGCCCGGATAAACGCCGCCATCGGCACCGACTACCGGCTCTTCAACTATTACGGCGCGCCCGACGCCGAGAGGGTCATCGTGGCCATGGGCTCCGTGTGCGACGCGGCCGAGGAGGTCGTGGATCACCTGACGGCGAAGGGGGAGAAGGTCGGCCTGGTGAAGGTGCGGCTGTTCCGCCCCTTCTGCCCGGACAAGCTGTTGGAGGCCATCCCCGAGAGCGCCGGAAAGGTGGCCGTGCTGGACCGCACCAAGGAGCCGGGCAGCCAGGGCGAGCCTCTCTATCTGGACGTGACTGCGGCGCTGGCCAACGCGGGCCGCTTCGGCGTGAAGGTCTGCGGCGGCCGCTACGGCCTGGCCTCCAAGGACACGCCCCCGGCGGACATATTCGCGGTCTACGGGGAGCTTGAAAAGGACGAGCCCCGCCGCCGCTTCACCGTGGGCATCGACGACGACGTGACCCACCTGTCCCTGGAGGTGAAAAAAGCGCCGGACACCGCGCCGGCGGGCACCATATCCGCCAAGTTCTGGGGCTTGGGCGGCGACGGCACCGTGGGCGCCAACAAAAACTCCATCAAGATCATCGGCGACCACACCGACAAATATGTGCAGGCATATTTCCAGTACGACTCCAAAAAGACCGGCGGCGTCACCATATCCCATCTGCGCTTCGGCGACCGGCCCATAAAGAGCCCGTATTACGTCACTCAGGCGGACTTTGTGGCCTGCCACAATCCCAGCTATATCACCCGCGGCTTCAAGATCGTCAGCGACGTGAAGCCCGGCGGCACGTTCCTGGTGAACTGCCAGTGGTCGGACGCGGAGCTGGCGGAGCGGCTGCCCGCGGCGGCGAAGCGGTATATCGCGGAAAACGGCGTGAAGCTTTACGCCATCGACGCCATCGATCTTGCCCGGCAGATCGGCATGGGCAAGCGCACCAACACCATTCTCCAGTCGGCGTTCTTCGCCCTGTCCGGGGTCATGCCGCTGGACGAGGCCGTGGGGTACATGAAGGACGCTGCAACCCGCTCCTACATCAGCAAGGGACAGGACATCGTGGACATGAACCACCGGGCCATAGAGGCGGGCTCCACGGCCTTCCGCCGGGTGGAAACGCCCGCCGGATGGGCCGATGCAGCCGATGCCGCCGCGCCGGAGTCCCTTGAGGGCCGTCCGGAGCTGGTGAAGATGATAAAGGACATCACCCGCCCAGTGAATCTTATGGACGGCGACAGCGTGCCCGTGTCCGCTTTTCTGCCCCACGCGGACGGCACTTTCCAGCTGGGCGCTTCGGCGTATGAAAAGCGGGGCGTGGCCGTCACGGTGCCGTCGTGGGACGCGGACAAGTGCCTGCAGTGCAACAACTGCGCCTTCTCCTGCCCCCACGCCTGCCTGCGGCCCTTTATGCTGACGCCGGAGGAGGCCGCCGCCGCGCCGGGGAGCGCCAAGCTCACCAGAGTCAAGAGCGGCAAGGGCAAGGGGACGTACAAATACGTCATGGCGGTGTCGCCGCTGGACTGCATGGGCTGCGGCGTGTGCGTCAGCCAGTGCCCCACCCACGCGCTGGAGATGCGGCCAATCGCCGGCCAGATGCCCCAGCAGGAGGCCTTCGATTACTGCGTGGGCAAGACAGCCGAAAAGCCGGACATGTTCGATCTCACGGTGCGCTTCTCCCAGTACCGCCCGCCGCTGCTGGAGTACTCCGGCTCCTGCGCCGGCTGCGCGGAGACCAGCTACGCCCGGGTGGCGACCCAGCTCTTCGGCGACCACATGCTCATATCCAATGCCACCGGCTGCTCGTCCATCTGGGGCGGCCCCGCCGCCGTGTCGCCGTACACGACGGACAAATCCGGCAGAGGCCCGGCCTGGTCCAACTCACTCTTTGAGGACAACGCCGAGCACGGCCTGGGCATATATATCGGCCAGAAGAAGCTCCGGGACGAGCTCCGGGAGAAGGTGGCCTCTCTGGCGGGCGTGACCACGGTGCCGGAAAAGAAGGCCGCCTGCGATAAATGGCTGGAGACCTACGACGACGGAAACGCCAATCAGGCCGCGTCCCAGGAGCTTATAAAGCAGCTTGAGGCCGACCCGGACTGCCCGTATTCCATGTACATCCTTCCGAGGAAGGACCGGCTAAACAAAAAGTCGGTGTGGATATTCGGCGGCGACGGCTGGGCCTACGACATCGGCTACGGCGGGCTGGACCACGTTCTCGCCTCAGGCGAGGACGTCAACGTGCTGGTGTTCGACACCGAGATCTATTCCAACACCGGCGGCCAGGCGTCCAAGGCGTCCAACCTCGGCCAGGTGTGCCAGTTCGCCGCCTCCGGCAAGAACATAAAGGCCAAGGCGCTGGCGGAGATGGCCATGACCTACGGCTATGTCTACGTGGCCCAGGTGGCCATGGGCGCGGACAAGGGACAGACGCTCAAGGCCATGGCGGAGGCGGAGGCCTATCACGGCCCGTCGCTGATAATCGCCTACTCCCCCTGCGAGCTGCACAACATGAAGGGCGGCATGCAGGGCTGCCAGCGGGAGATGGACAGGGCCGTGAAGTGCGGCTACTGGAACCTGTTCCGGTTCAATCCCGCTCTGGAGAGCGGAAAGTTCGTCGTCGACGGCCGGGAGCCCTCCGCGGACTACCGGGAGTTCCTCATGGGCGAGGCCCGCTATTCCGCGCTGGAGCGCAGCTTCCCGGAGCGGGCGGAGGAGCTTTTCAAAGCCTCGGAGGAGAACGCCCGCGCCCGCTGGGAGCACCTTCAGAAGCTGGAGGAGCTGTATAAATAATACAAGGCGCCGTTAAACGATAATTGCCGCGAATGACAAGTCATTCGCGGCAATTTTTACCCGCTTATTTTGCGCTTGCTTGCGCAGAAACAGGGCGATAGACGGGAAGTTGGCTGTGTAAGACTCAAGGGGGAAGCCGTTCTTTCCGCAGAAAGAACGGCGCTCCCCCTTGTATCCTCTCCAAGAAAGGGCTCAGGCGGTATGTCGCATAGGCTTTGACTATTAACCGCCGCCCTGATTTTAAGAGGCTGCGCCGCTCTCGGCATTGCGTCACCGAAGCAGGCTCCGCTGCTCGCTATGCCCGCCCGCCTCGATAGTTAGGCTGACTGGGCAATACGAGGGCAATTCGCAATCTTCATATTGTTCTTCGTCTTTCGTCCACCGCAACCCCGGGGGTTGACCCTGCAAGGGGGCCCGTATACCTATCGCAAAACCGAAGCCCAGCGCAGCGGGTTCGGTTTTGAAAGGAGAGCGCGCCGGAAGCGGCAGCAAAAATGTAGGGGCGGATGATATCCGCCCCTACGTTCCGCGGCGAATGAGGTGTTGTGCGGTTATTTCAGCACTCAGGACAATGGGCCTTTCCACCTCATCACCCGCTGCGCGGGAGCTTCCCCTCAAGGGGAAGCCGGGGCGTCGGGGACGCCGCCCCCTGCGGCCTTCATCCGGGCAGGAGGCGATTTTAACTCTGGCTTGACCGGATAATGCAATGAAAACCGTTGGCGTTTTTTATTTTTCTATCACCGGATAGACCGTAATGTCGGAATAGTGCCACCACTCGCCGGAATAACCGACGAAGCCGTTTCCCGTCATGACCTTATCCAGCAGCTCCGCGTCGGCCCCGGCCGCGGCGGAGACGTCGCTGTAATCCCGGTCGGCCCGGCCGGTGAAGTCGTCGAAGCCGGAGGGCATCTCGATCTCGCTCCCGTCGGCGTTCACCAGCGTCACGTCCACGGTGTTGCCGCGGCTGTGCTTGGAAAAGCCCTTGGTGGGGTCGGCCACATAGGTGGGGTCGGGGCAGATGTCCCACAGGCGGAACTGGGCGGAGACGGGCCGGTAGGCGTCCCAGATTTTCAGACTAAGTCCCTGGGCCTTAAGCTCACTCTGGGCGGCGGCGAGCTTTCTCACCGTGCCGTAGCGCAGACTGGCCGCGGTAAAATCGTATATCGCCTTGCCGGTGAAATTGTCCGTGCCAGCGTATTTCAGGTCGACGTAAATATCCGGTATCCAGTCGGTGACCGTCACCAGCTCGCCGTCCTCAGGCGGGGACGGGGAGGGAACGGGCGTAGGATCGGGTGAGGCGGCTGGCGCGGGGGTGGGAGCGGGCGTCGGGGACGCCGCCGGCAAAACGGCGGCGCCGCAGCCGGAGAGCGCGAAAAGCAGCGCCAGCGCCGCCGCGGTAAACGCCCGTCGACTCATTTTTTCGCCTTTTTGGCGGGCTTTTCCGGCGCGGCGTAGCCCAGCTGGGTCTCCGGGTGTATCTCACCGATGCGGTGGACAATGGTGTCCACCATGAGCTCGTCTTTTTCACCAAAGATGATGTTGGCGAATTCCTTCCCCTCGTGCTGCAGTATCAGCCGGAAATACTCGATGGCCGGGTGGTCGTCCGGCGTCACCACGCTCACGCCCTTGTAGGCGCGGGTGATATAGTCGTAGGGCACGCAGTATTTTTTCCAGAAGTCCTTGTAATACAGCGCCAGACTGCCCAGTCTGACCTTCTTGTATTCCGCCGCCGCAAGATAGTCGGCGGAGTGCTCATCATCCGAGAACTTTTTCCTGTTTACGTCGCGGAAGCTTATATGCTCCGGCATGGCGCTCACCTCGCTTTTCGCCTATTGTACCAGATTTCCGCACGCCGCGTCAATATTGCGTTGAGCCCTTGACTTTCCGCAAAATCAATGTATAATAATTAAGCCTGCCAAAAGACAGGTCAAAATCCTTGCTCCCGGCACAGACCGGGGGCCACAAGACCAGAAGGAGGTGCAACCATGGCAAAAACAAGCGAAAAGTACGAGGTAATGTACATCATCAGCGGGAAGCTGACCGAAGAAGAGGCCGCTCCCATTGTTGAAAAGTTCAAGGCACTTGTTGAGGCAAATGGTACTCTTGACGAGATGGAGGAGATGGGCAAGCGCAAGCTCGCTTACGACATCAACTACATTTCCGAGGGCTACTACGTGCTGATGAAGTTTACCAGCGCTCCGGATTTCCCGGCCGAGCTGGACCGTATCCTCGGCATAACCGACGGCGTCATCCGTTCCCTGATCACCATGCGGGCGGAGTAAGGAGCCTGTGATATGCTGAACCATATTATCATTATGGGCCGTCTGACCCGGGACCCCGAGCTCAGATATACCCAGTCCCAGACGCCGGTGGCGTCGTTTTCCCTGGCGGTGGAGCGCGACTTCGGCGGCAGGGACGGCGGCGAGAAGCAGACCGATTTCATCGACTGCGTGGCCTGGCGTCAGAGCGCCGAATTTGTTTCCAAGTATTTCACCAAGGGCAGCATGGCGGTGGTATCCGGCAGGCTGCAGATCCGCGACTGGACCGACAGAGAGGGCAACAAGCGCCGCTCGGCCGAGGTCGTGGCGGACAACATCTACTTCGGCGATTCCAAGCGCCGCGATGGCGGCGATAACCGCGGCGATCGCGCCGATACGTCGTATTCCGCTCCCAAGTACGAAGCCCCTCCCGCTGACAGCGGCGCGGCTTTTTCCGAGCTGAGCGACGACGACGGCGACCTGCCGTTCTGATTCTGATAAGGAGGATACAGCTTTATGGATAACAAGAGTGCCAATCCCAAGATGCACAAGCGCAGAAAAGTCTGCCAGTTCTGCGTGGACAAGGCCACCTTCATCGATTACAAGGATACGGCCAAGCTCCGCAGATTCATGTCCGAGCGCAGCAAGATTCTGCCCCGCCGCACCACCGGCGTGTGCGCCATGCATCAGCGCGAGCTGACCGAGGCCGTCAAGCGCGCCCGTCAGATAGCTCTGCTGCCCTACGTCACCGACTGATAAAGGCTTTAAATCCCCCGGACTTTTTACAAGTCCGGGGGATTTTTTTGCCTGCCGTCGGGAGGGAAGGCCGCGGGAGCGGTTCACGGATCGCCGTAGGCCGCCGTTATCGACCTTATCTCATTATGTACGCGGAATAGACGCCGCGGCGGGTGAAATCGGACGTCGGGGTGAAATACTCCTGGGGCAGCTCCGTCACCGGCCCGTCGGGCTTCACTATCTGCGGCAGCACGCCCTTTTCCACGCACCATTCCAGCGCGCCGCAGTAACGGTGCTCGTACTTCAGCGATTTGCGCATCTTCTCTATGCGGCGGTTCACGGCCTCGTCCCTGGGCGCGAGCAGCATCGCCAGCTCTCCGAAGGTCATGCGGTCGTCCAGACGCAGCATGTTGTCGGAAAACACGACGGCCCGCTTCTTCTGGATGGCCTGCAGCTTTTCAAACAGAGGGTCGTCCCGGCCCAGGTCCGCGAAGGGGCTCTCCTCCATGAGCTCGGACACCGTCACGACCTTGTAGCCGTACTGGTCCAGCAGGGCCAGCTGCTCGTCCAGCGCGTAGGCTATGGGCGTGCGCTTGGCCATGTTGCAGCCGTCCTTCTGGAAGATTATCTGTCCGCGGAAAAAGTCCGGATCCTTCTCAAGGGCCCTGCGCATGGGCTCTATCATGGCCTCCGCCTCGGCCTTCAGCGCCTCGTCGGGGTCGGGGTTCGCCGAGGGCAGCCAGCCCGCGCCGTCGAAGGACGCCGCCATGTACTGATAGCCCATCAGGTCGTACACGTCGTAGCTGGTGAAGCCGTTGTCCATCTTGTCCACATAGTGGGGCGGGCGGGCCATGACGATGCCGTAGCCGTACCTTTCCCGCATCAGGCCGTCCAGCCGCTGCAGGTCCTCCACGGCGGCGTCCAGCGCGCCCAGATACTCTCGCCTGCCGTACACGAAGGGCTTCTTGCCGAAAATGATGTGCCGGTAGCCGTGGTTGGTGATCTGGTGCCCCTCGTCCAGCATGCGGCGGACGAGCCTGTCGCAGTGCTCCGCGCCGCCGTGCTCGTCGCAGCGGAAGTCGGGGTAGTGGTCGTAGCTGATTCCGCCCCAGGCGGCGCTGCCCACCTTGCCGGCCTCGTCGGGGTAATTTTCGCCGGTATAGCCCACCACGTCAAAGGTGCCGTGAGCGCCGTGCTGTGCCAGTGTGTCCAGCAGCACGTCGGTCATGGCCCGGCCGGAAAAGCGGTCGGGGCCGGCGGGCATGTCCATGGGCCCGTCGTCGAAGGTCATGGCGCACAGGCGCTTGTCGGTCTTTATTCGCTCGATGCGCCGGGTATAGCAGACATAGTGCTTCTCCGCCGGGGTTATCAGCTTTTTTACGACTTTTTTGCCCTGCTTTCCGATCTTTACGATAAGCGACATCACTTTTCTCCTTTGCTGTTCAGGACATCCTCTGCCCGGCATTTGGCGGCGAACAGGGTCCATTTGGCGTATGCCCTGGGCCCGGCACCGGTTTTTTTCAGCTTGGTGAGCTGGCTTTCGGCCACGCATTCCGACCTGCCGCGTTTGCCGCCGATGGCCACGGGGGCGGACATCAGCGCCGCCTTCACGCACTCCGGCGTGAGCTCGGCGGCCTCCAGCGAAACCACGCCGTTGCCGATCTCCTCCGGCAGATGGGCGTCGCTGCCGGCGAAGAATCGCAGACCGTGTTCTTCCGCAAATTCCCGGGCCATGGCGTTGGCGCGGGGATTTTTGCGCTCCGCCCGGCCGTTCCAGACCTCCGCGCCGTCCAGATACTGCGCCAGCGGAGCGAGCTTCTCCGGGTCGCGCAGCCGCTGGAAGGGGTGCGCCAGCACGGCAAGTCCGCCCTGGGCCCTTATTGCCGCGGCGGTAGCGGCAAAGTCGCCGCCCTCCACCGGGCCGGTCAGGAAAAGTCCCAGCAGGTGGCCGTATTCCGTGGAAAATTCCGCCCCGGGTATGAGCAGGAAATCCCGGAAATCGGTCTCGCCGTCATACACCGCGTCGTGGTCGCAGATGGCCGCGCCGTTGAGGCCCGCGGCCTTGGCCCGGGACACGATCTCATGGACGGTCATGCGCCCGTCGGGGGACGCCGCGGAGTGAATGTGCAGATCAAGCTTTATATCCATTTCATTTCCTCTGAAAAGTGTTTTTCAGATAAACCCGGAAGGGCGCGGGGTCGTCGGCGGACTTCAGCGCCTCCTTGGCGCCGAAGGCGTCGCCTATGCCGCCGAAACCCCGGCCGAATTTGCCGTGACCAAGATAACTGAGGACTGCGGCGGTGTCGTTGAGCACAAAGCGCATTTTCACGCCCGTGTTGTAGTTCCCCGGCCGGTACTCCACCGTCTCGCCGGAGGCGGCGGCGGCGTAGCACGCCGCGAAATCGCTGCCAGCGCACTCGGTCATGGGGAAGCTGCCCCAGACCCGGGGGTTCACCTCCAGAATGCTGTCGCCCTTGAATTCCACCATGGCCATGCCGGTAAATCCGAAGGATCGCAGCAGCTCGTACGCCTGGGCGATCTTGGTCTCGTCGTAAAAACTGACGCAGCAGGTGGAGGGCCCGCCGGTGATGGGATATTCCCGGATGCGGCGGTGGCAGAGGGCGCTGATAAGCCGCCCGTTTGAGTCCAGCAGCAGGCTGGCCCCGGCGCCGTCCCCGCTGATTTTCTGCTGCACGATGGGGGAGGGGTCGTATCTGCGCATGGCGGCCAGAACAGCTTCATACTCCGCCCGGTCGCCCGCCACGGCGTAGCGGTCCCTGGCCTTCAGTCCGAATTTTTCGCCGCAGTGGGGCTTGATCACCACGGGGTAGGCGTCCGGCTCGCCGTCAAACTGCTTCGGCACCGGTATGCCCAGCTCCAGAGCCCGGGAATGGACGGTCTCCTTGTCGTTCAGCGCGTCCAGCACCTCGGGAGGGGCGATAAGAAAATCGCATATCCGGGAGAATTCGTCCCGCCTGCGGCTGACGGCGTTGAGGCTTACGGCCCCCACGCAGAAAAGAACGGGGCGGCCGTGGGCGCGCACCACCTGGGCGAGCCTGTCGGTGTAGCCGTCGTCGGCGGCGCGCCCGTCTATCCACACCGTCTCGGCGGCGTATTTTGAGAAGAACACCGGGGGCGCGGCCTTCACGTCGTCCCTGGTCTGGGTGACGACCACCTGCCAGCCCGCGCGGCCCAGAGCGCGCACGGCGGCGATGGAGGATCTGTATTTTCCGTCGGTAACTATTACCGTTTTCATCAGCAGCACTCCCGCAAGATTTTTTCCCTGCTATGATACCAAATTATGCCGCGAAATACAAGAACCGAACCGGACAATAAAGCTCACGCCCCGGGGCGGGGCGTGAGCTTTATTGTCCGCTGAATAGGAAGTCAACCGGATACAGGCTATGAACATGGGGCAGGCTCCCGGGCGGATATCATCCGCCCGGGAGCCTTGATGCCGGCAGGCGGCGCGCTCCTATGTATTACAAAAGGTATTTTATCAGCAGCAGCAGTATGACGCCGGGAGTGCCCAGCAGTCCGGCCACCAGGGCGTTTACCCAGTTCACGCCCAGCGATATGCCCACAAAGCCGCCCAGCCAGTTCACGATGAACAGTATCACGAAGCCCATCAGGGCGTTCAGCAGCAGCTTGAACGCCCATTTTATGGGCGTTTTCAGCAGCTTCACCAGCAGAAACAGAAACAGGATCGCCACGACGGCGATGACGATGGAAACGGTCTTGTCCATAAGATCAACCCTCCTGCGGATACAGCGCCTTCAGATCCCGCACGGCGCAGTTGTAGCGGGACTGGAGCGCGCTTATCTCAAAAATATTGGCGTCCATCAGATTCGGATCGGTGATATTGTCGAAGGCCGACCAGGCGCAGTCGAGCTGGCTCTGGATATGGCCGACGGTCTTCCTGGCCCTGCGGCGCTCCGCCGCCAGATTTTTTTTGGCCCTGCTTTTTTCCGACATGCAAAAGCCTCCTTTTTCCGCTTTGCTTATATTCTTATCAATCGGCGGAAAAATTAAACTGGAAATGCCGGAAATACCATGAGTATGAAAGGGCCGGGCGCATATACTATCATCGGACAAAGCCTTCGTGTCCGGCAGGGTTTCCGAAAAAAGAGCTCAAGGCCGGTGCGGCGTCGAAAGATTCCGTGAATGGCTGTGCTTCGGCCGAAAGGCCGGCATTACCGGACGGGACGGCAGGCCATATCGCGTGGATATGGATCCGTTCCCCCGACGGGGCTTGTCAAGCGCCGGGGAATTCTCTTTTGAATATCAGAAGATATCCCGGTACGGCGGAGATCGTCTCAAACGGCGGTCTCCGCTTTGCGTTTGTTAAGCTTGAAATTTTCACCATTGTAAGATATACTAAATGAGTCGGATTATGCGCCGGCAATCCCACTACATATTGTATTCTGCGAGGAAAAAACCATGACAAAAGCAAACCCCGAATACGGCAACGACAGCATATCCCAGCTCAAGGGCGCGGACAGGGTGCGGAAGCGCCCCGGCGTCATCTTCGGCTCCGACGGGCTGGACGGCTGCGAGCACGCCGTGTTCGAGATACTCTCCAACTCCATCGACGAGGCCAGAGAGGGCCACGGCGATATTATAACACTCACCCGGTACGAGGACAAGTCCATTGAATGCGAGGACTTCGGCCGCGGCTGCCCGCTGGACTGGAACCCCAACGAGAAGCGCTTCAACTGGGAGCTGGTGTTCTGCGAGCTGTACGCCGGCGGCAAATACCGCAACAACGAGGGCGAGAATTACGAATACTCCCTGGGCCTCAACGGCCTGGGCTCCTGCGCCACCCAGTACGCCTCCGAATACATGGACGTCACGGTCTGGCGGGACGGGAACAAATACGAGCTCCACTTCAGACACGGCAAGGTCTGCGGCAAAAAGGGCGAGGAGCTGACCGTCACCCCCGCCGATCGGAAAAAGACCGGCACCACCATCCGCTGGAAGCCGGATCTGGACGTGTTCACCGACATCGATATCCCCGCGGAGTATTTCGAGGACGTGCTGCGCCGTCAGGCCGTGGTGAACGCGGGGGTCACCTTCCGCTTCAGAAACCAGACCGGCGGCAAATTCGAGACCGAGGACTATAAATACGAGCACGGCATACTGGATTATGTAAACGAAATTGCCGGCGAGGGCGCGCTGACGGCGCCGGAATACATGGAGTGCGAGCGCCGGGGCCGGGACAGGCAGGACAAGCCGGAATACAAGGTGAAGATATCGGCGGCCTTCTGCTTTTCCAACAAGGTCAACGACATCGAGTATTACCACAACTCCTCCTGGCTGGAGCACGGCGGCAGCCCGGAAAAGGCGGCCCGCTCCGGCTTCGTCTACGCCATCGACGCATATATTAAAAAGATCGGCAAGTACCAGAAGAACGAGTCCCGCATCACGTTCCAGGACGTGCAGGACTGTCTGGTGCTGGTGACGAACTGCTTTTCCACCCAGACCTCCTACGAGAACCAGACCAAGAAGGCCATCACCAACAAGTTCATACAGGAGGCCATGACGGACTTCTTCAAATCCCAGCTGGAGGTCTATTTCATCGAGAACAAGCCGGAGGCCGACCGGATAGCGGAGCAGGTGCTCATCAACAAGCGCTCCCGGGAGACGGCGGAGAAGGCCCGCCTGGGCATGAAAAAGAAGCTCACCGGCTCCATCGACATCGCCAACCGGGTGCAGAAATTCGTGGACTGCCGCTCCCGGGACCCGGGGGAGCGGGAGATATACATCGTGGAGGGCGATTCTGCTCTGGGCGCCTGCAAGCAGTCGCGGAACGCGGAATTTCAGGGTCTGATGCCGGTGCGCGGCAAGATACTGAACTGCCTCAAGGCGGACTTCGTGCGCATATTCAAAAGCGAGATAATCACCGACCTTATTAAGGTCCTGGGCTGCGGCGTGGAGGTGCGGGACAAGCACACCAAGGATCTGGCGGATTTCGACGTGAACAATCTCCGCTGGAACAAGGTCATCATCTGCACCGACGCGGACGTGGACGGCTATCAGATACGCACGCTCATACTCACCATGCTCTACCGGCTGGTGCCGACCCTGATAAAAGAGGGCTACGTCTACATCGCGGAGTCGCCGCTGTACGAGATAGAATGCAGGGGCAAGACCTGGTTCGCCTATACCGACAGGGAAAAGACCGACATTGTGGAGGGCTTCGGCGGCGCGAAGTGCACCATAAACCGCTCCAAGGGCCTGGGCGAGAACGACCCGGACATGATGTGGATGACCACCATGAACCCGGAGACCAGACGGCTCATCCGGGTGATGCCGGAGGACGCCGCGCGCATGGCGGAGGTGTTCGAGCTGCTGCTGGGCGACAATCTGGAGGGGCGCAAGGAACACATCGCAAACGACGGCTACATGTATCTGGATATGGCCGATCTGTCGTAAGGAGTGAAGAAAGATGAAATTTCAAACTGCCGCGAGGCTTACGAAAACGCTGCTGGTGTGCTCCGTGGCGTTCTGCATTCTGGGACTGTTTCTCAACAGCGGCGAGCTGGTGGTCATAAGGATGGTGCTGACGATACTGGCCATGCTGATGCTGACGGCCTCCATCATCGTGACGCTGGTGTTCTGCAAGTGCCCGTACTGCGGCAAGCGCATATTCTTCGGCGCTTCCAGCGTGGCTTACTGCCCCAACTGCCGCCGCAATCTGGAGACGGGCAAAAAGGGCAGCAAGAAGAAGGCCGCCACCACCAGAAGAAAGTACTGAAACGGAAGGGTAGCAGCAAATGCCGAAAAAGAAGAACCCGGAAAAAGAAATAATGCGGCCGGAGAACGCAGACGTGATGGGTCTCCGGGCCGAGACGGTGGAGCAGCCCATAACCGAAACGCTGGAGACCAACTACATGCCCTACGCCATGTCGGTCATCGTCTCCCGCGCCATACCGGAGATAGACGGCTTCAAGCCATCCCACAGGAAGCTGCTGTACACCATGTATAAGATGGGCCTGCTCACCGGTTCGCGGACGAAGTCCGCCAACATCGTGGGCCAGACCATGAAGCTCAATCCCCACGGCGACGCCGCCATATATGAGACCATGGTGCGCCTTTCCCGGGGCTACGAGGCGCTTTTGACGCCCTTTGTGGACTCCAAGGGCAACTTCGGCAAGATGTATTCCCGGGACATGTCCTACGCCGCGCCCAGGTATACGGAGGCAAAGCTCGCCCCCATCTGCGCCGAGCTTTTCAAGGACATCGACCGGGACACCGTGGAATTCGCCGACAACTACGACGGCAGCATGAAGGAGCCGCTGCTGCTGCCCACCACCTTCCCCAACGTGCTGGTGTCGGCCAACCTGGGCATCGCCGTGGGCATGGCCAGCCAGATATGCGGCTTCAACCTGACAGAGGTGTGCCAGACGGCCATCGCCCTGCTGCAGGACCCAGGGCACGACATCCTCTCCACCATGCCCGCGCCGGACTTCCCCGGCGGGGCTGAGATAATCTACGACCGGGCGGAGATGGAGCGCATATACGCCACGGGCCGGGGCGGGTTCCGCGTCCGCGCCCGCTGGAGGCACGTTCAGAAAGAGAACATCATCGAGATATACGAGATACCCTACACCACCACCACGGAGGCCGTGATGGACAGGGTGGCGGAGCTCATAAAGACCGGCAAGGTGCGGGAAATAAACGACATGCGGGACGAGACGGACCTCAGCGGTCTCAAGCTGGCCATCGACCTCAAGCGCGGCACCGACCCGGAAAAGCTGATGCAGAAGCTCTTCCGCATGACTCCGCTGCAGGACTCTTTCCCCTGCAACTTCAATATACTTATCGCGGGCACGCCCAGGGTCATGGGCGTGGGGGAGATATTCAGCGAGTGGACGGCCTGGCGCGAGGAGTGCGTCCGCCGGCGGGCGTATTTCGACCTGACGAAGAAAAAGGATAAGCTGCATCTGCTGGAGGGCCTGGAGAAGATCCTGCTGGACATCGACAAGGCCATCGCCATAATCCGCAATACGGAGCACGAGGCGGACGTGGTGCCCAACCTGATGATGGGCTTCGGCATCGACGAGATTCAGGCCGAATTCGTGGCCGAGATTAAGCTGCGCAACATAAACCGCGAATATATCATGAAGCGCGTGGACGAGACGGACGCCCTGAAGGCGGAGATAGCCGACCTGGAGGAGACCGTGTCCTCCCGCCGCAGGATAAGGGCCATTATCATCTCCGAGCTGAAGGAAGTCATAAAGAAGTATCCCGCGCCCCGGAAAACCGGCCTGGTGTATTCCGACGAGGTGGAGGAATTCGCCGAGGAGGACGCGGTGGAGGATTACCACGTCACCATGTTCGTATCCCGGGAGGGCTATTTCAAGAAGATAACCGACGCGTCGCTGCGCATGTCGGCGGAGCAGAAATACAAGGAGGGCGACGGGCCGCTCTCGTCCTTTGAGGGCAGCAACCGCTCGGAGCTGCTGGTGATAACCGACCGGCAGCAGGTGTACAAGACCCGGGCCTCGGATTTCGAGGACACCAAGGCCTCGGCGCTGGGCACTTACATCCCCACCAAGCTGGAGATGGACGACGGGGAGCGGGTGCTGGCCGTCATAGATCCCGGCGATTACAGCCGGCAGATCATACTGTTCTTTGAAAACGGCAAGGCCGCCCGCTTCGGGCTGGACGCTTTCGAGACCAAGACCAACCGCAGAAAACTGGTGAACGCCTATTCCGACAAGTCGCCGCTGGCGGCGCTGACGGTGCTCTCCGGCGAGACGGATATTGCCGTCGTCTCCGACGACGGACGGGCGCTGGTGTTCAACACCTCGCTTCTGCAGCCCAAGACCAGCCGCACCGCCCAGGGCGTGGGCTGCATGAGCCTGAAGGCCCGGCGCCGGCTGGAAAACGCGCTGCCGCTTTCGGAGACGGCCATAAAGAACGTCGCGCGCTACCGGGTGAGGAGCCTTCCCGCTGCGGGCGCGCTGCTGAAGGATGAGGACAGAGGGGAAAAGCAGCTTTCGCTGATAGAGGAGTAAGATGAAAAAGGCAAAGGCGTCTGAAATCGTACTCAAGTACCTGCTCATCGCGCTGGGCGCGCTGGTATCGGCGGCCGGCTTCGAATTTCTGCTGTACCCCAACGACATCGTGGTGGGCGGCGTCACCGGCGTGTCCATGATCATCAACAAGCTCACGGGCCTGCCCATCGGCGTTCTCACCATCGTCATGAACGTGCCGCTTTTCGCTGTGGCGTGGAAAAAATTCGGCCTGAAGTTCATCATAGACTCCCTGGTGGGCATGGTGCTCTCGTCGGTGTTCATCGACCTTCTGGCCATGCAGCACATATCCCTGACGGACGATCTGCTGCTGGCCTGCATCATCGGCGGCGTCATCAAGGGCGTGGGCTTCGGCGTCATCTACTGGGAGGGCGCCACCACCGGCGGCAGCGACATACTGGCCAAGCTGGTCCGCAGCAGGTATCCATACATCAACTTCGGCACCATCACCCTGATGCTGGACGCCACCGTTATGGTGGCCTTCGCCGTGATATTCTCCAATTACGAGGCCGCCATGTGCGGCGTCATCGCCATGTTCGTCACCAGCCGGGTGGTGGACGTGGTGCTGTACGGCATCAATACCTCCAACGTGTGCTACATCGTCAGCGACAAGAGCGACCAGGTGACCCAGGCGCTGACCAGCACTCTGGGCCGGGGCGTCACCATCCTCCACGGCGAGGGCGCCTACACCCACCGGGAAAAGCAGGTGCTCATGTGCGTGGTGAAGCGCTCCGAGAGCGTGGAGGTGCGCAAGCTGGTTAAAAACGTGGACGAGGACGCGTTCCTCATCGTCACGGACGCGAAGAACGTGTTCGGCCGCGGCTTCGGAGACATTTCGGATCTTACCTGAGAGGAAGAGCAATGAAAAAACGCCTGACCGCCATGGCGCTGTGCGCCGCCATGCTTCTGGGCATGTGCGGCTGCGGCAGCATATTCGACAAGGAATATTCCTCCGTCACGGACTATGTGGCCGCGGGGGACAGCAGCTCCGACGGCAAGGACACGGTCAGGAACTACTACGCCCTGAAACAGGCCATACTGCGCCTGGTGGACGCCCGCAAGGAGAGCGGCGTGGTGGCCTTCGGCGAATACGACGGCGATATCAGCACCGACCTCAAAAGCGCCTGCTGGGAGCTGAGGACCCAGAACGCACTGTGCGCCTACTGCGTGGAGAGCATATCCTACGACCTGAACCACATCGTGTCCTACGACGAGGCCACCATGCACATCGCGTACAGCCGCAGCCAGCAGGACATCGACCAGGTGGTCACGGTGTCTTACTCCACCGACATAAAGGACTATCTTGCCGACGCCATCAACGCTCTTGGCAAGCGGGTGGTGCTGCTGGTGAACAACAGCGCCCTTGATGAGGAGGGCGTGAAGGCCCTGGTGAGCGAGATATATACGGAGGATCCGCTGTGCGCCGTTTCCCTGCCGCAGACCACGGTGTACATGTACAGCGGCTCCGGGCTCCAGCGGCTTTTCGACATCGGCCTCAGCTACGGCGGGGCGGACGGCACCGTGAGCTCGGAAAAAAAGCTGCTGAGCGCGGCGGCTGACACCGGGGCCAAGGCCTGCGGGGACGCGGAGCCGTCCAAGGCGGCTCTGAAGATCTGCGAGTATCTTGTGGCGCGGTGCATCTACAAGGAGGCTTCCGGCAGCACGGCCTACGACGCTCTGATGCGCGGCCGCGCCGACAGCGAGGGCATGGCCCTGGCCTTCAAGGCGCTGTGCGATAAGCTGGGCATAGAGTGCAGCACAGTGAAGGGCCTGAAGGATCTGAAGGATCACTGGTGGAACATCATCACCATCGGCGCCGACAGCTACCATGTGGACGTATCCCTGTGCCGGGAGAGCGGAGTGAAGGCGGGATTTCTGCGCAGCGACATGGATATGTGGGGAGCGTACAGGTGGGACACGGCCAGTTATCCCGAGTGCCGGGGCGCGCTGACATACGACGATGTGAGCAAATGAGACCCCGAAGCGAAAAAACCGTATTGACAAGACGGTTTTTTGTGGTACAATCAAAAACGTTCTGATTGCGGCCATAGCTCATCTGGTAGAGCGCCACCTTGCCAAGGTGGAGGTAGCGAGTTCGAGTCTCGTTGGCCGCTCCACTAAAAAAACGACTTGCCAAGGCAAGCCGTTTTTTACTGCGTGTTTTTATGAAAAAGGAGCAGACAATGACGACTGACGTTGTAATAATCGGCGCGGGCCCCGCAGGCATCTTCACGGCGCTGGAGATGATCAAGAAGGGCAGCAAAAAGAAGATCGTCCTTGTGGAAAAGGGCAAGTCGGTGGAGGAGCGCCGCTGCCCCAAGGCGATCACTGGCAAATGCATGAACTGCAAGCCCTACTGCCATATAACCACCGGCTTTTCCGGCGCCGGCGCGTTCTCCGACGGCAAGCTGTCCCTGAGCCACGAGGTGGGCGGCGACCTGCCCACGCTCATCGGCGAAAAGCTGGCCCAGGAGACCATAGACTATGTGGACTCCATATATCTGGACTTCGGCGCCGATACCCATGTGGAGGGCGTCGGAGATCCGGAGAAGACCAAGGTCATCCGCCGCCGGGCCATACAGGCGGGGCTGAAGCTGGTGGACTGCCCCATCCGCCACATGGGCACGGAAAAGGCCCACAACATATACATGTCCATCGAGCACTACCTCATGGACAACGGCGTGGAGGTGCTCTTCGGCTGCGAGTGCCGCAACCTTATCATCGAGGACGGCGTTTGCAGGGGCGTCATACTTGAGGACGGCGGCAAGGAGCTCGTCATAAACGCAAAGCACATCGTGGTGGCCACCGGCCGCCGGGGCGCGGACTGGCTGGAGGGCCTGTGCACCGAGCACGGCATCGAGCATCAGGCCAGCACCGTGGACATCGGCGTGCGCGTGGAGGTCCGCAACGAGGTCATGGAGGAGGTCAACGACGTCCTCTACGAATCCAAGCTCATCGGCTATCCCGCCCCCTTCAAAAACAAGGTCCGCACCTTCTGCCAGAACCCCGGCGGATATGTGGCCCAGGAGAACTACGACAACGATCTGGCCGTGGTGAACGGCCACTCCTTCAAGGATAAGAAGTCCGAGAACACCAACGTGGCCATACTGTGCTCCCACAACTTCTCCATACCCTTCAACCAGCCCATCGCCTACGCCCAGAAGGTGGGCGAGCTCACCAACATGCTGGGCGACGGCCACATCATGGTGCAGCGCTTCGGCGACATTCTGGACGGCAAGCGCACCTGGCAGCGGGAGCTGGCCTTCTCCAACGTGAAGCCCACTCTGCCGGACGCCGTGGCGGGCGACATCACCGCCGCCATGCCCTACAGAGCCATGATAAACATCATCAACTTCATCCAGTCCGTGGATCAGGTGGTGCCGGGCTTCGCCTCCTACGAGACGCTGCTGTATTCGCCGGAGCTGAAGTTCTATTCCAACAAGATCAGAATGGACACCAGCTTCAACACCAACGTCCGGGGCCTCCACTGCCTGGGCGACTCTTCCGGCTGGACAAGGGGCCTGATGATGGCCTCCGCCATGGGCACGCTCATGGGCCGCATTATCGCAGCGGAAAGCTGAAAAAACATAACCGGACGCGAAAGCGTCCGGTTGAGACTGCCAAAAAAGTGTTTTTGACAGTCTCAACACGCTGAGTTTTTTGCAAAGCCGAATATTTGCAAAAAACGTCGCTTCGCTCCCCAAAGCCTTGCACGGCAAGACTTTGGCAGCTATTTATCTGATTCGAGGCGGGGCTCCGCCCGCCCTCGAGCTCCCCCCGCAAAACCATTGGCAATCATTTCTTCTCAAGTTTTTCACAGGCTGACCGGACGCGAAAGCGTCCGGTTTTTTTATGTTTTCAATTTTAAGTTAATATGGTACAATAATAAATCAGACTAATGTGTATCGGAGCGTAAAATGGCTGATTTCAAAGTCGTAAGCGAATACAGGCCCTCCGGAGACCAGCCGGAGGCGATAGACGCCCTGGCCAGGGGCGTGGAGGTGGGGCTGGACGAGCAGACGCTGCTGGGCGTCACTGGCTCCGGCAAGACCTACACCATGGCCAAGGTCATCGAGCGGGTGCAGAAGCCCACGCTGGTGCTGTCCCACAACAAGACGCTGGCCGCCCAGCTGTGCAGCGAGTTCAAGGAGTTTTTCCCCGAAAACGCCGTGGAGTATTTTGTGTCCTACTACGACTACTATCAGCCGGAGGCGTATATCCCCCACACGGACACCTACATCGAAAAGGACAGCGCCATAAACGACGAGATCGACCGTCTGCGCCTGTCGGCCACCGCCTCGCTGCTGGAGCGGCGGGATGTCATCGTGGTGTCCTCGGTAAGCTGCATCTACGGCCTGGGCGAGCCGGAGGACTTTGAAAAAATGATGGTCAGCCTCCGGGTGGGCGCGGAGCTGGAGCGGGACGAGCTTCTTAGGCGGCTCATCGAGATCCGTTACGAGCGCAACGACATCGCCTTTGAGCGCAACATGTTCCGCGTCCGGGGCGACACGGTGGAGCTGTGGCCCGCGTACTGGAAGGACAGCGCCATCCGGGTGGAGTTCTTCGGCAGCGAGATCGACCGCATCAGCGAGATAAACCCGCTCACCGGCAATATAACCCGCCGGCTGAACAACATCCCCGTCTGGCCGGCCAGCCACTATGTGACCACCAAGGAGAAGATGACCCGCGCCATCGGCGAGATACGCGCGGAGTGCGACGAGCGGGTCAAATACTTCACCGACAACGGCAGACTGCTGGAGGCCCAGCGGATAAAGCAGCGCACGGATTACGATATCGAGATGATGCAGGAGCTGGGCTACTGCTCCGGCATAGAAAACTATTCCCGGGTGATATCCGGCCGGGCGCCGGGCAGCGCGCCCATGACGCTGCTGGACTACATGCCGAAGGACTTCCTCATGTTCATCGACGAGAGCCACGTCACCCTGCCCCAGGTGCGGGCCATGTACCGGGGCGACCGGGCCCGGAAGGAGACGCTCATCGACTACGGCTTCCGCCTGCCCTCCGCCTTCGACAACCGCCCCCTGAAATTTGAGGAGTTCCAGAAGCGGATAAATCAGGTGGTCTACGTCTCCGCCACTCCCGGCGAATACGAGCGCACCCGCTCCGGCCAGACGGCGGAGCAGATCATAAGGCCAACGGGCCTTCTGGATCCGGAGGTGGTCGTCCGGCCCATAGAGGGCCAGATCGACGACCTCATCGGCGAAATAAACCTGCGGGTGGAGCGGCACGAGCGGACGCTGGTGACCACCCTGACGAAGAAGATGGCGGAGGACCTGTCCGCCTATCTCACCAACGCGGGGATAAAATGCCGCTACATGCACCACGACATCGACACCATGGAGCGCATGGAGATTATCCGCGACCTGCGCCTGGGCGAATTCGACGCGCTGGTGGGCATCAACCTCCTGCGGGAGGGACTGGACATCCCGGAGGTCAGCCTTGTGGCCATCCTGGACGCCGACAAGGAGGGCTTCCTGAGAAGCGAGACCAGCCTTATCCAGACCATCGGCCGGGCGGCGCGCAACGCCGGCGGCACGGTGATCATGTACGCCGACACGGTGACGCCCTCCATGCGCGCCGCCATCGACGAGACCAACCGCCGCCGGGAAAAGCAGGGCGCATACAACAGTGAGCACGGAATAGTGCCGAAGACGATTATAAAAAGCGTGCGCGACCTTCTGGATATATCCGCCCAGACGGAAAAGTTGGTCCGCCGGGAAAACGGCGTGAAGCTGACGGACAGGGAGCGGAAGGAAGCCATAGAAAAGCTGGAAAAGCAGATGCGCGAGGCCTCAAAAATGCTGGAATTCGAGATCGCCGCCCAGCTGCGTGACGAGATAATACTTCTCAGAGGGGAGAAGGACAGATGAAACTGATGATATTGGACGGCAACAGCATCGTCAACCGGGCTTATTACGGCGTCAGGATGCTCAACGCCCCGGACGGCACGCCCACCAACGGCGTGTACGGCTTTGTTTCCATTCTGCAGAAGCTGCTGACGGAGCAGAAGCCGGACGGCGTGTGCGTGGCCTTCGACGTCCACGCGCCCACCTTCCGCCACGAAATGTTCGCGGAATACAAGGGCAAGCGTAAGCCCATGCCGGACGATCTGGTGGTACAGATGCCGGTTTTGAAGAAGGTGCTGGACGCCATGGGCATCCGGCGGCTGGAGTGCGCCGGCTGGGAGGCCGACGACATCCTGGGCACCGTGGGCGCGCGGTGCGAAAAGTCCGGCTGGGACTGCCTGGTGGTCACCGGCGACAAGGATTCCTTCCAACTGATAACCGACGCCACCCATGTGTTCCACGTCAAGTCCCGCATGGGCCGCACGGAGACCATGGAGTACACCCCACAGGCGTTCCGGGAGGAGTACGGCTTCGACCCGCCAAACATCGTGGACCTCAAGGCCCTGATGGGCGACGCCTCCGACAACATCCCCGGCGTGCCCGGGGTGGGCGAAAAGACGGCCATGGAGCTCATCCGCCGCTACGCCACCATAGAGCAGATATACGCCGGGCTCGAGACCATCGACGTGAAGGAGGGCGTGCGCAAAAAGCTCTCCGAGGGACGGGACAGCGCGTTTCTGTCCTACGAGCTGGCCACCATCAGCCGGGAGGCGCCGGTGGATTTCGCGCCGGAGGACGGACTGTGGAGCCTCACGCCCAACAGCGCCATGTACGACGTGTTCCACGCTCTGGGTTTCAGCAAATTCATCGAAAAATGGAGCCTGGAGGCCGGGGAGGAGACCGCCGCGGAGGCGGAGAGGGCCCGCCTGCCGGAAAAGGACGTTCTGGACGCGGAGGGCATAGACGGTCTCGCCGCCGCCGTGAGGGCGGCGGAGCGCATCGCCGTGCTGCCGGGGGACGGGAATCTGGACACAGTGGAGATCTGCGACGGCAAGGCCGTGTACCGCGCGGGCTGGGCCTCCTCGGGGGAGAAATACAACGAGCTTCTGCGGCTGGTATTTTCGCCGGAAGTCAAAAAGATATCCCACAACGTCAAGGATCTGATGGGCCTTCTCATGAACGAGGGGCTGGGCGCCGGCGGCTTCATCTTCGACACCGCCCTGGGCGGCTACCTGCTGGAGGCCACGGAGTCGGATTATTCGCCGGAGCGCCTCACCGCCCGCTACTGCGGCAGCGAGCTTTCCGGCAGTCAGGCCGTGTGGGAGCTGTACCCGGAGATGGACAAACGGATACGCGAGCTGGGCATGCGCAAGCTCATGTACGATATCGAGCTGCCCCTGTGCCGGGTGCTCTCCGACATGGAAAAGCGCGGCTTTCTGGTGGACAGAAAGGCGCTGTACGACTACGGCGAGGGCATGACCGGAGCCATCGACGCCCTGCAGAAGGACATCTGGAAGGACGCCGGGCACGAATTCAACATCAATTCCCCCAAGCAGCTGGGGGACGTGCTCTTCGGCGAGCTGATGCTGCCGTCGGGGAAAAAGACCAAGACCGGCTGGAGCACCAACGCGGACGAGCTGGAAAAGCTCCGGGGCAAGCACCCCGTCATCCAGAAGATACTGGATTACCGCATGCTGACCAAGCTCAAATCCACTTACGCCGACGGACTGCTGAAGGTCATCTCCGCGGACGGGCGCATCCACACCAGCTTCCAGATGACCGTCACCGCCACGGGGCGGCTGTCCTCCACGGAGCCGAATCTCCAGAACATACCCGTGCGCAGGGAGCTGGGCAGCGAGATACGCAAGATGTTCGTGGCCCCGCCGGGCAGGATGCTGGTGGACGCGGATTACAGCCAGATAGAGCTGCGGCTGCTGGCACACATCTCCGGCGACGCCGCCATGCGGGAGGCCTTCAAAAGCGGCATGGACTTCCACACCGTCACGGCCTCTCAGGTGTTCAACGTGCCGGTGGAAAACGTCAGCCACATTCTCAGAAGCCGGGCCAAGGCCGTGAACTTCGGCATCGTCTACGGCATATCGCCCTGGTCGCTGGCAAACGACATCGGCGTCTCCACCGCCGAGGCCAAGGCCTACATGGAAGCCTACTACGCCAGATACAGCGGCGTCAGGGACTATATGAAGAGCGTGGTGGAGAAGGCGAAGGCCGACGGCTATGTGGAGACGCTGTACGGCCGACGGCGCTATCTGCCGGAGCTCAAGTCCCCCAATTTCAATACCCGCTCCTTCGGCGAGCGGGTGGCGCTGAACATGCCCATACAGGGCACGGCGGCGGATATAATAAAGCTGGCCATGGTGAACGTTTTCCGCCGGCTCGAGACCGAGGGAATGCAGGCAAAGCTCATCCTGCAGGTGCACGACGAGCTTATCGTCGAATGCCCGGAGGGCGAGACGGATACGGTCAAAAAAATACTCACGGAAGAGATGCAGAACGCCGTACACCTTTCCGTGCCCCTCATTGCGGAAGCAAACGCCGGGCACAGCTGGGCTGAGGCGCATTGACAGGAGGTTTACATAATGCTTACATTCGACGAAGCCGCGGTCATATTGGACGATCTTATAGAGGAGCTGCCGGACGGGATATACGACGAGCTCAACGGCGGGGTCAATCTCATCGAGGACTGCAAGACCAACGAGTACGGCGACCACCTGATGGGCATGTACCATGTCAACGAGATGGGCCGCTACATCGAGATATATTACGGTTCCTTCGTGGATCTGTACGGCGACATGGATCAGGACGAGTTCACCGCGCAGCTGCGCAAGGTGCTCCACCATGAGCTGACCCACCACATCGAAAATCTGGCGGGGGACAGGACGCTGGAAAAGTGGGACGCGGAGCAGGAGGAAAAGCGCCGCTGCGGCTATGTTGAGGCGGACAGCATCCTGTTTGTGGACGAGGACGGCACGGCCCTCGCGCCCATGGCCGCGGCCATGTTCCGCACCTGGGCCTCCTCCAAATGCGGGGACGTGAAGGTGGGCGCCGCCTGTCTCAGCGGCTTTTCCGGCACCATCAATCCCGCGGCGGCCGCCGCGGCGCAGGAGCTGGGCGTTTCCATGCTTGAAGAGCAGCCCGCTCAGACCCACGACGTGCTTTTGAAGGATTACGACGCCATGCTGTGCATGACCATGGATCAGGCCGACAGGCTCTACGACATGTTCCCCCAGTTCGACGACCGCATCATGTGCCTGGGCGTCACGGACATCAAGCCGCCCGTTTTCAAAAAGGGCTGGACGAAGACCGCCAAGCGCATACAGGAGGAGATCGAGGAGCTCATCAATGAGCTCTGCGAGGAGGACGAGTGACGGATTTAGTCATAACCGACGCCGAAGGACGGCATGTGCCGGACATCGAGCGTCTGGAAAAGCTGTGCTTCTCCATGCCCTGGACGGCGGCGCAGATACAAAGCCAGCTTTCGGACGAGAGCCACATATTCATCGCCGCACTCTCGCCTGACGGCAGGGTGCTGGGCTATGTGGGCGCCATGCTGGCCGCGGACGAGGGCTATATCTCCAACGTGGCCGTGGACCCGGAGCACCGGCGGCAGGGAATAGGCGGCGCGCTCATCGCGGAGCTTGTGAGGAGGGCGCAGGAGCGCTCCCTGGTCTTCCTGACTTTAGAGGCCAGAGAGTCCAACGCTCCGGCCCGCGCGCTGTACGCGCAGCACGGTTTTTCGGACGTGGGAGTGCGGAAAAATTACTATGAAAAACCCCGCGAGGATGCTATACTGATGACACTATTTTTGAAATGAGGCAAGTGCTTTGAAGATACTGGCGTTTGAATCCTCCTGCGACGAGACGGCCGTGGCCGTGGTGGAGGACGGAAGAAACGTGCTCACGGATCAGGTGTTTTCTCAGGCGGATCTCCACGCCATCTACGGCGGCGTGGTGCCGGAGATCGCTGCCCGCAGCCATGTGGAGGTCATCTCCCGGCTCGCCCAGCGGGCTCTGCAGGTGGCCGGAGTGACGAGAGACGATATCGACGCCGTGGCGGTGACCTACGCCCCCGGCCTCATCGGCGCGGTGCTGGTGGGCGTGAACTTCGCCAAGGCCGCGGCGCTGGCGCTGGACGTGCCGCTGGTGCCGGTGCACCATGTGCGGGGGCACATCGCGGCAAACTACATCGCCTATCCGGAGCTGACCCCGCCCTTCCTGTGTCTGGCCATTTCCGGCGGCAACACCATACTGGTGGACGTGCGGGACTACACCGACATGGAGATACTGGGCGCCACCCGGGACGACGCCGCGGGGGAGTGCTTCGACAAGACCGCCCGGGTGCTGGGGCTGCCCTATCCCGGCGGCAAGCCCATGGACGATCTGGCAAAGGGCGGGGACGATTCCAGGTACGTTTTCCCCATCGGGCATGTGGACGGCAGCCCCTACGACATGAGCTTCTCAGGTCTGAAGACCGCCGTCATCAACCTTGTCCACAACGCCCAGCAGAAGGGCGAGGAGCTGGACAGAGCCTCGCTGGCGGCGTCGTTTGCCAAGGCGGTCAGCGATTCGCTGGTGCCCCGCACCATGGATGCCGCCCGGGAGCTGGGCTACAGGAAGATCGCCGTGGCCGGCGGCGTGGCCGCCAATTCCCGCATCCGCACGGATTTCAAGGCGGCGGCGGAGAAGGCCGGGTGCTCCCTGTATGTGCCGCCCCTGAAGCTATGCGGGGACAACGCGGCCATGATCGGCTGCCAGGGCTATTACGAGTATCTTGCGGGCGTGCGGGCCGGGAGCGAGCTCAACGCCTACGCCACCATGGAGATATGATATTGCGGGAGGAAATGGAACGATGGGCGTCCACGACGGCCACAGGCAGCGCCTGCGGGAGCGGTTCATTGAAAGCGGACTCGACGGCTTCAACGACGTAAACGCGCTGGAGCTGCTGCTATTTTACGCCCTGCCGAGGTGCGACACCAACGTGGTGGCCCACAGGCTGCTGGACAGGTTCGGTTCGCTCTCCGGCGTGCTGGAGGCCTCCGTGGACGAGCTCTCCTCGGTGGAGGGCATCGGCGTTAACGCTGCTGCGCTGCTGCGCCTGGTGCCCCAGCTGGGCCGCATGTATCTGACGGAAAAGACGGCTCTGCTGCCCTCCATCGGGGATTCCGTATCAGCGGGTGAGTACTTCGTGCCCCGGTTCATGTTCGAGAAGGACGAGGTGGTTTACCTTGCCTGTCTGGATTCCATGCACCGGGTCATAAGCTGCCGGGAGATCGGCAGGGGGGTGGTCAACGCGGCTGAGATCAGTATGCGCCGCATCGTGGAGACCGCGCTGCAGCAGAACGCCGCCGCCGTGATACTGGCTCACAACCACATTAACGGTCTGGCGCTGCCCTCGCGGGAGGACGAGCTCACCACAGGGCGGATAGCTTCGGCCCTGAAAATGGTGGGCATAAGCCTGGTGGACCACATCATCGTGGCGGGGGACGAGTTCGTTTCAATGGCCGACAGCGGACTGATACGGGACTGACCGGCGCCGCCTGCACCGTTTTGTTACAAAGCCGGGAAATATGTACATTATGTAAAGTAATAATTGTTTCTGACTTGTAATCAGACTTCATCACGGGTTATGCGAAAAATTTTGATATTTTATGAAAGCATTGATATTTCAACATAATATGCCTGTTGAAAAACCTGTTGGAAATGTTGATAACTATTTGAATAGATTTTACGTAAAAAAATTATGTTAACAGTTATTCCAAGGCAGGCAGGGGGCTTATAGGGGCTCAAAACTGCCCGATACCGACAAAAAACCGGCATTTTTGCAACCTTGCCGCCGCCGGCAGCCGGTAGGGTGCACAGATATACAAATAGTAATTTTTGTATAAACTGCAACAGTTGACTTTTTGCTGTCCGCTGTGCTACAATACATAGGCCCAAAACCGAATATGCTGGATTAGCTCAGTCGGTAGAGCGCCTGATTCGTAATCATGAGGTCGAGAGTTCGAATCTCTCATCCAGCTCCAAAAATACCTGATTTTCTCGAAAAATCAGGTATTTTTATAACTTTTTAGATAATTTACCGACCCACAATTTTCCCAATTTCTGACCCGCTTTCTCTGTAATTGGTCACGATGAATTTGGCTTCCTAAACCGCTCCAAACCGTTTTGACCCACAACCCGCCCCACACGGGGAAAGGTTTAGAAAGCACGGGGCAGGCTCCGATAGGAACCTGCCTTGTGCTTTCTCTCATGGTTGTGCCTTTTTCTTTGTCTATGCGGCGCAGATTTTGAGCGCCGGTTTCGGCTTCTACATGGCCTGCGTCACAAAGCTGCCCATTTTCTGCGCGGCGTCCTCCTGCATCTGCCGGGTAGCGTGGGCGTAGGTGGAGAGCGTGAAACCTGCGTTGTAATGTCCCAGCATGCTGGAAACCGTCTTGACGTCGACGCCGTTCTGAAGCGCCATCGTCGCGAAGGTGTGTCTGAGGTCGTGAAATCTCAGGTGTTCCAGCCCCGCGTCCTTCAGAATCTTTTTATGGAGGTTGACCACCGAATCGGGGTAGTACATGTATCCGGTCTTTGGCGAGGGAAACATATACGGATTATCTGGATGCTTATCATGCTCCTGGGTGAGCAGGTCGATGGCCTCCTGCGGAATGGAGATCGTTCTCATGGAGGTATCCGTCTTGGGCCTGCCCAACCGTATTTCTCCATTAGGGCCTCGTACGGCCTGTTTGGTCACGGACAGCGTTTTCTTCTCCGTGTCGAGGTCGCTCCAGAGGAGCGCTACCAGTTCGCCCTTACGCACGCCGCTGGTCAGCTCGAGGAAAAACAGGGGCAGGACGCCTCTTGCCTCAGCCGCCTTGAGGTACGCGCTGATGTTTTCGGGGTGCAGAATCTTCATCTCCCTTTTCTGGAGTTTCGGGATGATACATTCTTCTGTGGGGTTGCGGGGGATGAGGTGCTCCTTTACCGCCCTGTCAAGGCAGTTGTGGAGCATCATGTGAACGCCTCGGACGGAAGCGTTGCTGAGTCCCGGCTGTTTCTTCTTCTGTGCCTCGCGCACCCGTCCGTGATCCTTGAGGTCGTTATAAAACTTTTGAATGTCCCGCGCCGTCAGTTTCCGGAGCTTGATTCCGCCGATGGCGGGAATGATCTTGTCATCGATGAACCGCTTGTAGTATTCTGCTGTGGAGGGGCGGATGTTGGGCTTGGAGTACAGCTCGAACCATGTCTGCGCCCAACTGCCCACCGTATAATCGTCTGCGCGTTTAATGTCCAGATCCTTGGTTTCCTCCTGCGCCGCCTTTAGCTTTGCCTTGCACTCAGCCTGGGTTTTGCCAAGCACGTTCTTGGTGATGCGCTTGCCGGTTTCGGGATCGTAGCCTGCTGTGTAGCGCCCCTCCCAGCGGCCATCGCTTCTTTTTCGGATATTGCCCTCGCCGTTGGCTCTGCGTTTTGCCATCTGATCAATCCTCCTTTGGCATCGTGGTCATAAATATTTCTTCTGCCTTCTGTTCTTCATCCTTGTCGAAGGAGTAGGGCGGCTCCTGCGCCAGCTCCCGGTAGATGCCGCTGGCGAGGCGGCAACCTGCGAGGAAACTGTGCAGGGATGTCTCGTCCCGAAGTGAGCATTGCAGATCCACCATTCGCAGCAGGAGTTTCTGTTCCTCGCGGTTCAACCTGTCGTGCAGGGCTTTGCGGACTTGCTCATATTCCTGCGTCAGCTCCTCGCATCTCGGCGGCGTGTAAAACCGCTGGCGCAGTGCTCTCATGTAGTCGTACATTGCGTCACCTCCTGTTCGCAACACAAACACATACCACAACAGGAGGCAGAAAGCTATTACATTTTTGCGAGAATGCAGATAAACAGATCGTGAAATCCGGTCTGCGGGTCAGAGAAGATGCCCCTCTGAAAACCGTGTCCGCAAGTCTGCTGAAACAGGCGCTTTGACGCTCTAATCTCTTTTACACCGAAAGGGCGAATCGTCACAGCTCTTGATCTGCACCGCGCTCACATCGACATGCTTGGCCACTGGGACTCCTCATGATCGTCCGGTTTGTGGCCGAGGGCGATTCTCTTATCGCGGAGCTTCTGCAGCCGCTTTTTGTCGATTCTGAATCCAATGTTACCCGTTTTCGGCAGCGAGTTGTCGCGAAAGATATTTGCCATGTTGTGGAGCAGGTGGGTGGCTGCGAGCAGGACGGAGGGTGGCTGAACGCTGTCGATGTGGTCCAGCAGGAACTGCGCGTATCCGTTTCCCTGATTGGTGGACTGCGTAAGCCAGTAGCGGGCTGTCTCCTTATTCTGGTGAATCTCCCGTCCCTCGAGGTACAGCTTCCCCAGCAGATACTGCGCGTAGGAATTGCCGTCGCAGGCGGCGCTGTCCAGATATGATACCGCTTTGCTCACATCTCTTTTTGCGAACTCGCCCCGCAGATATTCCTTGCCCGCGCGGTAGGCGGCGCAATGGCTGCCGTGTTCGGCTGCGTACTCCAGCCACTCCATTCCGAGCTTTGGATTGCGCACATCATCGCTTTCGGAGAGGTAAAGCTTTCCCAGCGCATACTGTGCGAGGGGCATTTGTTCACTTGCCTTGTAGAACCAGTCGGCGGCGAGAAGTGCGTCGGGGATCACAATGCCGCCGTCCCGATAGAGCTTGCCGAGAAAATACTGCGCCGGCGCATTGCCGTCCTCCGCCCATGACTTCAGTTCTTCCACCGCTCCGTCGCGCTCCGCCAGCGGAAGCGTGTCGTCGTAGACGTCGTCCACGATCCGCCACAGGGAGCGGTCGGCGGGAACATCGTCGTCCGGCTCGTCCCGCTGCGGCACGCTTTCGTCCTCGAAGGAGAGCCCCCCAAGGCGTATGTGTTCCGCCTCTTTGATGACTGCGTTCTGAATAGCGCGAAACTCTTTTTGCGCTGAGAGCCGCAGGCGTTCGCGGGACTCGTCCTTGTAGAAGTCGTCCACCTGCCCCTGCAGCTCCAGCCAGCGGTCATAGCAGTCGCGCACCGCCGGCAGGCGCTCCATCTGATCGACGATCTCATCCACCAGCTTTTTCAGCGGCTTCGGCAGGTAGCCGTAGGACTTCTTACCGCCGACGGTTTCCAGCTTCCGTGCCAGCTCTGCCATGAGCTTCTCTGCTTCCGGGTGGTAGCAGACGCCTGTCTGCATTTGCCGAACCAGGTCCAACATGGCGCCGCGTGCTTCCGACACCAGCCCGTCGCGGGAAACGGATTTCTGCTCATATAGCTGAAGCAGTTCCTGCTTGAAAATGTCGCCCGTAAGTTGAGAGCGAATCTGCCGGATGCCATCGCGGGAGAGATACGCCTGACCCGGTTTTACCGACCACGCCATCATGTGGACATGAGGGTGATCGCCCTCGTCGTGGAAGGCGGCGTACCAGCGAAAGTCGCCGGGCGGAATCTTCATCGCTGCCGCGATATCGTTGCGGCGGGCGCGGAGCAGATCGCGCCATGCGTTTGCATTGTCGTATCCAAGCCGCGCGGCGTCCTCGCGCTTAAGCGAGATGATGTGAGTCCACACATTGCCGGTGTAGGCGTTCAGTTCCTCCATCGCGCCGTCGAGATTGACGAACTCCTCATCGCCGAATAGACCGTGCGAGGCAATACGCTCCGCTCGGGGACGAGTGGCGATGTACCTCATATACACATCTGAGCGCTTGGCCGCGTCCCAGTTGGACTTCAGCACCATGGCGATGAGCGCGGAGGCGTGGGCCTTGTCAGGATGCTCCGCGTAGTCGGTGTACTCGTCGAGCTGCGCGACGTCAGGAAAATCCCTGCGAAGTTTTGCGATGAGTTGCTCCTGCTTTCGGGTGGGCGGACGGTCATCCATCAGCTTTTGCACATGTTCCCGCGTGCCGATGTAGCGCAGGTATCCCTCCGCACCGACGGCAGCACCGCCGGTGCATTTGAGATACGGACTCTTGACGATCAGCTTTGCCATCAGGTATCGTCCTCGGAATCGTTCTGCCCATGGTCGGCAGCATCTCGCATCCGCTGTTCCAGCGAGATGCTGCCGCGGGTCAGCTTTACATTTCGCGCACTCTCGCCGCGCCGACGGCGCATGTCCTCCTCCGAGAGCCTGCACACATCCGCGAGGATGCCGTTTCCAATATCCATCTCTACCGACTGCTTGTAGAGCAGCCGCGCCATGCGATCCTCGAACACACTGAGGCGGCCGTCAATGGCGGAGACGATGCTTTTGGGAAGGGTCGTGCAGAAGCCGGCCGCCAGATAATCCGCGTAGAAGTTGACGGCCTTTTCCACGAACTCATTTTTGCTGCGGCAGTTGTCCGCCGCGTACCACTGCTCAATCTTCTGCTTTGTCGCAGAATTCATCCGCAGCGCCAGTCGATCCTTATTTTCTGCGCGCATTAAAAACCTCCTTGTTTTGGCAGGCAGACACCGTGAAAAGCTCTGCACCGGCGGGCTTTTTACCAAATCTGACGCCACCCGCTTGATACTTGCCCTAAACAGACGCTGTTCGCGGTTTAGCCGGAACTCCCTGAAACTGCCCGCACTGCGGGCAGATGTGATACGGCACGGTGTCGCTTGTGACGCCAGCCCTTTATCCTGCTTTTTCTTTCGTCCCTCGGAAGCTATCCGAAAGCGGCTCAATTCCGGCCTCAACGATCTGGGCGGGGTCTTTCCCTTCGCCCTGCGCCAAAGCCGCACACAGCGGCGCACAGGGGCCGACAGGGGCGTTCTTTGCCAGCTTGGCCGCGATGCGCTGCTTTTCGGCCTCAGCGTCCGCGCGGGCAAACTGCCGCGCGTTGAAAATATCGATGGCCTCCTGGATGGGACGGATCGTGTAGAGCAGACTGCCGTTGCGCTTGCGCCCGTCTTTGGTGCGGATGTCGGTGGGCTGCGTCGCGATGAGGCCCTTGTCCTCCAGCGCGGCGACGTATTTGCGCACCGTGTTCTGGCTGGCGCGGATGGCCCTGCCGATGGTTTTGTAGCTGGGGTGGCACTGATACGTTTTCCGATCCTCGCGGTAGAGCAGATACGAGTAGACCGAGATCTCGCCGGTGCACAGACCCAGCGAGAAGATTTCGTTGGGCAGCGGGAAGTAGTTTTTGATCGCGTCGCGTTTGGGATAGCGGTTGTACTTCATTCGTCGCCTCCTGTGTTCGCCTCCACCCAGGCGATGAACTTTTCCTTGGGCACCACGATGCGGCTGCCGATCCGCAGCGCCGGGAAGCCTTTCTCGTGGATCAGCTCGTACCCGGACGACGGCGAGACGCCCAGCACCTTCGCCACGGTCTGCGCGTTGAGGAACAGCGGCAGCTCCTCGTAGCGTTTGTAGACGGATTCCTTCAATGGACAACCTCCTTGTCGAAATAGATTCCTCTGCGTTCCGGAAAAGCGCGCGCGGCTTTTTCTTTGATATATGGCGGCGCAGTTCGTGAGGGCTTTTGACGCCGCCGTATATGCGGTTGGACAATAGTGATTTTTGCTTTCTGCATTTTCAAAATAGCATAGGATTGACTTTTGCACAACGGTTCTGTACAATTCATTTTGAACTGATGCTGATTGTCCCGCTTTGCGAAAAATCCAATTGTCCAAAAAGGAGCGCGCCATGCAGAACGAAAAAGACTACTCCGAATATCAATTCAGCGAGTCGCAGAAATACCGCGCCGCCCGCCGCGGCAACCGCTACGTTGATTTTGACTGCTTCCACAACTACGCGCGTTATTCCCCGCGGGACAAGACGATCCGGATTTCTGTGGACGGCTGTCACGAGGACGCGTCGATGCGCGAGGACATCGATGCGTTCAACGCGGAGGATGCGGCGCGGCGGGAGTTTCATCCCGAGGTCCTGTCTCCGGAAGAGCAGGCGGAGCGCGAGGAGGCGCGGCTGGACGGCCTGAGGGAGAACGCGGAGGATCGCGCGCAGCTGTGCAGGCGCTGCGGCATTTCTCTCTCGCCGGCCGGGGAGCGAATCGATTTACCCGCGTCGGAGGAAAAAGAAATGCCGCTGCACAATGTGCTCAGCGGCGAAGAGATCGTATTGCGTTACGGCGAAGGCATCCTGAATTTCATCTATGCGGATTTTGAACCTGCGTTCAGGGAAGCGCGGAAGCTCGCGCGGCTGCCGGAGCTCCTATTGGCGGGCCGCCCGGAATGGGCTGTGGAGGCGTGCCGCGCAAGAGCTGCGGCGCGCAGGCCTGAGAAGGTTTACAACCAGACGCAGGAGATCGTCGAGGAATACTTCAGCTATACCTCCAGCCGATTCTTTACGAAGGAGATTTCCTATTGTTCTCTCTATACCGCGATCTGTCCGCCCGTATTCACCGACACGCTTCATGCGGACAAGGCGCTGAAGCGATATTGCGGTTATCTTGCGGCGCTGCAAAAGGAATACCGGGAGCTGATGGAGTTTTGCTTTGACGAGAAATACTGGCCGCAGGTTCTCGGCGGCCTGCATCCGGCGGAGCGGTATTATCTCTGCCGCGAGCTGCACGGTCAGCCCTGGCTGACGCAGCGAAGCGAACGCTTCACCTTTGATTTCGAGCGCATGGACGGCAGCGTGGCTCCGTACGGCATGAGCAGAGAGGCGCTGATCCGGCGCGTCACGCATCCGGTTCCGGTTACCGATGACCTGCGCGCGTTTGCGAAGCAGTACGGCACAGACGCGGAGCGGCTTTCCGCGGAGCTCACGGCGCCGCACTTTCTGAACATCAGCTACGAGTTCCACACCGTCGCGGACGCGCTGGAGCTGGAATTCACGAAGCTGCTGGAGTCGGACGTGCGCTTCCGCAAATGCGAACGGTGCGGAAAGTATTTCATCATGAAGGGCAACTACGACACGCGCTACTGCGACCGCATCGCCGAGGGCGAGACGCGGATGTGCCGGGATTTGGCGGCGCAGGAAAACTACGCCGCGAAGAATGCGGACAATCCGGCGGCGGCAACCTACCGCAAATACTACAAGCGGTACTTTGCCCGCGTGCAGGTCAGGCAGATCCGGGCGGACGATTTCAAGCGCTGGAAGTATCAGGCGGTGGTCAAGCGGGATGCGTGCCTGAACGGCGCGCTCACGCCGGAGGCGCTGACCGCATGGATGGAGGGCGCGTTCCCCAACCGGCAGAAGAAAAAATAACAGAACGACAGCGAAGAGGCCGGGACATATTGTCCCGACCTCTTCGCTGCGTGTGTCATCCCATGCTGCCGATCTTGTTTCCGTTCTCGTACAGATCCTCGGCGTAGGTGCAGACGTTTCCGCCGCCGTCCTCCACCCAGCCGAAGCCGGGCACCCAGACCTGCGCTTTGCCGCCGGCGGCGCTCCGCTCACCGGGAGCCGGATCGGCAGATGGCTGCGGCTGCTCCGGCTGCGGACTCTGCACGGGTTGGGGAGCCTGTGCTGGCTTTACTTCCGGCGCTGCCGTTTCTTTCGGTGGAGCTGCGGGCAGCTGAGTCTCTGCCATCACTGGCGCTGGTTCGGGTGCTTCAGTTGGAAGCGGAGGATTTGTTTCTTCTGCTGGAGCGTATTCCTTCTCGGCAGCAGAGAGCGGAATCGCTCCGGTGTGTTCCTCCTGGGCGGCGGCCGCGGTACTTGTTACCTGATCGGCGGCGGGTACTTTCCCGTCCGAGGCGTTCTGAGGGCACACAGCGCCCCACAGGGTCGCACACGCGGCGATTGCCAGGGCGGCGGTCAGCAGTTTCTTTGTCATGATTCTTCCTCCCTCTGAAATGCAGAACGGGCGTCCAACCCGGCATCGTCTGCCGGCGTTGAACGCCCGTTTTCGTAGTGGTTCAGCTCGTTTGTCAGCTGCCAGGCCAGCTTGAATCCGCAGAGAAAGCTGTCCAGCGAGCCCTCGTTTGCCATCATCGTCAGATCGTCCACAATCCGCAGCACGATCTTCCGCTGCTCGGCGGGGAGCTTGTCCCGCAGCAGAGCCCGGTTCGCCTCCACGGAGCGCCTGAGCTCCGTCATCTCCTTCGGCGTGTAGAAGCGGTCGTACAGCGCTTCCAACAATCCATCCATTCGCGTCGCCTCCTTCCGGCAACACGAACATATACCACAAGTTGAAGCAGAAAGCTACTGAAAGATTATTTGCATTGCGCGTACGCATCCAACGCCTGCGCAATTTTTTCGATTTCCCCGCTGCCGTTTGTCGGGAATCGAAGCATGGGAATGTTGTAAAGTTTTAGAATATGATCCTTCAGGCGGTCACGATCATACTGTGCAGTGCCCTGCTTGTGGAAATGAAAACCGTCCACCTCGATCGCGAGCACAGGCTTTTTGCTGATGCGATTATAGATCAAAAAATCCAGATGCGTTGCCGTGTTCATGGCATAGCGGCATTCGCCATCATTCAGCAAATGCGGATCGCGAATCAGCATGTTCAGCGGCTGATGACAGATTACACCCAGAGAAAGCTGCGGACGTGCTATCAGGAGATCGCAGATTGCAGCGTACATCAGGTTCTCGGAATCATATTCCGAAACCTGCTTGTGCCGTTTGAGATAGGTAATCCGTGCGTCGGTATACTGGCGGTACAACAGATCGAAAACGGAATAAATTTCACTCTGCACAACCTCAAAGTTGTTGTATCGAATGTAGCTGATGAGGTCGCCAATATTGCTGTCGCTTGGCTGCTCGCTGCCTGAAACCACAAGAACGAGTCGCCTTTTCGCACGGGATACGGCTACGTTCAAAAGATAGGGGTCATCTGAAAAATCCGTTATCACATCATCCACGGTGGTGAGGACAATGGCATCCTTTTCTCGTCCCTGGAACTTATGCACAGTATGAACTTCTATTCCGGGGCTGTCCAATTCCTTTTCGATCTCGGCGACCTGGTCTATATAGGGGGCCACAATGCCGATTTCGTTTAGGGGCGTATCGCCGAGCTGCGGCAAAACTTCCCGCATCGTCACGTCGATTTGACGCTGATTGATGTGGTCGCGGCGGTGGTTGCCGGCGTTGGTCTGAAAAACTTTCAGAACGTCAGGCTCTCCCCGATCTTCGGTCATCACCACAAGTTCGTTCTGGTAGAATTTCTGATTGCAGAAGCCGATGATTTTGGGATGGCAGCGATAGTGCTCCCTCAGAAGCGTCTGCGGGACATTTGGCAGCACACTGCAGACAGATTTCAAAAAGCTGTTGTCGGCAAAGGAATAACCGGCTGGCAGATCGAACGAGGTAAAGACTGCGTTGCTGCGCCGTTTCATCTCATCTGTCACGACATTGGGCAGCTGCTTGAGATCCCCGACAATCACTGCGTTTCTTGCACAGGAAAGTGCCAGGGCTCCGGTTGCCACGTCGACCTGCGAAGCCTCATCCATAATGAGATAATCATAAGTCGTATCCTTCAAAGAGCTGCGCGAAGAAAATGTCGTGCTCAAAATAATGGGATATTCCTTCAGAACCTCCCAGGGCCGCTGCCACAGGTCGTCTTCGCTGAAGATTCTGCGGCTTTGCCAACCGGTGTATCGGGCGGACAGAACCGCTCGCAGGAAACGGAAGGATAGCTTTGTGAGCTCGTCCATTTTGCTTTTTGCGTCCTTCTCGATGAGCAGCCTTTCAAGCGTTGAAATTTCGTTTACCAGCTCGGCCTTTTTGGCCTGATAGTAAAGCCCCTGCAACATGGTGATGATGCGGGGCAAGTTGTTCTGATAGAATTTCCAATCGGAAATTCCATAAAACAAAACGCTTTTCAGCTTAAACCAGAATGTGATACCGCGTTCTTCGTCTGAGAAGGCACAGCATTCCTGCCAGAGCTCCATAAGCCGCTGCGCTTTCAAATTCCGGCGAGGCTTAATATCGGAATCATCCATACCGGTTTCTCGGCAATACTCCGCAAAGTACTTCATTTCCAGCGTCAGCGCATTCAGCTCCTGTTTGGCGATGGCAAGCCGCTCCTGCTTTGTGAAGAGCTCCGACAACTCTGCGGACAGAGCCGCAACATTGGTTTTTAATTCTGCCTGCCGCTCTGGCGACTGCTTCCACTCGGCCAGATTTGGATAACGTCCGGTTTGCTTCTGCAAAAACGCCGTTTTGTTCTCCGCTTTCCCGAGTGGAGCGGCCAAAAAGCCCAGGCCGTTTTTAGGGTCAGAGAGTTTTTCCAGCACGTTTTCCGTGGCGGAATTGTTGTTCGATACAACCAGAACAGTTTTTCCATCGGCCAGCAGATTTGCAATGATGTTCAATATGGTCTGGGTCTTTCCGGTGCCGGGAGGCCCCTGTATCACACTGATCTGATTTTCAATTGCAGCCGAAACCGCATGAAACTGGCTGGCATTTCCGCCAAAGGGGAAAATGGGTACGCTTTGGCTGTGGGTTGCAGGGTGGTGGGTTGCCGGATCAAGATATACGGCCATAGCGGTATCCCGACCGACAAATGCCAGCTTTTCGTATTGCTTTTCCAGAAGAACTGCGCCGTCGTCGCTTTTCAGCTCGTTGATCGCGGCCAACTTGCGAAGGTAGTCCAAACAGCTTCCGGCTCTTTTTTCGTCCAAACAGGAGTAGGCAATTTTCAAACTATGTTTCTCATACGTTCTGCCGCTGCCATCTTCAAAACAGATATGCCAGTATTCGCCGCGCCTGGCATGAAACACATAGATACCTTGAATCTTGAACAGCTCATGTTCTCCGTGAGAAATATGCACATGTGCGGGCTCAATCCTGTCGGGGGTTCTGATCCACTCAATGGAGCTATCGTTATATTCGTATTTTTTGCCAGTCTGAAAGGTCACATCATACTTTTTTGTCCCAGAATTATAACAGCAGAAACGAATATCTGCTGTTTTGTCTTGACCATTGGCGAGGATAAGATTCTCCTTTTGGTTCAAAGCGATTCCTCCGGTACAGGGTAATTATTGAATGTTGATGATGCAGCGGCATCTGGGATAGTTTGAGCAGCCATAGAACTCCTTGCCCGCATTGGGCCCCTTTGTGGCTTTTCGCTTCACCATGACGCCACCGCATTTGGGGCAAAGAAGTTGCTTTTTCTCTGTTATTGCGGCTTCTTCTGGGGGCAGGGCCTGCGGAACAGGTTCTGCCGGTGCCGTTATTGGCTGTGCCTGAGGTGTAAGTTCTTCACGGAATTTGGCTGTAAAATCCGTTTTCTGCTCCTTGTTTATGCCGAGGAAAAAACGCGCAAGAGCCTCCATCTCAGCATCGCTGTACGACTCGTTTTTGGAAGCAGCATTTGATTTCCGGATGTAGTCTGCCAGTTGGTCGGCGCGAATGACCTGCTGGCGAACTTCCTTTTTGGCATAGCGGTCATACAATACCGTTTTCGGATTGGCCAGAACCACGATGGATCGGTAATTCTCATCAAAATACTTCTCAAACAGTGCTTTCGTCAGAAAGTTTCCTTTTGATGCGCTACGGATCTGTTTGATAAGCTCCAGATGACGGCGGTTTTGCGTAATAGGAGAATAGATTCCTTCTTTTTTTCGATGGCGTCCGTAGGTGGTCGTCCGAACAAAGTCACCGGCACTGTTGATCTCAATATCTCCGTAGAGGTTTTTGCATTCAATAACGAAAGTCTGTTTGCGGGTGACGATCAGGTAGTCGATCTGAGCTGTCAGACCGTCATATTCAAGGAACAGATCATGTAAGATGTACATGGGAAGATGGCTGTTTTCAAGCTCAAACCGTACCGTTTGCTCGCCCCAAATGCCAGCGTTCACTCGATTGATTTCCTCATCGATTTTATCAGCCAGTTCACCGGGCGCCTGCTCGCGCAGCTCCCGCAGCGCGGCAAGCTGTCGCTCTGCGTCACTGTCATCTTTTAAGAATACCGGCTCTTTTAGCTTGTCAAATAGGCCCATAGGCAATCCTCTTATAATAAACATAAGGAGAATTGAAATCAGAATATCGGCGATAATTTCTTCATCATCGCTATTCTTTAAATCTTGCACATCAAGGATTCCTTGCTTTATCCAGAAAATTTTATCAGCTTCAAGCCCGTATTTACTATTTTCACGTGAATTTCCGATACTAATTTGTGGCATATCAGATAAAAACAGTTGCTCATTTGTACTGTCACCACGTATATCAGCTGAAATTTCTCGTACTAAATCGGAAAACGGACAAATAACACCGGCTTGACGTTGTTCTTGGCTGCTTAGTTGACGCCCACTTGAATTGATGCGGCGAAAAATCTCGAACACATTTTGTTCGGATTCGACTTTATAGGAAGTAACAGCAAGCTGATAGTCAAGTACATTCGCGCATGCCGTTGGCTCATGTAAATTTGCGCCATGATATCCGACAAAGAGTCCATCTGCTTCAGCTTGCTGAGCTCGGGCAAGTTGCTTTATATCAAAATACTTACCTTCTACTGGGTATTCGTTTTCTATGAAACCTACAATGGCGTTTAAACGTTGCATTCCGTCTAATACTTCGTAATATGTTTTTCCGCCTTTTTCTGCATATTCTGCGAACAAAATCAAAGGGATAGGATACCCTTTTGAAATACTATTAATTAAACAGGCTTTTTCTGACTCCGACCACACAAGTTTGCGCTGATACTTTCTATTAACAACGATTTGATTTTCACGAAATCTACGGTATATTTCTTGCACACTCACACCACTTGGTATAACACTCATTTTCTTTTCCTCCAATTATTCCTAGATTCTAAACGATATGAATCATCTGTCATGGCATTTACACCGTCACAACTGAATTTCGGGGTATTGCTATACGTAGCAACTTACCGTCTCGCGAAGTACTCCGTCAGTTTCTGCTCACAAATGCGCTCTATCTCGGCTTTTTCCTCTTGCGTCAGGTTCTTCCACACAGCTTCGTCTATCTGGACGATCCCCAGCGTTTTCGTGTGCCGCATCATCTGCATGTCCTCAAAGCGCTTGAAGGGGTTGGCGAGGATATTGCGCTCGGCATCCGTATCTGTATATCCGCCTTTGGCGTATATGCTGTTAGCCTTTTCAACGAGCAGCCCGGCAGTGCGGCGCTGCTCGTAGAAATCGCGGAAATACGCCACGATGTCGCTGAGCTTGACGCGTCCCTTGTCGTCTGCACAGGCAAGCACTGCCTTGATCAGCACGGGCTTGTACGAGTAGCTCATGTCCATCTGCCGGATCATATCAAGGAACAAATCCTTGCGGTTGGAGTCGTCGATCAGCGTCCAGCCGTACTGTGCGGCGTACTTTTTCAGCGTCTCTTCCTTGAAATATTTGAAGGTGCGGTGCTCGCTCATAGGCACCAGTAAATCCGGGATCAGCAGGCCGTCCCGCACATAGCGCTCAATGGTCTCGCTCTGCACATCCACACGTCGCACGAACTCCATTTGCGAGATCATGCCGGCGGCTTCTTCCTGCCAGTTGAAAATGTCCACAAGCTCATAATCGGTGGCGTCCACCGGCCAGTCGATCAACGCGTCGGGCTTCTCGCCTCTGGCGTACAAGCCCTCCTCGGCGGTCTTCTGCCCTTGGGGCGCCAATGCCAGTGCACCTGCACGGTAGTCCTTCAGGCGGAACAGCCGATGCAGCGACTGCGGCATATTGTACTGGCTGGCGTTATCCACAAAGTCGAACACCATCAGACAGTCCTTGCCCTCGGCGAGCCGCATCCCGCGCCCGAGCTGCTGGGTGTACAGTACCTTGGACATGGTGGGGCGGGCCATGAACAGCACTTCGGTCTGTGGACAGTCCCAGCCTTCGTTCAGAAGGTCGCAGGCACAGAGCACCTTGATTTCACCGGCAGCGAACTTGACCAGATGCTCCTGCCGTTCCGACGCCTTCATGCTGCCGGATACGGCGCAGGCTGCGACCCCTGCATCTGCGAACAGCGCGGCGATCTCCTCGGCGTGCCTTACGCTGGCACAGAAAACCACGGTTCGCCGATTCTTTACATATTGCAGCCAGGTGTCCACGATGAGCCTGTTGCGCTCCGGGACATAGATCTTGCTCTCCAGATCGCGGATGTTATATTGAACGCTGTTGAAGCGTACTTTCGTCAAATCAATATTGGTATGGATGCGAATGCAGCGCACGGGCACCAGCTCGCCGATTTCCACGGCGGTCTGGATATCCAGCTTGTGCGCTGTGTTTTTGAAAATATCCAGGATGACGGTGTTGTCGTCGGTGCGTTCCGGCGTGGCGGTAAGCCCAAGCGTAAACTGAGGCTTAAAGTAGGCGAGCACCTTTTGGTAGGTGTCAGCGGACGCATGATGCGCCTCGTCGATGATGAGATAATCGAAATCGCTGTCCCGGAACCTGTCCAGATTCAGCGCGACGCTTTGAATACTGCCACACACGACGTGCGCGTCCGGCTCCTTGACGGAGTCCATATAGCGCCCGATGGTGGCCTCCGGCCACAGGGCCTCGAAGGTCTCGGCAGCCTGCTCCACGAGCTCGTGGGTGTGCGCGAGGAACAGCGTCCGGCCGCCGCAGGACTTGGCGTCCATGACGGCAGTCACGGTCTTGCCGGTACCGGTGGCGTGATAGAGCAGCGCGATGGTCTCGTGCTTTTTCCGCATGGCGGCGAGGGCTGCCAGCGCCTCTTTTTGATGCGCTTTCAGATGCAGGTTTTCCGCGCTGATGGACTTCCTGCGCTGGGTGGGCAGGTAATCCTCGATCTCCTTGAACTGCGGTTGATTGCCGAGAAGAACGCGCAGTTCGTCCTTGACGGTGTCCGGCTGCGTCTGCATCTGCCGCACTGCCCAGCGGTAGACATCCCAGCCCATATGTACCATGCTGTTTTGCTTGAGCAGGTCGTCCCAGAACTTGCCGGAGGACACCAACTTCGGGTTGTGCGAGGCTTCGTCGTCGATCTCAAACGCCACGCGCCGCGGGCCGTTTTCCAGAACGAAATCGGCAAAGCGACTGTTCTGATAGATGTCGTAAAATGGGTATTGCGAATAGAGATACCCGGCTTTTTCCGCGCCAAAGGTATCCGAGAACAGGTCTATAAACAGATCCTCCGCTGTGCTGCCGGAGGCGGCATGGTACGCAGGCATGGCGGTCACCTTACTTTTCAATGACTTCTTTCAGCAAAATTCTCTTTGCAAATCCGCCGCGCTCCCGCAGCTTCTCGCTGCGGACGCGCTGAAACTCCTCCAGCGGAATGCCCTTATACTCCAATATCGCGTGCATGACCTCGCCGATATCGGCGAGCTCTTCCACTGTGCCGCTTTCCAGATATTCGGAGACTTCTTCCTGCAGCTTCTTGTTGAGAAGCTCTATATACTGCTCGTCCGGCAGTGTTTCCCAGGTGCAGGATTTTCCGCTGGCTTCAATAATTTCGGGAATGCGGTCACGGACAAGCTTGTTGTATGCTTTTGTGCTCATGCTGAATCCTCCTTAATATCACCGTATCTGCAGGGCAGAACTCATACTTCGTGACCTCATCTTGTGTAATCCATTTCAAATCATGGTGTTCCAGCAGTTGCGGTGTGCCGGTGGCAATGGTGCAGTTAAACAAGGTAAGATGGATCTTGATGTCCGGGTATTCATGGGTCACTTCCATAAAAATGCCCGCAGGGGCAACAGCTATGGCCAGTTCTTCGCGGCATTCCCGGATGAGTGCTTGTTCCTTGGTTTCACCCGGTTCCACCTTGCCACCAACAAACTCCCACAGCATTCCACGCGCCTTGCTCGCCGGCCGCTGGCAGATCATGAATTTATCCTTGTCCCAAATCAGAGCGGCTACAACCTCTGTCATGGCGCATCTCCCGTTAAGATAGACATAGCCCGCCTGTATTTTTCTACACGCTTCAGAGCGTCGTCGTCCACCGTGTCCAACCGGCTGAGGACGCTGTTGTGCCGCAGATCGGCGAGCTTTACTGCCGAAGCAATCCGGTTCGTTTTGATTTTGCGCACGTAATCCATGTAGGGAACACTTTTATCGTGTGTGAGCAGAGTCAGGGCCTCGATGACTTCTGGGGGGAAGCCCATATTCTCCAGGCCGGCCAGCGTATACGGCGTATCTTCCACGACGTCGTGAAGCAGCGCGCAGACTGTGGCGTTTTCATCCGTCATCTGCTCAGCCAGATGCATCGGATGAAAGATATACGGCATACCGTTTTTATCCCTTTGCCCCTGATGCGCCTCGTACGCCAACTTCATTGCCTTTTTAGTCATTGCAGTGTAAATCATACTGTTGCCTCACCGGCTTTTCGCTTTCATAAGGCCGCTTGGGCCTTACTGCTCCATGCAGTCCATAGCCTTTCTGACCATCACAGCATAGTCCTCTTTTACTTTTGCCGGGGCCTTTATTTTGACCTTTCCACAGAAGCCGAAGATCCAGCTGTAAAAAATGTGGCTGACGACAACATTCACGACAATGCGAAAAGACTCCATGTCGTTAGCATATACCGTCACATCTTCTCCGAAACGGTCAATGATCGAATCCATCACATCATTATCACAGATGAGTTCCACGTCCCTGCGCTCGCCGCTGTACATCCGGAACATCGCGTTCAAATATGTATTGATATCAAAGGAGCCCGGCATCGGAACGGCGTCGTCCTCGAGGATCTCCGGCACCTTGCTGATGCGGTCTACGCGGAAACTGCCGATATCATTATGCTTGTCTGTAAACCCAACGACATAGTAGTAATCGCCGTTCCAGACAAGCTTGTACGGGCTGAACGTGTAAACGAACCCATCGTGCTTTTCTTTCTTCTCTTTGCGGACATTGTAAGTGAAGTATCTGAATGCGACCTTCTTCTTCTCGTTGATTGCCGTGTTGATCGTATCGATGATCAGCAGGAGCTGTCGGTTTTCGCCCTTGACGCGCTGCTCGACGTCGATATTGCGCACCAGTTCCTTGCATAGATAGGGCCCAGCCAGCTTGCTCAGCTTGTCTGCAAGCTCCTGGCTCTTAGCCTTGCTGATGGACTTCGACGAGACAACTGCGTCGATAAGGACCTTCAGCTCCGCAATGTCGAAGTCCCGGCTGACGACATGATACTGATTCTGAGATGACTTGATGAACTCAATGTCGTATCCGGCCGCCATCAGCATGTCGATGTCCTCTTTGATCGTCTTGCGGTAGGACTCAATGCCATACTCATCTTTGAGGATCTGAAGGATCTGTGCGATCGATATATAATGATCTTCGTCGGTATGTGTTAATAGGATCTTCAGTACGAAAAGAGGCCTCAGTTTTCCGTTCAAATTACTAGGTTTCATGTTCACACCTCGGGAAAAAAGCTTTTAGAAATTATCCACAACAGCATACAATCTTTGGTAGTATTCAGACAGCTTGTTATTGCATATTTCAATAATCGATTTTTTATCTTCATCGGAGAGGTTAACCCAAAGTGAACCATTGAAAGCAACTGTTTCAGATTTCGGCGCATACTGTATTGCGCCAATATCCGAAAAGCGTTTAAGCGGATATATTTCAATTACATGCTTCGCTTCTTCAAAAGAGCAATCTTCCTTATAAAATACACTGTCCACTTTTTCAACAGGCAACTTCATATCTCTCCGTTGCTTGTAAAATTTTAGAAAGTATAAAACAATATCAGCAATCGAAGCGGTTCCGGACGAATCAGAAAGCTCTAATAGAGCTTTCAATAGCACTGGCTTGTATGAATAGGTCATCATCATTTGACTTACCATTTTGATAAATACTTGCTTTCGATTCTGATCTGTTATTATGGTCCAGCCGTATTGTCGTGCAAGCGCAATTATAGTTTCTTGCTTAAAGTATTTTTTTGTATTATTTTGAGCAGTATGAATTACACGATCAGGGACGATGGCACCCTCTTTAATGTATTTTTCTATGGTTTCTGATTGGACATCCACCATTTTTATTAATTCAGCAACAGAAACCATTTCCTTAATGCCGTCGACTCCATTTGCGGGAGTCATGGCATCCATCGCATCAAGAAGCTTTAATGGATCAGCTAACTGTTCTTCTGTGTACTGAGTGTCGTTAATAATTGCTGAATCATCTCCAACTACGGAAGGGGGCAACATTTCCGTGAAAGATGGCCAGATTTCGATAAACTCTGCATACAATCTTTGCGCCCTTGCTGAAATATGAGCTTCATCCCAATTTGCATCACCGGCTGCCTGATCAACTAGTTCTTTCGTAAGTAATAACATCGTATGAGATCTATACCCGGGCATATTTTCGCTAGTTCCATCAATTTTATTGGCAAAAGATGAGTTCTTCACCGTAGAATTCAAACTATTGGTGAGTAAAGTTTTATTACCAATTGATTGGATGGCATTATTCCTAAACATTTTTCCTTCATCTGTGTCGGCATCAAGCACACTTTCTCCATTAATAATGGGGACAGTATGCCAATTCGCTTCCCATTTTTTTGGCATGATATGCTCAAGAGTATATTTGTATTCTAGTACATGAATATCACATGCAGGCGACTTACGACGGTAAAGCTCAATCCAAAACAGTATCATTTTTGCTGCATCGTCTCTTGTATTGGACAGATATCTCTTAACATCAGAATCTGAAATTCCTGCATCAGGATTAGCCGTATCACTGGCTATAAGCGATTGTATGCCTTTCCGAATTATCTCATTGCATTTTGATGTATAGTCATTCGTTCCTCTTGAAGATATTTTTCTCCGAACAACAAACGACTCAAGAACCCTGAAATCAGCCTTGAGTGAGCTGTCATTTTCATCCTGATTAGTTTGCTTTAAACGCATGATTACATATGGATAGAACATCTGAACTCCAAATTTATTGAGAATGAGCAACAATCTGTGAATACTGTCCTCATATTTAAAGTATGTACTCATGTCTTCGTCTTCAAGGGCTTCATTAAAGTCGAGAATATATTTCTTGAATATTTGCGCGTATTCTTTTATATCATTAACAAGCATTAACAATTCAGAAAAACCAAGTGGTACTGTTTCACGTTCAAATACACTCTCAAGCTTTGAAAACGTGTCTTCGTTTTCTCCCCATTTTATGCATGCAACACAATACAATAAGAATTCAAGGTTATTATGTTTGACGTTTCCAAATACTCTTTCTTTATCCCACAATTCAGATACTTTCTGATCAGGATTAAAAATATTTTCCCAATCATTTTTATATTTATCAAGGACAGTTCCTTTTTTAGCTTCATCTTCGCCACATGCTTCTAGCAGGCGTTTAAAAAGGTTGTTTTTTATAATATCTGCTGTGCTTAAACGAATGCCCGCTCTGTTAATTGTGTCAAAAATCGTTTGTTCATTAATGTCCCCCCGCTCTAATTCGATCAGGACAAAAACTTTTCTGCTTTCATCAAAAATAGAATTAAAAAGTGCCTTTAAACGAGAGTCTCCAAAATGATTCAGTTCCTCACAATAATACTTGTAGCATTTAAGCACGTTACCCGATGAATCATTGATCGTATCTGGATCAATTCTAGGAATATCATGCAGCATCTGTGACTCAATTACTCTGTTATAGTCTTCATAATCAATTCGAGAATGGCTGATTCTAACGAAACTATCCGAAAAATCATCTGCTGCATTATTTCGATAGTAAAGGAAATTTTCAACACAATTTCGTATACCGCTGCCAGGCTTTTTACCTTCATCAGATAGGCAGTCGTAAATAGCTTTTGCAAGAATTGTTATAGTTGTCAGCCTTTGTTGGCCATCAACTATAACTGATTCTTTTGCCGAGTCCTCTTTGAGAATTATCGATCCTAAGAATGGCATTATCTCAGGATCTTGAAAAGATTCAAGCAGTTCCTTCCAGTTGCTCTCTTCCCAAACATATCTCCGTTGAAAAAATGGAACTGATAATTTTTTCCCTTCGCCCAGGAATCGCAACGATTTAGCTCCTGCTTTCATGTGCCTCTTCCTTCCTATCGCTGTCTTTATTCAGCATTTCTTTTAGCATTGTTTCAGCATTTGCAAATGCTTTATCAGAAAACGTATCTTCAATATAGTCGCTTTCAATGATGTTGTTCTCATTACTTTCCTCAATGTGGACTTGCTTTGCTTTCTCTTCCGCTGTAGTGGCCGCGTCTAAATCCGAATATGAAGAGACTTGCTCTCGTTCGGCAATACCACGTAATTCCTTGCATGCACTCTTGTACGTAACAAATGGTTCTTGTTGGTCAGCATCAAAAGAGAAAATATGAGTTTTATTTTCATATGATTCATCGTAATACAATGGTTCTGATTCATCTAAAAGAATCGGATCGGCTTGCTCATTGAGATATTGATCGTACTTAAATGATGATGCTCCTTCCTGGGGAGAGTATTGTAGTATGTAATAGGGTATTTCATCGATGTCTGAATAATATAGGCTTTCTAAAAAATCAATGTAATTTTCAACGCAATTTTTGGTTATTCTCGCCGAAACTGTAAAATTATTCGGACATTCATTTTCAAAATTTCGCGCTGAACCAATCGCAACAGACTTGTCGATTTTAAAAATATAAATATTCTTTTGAGGAAAAGCCGCATTTAGTATCTTAACAATAGCTGCGCAACACGAATAGTACTCATCCTCAGAGCAATCCATGCCAATAAAAAGCAGCGAAATTTCTGAAGATATTTTGTACAGCAGAACTTCCGTGGCGGTGCTAAGCCAAGAAAGATCATCTGCGGTAAACACATACTCTTGGCATCCAAATACCAGAGCCAAATGTACAGCAGTGCAAAGCGCATATTGCGGATAACATGCGCCAACGCCAAATGCTTGAATTACACTTTCTGCTGCGTCTGGCAAAAATGGTTCATCAATAAAGTCAGTGACCATCTCCACCATATCATATCCCCATATCATATAACCACTCTGTTTCTATTTGCGTAGCAATGTCTCAATATCAACTGATAGAGCATCAATCTTCTGCTCTTCTTTAAAATCACTTACAAATTCAAACATTTTGCGAATGTAATCGTCATCTGTTATGCAATTTTGGACGAATTCTTCATAGAGCACTTCTAGTCCTCCAAAAAAATATGCTAAATATAGATCCATGCCTTTTCTTACGGACTCTTCATTGTTGTCCTCCCTAAAAGCCATATTGATCTTTTCTTCATCAGTTTGTCCGAGGCTGTCATCAGAAAGGACTATCAATCGATATATATATTTGAGCTTTGAAGCATTTTTAATCTGAATTTCAGCCAACATTCCTGCAGTGTCTTTTGAATCGTCTGCGGGATCATATTCCCCTTTGCGACCGTTTATCAGCCCAATAATTGGAGCGACCATAAAGACATAAATATAGTTTTCAAAGATTTTGAAATTTTTACTTGTCTCTATTGCATTCCCAGGCAACTGGGTAAGCGCTTTCCAATATGTTGCATATTTTCCCTTTATTTGAATGTCTTTATCAAACATATTATATTGCCTCCCTATTTGATGTGGGTCATTGTGTCAATTTCTTTGCCATCAGCATCAATATCTTTTTCAATACGATACGATTTTCCAACAACAGGGCTCATAATTTCGGAAGCAGGCTCCCAGTCTTTTTGCATTACCGCAATAATTACTTGTTCAGCTGAGGCAGGGAGTATTTTTGATATATTTCGAATATGTGTTTCATCTACATTTGAAAAGGGAGCATCCATAACCAAAGGATAAAATTGAGGTCCAATATCGGCTTCTTTTGATTTACTTGATGATAAAGCTTCTTTTGCAAGATCTACCAACCCCGATACAAAAGCAAAACTTTTTACTGCTTTTAAGCCGTCGGATTCTTCTGTGGTAACGTCGACATATTTAACTCTATATTTTTCGTCAATAGAAATCGTCCTTGATCCATGATACATAAGCTTAAAATTGGAATTAACTTTTTCTTCCAGCTTGCTTCTAACAGAGCTTTCACGGCTTTTATATGCTTCGCTGACCCAATCAAAGACAGCTTGAGAATATTCAATTAATAGAGAAATTCTCGCATTTTTTTGATTTGCTTTACCATATGATTCAAAAGCTTTTTCATAGTTGGCAATATCTTTTTTGCACGAGCCAATATTTTCGCTCAACTCATTATTTTTCCGTTCAAACTCTTTAACCCGCTTTTCTGCATCCTGGTATTGCCGTTCCAAGAAAGACTCATCTTTTACTCCCTTAAGTGACTCGTCAAGTGAGGATTTCTCATCTATTCGAAAACCAAGCTCTCGCTGATCATTACGCAATGTTGTAAATTTACTTTCAATTGCTGAATAATAATCATCGGAGGACGAAATGTACTCCATTGCTTGCTCACGGTATCTGCGTACTAATGAACCGATGGATTCTGGCGGCTGTTTTGCTTTCTCTGCAAGCAAATTGCGCTCAGCTGCAGACCCTTCTGATATGCAAGTACCGCATATACAGACTTTCCTCTTTAGTATGTAGTCAATCGTTGCTGCAGTCATCTCTGGAACACTTTCTGTTTCCTCACTCGCATTATTGAGAGTAGCAACAACGTTCCTAAGCAATGGTAAGCTGAAAAAAGCAAAAGAATTCCGGCTAAACACAGATACGAGTTCCTTTTTATCTTTTTCTATTCTAACATTTAAGCTCTGGATAACGCTTTCTAATTGCTCCCTCCTGCGTTGGGCAGCGGCAGTTTCTTCATTGGCTCTTAATAAAGCAGCATATTTTTCTTTTTCAGAACGGTAGTAATCCAGCTGCTCGGCAATATTAGATAATTCAGTCTCACATTCTTGTTTACGTTGAAGTGCTCCGTCAAGTTTTTGCTGAATATTCTGCGCATTTTGATCGCCAGAAAAATCCATGCTTTTTTTAAGCTTATTAATTACGGTCTTCAAATGGGCCATCGCATTGTATAGCACATCAAGTCCCATGAGGCCCTTGACAGAGGATTCAATGTCTTCACGGCTACTAATGGCACCAACTCGCTCACCACCAAAAAAGAAATAGTTTGAGAGCGCTCTTGGGAGAATCCTTTCAATGTTAGAATCAAAATCGCTTCCGATTTCCGTTTTCGTTTGACCATCAGGTTGAAGATACATTATTGTTGCATTCGAGATTGAGGGCCGTATTGAGCTGCCTATACAGGTATATACTTGCTTACGTGTAATTTCATATTCTTTGCCATTGTGTTCTATAACAAGTGTTCCCCACACAGCTTGTGTCTCTCCGACTTGCATGCTGTCAGCTACATTTTTATTCAAGAGGTTTTTATCGTCAAATTCATTTTTATTGTAGAGGACCCATTCAAACGCACGAATCAGTGTGGTTTTACCAGAGGTATTCACACCAATAAGAACAGTTACATTTTTCTCGTGATCAGCTGAAAAGGTGATTTCTTGGGTGTCAATAAACTGTCTAAAATTGTGTAGTACAATTTTTTTAATTAGCATTTTCCATCAACCACCTTTTCAATGTACTTTCGAATGGATTCTGCAATTACATCATTTGGATCTTTTCTGATGATATTGTTTTTTTCAATTTCAAGGACCTTCACCTTAATCAAATTCAATTTTCTTTCATCAAGTTTTTCCTCACTCATATAAAAATTCCTCCTCGTCAAGATTATCTAAACCATAGGTTTCCATCAATTCATTGATTAGCTTATTGGCATCTGACGGATTTTTTGAAATTTCTCCAAATTCTCGCATACGGATTATTTCTTTCTTTATTAATGATAGATCACAGTGTGCATTTTCGCTTTTGCTGTTAACATAATCCAACTCTGTCGGTAAAGTTACAAAATCATATATTACAGCATATGGCTTACCTGGAGCTTTTCTAAGCACCCTTCCACGCCTTTGAATATACTCTTTAGGGTTCGTGCTGCTGGCCAAAATAAAGGCAGTTTTAATACTTGGGATGTTCACGCCTTCGTCAAGACACTTTATAGCAACGATTGCTTGATAGGGATTTGCTTCCGCAAACTGCTTCTTTATTCTCTCTCGCTCTGAAGCTGATTCTAGTGAAGTAAAGTGTGTTACTTTCATACCAAGCTCTAGTCCTAACATTTTCGAAACCGAAACAATTTGCCGTTCGCCCTCAGTATCTGGTTCTGATTCATCTGAATCAAAGTCGGTGCTTCTAGCAGCTCCACAATAAATCAAGATATGGGAATCTTTTTTATAATTCTCCATTAATTCTTTCAGACGTATTACTTTATTTGAGGCTCCTGCAACAATCCTGGCTCTTTCAATCAATAAGCGCTTCCCAAATTCTGTAATGACGCATGTACCATCTTTTCCTAAATGGCATTGTTTAGCAATCCTTTTTGACAGCTCCCGATAAGCACCTAATTCGCTCTCAGTGAGGAAGACGATTATTGGGTAATAGTAATATGGTGTAAGCTTGTTTTCCCGAATGGCTCTTTCCAAACCATATTCAATACATTTTTCGCCGAAATAAGCATACAGAGCTTGCGTACCTTCTGGATCGCCATGCCTCTCAAGAGTCGCAGATAATGCTAACCGATACTCAAACTTTGGATTTAAAGTTTGTTTCAGCCGTTCAGCGCCAAAGTTGTGTGCCTCATCCACTATTAATAGAGTATCATCTCCCAATTTGTTTAACTGCCCTTGCACGAAATCGGTAGAAAATGTCGCATTGGTAGTAACAAAGCAAAAAGCATTGATAACACCAAGCCTAAAATCCATTATGTCGTTTGAAAGCCGCTTTTTCCAATCTCGTTGCTTTGATGTTGAATATCCTATTGTTGGGAGCATATTAAACAAGAGAATATCCTCCACCCATTGCTCAACCAAATGCTGATAGGGACAAACAATTATTAATGCCATTCGTTTTTTGTCTTTGAAGAGACGAACGGCCGCGCCGAGTCCTGTATAAGTTTTTCCTGTGCCTGTAGCCATATCAAAAATGCCGCGATATCCTCTTTGCACCCAAGCCTTGATTGCATCATTTTGGTATTCGTGCAAAGAGACCTCAGGTGGCATTCTGGGAATTCCTTTAGAAATTGGAGACACTTCATATGCTTGTTCTATTTCCATCCTGTCAATATCTAAATTCATGGAATCCTTTTTATATGATATCAGCTTATCTTTTACCACTTTGGGAAAATCTATTATTGAAATGTTTGCTTCTCTTCCAGCCCACAAAGAGTCAAAATCATACTCAAGATCTAGCACCCGCTGATGGTCCTCTTGAACTAAGGAGTTGAAGACTACAATAGATTCGTAATTATTATGAAAAGCATTTATCGTTTCATTCATCGAACCAGTAAATGCAATTTTATTATCTTCAGAATCGTATATAACGCCTATTTTTTCGTGATACATTCCTGTGGATTTTTGAGGTGGCGTAAAAGCCACTTTAATTTCCAAATAACCATTGGATATTAATGCTGCCAACCAATTTAAACGTTCTTCATCGGAGCGACTTTGAGGCTCGTGAAACTCCCGAATAAGTGCATTTTGTACTATTTCTCGCTCACTATAGCCGCGAGAAATCGCTAGAATATCTTCATCTGAAAGAAGCGGAGAGACAATAAATTGGATCTTTCCTCCATTTCTTATTAGTCCAGAAATGCCTTTTGATAGTTCAATGAGAGCTGTCGAAGAAAAAAAACCGACAGCCCGTTTATATAAGACAGAATGCCGAAGTACGGGAAGAAAAAATTCTTTTACAATATCGTTTTTATTTGTTTTATAGCTCCTTAGCAATTCAAGCTCACGATAACTCATTTGCTACCACCTCAATTTATACACTGATACTCCATATTTGCCAAAGCGTTGTTAGCCATCATACTGTCAGCATCTTTTATTCTTACACATACACCGCAATAAGCCTTATCTTGGACCGGAGTAGGAACTACTTCGACAGAAACGCCTATATTCTGTAAAATTTCCTCTGCTGCAAAAACGTCATTGGTTTTATAGAAAATGTAATACATTATTGTATCTCCCTAATTGCACTGAGAAACTGTTCAACCTCATTTTCACTATTGCAGTAGTTTAAACTAACTCTCACAGCGCCTGTCTTTTCTGTACCCAAGGTCTCATGAGCTTTAATTGCACAATGTATGCCGCCCCTAACACATATTCCCATTTTACTCAGCTTTTCAACGACAATACTTGACGGAACATCATTTATATTAAAACAAAATGTAGATACACGCGGTAAATTAGGCCGATACAAAGTAATAGAAGGGATTCTTTTGATCCCAGATATACAGCTGCTTACTAATCGGACTTCTTTTTGAGTAATAACATCTATGTGGTCATCGATAAAGTCGAGAGACGCCTTTAACGACCATATTGCCGGCATATTTAATGTCCCAGCTTCATATGAATCAGGAAACACCTGCGGGTTTACGTAGCTTTCGCCATGAATACCTGTTCCACCTTGTAAAAGTGGCCTAATTTTGAGCTGCTGACTTGAGATAAATCCGCCCACTCCAGGTAACGCAAGTAAGTCTTTATGCCCCGTAAAAGCGAGGTAATCGACGTTATCTGAAGACATATTAATAATCTTTTTTCCTGCCCCCTGAGATGCATCAACGAAAACAGGAATGCCGAGTTGCTTGGCGGCTGCAGCAAGGCCCTTGCTAAATACTAATTGCCCAGTTAAATTACTTGCTAGAGTCAATACTAGAAGTACTGTATTGGGTTTAATGTATTTGCTAAGGTCTGATTTCCTATCATAGAGCACATCTTCAGGCAAAACGGAATAGTCAATGACACCATTTTCCTTCAACGTATGTAGTGGGCGCAAAACAGCATTGTGCTCAAATGGACTAATAATCACGTGATCTCCTTCTTTTAAAAACCCATTGAAAAAGAAGTTAATCGCCTCAGTTGAGTTTTTTGTGAACACAATATTGTCTGGATTACTTACTCCAAAGAAGGAAGCTACTGTTTTTCTTGCCTGAAATAACATTCGTGAGGCTTGAATTCCCAATTCATAGCTTCCACGCCCTGGGCTGGTACCAACTTCTCGAATATAGTATTCGAAAGCATTTATAACACAATCGGGTTTTGGTCTTGATGTGGCCGCGTTATCAAAATATATCATTCAGCGCCTCCGTTTTTCTTTTTTATGTGTCCTTACTTTCCTCGTTTTTTTTACCGGCTAGCACTTGGCATGTAATACATCCGTTATAGAATTTGGCAATACACCTAGAACACCTGCTCAAATTCTGGTGGCACTTATTCGGGTCAACGTAGTATCTGTTTCCGCCGAAAGTGCTAATGGCACCATCGGGACAGACAGAGTCGCAAGCAGAGCATCTGATGCAATATTGGTATTTTCTTAGCTGACATTTTAAGCGGTTGACTAGCAGCTGGATATCAGTATCTTTTGCGGGTAACACCTTTACCACGGTAGTACCCCAAGTAATCACGAGATCGCATACCTTTCTCCTTGGGTGTTCGTTTCCTTCGGTATCAGTGAACGGCAGTTCTGTAACAGTAATATATGTGGCCTCATCTTTGTACAAATAGGTCAAATTACCAAATGGAACAAAGAATTCCGTGACATCCCTTGTCAGCTTTTTCTTAATAATAATATTTCGTGCTCGGTCCGATAGATTGCAAGGAGTATCGGCAATCTCAACATTCCTGGTCTCTAATCCACTTGCGCCTTTTCTGGTTTTCCATTTTCCGTTTTCAATATAGTCTTCAATATCAGTTTTGTTTGTTTTATTGGCGAAATCGTATAAAACACTTTTCCATTTCGATGAAAGTTCAGGATAGTAAATCTCTGTCAGCATTGTTGACCAATCCGAATTATTGGGGCAACACCAACACCCCACTCTTTTATAGCCCCACCTATATGCTTCATTAAACTCAATCTTCTTATAGAGCAAATACATCCATACATCGCAATCGCACCATTCAATGATGGGCATTGCATTTATTTGCGAACCAATCTTTGAGTGATCTTGCGTGCGCTCATATTTTTGGCGTTCCTTCGATTCACTGTGCCTTATTCCTAAAAAGGTAAGGCTATTACCGGCAAGATTCTGATACTCAGTATTTAAATTACCGGTTTTAAAAATTGTGCAACACCATCGTTCAAATTTGCTTGGAGGTCCAAATACGTTGCACAGTTTAAAAAAGTCTTTACTAGTTTCACTCGGTTCTAACGGAGTAAACGGGTTTTCCGTTCGAAAGACTTTATCAACGTATTCATATGTTGCAGGAAACTCTAACGTGGTATTGCCGAAGTAATGAATGATTGCTTCGTTTTGTAGTGCATCTCTTACAATACGGCTGACTACAGTCGAATCTTTTCCACCAGAAAAAGACACCGTTGGCATAAACGGTTTCCCAGTTTCGTTGGTAACCTGCTGCGTGATTCTTGTGACATATTCTTCGGCTTCATAGATTTTTTCATTGATATACCTAATATTTGCCTCTATGTATGTGTCTAGTAGTGGGATCTCATCTCCACTAATCTTGTTTCTCCGCAATTCGCCTGCAACTTCTAAATGCTTTTTTGATTTAAAAAAATCTATATATGGTACTTTAGTACGGATGCCATCAATGAGATAGGCGCTGCTCCCTAAATACCACACACTTTTACACCCAATGTCTTCCTTCAATATTTGCGAAAGTAGTTTTTTCTCTTGCATGAAAACAGGATTGCATATGCCATTTTGACTAATAGGCTTGCACTTAGAGCCGCAGATTGGACATATTGAATTTTCAATAATTGGTACCTTACATTGCGAGCACCAATAAACCAATGTGGCCATAATTATTTTCCTTCCGTTAGGTCTTCAAGTATCGACAGTAGAATTTGGACCTTATCATCATAAGTAATTGAAAGTCCATAGTTCTTAAATGTTGACTGAATTTTATTTTTAACAGTCATACTTAAATCACTAAGCTCGTTTCTGTCAAACACCAACGATTTCTCATTTCCTTGAGATGTCACAAGTGTTAGTTTGGTTTCTGTTGCGCTTAATTGATTTGGATTTTCATATGCATCAAGTCTTTCTTTAACTTCATGAAGGCGAGCGATAAACTCGTCCTTATGTGAGTCGTTCCAATAGACAAGTTCAAATCCTGTTAGGGTCTTTGATAGTTTGAGTATTAGATCATAATCACTTTCCCCGTTGGATAATTTCTCCACCAAGTCAAGAAAGGCGTTGGTATAATAATCAAAGGATTTTGAGCGCTTATACTTCCAGTCCTTTTCGTAACAAGTAAGCAGCACAGTAGCAATTGCTTGGTTCTCATTGGCACCGCAAAGATCACATATTGACTTCGTCAAATCACGAGAAAGTGCTACAGGGCCGTCATCGAGTTCTGCACGTATTCGTTTTATCATTGCCGCCGTTGAGTAATAGTCTTTTCCTAAACTATTGATTTTCGCAAATAAGAATGTTGAGTAGTTCGCAGCAGATTTCTCTATAATCCTTCTATAAGCTTTTGCTTCCTCAGATACATATACCTGCGTTGTTCTCGAGAACTTAGATATATTCTTATAGTGAGACAACATAGCGTCATAAATTGCCTTTAAACGGTTTTTACTCAGCGCCACTTCGTTAATAAAATCCTTAAAAATCTGCTCCAGCGAATCGAGATAGTCTATTTGCTTCTTATCCCAGTCAGCTATTGTAAATTCATAATCTTGAGGCCTACGGGCGATTTCCTCAAAAAGATCCACAGTAATTTCTTGCTCAACGCTGTGGCTGCTAATAATAAGAGATTTCTTGTAAGGGATAAGAGCATTTGCAAATAAGAGAGAGAGATACCCATTCCTAAGCCCGTAAGGTGGCGATTTCAACTCGGAATATAGTTCTTCAAAGTTTTTTGTTGCAGATTTCCCTTCGCTGATAAAAGCTCCAATTGTATCCTGAACACGTTTTTGCGGCATCGTGCCATTGGGTAAAGAATTCGGCTGTAGGTCATCGGGTACGTTGATAAACCCGTTTTTTGCTAAAACAGACCTAACAGCGATGTAGTCTGGAGATAAATAGGAAACTCCAAAATACTCCGCCGCAGGTTTTCCATTTATAATATTTTGTATAACGTTTTTTTTCGCCGATGTTATGCTTCCTGAAATAGAATTTTTATTGATTAACTCGTTATTCACAATCAGTGCATCTGGATAACTCTCATTCATAATAGTACTAGCCACTATGGAGAGATCTGAAAACGAGTGGACATCCTCTAGTATTTGACCGTCGAACGCTAGAACGGAAGAAGCATCAAATGTGTTTTTCCAATTTCCGATCTGATTTGTAATTGCCATAAGCAATTCTTCTTTAAAGTACGCAAGTTCCTTTTCAAAGGCAGGATCCTGATCACAAAAAGTTGCTTTTTGGCTCTCCAAATACTTAACTGCAATATATTGCTTAACAGCAGTTTTGAGCTCTCCAACATCGTAGCTTGCAAATACTATTGACCTTTTAATATCTGTAGAAGCATTGATGATTATTTGCTGTTCTTCCCCCTGATCGCACAATAGTAGCACTAGAAGCCCATCATAGTATTTCCCAAACTTGTTTTGGAATGACTTTTTCTGAATATCATCGATCGTTGCAAAAACGGGAAAAAAGACTCTAGTAATCCGATAAGTTCTGTTATAGTCATAAGGATATAATGCGAAATGGATGAACTCCTCATTAAGAATATTTACAACTGCATCATCTTTTACCTGTTGACTTTCTTCAGCGATCATTTCGTCAATATTGAAAATACTTGCTTCGAAGAAATCGTATCTATCATATGCGCCTGAATACTTGATGATTTTGCTTTCGCAAAGGCCCTCCAAAGCATTTGCAAGAATATTCTTGGGGCAATCAATAACTCTTAGTATTGTGGCTTTGTTTGCAACTAATGCGCTAGAATCATTTATGATCCCAATAGTTGCAATCACTTTGAGAATTTTTGTTGCCGGTGAGTCATCTTCCTCTGTAGCATTGCATTTTGATAACGCAGTTTGCAACTGCTTGTACCACTCATAACTGATGTCACTTTGAGTTGACTTAATATTTGGCTCAAAGTAATCATAAATCTCATCGATACCAACGAAACAGAATTCCTCTAAATCGTGGCTATTTAAAAATCTGTAAAGGCCATTATCATCTTTACTCGCCAAATATGTAAAGAATGTGCGCTCATTCTGGGCTACACGTTTTGAAAGCTTATCAAGAGCAAAAAGAGCTATTGGATGAAGCGGGAACCCTCCTTCAAAAGGATTTTCACCCAAAGAGGAATCAATTAAAAAGCCTCTGAAATCAGCAGCCTCAGAGTAAATTCTATTGAGTTCTTTTTCATATCTAGTGCGAAAAAGGGCCCAAGTGTTTTCATCTTTAGTAAGAACATTTCTAATCAACGAAAGGCACTGATCTTGCTTATCATTAATCGGAGTGGCCTTATATCTCCCTTCCACTTTTTTCCATTCTGCCGCCACCGACTTTCCATAACGCTGAGTATACTGCCCAATTTCCTTATGTGAAACGAGAATAATATGATTGTTCCCGACACCATGGTCGCAGAATTCGGCTAAGTCCTGTACGGCCTTAACCTTTATGCTTTTCATATTGTCCTCAATATATCTGCCAAATTCGTCGAAGATAAAAACTATACCCGTATATTCGTCAGAAATTGCTTCGTTTGCTTGAATAATATTATCTGTGAGATTTGATACCTCATAAATGTACTTCACTCCATAAGTCATCGCGGAGAAAACTTTTTGAAAGGTAAGTTCGGCATGTTTATCCAATACTGCGAGTGACCTTTCCAGCTCTGACAACGTAACTTTTGCTTTGTTACATGCCCGCTCGAGCTGCTCGTTTGAGTCCTTGCTTGATTTCCATTGCTCAATTAATCCCAACGCCTGATCAAAGAATGTCTTAAAGCTTACTTTCTTTCCAATTGCCTCCAGGCGCTTTTTTAAAGAGAAATAGATACAACGATCAAAATCATCAAAATCAAATACAATTGGGACAACAAGAAAGGGCTTACGATTTTTATCTGAGATGAAGGTATCAATATCCCTGGACAAATTATTGTCATACCCTGACACCCTGGTCAAAAAGCTCTTATAGGCAATGCCATCTGTGTATACTTTTCCAAGGAGCATACTTAAAACCGTAAGAAAATGAGATTTTCCTGTACCATAAGAACCATACAGAATGCGCGCATGATGTGAAGTATTCGTACGAGTAATGTCAATAAAATACTCTCGCAGCAAGCCAATCGTCGTCTCATTCGGAATAAATCGAAGGAGTTTGCTGTCGTTTTCCATGTCGAACTGAATATTTGCAGAATAATTATATTCACTTTCAATTCGAATCAAATCACTATAAAGCGGCATGTGTTTCACCTCGAAATATTCTTAAAATAGTTAAGTAAAATAGTTGTTGGATCATTTTGTTTAACTTGTATGTATCTACTTCCAAAATTATTAAAAAGCGAGATATACGAGTTGTTTTCTAACTGTTGAAGAGCCTCTAGCAATGTGGCATAGCTTAGATTCATATATTTACCGATCTGACATTTATCCTCCAAAAGGGTATCAATGCTGACTTGTGTACTTTCGTCTAAATGTTTAGAATTATCAGAGAGAATGCAGAAAAGAATAATATTAAGTGGAATGTCTTTTATTGAGCTTTTTTTCATTTCAAAATGCCCGTCACCAACATAGCGAATCAATTTCAAGGGAGCAAAAAAGGGCACAGTATCTTCATTAATTATTTTTTCAAAATCATAAGTTTCATCACTGACATATGTGTTTTTAAAACAGTCAAACTCTTTTTCCACCGCCGCTTTGGCATATTTTTCCCCGTTTTTTTGCAAGTAAGTTTGGAAATTCAAGGAAAATGTCTCTTTCGTAAATAGCTTTGTCCCAAATTCGTTGAATGCCCAATACCATGCTGTAGCATTATTGGCATTACACGCGAGATTTCTATGTAAAAGCCAAAGAGTCCCTATATCTAGACAATATGGATCATATCTTGATACAAGTTCTCCCAATGGTGATAATGTATGAGATACCCCTTGCTGCGTTTTTGTTTCTTCAGACAATCCCATTACGACAGCCCAGTATCGCATTGCCTTAACCATGACACGACCTACGCCAATTTCATCGACAGCTGCTAGTTCATTATTTGGTGAAAAAACGAATGGTTCCTTGTTGACCGCATCAATGATTTTTGTAGGCCATCCATTCCTGATATAAAATGATCCATGCTTGTTTATCTGCATAGCATTAATCCCTTTCCATTCTTTACTAGTCTTCAATGACCTGCATCAAGTCCCCGATATCGCAGTGGAAGACCTTGCAGAATTTAACCATGGTTTCCATGGACACGGGGAGGCCCTTGTTCAACTTCGCCATCGTATAGGAAGTGACGTTCGCGGCTTTTGCCAGGTCCCGCTTTTTCATCTTGTTTTTCTTCAGTAAAATCCAGAGCTTCTCGTAGCTGATGATCATTTGAGTCCTCCGTTCGATACACGCAGATGTCTGCATTCAGGCTTAAACCACGCATAGAAACAGTTTACCACAGAATATCCTATTTTCCTACATTTATCAGCAAAAATTAAATATAAAAACGCACGTGGTGGTGAGAGTTTGCACCACCACAGCAAAAAAGCTCCGGCACGGGGCCCATTTCTTGGGTCCCGTGCCGGAGCTTCGTTTTCATTTGGGCTGAGTGAGGCCGCTTGCTCAGTCGCTTACCGGGACGATCCGCAGCCCGCTTGCTCTCGCATACCGGACAGTGTAGGCCGTTCCGCCCGTTTCCTCGGTGAGATAGCAGATGCATGCGCTGCTGTTGTCGACCAGATGCCGGTTCCGCTTGAGCATGCAGCCGCGCGAATATTCCTGAGATGTGTACACGACCTTGTCAGCCCGGCGCATTATCTGTTCGTAGACCGCTTTGTCTGCCTCGCTCCAGCCGTTCGTCTGGGACAGGCAAGGCAGCACCAGGATCAGCCGGATCTGCGGGTAGGTCTCCCGCAGCTCCAGGACCATCTTCTCGGCGAGCGTGTCGAATCCCAGCGCGCCGCCGGCGCCAAAATATCGGTATCCGGCGTCGATCAATTCGACGATGGCGCTTCTGAGCCGCCGGGCGATCGTCTCGATCTGCTCCGGCGGCAGTTTTCTGTGCCCGGTAAAACAGCAAGTCTCTGCTATTTGGTTTGCCATCTTCAAGCCCTCAATTCGTCAAGATAATCATCTACAAACCCATATTGTAGCACAATATGCGGCTGTAAACCAATATTAAACACGATGATGTGGGCTAAAATATTATATGGAATTGGTGGTGAACCAGATGACAGAAGCTGAATTTTCCCTGAGACTGGCGCGCCTTCGTGAACAAAGAGGCGTATCTGCCAGAGATATGAGCTTATCGATCGGGCAAAATCCGGGATACATCAACAACATTGAAACCGGCAAGTCGATGCCGTCTTTGGCCGGTATATTTTATATCTGCGAATACCTGAAGATCACGCCGAGTGAGTTTTTCGATACCGGCTCCACAAACCCCGCAAAATTGCAGGAGTTGCTGGATGCCGCAAAAGGCCTGACGAGCGAACAGCTGGACAATCTCATCGCATTGGCGAAGGGCCTCCGCAAATGAAAAGCTCGGGTGCCATCCCAGAAGGGATGACACCCGATTTTTAATACGCCGGAATACCGTATCCGAGGATCTCGTAGTGCCCTATGCTGTACCGGCGCTCCGCGCAGCTGTCTCCGGTATTGCCTTCGACCGTGTAAACGACGCCGTCCTCGACCTTTTCCACGATGCCGGTGTGGTCGGCCTGCCCGTCCTGCGGGCCGGAGCTTCCTCTGTTGTCCCAGTCGAAGAAGACAATCATGCCGGGCTCAGGCACGGCAGAGCCGTCCGCCCACTTCCCGCGATCCTTGAACCACTGCACGCCGCTGTCGCAGCCTGCGTATTTGGGAATGACGCCGGACTCGAGATAGCCGCACTGGTCGGCGCACCAGGACACGAAGCAGGCACACCACTCGACGCGGGAATTGAAGCCGTACCACGACCAGTATGTCTCGCCGCCCACATTGCCGATCTGAGACAGAGCGACCGTGACGATCTGGTCGTCCGCGCCGTAAACGCCGTACAGGACCGCCGTCCACGCGCTGCGGTTTTCATCTGCAAGGAGCTCGGCGAGCTGCTCCTTCTGACCGTCAGTGAAAGCGTATTGAGCGGCCATTTCCTCTGCGGTCTTATGGCTCACGGTGATGTACAGGGTCACACGGGTCTCATCCGTCTTTGTCTCGACGATGTTGCCGTGGCCGTCGTCGGTCTCGGTCGTGACCGCCTCAGTCTTCGTCTCCGTCCGCCAGGATATCTCGTTCATCTGCCAGAAGATGTCCTTCAGGAGCTGTTTCTTTTCCGCCGTCATGGTGGCGACCTCCTGGGGATGCTCAGGGTCGGTGGTCGTCCTGACCGCATAGACCGAGAGTACCTCCGGCCAGACGGCGCGGGAGCCGGACATCTCAAGCTCGTCGTATTGGGTGCCCGCCTTTATGCCGTCCAGCTGGTTTTGATAGTCCTGATCGATCTCCTGCACCACCTGGCGCATGGTCTGTTCGCTGCCCGTGTCCTCGCTCGAGAAGAAGATCCCGAAGCAGGAACCAACAATCAGCCCGATCAGGCAGATCACGACAACGATGATCACGGCGACCCAGCCGCCCGCCGCGATTGCTGCGGCAAGCTTCTGCGCGGCGGCGATGATCGCCTTGACCGCAGCGGAAACAGCCCTGGCGGCCACGATCGCCGCCTTGTACGCCGCCGCCGCTGTTTGGCGGGCTGCTTCGGCGGCCTTGTGAGCCGTCTTGGCCGACGTTTCAGCCGCCTTCTTTGCCGCCCGGGAAGCCGCCTCGGCTGTTTTGATGGCGGCTTTTGATGTCTGTTCGGCGGTCTTGACCGTTCTTTCGGACGACTTCACGGAACCTTTTGCACCGGTTTTGATCGTCTGCTCTCCGGTGGAACGAGCGCTCTCCCTGATCGAGCGTGTTTCCCGCTCCGCCGTCCTGATCGTGCGGTTCCGGCTGTACGCCGCCTGCTTCCGGACGGCTGCATTCCGGTTCTGCGCGGCGGGCTGATCTTCTCTGCTGTGCGCAGACGTATCTGCGTGTCCTTCCGTCGGCGGCGGGCTTTCACGGGGAACAGACGGCGGCGCATCCTCCTGCCGGGATTCCGGCTCACTGCCGCTGAAGCGTTCCCCATCCTTTCTCAGGCGCGACTCCTCGCGGTGCTGCCGGAAGGCATCCCTGCCTTTTTCGACGGCTTTCTTCGCCATGGAGGATGCGGCGCGGCCGGCCTCTTTGGCAGTGTCACCGGCAGCATACCGGATCTGATCCTCGGCATATTCGGATGGGGAAACCTGCCCATCATCCAGAAGGTTTTGGGCCTGATCTTTGGAACGGATCAGTGCCTTTTTCATGCGCTGGGAGACGAGGGACGCTTTGTCCAGCACCTTGATGTCCTTTATGCTTTGCCTTGTTTTAATCCTGCCCAATCAGCGATCACCTCCTGAAAAGCGGGCGGGATCACTCCTGCCCGTGTGCAAATTTGCCCTCGCCGGGGCGGGTCGTCATGAGCTGATAGAGCTTCGTAACAGTTTGAAACGCTTTGGCAAGTTGAATACCATAATTTCTGAATAAAATGAGTATAATCTCCCCGACATCTTTATCGTTTTGATTTTCCAAAAATCCACTGAAATCGTCGATTTCAGAGGATTTTTCTATGTAAAAAGTTCGAATTTTGGATGTGGTCAAAGCAGCCCCTTTCGGTGCCTGGAACGGCCTCTTTCATTGATTATTGCGGCGCAGAATCTGCGCCGGCCTGCTCGCTTCGACACTTTGTCGCAAATGGATGAAGTCGGCATTATACTGAAAAAGGAGATATGCAATTGAGAGACTACATTTGCGGTAAAAGGCGGAAGTATGTGGGATAGAAATCATGCACAGCCCGCCTAACCGGAATTTTTCGATCTGAAACATAGGAACACTTTATTGGTTATGCACAATAGAACATGCTTATGGGGCGAGGGCATCCTCGCTCCATCTTCATTTGCCCTGAGATGTGAGGTAAACAGTGGCGGCCCTGCTTCATGAAAAGCACCGCCATTCTTTTGCCGCGTCTATCATACCATATCGGATGCAAGTTCGCTTGAATGGATTAAATCAGCGCGTCCCTAATACTGGCGTCGTCGACATGCACTTCTCCCGTGCCCCCGTACCCGGTTTGATGGACACAAAAACATTCGTTATAATGGAAAGGCAAGGGGAAATAACCATGTCGGAAAAACAACGCAAGCACGAGGCGCCGCCGCGGTACGACGAGTCGTTCAAGGCCGGAGCGGTGCGGATGGTCACGGAACAGGGGCGGCCCAGCCGGGAGGCTGCGTCCGAGCTCGGCATCTGCATCGATACGCTCAGAAGCTGGCTCAAAACCGCCGGCGCGCCGTCGCCCGGTCAGGCCGGCCGCCAGAACCGCCGTTACATTCGTATCCTTGTCAGGGTGAAAAGCAGGGCGGATGCAAGGAACGCAGTGACAGCCAGTGCTTTTTCGTCTCTTTTTGCTTTCACAGCACGAGCCATTTCCAGTTTGTCTGGTTCAAGCAGAACAGATCAATAGCGCTAAAACAGCGACAAACAGGGCCTTTTTTCGCAGCCTGAGACGGAATTCATTCCGCTTTGCCGGCACTCCACGGTTGCAATTTCAATTTTTATGCGATAGACTACAAAGGGAAGTTTTAGCGCCGAGGAGGCGATCTCATGGACAGAGCATATCTTCCATACATTATCACAGAGACGTTTTGCATCATATATTCAGCTGTTATTTTTCTCCGTTTGAAGTCGGAAATCGTCGATGAACGTGAGCTTGCAAGTTTGAGGAGGATAATCGCGGCCTACCTCGTCATGCTGGCGACAGATATGCTCTGGATCTTTGTAGAAAATGGAACATTCAGGAAATGGCATACGTTAAACGGAATTTCCAACGGCATCTCTGTCACAGCGGTGGCGCTTGGCTGCTATTTCTGGTTTCAGTTCGTGGAGCTCAGGCTGAATCCTCAAAATGTTCTGCCGCGAAAAACGAAGTGGCTTATCTCCGTTCCGCTGATTGCGATTTGTGCTCTGGACCTCAGCTCCGCATATACCGGCTGGATATTCTACATAAATGCGGGCGGCTTCTACACGGAAGGAAAACTGTTCTGGCTTCAGGGCGTGATTACCTTCGCCTACCTGCTTGTTCCAACTGCCCAGGCCATATACATGGCGATCAAAACCGACGATGCAAAAAAGCGCAGGGAATATCTGATCTATGTTGCTTACATCTGTATATGCTTCGCCGCCGTTGCTGTAGAGGACTATGCCCCGACAGTGCCGCTGTTTGCGCTCAGCATATTTGGAGTAATTCAGATCCTGTTTCTGACGCTCTATCTTGACAAGGAATACGCCCTTGCCAGGAATGAGCGAGAACTGACCGAGTCCCGCACGTTAGTAATGCTCAGCCAGATTCAGCCGCATTTTCTTTATAACACGCTCACCGTCATTCAGACGATGTGCAAGGACACGGCGCCGGAGGCGGCGCAGACTACCGTTGAATTTGCCGAGTATCTCCGGGGAAACATGGAATCTTTGAGCCGCAAGGAACCGATTTTGTTTGAGTGGGAGTTTCAGCACACCAAAAATTATCTGTCGCTTGAAAAGAAGCGCTTCGGTGACCGGCTGAAGGTGGAATACGACATAAAGGTCGACGGGTTTTCGCTCCCCGCGCTGACGCTTCAGCCCATTGTTGAAAACGCGGTGCAGCACGGCGTTTCAGAGCGGGAGGAGGGCGGCACGGTCCGCATCTCCACCGATGAGACGGACCGCAGTTTTACGATTGCCGTTGCGGATGACGGCGTAGGCTTTGACGTCTCCGCAACGAAAAACGACGGACGCGCCCATATCGGCATCACAAATGTCAGAGAACGTCTGAAAACCATGTGCGGCGGCTCGCTTGACATTCAAAGCGAACCGGGCGTTGGCACCACCTCCGTCATCACGATTCCAAAGGAGGCATGGCTGTCATGAACATTCTGACAGCAGACGACGAGCCTTTTGCTCTGCAGAGCATCAACGACGCCGTCCGCGAGGCGCTGCCTGACGCGGAAATCCGGGGCTTTATCCGCGCTTCCGAAGCAATGTATGAGATCACTGAAAACGGATATCGTCCGGATATTGCGTTTCTGGACATCAAAATGCCGGGCATCGGCGGTTTGGAAATGGCCCGGCGTATCCGTGAGGCAAGCTCGAAAACCAACGTCATTTTCGTGACAGCCTATACAGATTACGCACTGGACGCCCTGGCGCTCCACCCCAGCGGCTACCTCATAAAACCCGCGACGGCGGAAAAAGTGAAGATGGAATTTGATAATCTGCGTTACCCCGTGAAACAGAAGACAACGCACAGGATCCGCATTCAGTGTTTCGGCAATTTCGAGGTCTTTGCGGATGGAAAGCCCGTAAGCTTTACCTATCAGAAGACAAAGGAACTGCTGGCCTATCTGGTGGACCGCCGGGGTGCGGCGTGCAACACTTCCGAACTCTGCGCCGTACTGTGGGAGGACAAGCCCGATTCTGCCGAACTGCGCAAATATCTGCGAAAGCTATTGTCGGATCTCTCCCATACTCTGACGTCTGCAGGCACTGAGGATATATTTGCGAAAAGTCGAAACAGCTTTGCCATTGTGCCGGACAAAGTGGACTGCGACTATTATGGGATGCTTGGGCGCGACATCTCCGCCATTAATACCTACACGGGGGAATATATGACCCAGTACAGCTGGGCGGAAATGACTCTCGGTTCCATAGAATATACACGATAGAAATTTGATTCTCCCGTCGAAGAATTTTTTCTTCGACGGGATTTTTTTGTATATTTTACCGTTTTCTGTCGCTGTTCTGGCGCTATCAGCCTGCTACACTTGCAATATCGGAAAACTTATGCAGCTATTTGGAGGCGAGAAAGTGAACGTCATGATTGTCGATCCGGACCAGGGCGAGCAAAAGACACTACAGGGATTGCTGACACGAATTTATGAGTCAGTGGATATCAAGAGCTTTGCAGACCCGCTGATGGCGATCAAGTACGGCGCAAACAACCCGGTGGACGTGCTGTACGCCGCAACGGCCATGAGACGGGTGAACGGCTTTGAACTTGGGAAAATTCTGCGAAATTTCCACCCGGGCATAAAGTTGAACTTTATCGCGGATGACGAGAAGGAAAAAACCGATGCCATGCGGCTCATGGCGGAAAGCTGCATTTTGCGTCCCATCACAGCGGAATCTCTTTCTCCGGCAGAATATGACGATTGGTAAATCATGAAGCAGAGGGGTGTATGAAGAAAATGAAAAGAAGAACATTCAGAATCAGCACGCTCATTATCGCCATGGCGCTACTGTTTGCTCTGAGCGTACAGGCGGCCGCTCCCAAAACACCCGACATCCAGACCGGGACATTCTCCTTTGCCGGACATGATGTCAACGGCCATGACCTCACGGACAGCTACATCTACACCGACAAGTTCTTTGACAATTCGGCCTATGTCTACAATGAGCATCTGGCAACGATGTCGATGCAGCTGGCCGTGGGCTCCATCAGCAGCAAGGCCACCGCAGATTATACAATGAAGAGCCAGAACCTGTATGCGCTGCTGACAAAACTCGGCTTCACGGATTTTGAAACAAACGACCGCTACAAAGAGCAGCCCGGGGAGCAGACCATGGGCGCCGCCTGCGCGCACAAGACAATAACGGCGGCGGACGGGCAGACATACACCCTTTTGGCCATCGTTCCCCGCAGCGCGGGCTATGAGCGGGAGTGGGCCGGGAATTTCACCATCGGCTCGGCCAGCGAGGGAGCTCTCCACAAGGGCTTCACGGCGGCGCGCGATCAGGTGATCGCTTTCGCGAAAACATATGTCGCGAAACACGGCATCACCGGCAATAACGTCAAGGTCTGGAGCGTGGGCTACAGCCGCGGGGCGGCCACGGCGAACCTGACCGGCGGCCTGCTCGACGACGAACCGGGCGCGCTTGAAAGCGGGATTACACTGGACCCGAAAAATGTCTATATCTACACCTTCGGCACGCCGCTCGGCGTCCCGACGAGTCTTCAGCCGACCGCCGAGAAATACGGCAACATCCAAAACGCCTTTTCGGACTACGATCCCATCACCATGCTCGCTCCGGCGGAGTGGGGCTTTGGCCGCTACGGCGTCGACCACTACCTTCCGGTTTATGACAGCGCCGTAAAGCCCCGGATGCTGGGCTTCTTGCAGAATACAAGCTCCGCAGTCTATCATACCTACACCACCAACGCGGGTTCCGACCCGGATAACTTTAAGCCTCTGAAGTTTCAGCTCAAGGACGGCAAGCTGAGCGTCGTTTATGACGACGCCAATACCGATGCGGACCGGACCTCCCAAAAGGCGTTCCTGAACGAACGTATCCGGGCGCTCACCAAGGCCATCACAACGCGCGATGATTATGCCGCCAACTACCAGCCCATGCTCGCGGGCTTCATGTCCGTCTACTTCGGCATGTCGGACGAAAAATATGAAGCCTTCAACAAAGCCATCGGCGGCAACTCTCTGGCAAGCATTACCGCCGGCCTCGTCTACGCCACCTATGCGGCGGGGCAGTACGCCGACCATACGACCGAGCTTCAGTCCCTGCTCATCGAGCTGGACAAGCAGATTCGCAGCGACCCGAAATACGGCGACTACGTCAAAGATAATCCGACTTACAATGCGATCACAACCAAATATCTTTCGATGGCCGCCGAAGAATTCGCCGCCAACTACAACGGCCTTTATACCGAGCTGCAAAATCTCACGGACGCAGCGATCAAGAACATACTTACAGGCGCGCTGGACGCCATCGAAACCCCGACAGACAGCAAAGACCGGGACATCCTTCTGGACAACAACGTCGCCGCGCTGCGGAAATTCGTCTGCGACATGATGTTCAGCCCGTCGGGGGATGAGGATATCGAATCCGTGTTCCGCGTCGACGCACCCCCGCTCAAGCGCGCGGCGACGCTCATCGGCAACGCCGGCTCCTATATGCGCGTACACAACAACGAAATTATTCTCTCCTGGGTGCGGACGGAGGATTCCTGGTATACGTCGGCCGGTTCGGGCAGCGGCTCCGGGTCTGCGGGCAGCGCACTTCCGTTTGCGGACGTGGCAAAAACCGCGTGGTACTATGACGACGCAGCTTATGTCTATCAAAACGGCCTGTTCACCGGCACATCCGCCGCGACCTTCGCACCCGATGCCGCGATGACCCGGGCCATGCTGGTCACGATTCTCTGGCGGCTGGACGGCAAGACCGCGTCCGGCACGGCGTCATCCTTCAAGGATGTCGCATCCGGCGCGTACTATGCCGACGCGGCGGCGTGGGCATCCTCCAACAAAATCATCACCGGCTACGATGACGGCAGTTTTGGTCCCGGCGACGCAATCACCCGCGAGCAGTTTGCCGCGGTGCTGTATCGCTACGCAAAGTACAAGGGGTATGAAGCAACCGCCGCTTCCGGGCTGACCTCTTTCCAAGATGCGGCGGACGTCAGTCAATACGCCATTCCCGCCATGCAGTGGGCCTGCGGCGCAAAGCTTATAAATGGAAGCAGCGGAAAGCTGATGCCTCAAAGCGGCACATCACGCGCGCAGGCTGCGGCGATTCTCGCGCGCTTCTGCAAAAACACGGTCAAGTAAGTGAGGAGTAAATTGTCTGTGTGAAAGACGGTTGAAGGGGAAAGCGCACCTTACGTTTCCGGCTCTTGAAACGACTTTATATGCGATGATTGTGGTGCTGGCGTTTAAGGATAACAAATCTGCAAAGAGCTGTGGCTGGAACCTTCCTGAAACCATCTTGCGGCAGGAGCTTACAGCCAATCCACAGCAGCCCTTACGGTGTAGCACAGCCCTTGGAGAGGGGCTCTAATCACTACTACTCTATCATACAAGGAAAGCACAGAATGAAAATCAAAAGGGTTGGGGCGGCAATGCTCGCCGCGGCAGTGCTCGCAGTTGTCTGCATCTCTCCGGCTTCGGCAAAGAATGCAAATCCTTTTACGTCTTTCCCGGAAGATGTTCCGGCTTCTGTGCTGGAGTTCGCCGCACCGGACGACACAGCATTCCGCGCAGCGGCAGATGCCCTGGACGCTGCTGTAAAGGCCGGAACGGCTTCAAATAAAGCGTTTTCCTCGCTCTATGACACAATGTACAGTGCGCGGAACCGTCTTGACACCGTTGGCAGCATCTGCGAAATTTACTACAACCGCGATCCCGACTCCTATCGGAAAGAATATCTCTCGTGGTGTGCCATGTACGAAAGGGATTCCAGTCGGCAGATTGAAATCTCACGTGCGGCGCTGGCCTCAAAATACAAGGACACGATTCGGGAAATGCTGGGTGAGCAACAGGCCGACAGTATTCTTGCTCAGACTCCCGACACGCAGGCGCAGCTTGATCTTCTTTCCCAATGCGACACGCTGGTCGATGATTACTGGACCGGAATGAACGCAGCTTACACCGCCAGTATCGACGGCAGGACATACACCTACGAGCAGCTGTCACAGGCCTATAACAGCGGCGCACTGGACTATGATCCGTATATCGGCGGCTATGCTCGGATTGAGCAGCAGAAAAATGCCGTCGTCGCGCCGATTCTTGCGTCCCTCGTAAAGCTGCGCAATGAATATGCCGTGTCCAAGGGCTATCAAAACTATACGGAATACGCCTATCCAAACGTGTACGGACGTGATTTCACAACGAAAGACGCCAAAACGCTGGAGAGCTATGTGAAGAAGTACATTGTCCCTGTTAAGAAGATGTGCAGTAAAATTCAGTCATATAACGGGGATCTCAGCGAGGACAGGCTCAGCGCCCTGGACAATCTCTCCCAGCAGCAGATACTTGATAAAGTGAGGCCGTATATGTCCGGCGTGTCCGAGGAGTATGCAAAGCTCTTCAGCTATATGGAGCGCAATCGTCTCTGCGACATCGGTCCCTCCGACCAGAAACTGGCCGCCTCTTTTACCGATCCGCTGAGCAGCTATGACTCGGCATATATTTTTATCGGCAGCAATGGAGAAAGTGAGGAGATCACCTCACTCGTGCATGAATTCGGCCACTTTGCACAGTTCTGCCTGGACAACCAGGCGGCCGGATCCTTCGATGTGGCGGAGATTAACTCCCAGGGACTTGTGGCGCTGTATCTGAAATACGCCGACGGCCTTGCCGGAAAAGGCGGCGGAGATGCGCTGCGCGCTTACGTGGAATACGACCTCGTCGGCAGTATCGTGGACGGGTGCCTGTATGATGAGTTTCAGCAGAAACTCTATGAAAACGGAAACATGACGTCCAATGAGATTAATCGTCTCTATCGCAGTCTTGCGGAGGAATACGGTATCATCTTTGCCACAGACAGCGACGAGGCTTACAACTGGATCGAAGTAGATCACACCTTTGAAAGCCCGCTCTACTACATCAGTTATGCCACCTCCGCCTGCACCGCACTGGAACTTTTGAGTATGTCCATGAACAGCTGCGATGCGGCCGCCGACAAATATCTTCAGTTGACAGCCGATTCCGGAGACTATTCCTATCGCGCGCTCATTAAAAAGGAGGGCCTCACGGACATCTTCTCGGCGGGCGGCGTCAAAAAAATCGCCGACGGCGCGCTCCGCTATATGGAAAAGGAGGCCGCCGACGTTCCGGATTACACGGACCTCTCCGGCCACTGGTTTGCGGACGGCGCAAATCTTCTCTCCGCGGCGGGCCTGATGCAGGGCAGCGGAACGAATTTTGCACCCGATGCAAAAACGACCCGGGCCATGTTCGTGTCCGTCCTTTACCGCATATTCGGCACAGACGACGCCGCTGCAGGCTCCCCGGCATTCAGCGACGTACAGGACGCCTCGGCCTGGTACTACAATGCTGTAAGCTGGGCAGCAGAGAACGGCTATGTAAAGGGCAGCCGCGGCTGCTTCCATCCCGGTGATCCCATCACCCGTCAGGACATGGCGGTAATTCTGGCCCGTACCATTGCGGATGAAGACACTGCAGCAGACGCACACGTTCTCGACACATATTCCGACAGCACCTCCATCTCCGGTTACGCCCGCAACGCGGTGGCTATCGTGACGGAGGAGGGGCTGATGAAAGGCAGCGGCGGAAAATTTGACCCGATGGACGACGCCACAAGAGCGGAAATGGGTCAAACCATGCTGCGGGTAATAAAATAATTTTGAAAAACAGCAAAAGATTTGTTGAAAGTGCCAAATTCTGTCGCTGTTCTGGCGCTATTCGGCTGTTACAATGAACACGAAATACAGTGTGGCGAGCATGACGTTTCCAGACTGTAAAAATAGCGCATGGAGAGACCGTGAAGAGAGACCGCAAGGAGGAGTAGAAAATGAAAAAGAAGTTTCTGAAAAAACTGCTGTCTTTGTCGATGGCGCTCTGCCTGACAGTTGGTTTGCTGCCAGCTGTCAGCATCGGGGCATTGGCGGAGGGCGATACGGTAGCTACTGTCAACGGTATTGCGTATACTAATTTTTTCCAGGCCTGGGCGCTTGTCATGGCGAGCGGCGGCACCATCACGCTGGATGACGACTACCAAGCCGGCGGTTGTATCACCGTTCTGGACGGCAAGACCATGACCGTCAATCTCAACGGCCATATGATGGACCGACGCCTCAGCGACACCGACAGCGGCAGCGCCAGCAACGGGTGCCTGTTCCATGTCGGTAAAAACGCGACGCTGATCGTCAACGGCGGCGCGGATGCCGACCATGCCGGCACCACTGTGCACAGGGGCAAGGTAGAGCAGGGCACATGGCGGCCGGACGCCTCTGGCGGCGTCTCATACACAGGCGGCGTGCTCACCGGCGGCTACAGCAGCGGCGACGGCGGCTGCATCACCACGGAGAGCGGCGCCACAGTTACCGTCAACAACGTAAATATTGTCGGCAACGTCAGCTCAAGCGACGGCGGCGCTGTCTATATTTACGGCGGCGTGCATTTCAACATGAACGGCGGCGCCGTCGATTATAACAAGGCGCTCAGCTGCTACGGCGGCGGCTTTTATGTCGACAACAACGGCGGCGACGGCTATTTGAACGTCAGCTCCGGCAGCATTTCCCATAACGTGGCAACCGGCAATTACTACGGCGGCGGCATCTACTGCGAGAGCAGCGCCAGCCACGCGCTGTATATCCACGGGACGGATACCGCTGGCGTCAAATCCGTCCGGATCAATGACAACCACGCGCAATACGGCGGCGGCATCTATGTCACCAACAGCCAAAATTCCATCGTCAGCAACGCGGAACTCAATGGAAACACCGCCGAAGTCTACAACGGCAACGGAACCTACACTGGTAACCACGAAGACGGCGGCGCGATCTATGTCAACGCGAAGTACTTCACCATCGCCGGCTGCGACATTGAGAACAATGTCGCCTACGACGGCGGCGGCGTCTTTGTCAACGCGGAGTTCAACAGCATTTCCGACACGACGATCAGCGGCAATCATGCCACGAAATTGGGCGGCGGCGTCTACTACAACCAGGACTCCCCCACGATGAGCGACTGCACGGTGACGAAAAACCAGGCTGCCAGTGCTTGCGGTATTTACGTCGACAGCAGCGTAGACACAGATCCGCTGAATATCTCCGGAAAGATGATCGTATATAATAACGGCAATCCTTGGTCGCATAACGATAGCAATCTGTATTTGGGATCGTATACCTCGATTATGAACGGAAGCAGGCTTCTGACCGTCGGGGCGATCAGCGCCGGCTCGGATGTCGGAATCTCGCTGTCGGGCACGCCAAGCGGTTCTGACCATCCGTTTATCAATTCTGGAACAAACGCAAATCCCAAATACTTCTTCTGCGATGACGCCGGCTATTACGTTGCGCGTCAGAACGATCCCACCAAGTCCTATTATCGGTATTTTTATATGGCGCCGGGGATCAGACCCGAGACAACGGCCGTCAAGATCGACGGAACTGTCGAAGATACAGGCAAAACGTCTCAGGGCTGCAAAATCATCAAGGGCTACTTCCAGTACCCCTCCGTGCTGGACAGCGACAACGACTACACCTGCGCCTACTATTATTCCGACGGCTTCTTCGCGGGCGAACCGACCGAATATAACGATCAGCTCGCCACGATGTCCATGTGTCTCGCCATGTCCGCCTTCGGCGCGAACGCGGGCAACGACACCGGCGACTATACGAACAAGTTCGCCCATGTCACCCAGCTCATGGCGGACATCGGCTGCGATTCCACCAAGACCTACGTCAACAACTTCTTCACCCAGAAGCCGGGAACCAACTCCATCGGCGTGGCCATCGGCCAGAAAGCAATAACGGTCAACAGCAATAAATATGTCCTCGTCCCCGTGGCCATCCGCGGCGGCGGCTACGAGAGCGAATGGGCCAGCAACGTGACGCTGGGCGACGGGACCGGCGAGGCGAAGGGCTTTGCCTCCGCAGCCGATCAGGTGACGGCGGAGGTCGACAATTACATCGCCAAATACGGCCTGAGCGACGAGATCGCGGCGGGCAAG